>Ga0210394_10000042_pt1 | contig 302494 bp, 286 predicted proteins | sample IncBWC12MmetaG_FD_160121 | JGI IMG/M metagenome (GOLD analysis project Ga0210394, IMG submission 160121) | Forest soil microbial communities from Barre Woods Harvard Forest LTER site, Petersham, Massachusetts, United States - Inc-BW-C-12-M | ecosystem: Environmental > Terrestrial > Soil >...
CGGCGCATGCAGTTGCGGCCGGTCCTTGGGCGCGGCCCAGGGCAGAGAGTCGAGCGGCAGCCGCAGGCCGAGCGGAGAATCTCCGGGCAAAAGATAGCAGCGCTCGCGGCGCAGGAACCAGGTGCCTGTCTGCCAATGCGTGCCGGGTGCGTCGCGCGTGAGCGGCAATACGTAACCGGCAGCGACTTCAAATCCCCGCTCGAAGAGGCGCGCGAGCCGCGCGCCTTCGGGTGCATCGTCGAGCCGCGAGTCGCGGCCTTCGACGTTGCCGGGCAGGCGGCGCTCCCGCCACTCGTAGTAAAACGGGTCTTCGTAGGCTGCGAAGACGAACTCGGGCGCAACGCCCAGCTGCGCGGCGAAGGTTGCGAGAAATCGCTGCGCGTGTTGCGCGGTCGCGCCGTAGTCCGTCGTCTCGCGGGCTCTCAGCGCCTGATTGCGCCAGATCGCATCCTGATCGCGGCGCCAGAAGCAGTTGAGTGACCAGCGCGGCAGCTGTTCGCCCGGATACCACTTGCCCTGTCCGAAGTGGGTCAGGCCCACCGGGGCGTAGCGCTCGCGCAGACGCTCAAAGAGATCGACTGCCAGCAGGCGCTTCTTCTCGCCGAGCGCCTCCGTGTTCCATTCCGCGCCGTCCGGATCATCGACGGACACGAAGGTCGGCTCGCCGCCCATGGTGAGGCGCACGTCGAGCGCCGCAAGATCCGCATCGATCGCCCGGCCGAGAATCTCGATCTCGCTCCACTGCGCTTCGGTGTACGGCTTCGTGACGCGGGGAGCCTCCCACACGCGATCCACCCGCAGCGTATGCTCGAACGCGACTTCGCACGGATCAACCGTGCCGGAGACCGGCGCCGCGGCCGAGGGCTCCGGTGTGCAGGCGAGCGGGATATGTCCTTCGCCGGCGAGGAGTCCCGAGGTGGGGTCGAGTCCGATCCAGCCCGCGCCCGGCAAATACACCTCGCACCAGGCGTGCAGATCCGCAAAGTCGCTCGCGGGTCCCGAGGGTCCGTCGAGGGACTTCACATCCGCAGCCAGCTGAATGAGGTAGCCGGAGGCGAATCGGGCGGCGAGTCCCAGATGCCGCAGAAGCTGCACGAGGAGCCATCCCGAATCACGGCATGATCCGGAAGCATTCGTCAGAGTCTCCTCCGGTGTCTGCACGCCCGGCTCGAGCCGAATGAGATAGCGCACGTCCCGCGCCAGACGGCTGTTGAGATCGACGAGAAAATTCGCGGTGCCGACGGCCTCGCGAGGAATCGAGGCGAGGTACGCGGCAAAGAACGGCCCCGCGGGCCGCTTCAGGAGATACGCTGCCAGCTCGCTGCGTTCCTCTTCCGTGTAGGCGAACGGAAACTGCGTCGCGTGCGGCTCGAGAAAGAAGTCGAAGGGGTTATGCACCGCCATTTCGGCGACCAGGTCGACTTCGATGCACAGGTCCCGCGTCTTATCGGGAAACACCACGCGCGCGAGGTAGTTCGCCTGCGGATCCTGCTGCCAGTTGATGAAGTGACGGGCCGGCTCGATCCGCATCGAGTAGGAGAGTACGCGAGTGCGCGAATGCGGCGCCGGACGCAGTCGCACCACGTGCGGACTTAAGGCCACGCGCCGGTCATAGCGGTAATGCGTAGCGTGGTTCAGCGCAACATGGATCGACACGGGCCGGCATTATACGGATGCCACCGGGCATGGGGACGCTCGGGAAGCCGCCTGCACTCTTTTGGCCCCCGCCTGGCACCCAAGGGGGGCGTGCATGGCTGCGTTAAGTCAAACTGATTTGACAAGGAGCGTGAACATTCGCCCACGGAAAAGCCCCAAACCGACACGGCACAGCGCGGAAGCGCTGCAGGTTTCACCTGTAGAGCCTTCACGAGCCAGCGGATTCCGCCGCGCAACGAGAGCGCCGCGGCCTTTTCGCCATCCGCGCAGGCGGCACACCAAGAAAACTATCTGCTCCACCCACTGCGCTGATCGCACCTGCGTGCACGGCGTCCCGCGAAAATTTACAGATGACTGCTCTTGGTCCGGCTGAGAATACGGAGTAGTCTTTGCGAAAATAATTCTTGCCCGGGGAATTCTCTCTGCCCGGGATTCTCGTGCGCTGGGAACAGATCAACCAAAATCATTCGGGGTGGTTCACATGACCATAAAGAAAGTTTTGACAAGCGTGACTGCAGCGACAGCCGCCGTGCTGGCCGTCGCAGGACTCCTCGTGGCACAGGACGCGGCTGCAACGGGTCAGACGATCAGCAACAGCGTCCCGGGACTGGTTAAGGTCGCCACGAATGTGGGCGTCACCGACACGACCCAGGTCATCGACGTCGTCATCTGGCTGAAAATTCGTGACCAGGCGGGGCTCGATGCTTTGGCGGCCGATTTATACAACCCCGCCTCGGCCAGCTACCACAAATGGATCACGCCCGCCGACTTCGCAAACAGCTACGCACCGACCGCACAGAATGCCAAGACCATTGAGCAATTCTTCTCAGCGAATGGCTTGTCGGTCGTCGAAGTCGGGCCGAAGAACCTGTATGTCCGGGCGCGGGGCAGCGTCGCCAACGTCAACAAGGCCTTCCAGGTTAAGTTAAATAACTTCGACCTCAAGGGCCAAACGTATTTCGCGAATCCGACCGCTCCTTCGCTTGCCAGCGCAGCCGCCGCCCTGACCGCGGCGGTCTATGGGCTCGACAATCTGCAATACGCTCACCCCTATGTCACGCAGACCCCGGCGAAGGGCCCGGCCGACGGCGCCCCTCCTGCGGCTGCACCGCCCGGCGCGCCGCCCTTCAGTTCGGTCTGCTTTTCGGGGCCGGAGACGCTGTCTTTCAATAACGCGGGCACATTCCCGTTCGTCACCTTGAAAGGCAATGGCTATTCCACCACCACCGGATCGCAGGGCTGCGGCTACACACCTCCTGAGATTCACGCTGCGTACAACCTGACCGGGCTTTACAACGAGGGATTCGACGGCACAGGTCAAACCATTGTCATTATCGACTGGTGCGGCTCGCCGACCATCAAGGCGGATGCCAATACCTTCTCGGCGGCGTACGGCCTGCCGCCGTTGACTTCGGCCAACTTCAGAATTATCAATTCATCCACTCCACCGACCTGCGGAGCACCGGATCCGGAGATCAATATTGACGTGGAGTGGGCGCATGCCATTGCGCCGGGCGCCAATATTGACCTGGTTGTACCACCGAGCGCCAGCTTCGCGGATGTCGACACCGCCGAGTACTTCGCGATCATCAATGGTCTAGGCAGCGTGATCTCGGGAAGCTACGGCAGTGAGGAGCTTTACGATTCTCCGGCGGAGTTGCAGACGGAAAGTCTGATCAACGAAATAGCGGCCGTACAAGGGATGTCTGCCAACTTCTCCACCGGCGACAGCGGCGACTTTACCTTTGGATTTTTTCCCGCCAGTGTGAGCGCGCCGGCCGATTCCCCCTACGCCACCGGCGTTGGCGGGGTCAGCCTGGCACTGAACTCGGACAACACCATTGCCTGGCAAACGGGATGGGGCACCAATATCAATACGTTTAGATTTGAGGGCTCCATTTCTGACCCGCCTATAGGTGGTTTCTTCGACTTTGGTTCCGGCGGAGGCCCGAGCGCCGTGTTCGCGAAGCCTTCCTATCAATCGAAGTTGACGGGCACACAGCGGCTGCTGCCCGACATTTCATGGCTTGCCGATCCATACACCGGGGGCGTGATCGTCATCAGCGAGCCGTTCCAATACCCACATCAGATCTACACGGTATACGGCGGAACGAGCCTAGCCTGCCCGATGTTCTCGGCCTTGTGGGCTATTGCGAACCAGGAGGCGGGCGCGCCGCTCGGTCAGGCCGCGCAGTATGTGTACGCGATGCCGAAATCTGCGATCACCGACGTGCTGCCCATCGGCTCGACGACCAACGTCAGAGGGACCTACAAGGAATCGGCTACCGTGACGGACACCTATACGGCCGCGGATCTGGCCGAACCGCTGGAACTCACCACCAAGTTCTACAGTGCGCTCTGGGCCTACCCGCTCACTCAGGACACGACCTACTTGGTGACGTTTGGCACCGATTCCGGTCTGACGACGACCAAGGGTTGGGACAACGTGACTGGCGTGGGAACGCCCAATGGCCAGGCCTTCGCTGACTACTTCAAACCATAAACCCGCTCGATCCTTCCGGGCACGTCGGCGCTGACCGCGCCGACGTGCCTTTTTTTAGCCGCTTGCACCGGAATGAGGCGATCCATCCGCTGGCCATTCGCCAGCGGATATCAAAAACCTCACCCAGCCGTCAAATCGCCTCGCGCGATCGATCACCCAGGCCAAAATTGTCCCCGCTACCGTGACCCGGCTCATCAAAGCCGCCGCCACTTGCCCGCGGATCCGCTCATCCCCATGACTCAAAATGTCGCCAGCGCCGGGAAAAGGCGGCTAGTATGTTGAACAAGAGCCAGATGTTCCTGTCCACGCCACCTAAGAGCGCTGATGAGCATCGATTGGATGAGCTACTGCCCGTCCGGCCTCCATGACGAGCTGATCGGCCCGGGCGGGGGTGCGCGCACCGCCGGCCGCGCGCTCATACGGCATCTGTCGGAGCTCGGCTGCGCGGAGATCGGTGTGCGCCAGCAGGCCGCCGAGCTTGCCATCAAAGTGATGGGCGTCACCTTCACCGTCTACCACCAGGAGGAAGGCTCCATCGATCGCGCCTGGCCGCTCGACATCATCCCGCGCATCATTTCATCGAAGGAGTGGAAGCGGATTGCGGCGGGCCTCAAGCAGCGTGTCGCAGCGCTGAATCACTTCATCAATGATGTCTATCACACGCAGCGCATCGTGAAGGATGGCGTGTTTCCGTACGCAATCATCGCGTCCTCGAAGAATTTCCGACCCCACTGCGTCGGCATCAGCCCGCCGCAGGGCGTATGGGCGCATATCTGCGGCACGGATCTCGTGCGCGACAAGGACGGCACGGTGTACGTGCTCGAGGACAACCTGCGTGTGCCGTCCGGCGTGTCCTACATGATCGAGAATCGGCAGGTCGTGAAGCGCGTGCTGCCGGAGCTCTTTGAAGACATGGCGATCCAGGCGGTTGACGACTACCCGACGGCGCTGCATGACATGCTGGAATCGCTCTCGCCGCGGCGCGAGGGGTTACCGGAGATCGTGGTGCTCACCCCCGGCATCTACAACTCGGCGTACTTTGAGCATTCATTTCTCGCGCGGCAGATGGGCTGCGAGCTGGTCGAGGGCAGGGATCTTGCCGTCCACGGCGATGATTGCGTCTACATGCAGACGATCCACGGATGGACGCGCGTCGATGTGATCTACCGCCGCATCGACGACGACTTCCTCGATCCGGAGACCTTCCGCGCGGACTCGACGCTGGGCATTGCCGGACTCATGCGCGCGTGGGCGAAGGGCAATGTGGCGCTGGCCAATGCCCCGGGCGCAGGCGTTGCGGATGACAAGCTCGTCTACACCTACGTGCCCGACATGATCCGCTACTACCTCAACGAGGATCCCATTCTGCCGAATGTGCCCTCGTGGCGCTGCGCGGACCCCAAAGAGCTCGACCACGTGCTGCAGCATCTGGATTCGCTGGTGGTCAAACCCGTCGACGGCTCCGGCGGCTACGGCATGCTGATGGGGCCGACCGCGAGCCAGCGCGAGCGCAATCAGTTCGCGGCGCAGCTGAAGGCCGCGCCGCGCAACTTCATCGCGCAGCCCGTGATCCAGCTCTCGACGGTGCCGACCTTTGTCGACGATCGCATCGAGCCGCGCCATGTGGATCTGCGCCCCTTCATCCTGAGCGGTCCCAAAACCTATGTTACGACCGGAGGACTGACGCGCGTCGCCCTGCGTGAGGGCTCGCTCGTGGTCAACTCCTCGCAGGGCGGCGGCAGCAAGGACACCTGGATCGTCGACACGGAGGCGTGACGGTGCTGTCGCGTGTCGCGGAGAATGTCTACTGGCTCGCCCGCTACCTCGAGCGCGCGGAGAACACGGCGCGCCTGGTGAACGTCAATACCCATATCCTGCTCGACCTGCCGATCGAGTATCGCCCGGGCTGGCTGCCGCTCATCGAGATCACCGGCAGCCGCGACGTCTGGGAGCGCTCAGATAAACGCGCGGAAGAGCGCGAGATCGTACATTTCTTGATCGCGGATCTCGACAACCCCGGCTCGATCCTCGCATCGATCCGCTCGGCGCGCGAAAACGCCCGCACGCTGCGCGACGTGCTGCCGAACGAGGTCTGGGAGCATCTCAATGAGCTCTACATGGAAATCAAGGAAGAACTGCCCGCCGGATTGAACAAGCGCACACGCTTCAAATTCCTACAGCGGATCATCCGCGGCATGCAGACGCTGACCGGCGAGCTCGAGGGCACGATGAGCCGCAGCGACGCATTCACACTGCTGATGCTCGGCCGCAATCTGGAGCGCGCCGACATGACGAGCCGCATCATTGACGTGCGCTCGGCGCAGCGGGTGCCCGCCGACTCGCCGGAATTTGCGACCTTCGACACGATCCAGTGGATGAATCTCCTGAAGTCGCTCTCCGGCTATCAGATGTATCGTTTGAGCCAGCGCACGCGCGTCAGCCGCTCGGCCGTTCTCGAGTTCGTGCTGCGCGACCGCCAGTTCCCGCGCGCGTGTCTGTTCTGCCTCAGGGAAGTCGAACATTATCTGCGGGCGCTGCCGCGCAGCGACGCGGTGTTGTTCTCACTCGCCGGCGCCCGCGCCTTCCTCGACAAGGGGGCGCTCGAGACGCTCGATCAGCCTGCTCTGCATGAACTCATCGACAGGCTGCAGCTGCACATCATCGTCGTGCACGAGGGTATCGCGGAGACTTATTTCCCGCCGCGCGCGGCCGGCAGCTTCCAGAGTCAGGTGCAGTCACGCGCGGAGGTGCCAAAGAAGCCGCTCGCCGCGGAGGCTCCAGCGGCTCAGGGCCCGGCAGCCTCCAAAGTGCGCTGAATATTTTGCGGTCGCGCGGTGAGGCTCACGGTACCTCGTCAGTGAAGACCGTGAAGCCGACGAGCGTATTGGCCCCAAACGTCGTCGTGATCGCCACGTCGATCGCATCACGACCCCGCGCCATCAGGATGCGTCCGATCCGCGGCGTATTGTTGCGTGCATCGAAGGTGTACCAATGTCCTCCGAGATACACCTCGAACCAGGCGGCGAAATCCATCGGATCATCGCTCGGCGGTACGCCAATATCGCCCAAGTAGCCGGTGCAGTAGCGCGCCGGAATATTCATGCAGCGGCAGAAAGTGATGGCGAGATGCGCGAAGTCGCGGCACACGCCGCGCCGCTCATGGAAGGCCTCCGAGGCGGTTCGGGTGGAGCGTGCGTGCCGATAGCCGAAGGAGATGTGGTTGTGGACGAAGTCACAGATCGCCTGCACGCGCGCCCAGGTGGGCGGCGTGTGGGCAAAGAGATTCCAGGCGATCTGGGTGAGATTTTCGATATCGCAGTAGCGGCTGCCGAGAAGAAAGACGAGCGCCTCCTCCGGTAGATCCTCAATCGGATGCTGCTGCGCCTCCGGCACGACGGTTTCGCGCTCGCCCGAGTCCTTGACTACGGCGGAGCTCGTGATGCGGGTCTGTCCCGGCGGGGCGACGATGCGGCTGCACCAGTTGCCGAAGCTGTCGCGATAGACGGCTATGGGAATCGAAGGGTCGGTAGTAACGTGGTCCGGCACGAGAAGATCGGATGCGCGCGTGTAGTGAATGTTCAGCACCAGCATCATCGGCGTCGGCTGAGGGCACTCATAGATGAGCTCGTAGCCTACTTTGATCTTCACAACAAGCTCCTTAGACCTTTTTGAGCCCGGCCCCGAGAAGTGCCCGACTCTTTCTTATATGTTCCCTTCCCTGCCCCGTCCCCTTCGCAGCGACCGCTCGCTAGGCAGGCACGGGGCGTCTCGACGGAGGCATCAGCAGCGGCTGCCGGCCGTCCTCTTTGACATCGAGACCCGCATCGGCGGCGCTGACCCTGACCTCGACCTTCATTCCAAGACTGTCCCCGCCAGCCCCGATCCACACCCCCTGCAGAGGAATCGCCTGGCGCGGGTCGCGCGCCACGGCCGCACGTATCAGGCCCCGATTGCCGACAACGCCGCTCGAAGGATCGAAGTCTATCCAGCCGCAGCCGGGCACATAGGCCTGCACCCAGGCATGCGTATTGCCGCCGCGCGCATCGCCCACGTGGCGGACATGCAGATAGCCGGATACAAATCGTGCGGCCAGCCCCAGCGAGCGCACCGCGTCGATCATGAGCACCGCGAGATCGCGGCAGCTGCCGCTGCCGAGATTGAGCGTCTCGAGCGGATCCTGAATGCCCTTCTCGTGCCGGCGTTTATAGGTGAAGCCCTTGTGGATGCCATGGGTCATGTCAACCAGCAGCGCACGCGTGTTGATCGATGCGCCGCCGCGCAGGAAACTCTGCGCCCATGTCTTGACTTTATGATCGGGATCCGCGCAATCCCGCTCGATGAAATTGATGAGGTGCGGCAGGTCATCGGCTGCGTAGGCAAACGGGTAGCTCCTGGCGCTGTCCTCGATGTTCGCATCGGCAATGTCGGTGAGAGAATGATCGACGCGCATGACGCTCTCGACGCGCAGCAGCGCGGCCCGGCCGGAAAAGTGTGCGACGGCCATGCGATTGTCGTAGACATCGCGACTCCAGCGCAGGTCACTCGGCTGCGGGGCAATTTCCAGATTCAAATCGAGCAGCCTCTGATCGGGGTCCTCGCGCGGCGCCAGCATCATGCGATGTTCGCCGAAGCCAACGGGCTCTTTGTAGTGATAAGTAGTGATGTGCCTGACGGTGTAAATCGTCATTCGAGCTCCGCAATTCGGCCACGCGTAGTATGCATTTTTTGTGCCAAAATAGTCGATGGCAACGGCCCCTAACTTAGCAAAGATGTGCGCCGATGAACGAGACGCCGGACACTCTTCTCGCGCCTGCCGACCCGCCGGCGTTCACAGTCGACGGTGGGAACGGCACATCGCCGTTCCTCTTTGTCGCTGATCACGCGGGGCGGCGGATACCACAGCGCCTCGGACAGCTGGGCCTCGCGGACGCCGAGCTCGAGCGCCACATCGCCTGGGACATCGGCGCCGGCGCGGTGGCGTGCCTCATCGGCAAGGCACTCAACGCCGTCGTCATCCGCCAGACTTATTCGCGTCTCGTCATCGACTGCAACCGCAGGCCAGGCAGCGCAACATCAATCGTGAAATTGAGCGAGTTGACGCCTGTGCCCGGAAACCTCGGTCTCTCCGACGATGACAGTCGCGCGCGGCTCGAGGAGATATTCAAGCCCTATCACAATCGAATCGCGCAGGAGCTCGACCGGCGGCGCGCGGCAGTCCGCCCGGCCATTCTCATCTCGGTGCACAGCTTCACTCCGGTTTTCAAGTCCGTGCCACGGCCCTGGCACGTCGGCGTTCTTCATAACCGCGATCCGCGCTGCGCACGCATATTGCTCGAGCTTTTGAACTGCGAGGAAGGTCTCATTGTCGGCGACAACGAACCGTACAGTCTGTCCGACGAATCGGACTATACGATTCCCATCCACGGCGAGCAGCGCGGGCTGCCTCATGTGGAGCTCGAGATTCGCCAGGATCTTATTACGCAGGAAGCTGGCCAGCAGAAATGGGCGGCACTGCTGGTTCGAGTGCTGCCGCAGGTCTACGAGCGCCTAAAGAGTTAGCAGCTGTTTTTTTCAGCTGGAGCGGGTGAAGGGAATCGAACCCTCGTTCTGAGCATGGGAGGCTCATGTCTTGCCACTAGACGACACCCGCCCTGATGCGAATTCTAGTACTCGCCTGCATTGAAAGGAATGCGCATGGATCTCAGCGCGGCCACAGCGGTACCAGCGCGGGAACCTCTGCGCAGTAACGTTCATATTCTGCGCCAAACACCTGCCGCATCCAGCGCTCCTCCAGGCGCAGCTTGAGCACGAATCCCAGCGTACAGAGCGCCATGGCCCAAACCCCGCGCAGCTCCCCGCGCGCAATCGCGGTGCCGAGGATGGCGGTCAAAAGACCCGTGTAGATTGGATGGCGCACCCAGGCATAAGGACCGCTGCGGATGAGCACGTGGTCCTCCTTGACGGTCACCGTGCCGCTGCAGTTGCTGCCGATATGGCGCCGTGCCCACACCGCAAACGCGAGTCCCAGGAAGATCAGGGTAACGCCCATCCAGTAGCTCGCAAGCGTCCTCGGCAGAATGCGCGTCGCGAATACGGCGGAGGGCAGGTGGGGCACCGCCACCAACGAAACACCGACGCCGAGCGGCACAACGTGCGAGACGCGCGAGGTGAGGGATTCGCGCCGCACGGTCCGCTTGGCATTGCGTGCCGAGATCAGCCAGTAGAGACACCAGCTGATCCACATCAGCGGTATCAGGTTCCAGACCAACCCGTATCTGTGCATGCGATCGCCGCCAGCTCGATGAGCCAATGCTACGATAGTGCGCCTGTCAACAGGTCGCAGAATTTCAACGCCGCGCGATTTTCGCGATCAGGCCTTCTCATGGATAAGTCGTCGCCAGCCGCATCCGCACGCACGGTGCGTTCATTCGTCACCCGTGCCGGGCGCGTGACGGCGGCACAGCAGCGTGCGCTGGATGAGCTGTGGCCAAAGTTCGGCGTCGCCTTCGCGGCAACACATTTGGATCTTGACGCGCTCTTTGGCCGCTCGGCGGCCCGGGTCCTGGAAATCGGCTTCGGCAATGGGGACCACCTCGCGGCGCTCGCGAAGGCGCACCCGCAATGCGACTACCTCGGAGTCGAAGTCCATCGACCGGGTGTGGGGCGCCTGCTGCTCGCGATCGAGGAGCAGGAACTGACGAATCTGCGCATCCTCTGCCACGACGCCGTTGAAGTCTTGGAGCAGCAGATTCCACTCCGCGCTCTGGATGAGGTCCTCATTTTTTTTCCGGATCCCTGGCCCAAAAAGCGTCATCACAAGCGCCGCTTGATCCAGGCACCGTTCGTCGCACTTCTCACCGAGCGCCTCAAAAGAGGGGCCACGCTGCGGCTGGCGACGGACTGGCAGCCCTATGCCGAGCAGATGCTCGAGGTGCTCGATGCGGCGCCCCAGCTTGAGAATCTCGCCGCGCCCGCGCGCTTCATGCCGCGGCCGGCGGAGCGCGCAAGGACTCGCTTCGAGCTGCGCGGCGAGCGACTGGGACATGCGGTTTGGGACCTGGCCTACCGTCTCAGAAGCCGGGTAGCACCGCCCTAGAAACTGCTGTGCAGTCCGTCGATGACGAACTGCACCGCGAGCGCACCCAGAATCACACCTGAAAGGCGGTTCGCGACATTCGCACCGGTGACGCCCAGCACACGCAGCAAGGGATCGGCAAGCCACATCATGAGGAGAGTGATCGCAAGCACGAGCGTGGCAGCTATGAGGTAGCCCGCGAATACCACCGGCTGGGCTCCGATGCGCACCGGTCCGAACCACAGCAGGATGGTCGCGAGCGCGCCGGGTCCGGCAATGAACGGAAACGCGAGCGGAAATACCGACACGTCGACCCGCCGCTGGTTCTCGGCACGCTCGGTGCTCGAAGTGCGCGTGCCGGACTCGCGCGCGTACACCATATCAAGCGCAATCAGGAAGAGCAGCAGACCCCCGAAGATCCGAAAGGCGGCGAGGCTGATCCCGAGGAGACTCAGGACCGCGGCGCCGCCGAAGGCGAAGGGCAGGATGATCAGTCCGGAAATTGTGACGGCCTTCACGGCCATCTTATGTTTGTAGGCCGGGCTTGCGCCGTCGGTGAGTCCGTTAAAGAGCGGGATGAGGGATACGGGCTCCACGACGAAGAGGAAGACGACGAAAAACTTGATGACCTGCTCGACCATGATGCTGCACGACAAAATAAGATCTTGAAAGCGTCACACGCGAGGAGCAACATGATTTCGCGCCCGGCTGGTGTGCGATCGAGCATAGCAGTGCTCGGTGGGATCCGCGACGCGGCGCCATGCATTCATGGAGAAGGCATGCGGGCAATGCAGGGCAGTTTAAGGAGGTGCATGCCATGGCGACGATTCCGCAACCCACTGTTGGCGATTGGTATCGCAACCCCGGCGGCGTGCTCTTCGAAGTCGTCGCCTACGACGATGATGATGGCACCATCGAGATCCAGTATTTCGACGGCACGATCGAGGAGCTGGAGCGCGAGGACTGGGACGCGCAGTGGAAGGACGGCCTGATCGAAGCCGGCGAAGCGCCGGAGGACTGGAGCGGATCGGTCGACGTCGATTCTCCCGAGGAGGACTGGGGATCCGGATCCGATACGAGCTCCCAGGAGCACGATCTGCGCGCAAGTCCGCTCGAAGGTCTCGACCGCTTCAGATAAGAGCGCCGATCGAGCGCGCGAGCGCGCCGACGTCCACCTCGTCGGCCAGCATCACAAAACCCGCTTCGAGCTTCAGCGCAATCGGTCGCAGGGACTGGCCCGCGCACGGACCTGCGATGCAGTAGCCGGACAGCTTATCGAACAGCGCGCCGTGCGAGCGGCACAGAATGAGCGCCCCATCGTGAGTCAGGAAGTTGTGCGGCGTAAGATCGAGTGGGTGGCCGGCGTGCGGACAATGATTGACATAGCCGCGCACTTCTGCGCGCACGCGCACGATAAATCCGCGCAGCGGCCAGTCTCCGGTGCCGATGGTGAAGGCGCGCGCGCCCGGATCGCTCATGTCGGCGAAGCGGCAGATCACCCTCTCGACATCAATCGGCTCGGTATCGGGCATAGAGGTTGGAGCGCGTCAGAAAGTACAGCAGCGCAAGCGCCGGCAGACTCAGCAAGGCGGTGTACAGGAAGAACGCCGGGTAGCCAATGGCCTGCACCACGAATCCGGAAGTGCCTTCGAGAATTTTTCCCGGCAGCGCATAGAGGGAGGAGAACAGCGCATATTGCGTCGCGGTGTATTTGGGGCTGGTGAGAGTCGACAGGAACGCGATCAGTGCCGTGCCGTGAATCCCAAGCGCCAGATTGTCGAGTCCATTGACGAGGCCGAGCCCGACGAGTGTGGGCGAATTCGTCGTCGCCAATGCCGCGAAGCCTGCATTTGACAGCATGATCATGACGCTGCCCAGCACGAGCGAGCGCAGCAGTCCAACTCTTGCGATGAGGATGCCGCCGATGAATACGCCGACGAGCGACATCAGGAGGCCATACACCTTCACTATGGTCGCGATCTGCGTCAGCGTGTAGCCGTGATCGATGTAGAAGGGCGTCGCCATGGAACCCATTGTGAATTCCGTCAGGCGGTAGGTCCCCATGAACACCAGTGTGAGGAGCCCGAGTCGCACACCGTAGCGGGCGAAATAGTCGATGAGCGGGCAGATCACCGCCGCGACGAACCAGGCGCCGCTCGCGCGCAGGGCGTTCGGCCAATGCGCTCGCGCCGCGACCCACGCGATCACGCGGCCTTCACGCTCCCCCGAATCGCGCGGCGCCGTCGGGTGGGGCTCCCGGCACAGGAGAGTCGTAGCAAGGCCGACGCCGACGAGCGCCGCCATCGTCGTGTAGCTGGCACGCCAGCCGAAGCGATCGGCCAGAGTGAAGGCGCCGGCGCTCGCGGCAATCAGCGCCACGCGATAGCCGATCTGATAAGCAGCCGCCATGGCGCCCTGCATCTGCACGGCGGCGGACTCGATCCGCCAGGCGTCTACGGCGATGTCCTGCGTCGCGGCCCAGAAGGCGACGAATACCGCCCAGGCCGCGATGCGCACGACGCCCGCAGCCGGATCGCTCCACGACAGAATCAAAAGGCCGACCGCGATCCCGAGCTGGGCAAGCAGCATCCAGCTGCGGCGCCGCCCCAGGAGGCGATTGAGACCGGGCAGCGGCACACGGTCAACTACGGGCGCCCAGAGGATCTTGATCGAGTAGACGATGCCCACCCAGGAGAGCATTCCAATGGTGGAAAGATGCACGCCGGACTGCCGCAGCCACGCCGACAGAGTCTGAAAAACAAGATAGAACGGCAGGCCTGCGGAGAATCCCAGGCACAGCATCGACAGCACGCGCGGCTGAGCGTAGACGCCGAGGGCGGCCCGCCACCCCTTCAAACCGCAGAACCCTCGAGTGCGGCGTGCCGTGTCGCGCTCAAACATGCGCTCGCGAAAGCGCGGCGCCGCTCGGTGTTCGCTGCCGCAGGTTCCAAGTCGTCGTCGCTCGCTCTCGTGATCAGCACGTCGCGCATCATAGCGGCGCCGCGGATGCGCTGCCGCAAACTACTGCAGGAACCCCATACCGGCGGCGTCGTTGACAGCCATACTGGCCGGGTGGCACCGTCGCGCGCGCAGGAGAAGCGTCGTGCAGGATGATCAATTCGCTTTCATCGACCTAGCGCTCGCGCGCAACGCCCTGCGTTTTGGGCAGTTCACGCTGAAATCCGGACGCGAGAGCCCCTACTTCTTCAACGCGGGACTCTTCAGCGACGGTGCAGCGGCGGCTGTTCTCGGGCGCTGCTACGCGGCTGCCCTGCTGCAGTCGGGGATCCAGTTCGACATGCTCTTCGGCCCCGCCTATAAGGGCATTCCGCTCGTCACCGCCACCGCCATCGCGCTCTCGGACACGCACCGGCGCAGCGTGCCCTTTGCCTTCAATCGCAAGGAGGCCAAAGAGCACGGCGAGGGCGGCCACATCGTGGGCGCGGCGCTCGCCGGACGCGTGGTGATCGTCGATGACGTCATCGCCGCCGGCACCGCCAAGCGCGAGTCCATCGATCTCATCCGTGCATCCGGTGCCACCCCGGTCGCCGTGCTCCTGGCGCTCGACCGTCAGGAGCGCGGCCTCGGCGCGCAGTCGGCGGCCCAAGAGCTCGAGGCGGAGCACGGTATCCGGTGCGTGAGCATTCTCACGCTGGACAGCCTCGTTGAAGCTCTCGCGAGCCGCACCGGCGGCCAAGTGTCCGTTTCTGCGGAGCAGCTCACGGCCCTGCGGGCCTATCAGACACGCTATGGTGTGCGCTAGAGACTTGCGACGCGGCCCCCATTGGCCAGAAGATGGCTCATCGTAGGATGCGATGGTGATGGGAATGCGGGTCCGGAAGTGGCTGTTCATCATGAGTTTGCTCACTGCGGGCATCGGATTTGCGCACGCTGACGAGGCGAAAACACCCGTCTATAAATGGGTCGACGACAAGGGGGTCGTCCACTACGGTGATCGCATTCCGGCACAGGACAGCCAAAAGGAACGTGCGATCCTCAACCGCGAGGGCGTCGAGGTGGGCCGGCTGGATGCGCAGAAGAGCGCCGCCCAGATCGCGGAGCAGGCGCGCCGTGATCAGGATCAGGCACGCCTGCAGCAGCATGACAGCTTCCTGCTGACGACCTACATCTCCGCAAAAGACATCGAGGAGCTGCGCGACGCACGGCTTGCCGAACTCAAGGGTCAGCATGCCGCGGCGGAACAATACATCTTAAATCTGAACGCGCGCCTCGCCACATTGCAGGCGCGGTCCATGCTGTTCGCACCCTATAGCGACCGCCCCGGAGCGCGCAAAATGCCGGACGACCTCGCCGAGAACCTGGTCCGGACGCTGAGCGAACTGCACACCCAGCGCAACATACTCGCGGCCAAGGATAAGGAAGTGTCGGCGGTGCGGGCGGATTTCGACAGCGATATTGCGCGCTACAAGACGCTGCGCGCTGCGCGCCTGCAGCCGCGCTGAGCCTAATGCCGGCCTGAATGCCCGAAACCCCCGGCGCCGCGGGACGTGGCTTCGAAGTTCGCGACGACCTCCAGTTCGACCTGCACGACCGGGACCACCACGAGCTGCGCGATGCGCTCCCCGGGCTTGAGCGTGAAGGGCTCATGCCCGCGATTCCAGCAGGACACCATGAGTTGTCCCTGATAGTCCGAATCAATGAGGCCGACGAGATTGCCGAGCACGATCCCGTGCCGGTGGCCCAGCCCCGAGCGGGGCAGAATTACGGCGGCCAGGCCCGGGTTCTGCAGGTAGATCGCAAGACCGGTGGGAATGAGCTCCGCCCGACCCGGCTCGAGCTCGAGCGGTTGATCCACACAGGCGCGCAGATCAAGGCCCGCTGAGCCGGCGGTCGCATAACCAGGCAGGGGAAAATCTGACCCGAGCCGCGGATCGAGAATCCGCACCCGCAGGGGGACCCGCGCGCGGGTCACGCGTGTGCCGTGCCGCGCTCGGCGCCGCTCGCGCGCTCAGCCAGGACTTCGGCGATCAGGGCGACGAGCCGTTCGGCCAGAATGGCCTTGGAGGCCCTCCCGAGCTCTCGGCGTCCCGTCCGCCACAGGACCACCAGATGGTTGTCCTCACAGTCAAAGGCCTTGTCGGCGCCCACCTCGTTGGCCGCGATCATGTCGAGGTTTTTTTTCAGGAGCTTGCCGCGGGCGTTTTGCTCGACCGTCTCGGTCTCCGCCGCGAACCCCACGACAAAGGGCCGCTGCGCACGGGCCGCCACGGTGCCGACGATGTCGGTGGTGCGCTCCAGCGCCAGCTCCAGACGGTCTGAGGTTTTCTTGATCTTCTGATCATAGGTGTGCGTCGGCCGATAGTCGGCCACCGCCGCTGTCGATATGAAGATATCCGTCCCTTCAATCTCATGCTGCACTGCAGCGAGCATGTCTGCGGCACTTTCGACCTCGATCCGTCGCACGCCCGGGGGCGTCGGCAGAGTCACCGGGCCGCTTACCAGAATGACCTCGGCCCCCGCCGCGCGTGCCGCATGCGCGACTGCAAAACCCATCTTTCCCGAGCTGCGATTGCTCACGAAGCGCACCGGATCGATGCATTCGCGCGTCGGACCCGCCGTAATGAGAACGCGGCGACCGACGAGCGGGCCGCTGGGGCGCAGCAGCGCCATGACACGGTTGATGATCTCGAGCGGCTCATCCATGCGGCCCGCGCCGATCTCGCCGCAGGCCTGCTCGCCTTCGGCAGGACCCACGATGCTGACGCCGCGCTGCTCCAGGATCGCGACATTGGCGCGGGTGGCGGGGTGCGCCCACATGACGCGATTCATGGCCGGTGCAACGGCAAGCGGCGCCTCGGTCGCGAGGCATAGAGTCGTCAACAGATCATCGGCCTGCCCGGTCGCAAGGCGGGCGATAAACCCCGCGCTCGCCGGGGCAATCATCACGAGCTCCGCCCAGCGCGCAAGCTCGATGTGGCCCATGGCCGCCTCGGCGCTGGCATCCCACAGATCCGTACGCACCGGCCGGCCCGACACCGCCTGCAGAGAAAGTGGAGTGATGAACTGCTGCGCCGCGGACGTCATGACGACCTGAACCTGCGCTCCGCGCTCGCGCAGTCGCCGCACGAGCTCGGGACTCTTGTAGGCCGCGATGCCCCCGGTCACCCCGAGCAGGATTCTATTGCCGTTCATGAGTGCGCCTTCATCAGTGTGCTGATTATCCGGCGCCTGTGCGTAAACAGGCAAACGCTTCTCGCTGCGTGCTCCAATTCCCGTGACGGGTGCACGTTTTGAGCAGCAGTTGTGCCCAAGCGTCTGTACATATAGCTCACCGTTATATCCAACTCGGTCTTTGTCACAGAGCCTGTTGTGGATTGCAGGCGTCGCATTCGGCCGCCTGCGCAACCCTGCGAGTTCCTGCTCGCGGCCGCTCAAGAGTTTTTGCGCCTCGCCGTAGCTTGCGCAGTGGTGAATCGCTGCTTCGGCTTAAGATGTTCAAAACGCGCGAGTGGGCTCAAAGCGCGAAGCCATTTGCGGCCGCGCGGCCTTCACGTCGCACGCGCTGCATTTCACACGATCTGCATACCTTTTGCGCATCGCGTTTTCGCGTCTGCTCGCACACTGTTCTTTGCATGGGACGGTGTTATGAGCATTCGTGACTGGCCGAAGAACGAACGGCCGCGAGAGAAGCTGATCGAGCGCGGCGCCAAGGGCCTTTCCGAGGCCGAACTGCTCGCGGTCCTGTTGGGATCGGGAGTGCGTGGCCGCTCGGCGGTTGAACTCGCGCGCAGCCTCCTCATGGAATTCGGCTCACTGCGCGCACTTTTCACCCTGGAGTGCGCTCGGTTCATGAGCCAGCCGGGGTTGGGGCCCACGCGCTACTGCGTCATACAGGCCGCGCTCGAGCTCGGCAGACGCCACTACCGCGAAGCCATGTCCATCGGCTCCGTGCTGACGGCGCCGGAGACGACCCGAGCCTTTCTCATGACGCAGCTGCGAGACCGCGCGCACGAGGTCTTCTGCTGCCTACATCTCGACAACCGCCACCGCCTGATTTCATTTGAGGAGCTGTTCCGCGGGACGATCGATGGCGCGAGCGTGCACCCGCGTGAGGTGGTGAAGCAGGCTCTCGCGCATAACGCCGCGGCGGTTATCTTTGCCCATAATCACCCCTCGGGCGTAGCGGAACCGAGCGCAGCGGATGAGCTCATCACGCGCCGGCTGAAGGACGCGCTCGCACTGGTCGACATCCGCGTGCTCGACCATTTCATTATCGGCGACGGGATCTGCATGTCGTTCGCGGAATCGGGACTTCTGTAAAATGTGGAGTCGCCGGCCGCTGCGGTTAGTTCTGCCGCGCTTGCGCGCGGCAGAACTCCACATATTTACGCGCCAGCTACCGGGCCAGAAGCGATCCCACACAGATCGTTGGCCACTTTCGTAACAAGCGGCCGTTCGAACAATGTATGGCAACAATCAAGAACGGCGCGCTGCCTCATCTCACGCGCTTTGCGCGCGTGCGGCGTGAGTGCGCCCCCGACGCTGCACCCTCACCGCCCGCTGGACCCTGCTTCAATGTGACCGTACCGGATATGTGCTGTTTGCCCCAGCGCACAAACGCGAGCAACACATCACCCAGCGCGCTGCCCTTTGGGGTCAGCGTGTAGGCGTACCGCACCGGACGCTGTTGATAGGGAGTGCGAGTGACGATGCCGGCACTTACCAGACGCTCGAGGCGATCCGCAAGAATGTTGGTTGGAATGCCCTCCGGGGAACGCGCGAGCTCGCCGTAGGTGCGCTTGCCGTGCAGCAAGTCGCGCACCACGAGCAGCGACCACTTGTCACCCAGGATGTCGAGCGAGTTGGCGATCGCACAGGCGGAACGCGCGAAGGGCTTTGCCGTATTCATGTGTCCGGCTCTCCACGCCTTGAAAGCGGGTGACTTGCAGAGTGCAAGTCATTGTGCTACGGTCGCCAGATACTTGCAAAATGCAAGTGACTAATAGGAGAGCGTCATGACTGCGATAGTCCTTCCCCAGCCTGCCGAGGCTCAGCCCAGCGGACGAGGCGGTATTCCGCCCGCCGCCGCGATCGCACTGGCCGTCTGGCTGCTGCTCGTCGTGTCACTCGGTGCCGCCGGCGCATTCGTCGGCCCTCCCGGGACGCCTCCCCTGCCCATTGCGATTGGAGTTGCAGCGCCCCTGGTTCTCTTTTTCGCGTGGCTGCGGCTCTCGCAATCTTTCCGTGAGTTCGTACTCTCGCTGGATCTTCGGCTCATTGCGGGAATGCAGGCCTGGCGTTGGGCCGGTCTGGGCTTCCTCTTCCTCTATGCGCAAAAGGTGCTCCCGGCTGTGTTCGCCCTGCCAGCTGGCCTCGGAGACATGGCCATCGGGGTCACGGCCCCGTGGATAATTCTTGCCCTGGTGCGTCAGCCTGGCTTCGCCGGCAGTGGCACATTCATCCGCTGGAATGTCCTCGGGATATTGGACCTCGTCATCGCGGTCAGCATCGGAGCCGCGAGTGCCCTCTTCGCGACCGGGGCCCCCGGAGAGGTCAGCACCGCTCCGATGGCGACACTGCCGCTGCTGCTGATCCCGGCATTCCTCGTGCCGTTATTCCTCATGCTGCACACAGCGGCGCTGATGCAGAGCCGGCAACTTATCCGCAGCCGGGCATAGGGGCCCTGGAACATGGCGCGCTGCCATTTATGTGGGCAGCGCGGCCATGCGATCCTCCCGTCACCGCATGGCGTCAGCTGAATAAGACTGTAGGTTGCCACCACAGTGCGATCTCGTCCGTGCACGCCTCAAAGGCCCGCAATGAATTTGCGGGTACCCGCAGCGCTATGTAGACCTGTGATGCCATCGCTTTGTCTTGTTCAGATGCGTCTTCAAGGCAGCAAGCTGGCGTGCCCACATTGTTTCGGTCGCTGCAAGCCACGCTTGCAACGCCGTCATCGGCTCGTTCCGTAAGCGATAAATACGCACGCGCGAGTCAAATTCGTCGCGGTCTTCTTCCACCAGCCCGCTCTCGCGCAGAGTTTTCAGGTGGCGGCTCATCGCCGGAAAAGAAATACGGATCGCCTCGGCGAGTTCGCCCGCGCGTCGCGGCCGATCACGCAGGAGGTCGACAACGCGCCGACGATGCGGGTCGGCAAGTGCGGCGAGCGTGCGGTCGAGACTGTCGGTACTCACGTCAGTGTTGTGAACTTGAACCCGCTTGCTTTCTCCATTTCTTCCTTGGACGCGTATCTGATTGGCTGCGAGAACGTCCAATGGTGACCTTCGAGGTCGACGGCCATATAGGCGCGATCTCCATAGAACTGATCGGCCGGCTCCATTGCGATTTTCGCTCCTGCTTGGCGCGCTCGTGCGCAATGCTCATCGATGCCGCGCCCGAGACGTACGTGAACGCGCTGCGTATTCTTTCCACCTATAGATGCGGGACTCGTGGTCCACTCTGCGAATTCACTGCCAATCATGATGACGCCATCGCCATGGGTCATTTCCGCGTGAACAATGTCGCCGTTGGCGGCGGTGAGTACCTCGCTCGCTTCAAAACCAAAAGCGTTTTGCAGCCACTCCAGTGCAGCGCGATTGTCCTTATAGATGATCGAAGGAATGAATGCCGGGCGGTGCGGGGCTGTGGTAGCCATCTACTGCTCCTTGATACTTGTCTAAAACAGCAATATTTAACGATCTTGATAATGATGTTGTCAACCCACCGAAAGCACTCTCGCGGCGCTCCTTAGCTCTATGAATGGCCGCTTTCCGGCGGGCCATTCGGCCGACTGAATGACGTCGCATGACCCTTCCTGCCGGTCGGCCTGATCGGCAGGCCGCGGACACCTGCTCAGAAATGTGGAGTCGGCTGTAGGCATCTGCCTCGGCCAGCAGCGCCGCTACGCGGCACAGCACAGCCTTCTTTGAGTTGCGGGCAACCCCCCGGGCTGGTATAAAACCCGCCCTCGCGCCGCGCTCGCATGGCGGGTAGGGCGTAGGTTATTGAGTTTCAAGGTTTTTATATGTCCAGAGTCTGCGACGTCACCGGAAAGCATCCCGCCGTCGGGAACCGCGTTTCTCACGCCAACAACCGCAAGCGCCGGCGCTTCCTGCCGAACCTGCACACGCAGCGCTTCTGGGTCGAGACCGAGAAGCGCTGGGTGTCCTTGCGCGTGTCGACTCAGGCCATGCGCACCATCGAGAAGCGCGGCATCGACGTGGTCCTCGCCGAGCTGCGCGCCGACGGCGTCAAGGTCTAGGCCCGAGGCATCATCATGCGTGAAAAGGTCAAACTCCTCTCTTCGGCCGGCACCGGCCACTTCTACGTTACGACGAAGAACAAGCGCCTGCACCCGGACAAGATGGAAGTTCGCAAATTCGATCCGGTGGCGCGCAAGCACGTCCCCTACAAGGAAACGAAGATCAAATAGGCGAAGCTTGCCCGAGCTTCCCGAAGTCGAGACCACCCGCCGCGGCATTGAACCCTATGCGGTCGGGCGCAGGATTGTGCGCCTGGCGGTGCATGAGCCGCGCTTGCGCTGGCCTGTCGCCAAAGGCATGCCGCGGCAGGTCGCCGGCCAGCGCATTCTCGCAACCGGCCGCCGCGGCAAATATCTGCTCTTTGATCTCGACTCCGGCACGCTGCTCCTGCACCTGGGGATGTCCGGCAGCCTGCGCGTGCTGCCGACGGCCACGGCCCGCACGCTCCACGACCATGTCGAGCTCGTGCTCGATTCGGGCCAGTCGCTGCGCTTCAATGATCCGCGGCGCTTTGGCAGCCTGCATTACACGAACCGGCCCGTGCACGAGCACCCCCTGCTCATTGGACTTGCGCCTGAGCCTTTCGATCGCCGCTTTAATGCGGACTATCTCTGGTCGGTCACGCGCCGTCGCCGCGTTGCCATCAAGCAGCTGCTGATGAACAGTCACCTCGTCGTCGGCGTCGGCAACATCTACGCCAATGAAGCCCTGTTTCGCGCGCGCATCCGCCCGCAGCGCCAGGCTCGCCGCCTGACGCGCGCCGAGGCGGCGCGCCTGGTGCGCGCGGTGCGCGCCGTGCTGCGCGCGGCGATCCGCGTCGGGGGCACGACGCTGCGCGACTATGTCGGCGCCGATGGTGCGGCAGGTTATTTTCGCCAGAAGCTCTTTGTCTACGAGCGGGCCGCCCAGCCTTGCCGGATCTGCCGCGCGAAGCTGCGCCACCTCAATCAAGGGCAGCGCTCGAGCTACTACTGTCCAACCTGCCAGAAGTAGCATCCGCATGTCCAAGCGCATCACGACGCACCTCTCGCGTACCGACCCGGTGATGGCCGGGCTCGTTGCGGCAGCGGGTCCCTACCGCCTCAAACCGGAGCTCGAGTGCACGCTGTTTCGCGCTCTGGCGCGCGCCATCTCGCATCAGCAGCTGCACGCCAATGCCGCGAACGCCATATTGAAGCGCTTCATCAGCTCCTGCGGCAGCGGCGATTTCCCGACGGCCGAGGAGGTTCTCGCGGCGCCCAGGCGCAAGATGCGCGCCGCCGGCTTCTCGCTCGCCAAAATTGCGGCGCTCAAGGATCTTGCCCGCAAGAGCCTCGACGGCGTCGTACCGGAGCGCGCCAGCCTCGCCGCCATCGCCGATGACGAGATCATCGAGCGTATCACCCAGGTGCGCGGTATCGGCCGGTGGACCGTGGAGATGATGCTCATGTTCCACCTCGGCCGGGCCGATGTTCTGCCCGTCGACGATTTCGGCGTACGCAACGGTTTTCGTCTGGCATATGGCCTGCGCAAGATGCCACCGCCGCGTGCGCTCATGGCATTTGGTGAGCGCTGGCGGCCCCATCGCACCGCGGCGGCATGGTACCTGTGGCGCGCGGTGGAGCTGTCGCGTACGGGCCAACTGCCGGCGCCGGCCGAGCGCGTGCGCCTGCCGCGGGCCAAACGCAAGAAGACGAGAGCGAAGCGCCCCAAATCGCGCGCCGCCCGGGAGCCGGCGAAAAGCAAGAAGCCGCGGCGCGCCTAGCGGGGCGCGGCGCGCCCATGCCTCACACGCGGCTGTGCTTCTTGAGCTCCGCGGCGACGATCGGATGCACAAACTCGCTCACGTCACCGCCCAGCACCGCGATCTCGCGCACGAGGGTGGAGGAGATGAACGTGTACTGCTCCTGCGGGGTCAGGAATACCGTCTCGATATCGGGCGAAAGATGGCGACTCATGTTCGCGAGCTGAAACTCGAACTCAAAGTCCGAGACCGCGCGCAGACCGCGGATGACGACCGTCAAGTGATGCTTGCGGGCGAAGTCGACCGTGAGCCCTGCATAGCCCAGCACTTCAACATTGGGCACGTCGACCAGCACCCGCGCCGCCAGCTCGACGCGTGTTTCCAGAGAGAACATCGGTGTCTTGTTCGGATTCGCGGCGATCGCCACCACGACGCGGTCGAAGATGCTGGCCGCGCGGCGCACGAGATCCTGGTGCCCGGTCGTAATGGGATCGAAAGTGCCGGGATAAACAGCATTGCGCTTCATTCGGTGAGACCTGCCAGATTGCTTTTCTGGAACAGATGATACCCGACCTCTCCCGCGCGCTTCGCCTTGGCGGGGATCCACGCGGCCGGCATCTCGGGAAGCGCGACGCGGGCTGCGCTTTCCACGTAGATCAGCGCCCCGGCAGAGAGCCACTCGCGATCCTCGAGCAGCTGTGCGGCCGCACGCAGCATGCCCGCTTCAAACGGCGGATCCAGAAACACGATGTCGAAGGGCTGCGGCTTGGTGCGCAGATAACGCAGCGCATCCATGCGCTCGACGGTGCCGCCCCGGGCGCCCCATTCCGCGAGCCGCTCGCGCAGCTCCCGCGCGGCGGTTGCAGCGCTCTCCACGAAGTGCACGCGCGCGGCTCCCCGGGACAGCGCCTCGAGCCCGAGCGCCCCGCTGCCGGCGCATAGATCCAGGCACGCCGCTCCCGTTACGCGCTCGCGCAGCCAGTTGAACAGGGTCTCACGCACCCGGTCGGGCGTCGGTCGAATGTCGGCTGCGGCGGTAAAGCGAAAGCGCCGGCCGCGCCAGGTGCCGGCAATGATGCGCAGCACGCGGGAGCTTGCGCCACGGCCTGCGATGACACGGCGCACATTTGATTCAGGCGCACGCGGCAAACTCTGCCCTCCTGCGCGCCGGACGCACCTGCGCCCCAGGCCTAACCCACATATGCGTATCCTTGTTTACAAACCGTCTGGGCCCCGCGGCGGCACGCCTCATGCGCCTCGCGCATGCCACGCATGCCCGAGCAGCCGCACGTAGGCGCCGATCGTCGGCAGCACCGTCATGACCATCCCGAACGCGCGCGCGAGCGGATGCAGGAGATAGCCTATCCAGAATGCAATGCGACCGAGCGCGAACAAGCTCGCCAGCATCGGAATGAGAACCAGCTCATCGCGGGTGAGGAGCGGCGCGAGGGCGGTCCAGGCGATGGCCGCGAGCACCGTCTGCTCGAGCGTATTTTGATTGTAGCGCAGGTTGATCTCGAGACTGTGGCTCGCGGGCGTGCGCGTGCCGTCGATCGCGTCGGGGAAAAAACCGCGCCGGCCCGCCGCGATGATTCCGGCGAGCAAAGTCAGGCCGGGAAGGATGAGCCAGTGCGCGACATAAGCCAGACGGCTCGCTGTATCGTCAGCGGGCAGGGTCACTCTCGCGAACAGCTCCGCTGCATGCTGCCACACGAGAACGACCGCCAGAAATGCAGCCGCGCCGCCCGCGAGGACAATCAACTGCTTGCGGATCACGCCTCCCCCTATCCGTCCTCCGGACGCCGAGCCTGCCGCGCCAGGGATCGATCAGCCCCAGACGGTTCGCCGCTACAATACGCGCTGCTCACGAGGTCATCCATGTTGGGAACGCAGCCGAGACACGATCGCGGGGATGCGCCGGGCGGCTTCCTGAAGCGCCTGCGCGCCCGGCTCAACCGCGGCAACTCCTGGCTGACCCTGGATATTGCCGAGCTCGTGCGCGGCCGCGCCATCGATGCCGAGATCCTCGATCAGCTCGAGACGCGGCTGCTCGCTGCCGACGTCGGCGTCGACGCGACGGCCTACATCCTCGACGCGCTGCGCCAGCGCGTCGCGCGGCGCGAGCTCTCCGATGTCGACGCGCTCATCGCCGCATTGCGCGCCTCGATCACGGAGATCCTCGCGCCCTGCGCGCGGCCGCTGGTGATCGATCCGGCACGCCGCCCGTTTGTCATTCTGGTCGTCGGCGTCAACGGCTCCGGCAAGACGACCTCCATCGGCAAGCTCGCGAGCCGCCTCACCGGTGAAGGCAGAAGCGTGATGCTGGCGGCCGCGGATACTTTCCGCTCCGCGGCGGTCGAACAGCTCGAAGTGTGGGCCAAGGCCTCCGGCGCGGCGTTTGCCGCGCAGCAGGCGGGGGCCGATCCGGGCGCCGTCGTCTTCGACGCCCTGCAGGCGGCGCGGGCGCGCGGCATTGACGTCCTCATCGCGGACACCGCCGGCCGATTGCAAAACCAGGCGCATCTGATGGCCGAGCTCACGAAAGTGCGGCGCGTCCTGCAGCGCATCGATGCGAGCGCGCCGCACGAAGTGCTGCTGATACTCGACGCCAATCAGGGCCAGAACGCGCTCGCCCAGGCCGTGCAGTTCCAGGAAGCGATCGGCGTCAGCGGACTTGCGCTCACCAAGCTCGACGGGACCGCCAAGGGAGGCATCGTGATCGCCATCGCCCGCAAGCTCGCGCTGCCCATCCGTTTCATCGGTATCGGTGAGCAGGCGGAGGACTTCGGTGAGTTCGATGCGCGCGCCTTTGCGGCGGCGCTCATCGACAGCGGTCCGCACACGGGAGCCGCCCCATGATCGTCTTTGATCGCGTCAGCAAGCGCTACGCGAACGGGCGCGAAGGCCTGAGCAACGCGAGTCTGCGCGTCGAAGAGGGCGAGATGGTTTTTCTGACGGGCCGCTCCGGCGCCGGCAAGAGCACGGTGTTGAAGCTCATCGCGCTTCTCGAGCGTCCGACGCGCGGCGTCGTGATCGTCGGCGGGAAGAAAACCGGCTCGCTCGCGTCGCGCCACATTCCAGCGTTCCGGCGCCGCATCGGCATCGTTTTCCAGGACCATAAGCTCCTGCCGGAGCGGCCGGTGTTCGACAATGTCGCGCTGCCGCTGGTCGTGGCGGGCACGCCGCTCAAGGAGATCGACAAGCGCGTACGCGCGGCGCTCGATCAGGTGGGCCTCCTCGGCCGGGAGCGTGCGCTGCCGCTTGAGCTCTCCGTCGGCGAACAGCAGCGCGTGGGCATCGCGCGCGCCGTCGTCAGCAAGCCGCCGCTGCTGATTGCCGACGAGCCCACCGGCAACCTGGATCCGGATCTGGCTGTCGAGGTGATGCGGCTCTTCAAACGCTTCCAGGAAGTCGGCGTCACCATCGTCGTCGCGACTCACGACGTGCATCTGGTGCGCGAGCTCGGGCTGCGCGAGATCGTGCTCGATCATGGCCATGTACAAGGCGCCGACAAGGAAGATCCGCTCCCCGGAATGGTCGCCACGCGATGAGCCTGGGCCTCGTCTCCTACGGCACGCGCCACGTGCAGGCCCTGCTGGCCTCGCTCGGGCGTCTCGCGAGGAACCCGTTCGCCACATTATTGACATTGCTCGTCATCGCGCTGGCACTCGTAGTGCCACTGGGGCTCGAGCTGTTCGTCACCAATGCGCGCATTGCAACCGGCGGGTTTGCCAATGCGGTCGACCTGTCGGTGTATCTCAAGACGGACGTTGCGCTCGCCAAGGCCGAACAGCTGGCGAAAAGCGCTCGCGCGCGCCCCGGCATTGCACGCGTCGAGCTCATCTCAGCCGACGCGGCGCTCGCGGAATTTCGCGCCTATTCGGGATTCGGCGCGGCGCTTGGGGTGCTGAGCGCGAATCCCCTGCCGCACGTCCTGCACGTGCATCCCACGGCCGACGCCGAATCGGCTGAGTCGCTCGAGGCGCTGCGGCGCTACTTCGTGGCGTGGCCGGAAGTGGACGTCGTGCAGATCGATGCGCAGTGGGTCATGCGCTTCAATGCGATTCTCGAGGTCCTGCGGCGCCTCCTCATCATCGCGGCGGCGATCCTCGGGGCGGGCGTCATCGCCGTGATCGGCAATACCATCCGGCTTGAGATCCTGAACCGGCGCGGCGAGATCGAAGTGACGAAGATCGTCGGCGGCTCGAACAGTTTCGTGCGCCGGCCGTTTCTGTACGCCGGAATTCTCTACGGTGGGGGCGGTGCGCTCCTGGCGTGGGCGATCGCCGCCGGCGCCATCACAGTGCTCGCCCCACCGGTGGCGACGCTCGCGCGCAGCTATGGCAGTCACTATGCGCTCGTCGGCCCGACCGCGCAGGAGCTCCTGATTCTCATCGCCAGCGGCGTCATCCTCGGATGGCTCGGCGCCTGGCTGTCGGCAACGAAGCATCTGCGCAGCATCGAGCCGCGCGCCTGAGGGTCTTTCAGTGATAGCCCTCGTCGGCGCGCACCTTGCCCCGAAAGTGGTGATACACGAATACCGTGTAGCCGAGAATGAAAGGCATGAGGATCGCAATGCCGATGAGCACGAAGCGCTGCGAGGAGGGTGCGGCCGCGGCGTCCCACACGGTCAGCGCCGGCGGCACGAGATAGGGCATGGTCGAGATCACGAGCCCGATATAGGCAATGATGAAAAGCGCCACCGCGCTGTAGAACGGCGAGAACATGAAGCGCGCGCGCAGCAGGCCGCGCCAGCAGGCGACGGCAAATATCGCCGTCGCGAGTGGCACGGGGGACAGATACAGGATGTTCGGCCACGTGAACCAGCGTGCGGCAATGGGCGCGAATTCGAGCGGCGTCCACACGCTCACGAGCACAATGAACCCGAGCATACCCACGAGCAGCACGCGCGCACTGCGGCGCGCGCGCCGCTCCAGGCTCCCCGTCGTCTTCATGACGAGCCAGGTGGCCCCGAGGAGCGCGTAACCCACAACGAGTCCCATCCCGCACAGGAGCGTGAACGGCGTCAGCCAATCGAAGGCGCCGCCGGCAAAACGCCCCTGCTCGACGCGCGTGCCGCCGAGGAGCCCGCCGAGCATGAATCCCTGGCACAGGGCGGCAACGATGGAGCCGGCTGAAAAGGCGATGTCCCACTTCCTGTGATGCGGCTTCGCGACCCAGCGGAACTCGAAGGCGACGCCGCGAAAGACGAGCGCGAGGAGCATGGTGATGAGTGGCACGTACAGCGCCGGCATGACCACCGCGTAGGCGCGCGGAAAGGTCACGAAGAGGCCCGTGCCACCCAGGATGAGCCAGGTCTCATTGCCGTCCCAGAAGGGCGCGACCGAGTTCATCATCTGGTCGCGGTCAATCTCGCGCGCAAAGAATGGAAACAGGATCCCGAGACCCAGGTCAAAGCCGTCGAGCACGATGTACATGGCAACCGCGAAGCCGATCACCGCCGCGCAGATGAGCGGCAGCCAGTAGGCGGCACCGGTGAGGGCAGTCATATGACGGGCGGCTCCCCGCGTGATTCGCGCGCCGACTCGCGGGCGCTCGCGAGCGGCCGATAGGCCACCTCAACCGCGGCAGGCGTGCCCGCAACCGCCGCGCCCTGCGGACCGCGCCGAATCATCTTGCGGATGTAGTAGATGCCGATCGAAAACACGACGCCATAGACCAGCACGAAGGCCGCGAGTGATGCGGCGACGGCGGTCGCTGCGATCGGCGACGTGGCATCCTGCGTGCGCAAAATCCCGTAGATGACGTACGGCTGGCGGCCGTTCTCGGTCGTAAGCCAGCCCGCCAGGATCGCGATGAACCCCAGCGGCCACGCCCATCCGGCCGAGCGCAGGTACCACTGCGAGGTAAAGAGTCGCCCGCGCCACCACAGCAGCGCGCCGGCCAATCCCAGCGCAATCAAAAAGAGGCCTATCCCGACCATGACGCGAAACGCGAAGAAAACAACCGTGACCCGCGGCTGGGCGTTCGGCGCAAAATCCTCGAGCGCCGGCACACGACCATTCCAATCGTGGGTGAGAATGAGGCTGCCGAGGCGCGGAATGGCGAGCTCCGCGCGATTCACCCGGGCATGCTCATCCGGCAGCGCGAACAGCACCAGATCCATGGGCCCGGTGTTGCGCCAATGCGCTTCCATCGCGGCGATCTTGGCCGGTTGGTGCGCGAGGGTGTTGAGGCCGTGCTGATCGCCGAGCAGCAACTGCACCGGACCCAGGACGGCGAGCATGCCCACACCCATGCGCATCATCGTGCGCGCCTCCTCCTTGAATGCGCCGACGAGGAGATAGCGGGCGCCGACCGCGAGAACCACGAGCGAGGTCGTCAGGTACGCCGCGGTCAGCATGTGGGCCAGGCGGTAGGGAAAGCTCGGATTAAAGACGATCGCCAGCCAGTCGACGGGATACGCGATGCCGTCGCGCATCACATAGCCTGCCGGAGTTTGCATCCAGCTGTTGGCGGAGAGGATCCAAAAAGCCGAGAGCGCCGTGCCGCCGGCGATCAGCACCGCGGCGGCGGCCTGCAGGCGCGGCGGCGTGCGTTTCCAGCCAAAGAGCAGCACGCCCAGAAAGGTCGCCTCCAGAAAAAAAGCCGTCAGAACTTCGTAACCCACCATGGGTCCAATTACATTGCCGGCCACTGCGGAAAAACGGCTCCAATTCGAGCCGAACTCGTACGACATGGGGATTCCGGACACCACGCCCATCGCGAACGACACCGCGAAGATCTGGGTCCAGAACCGCGCCAGCCGGTGAAAGTGATCGCGCCCGGTCCGCTGCCACAGGATGAGCAGCGTCGCAATGAAGGCCGACAGGCCGATGGTGAAGGCCGGGAAAATGATGTGAACGCTGATGGTGAACGCGAACTGCAGACGCGCGAGCAACACGGCGTTCATCGAGGCGTCCCCTTGGCCCGGCAGGCGGATCCGGCGCTATTCTCGCCCCGATCCGGCGCGCTAGGAACGACTTTAGGTCGGCGCGCGTTTGTTCAGGACCGCCGGGTGTTGGGATCCCCCGAAAGTGCGCTATATCTCATTGAATGACATGGATTTTATGGCCCTAAGGCGACGAAACTCTGCCCACGTTTAGCACTCTAACTCTTCGAGTGCTAAAATCCGCCCCCTAACCTGGAGAGTGCATTGACCACTGCCGTAGTTGCCCGCAACGACTTTGCCCTGACTGGCCCGCTGGGAAGCCTGGACGCTTATCTCGAGCGTGTCAGTCGCATTCCCGTGCTCACCCGCGAAGCAGAGCGCGCGCTCGCCGACCGCTTTCGCAATGAAAACGATCTGGCGGCGGCTCGCGAGCTGGTGCTCGCGCATCTGCGCTTCGTCGTGCATATCGCACGCGGCTACGGCGGTTATGGCCTGCCGATGGGCGACCTCATTCAGGAAGGCAACATCGGCCTCATGAAGGCGGTGAAGCGCTTCAACCCGACGATGAATGTACGGCTCGTCTCCTTTGCCGTGCATTGGATCCGCGCCGAAATCCACGAGTACGTGCTGCGCAACTGGCGGCTGGTGAAAGTGGCGACGACCAAAGCGCAGCGCAAGCTCTTCTTCAACCTGCGGCGCATGAAAAAGAATCTCGCTTGGCTTACGGCGGAGGAAACCGCCGCGGTCGCGCAGGATCTGGGCGTCACTACCACGGAGGTGACGGAGATGGAGCAGCGCCTGAGCGCGCGCGACATGTCCTTCGATCCCACGCCCGAATCGGACGAGGACGAAATCTTCTCGCCTTCGGCGTTCCTGACCGCGCCGGATGCGAACCCGGCGGAGACGATCGAGACGCAGGAGTGGGACAACGACTCATCCGACCGCCTGCAAAGTGCGCTCGGCAGGCTCGATGACCGCAGCCGCAAGATCCTGCAGCGACGTTTTTTGACCGACGACAAGGCGACCCTGCACGAACTCGCCGATGAATATCGCGTGTCGGCGGAGCGCATCCGCCAGATCGAAGCCAACGCACTGACAAAACTGCGCGGCATGATGGCTTAAAGCGCGTCAGCGCGCGGCGCACCTGCAAGGCCCGGCGTTCCTACGAGCGCCGGGCCTTTTTCGTTATGATGGCCGACTCACCGAGGAGTCCCACCGTGCCGGCTGCATCCACACTCAATCCGCTCGATCTGTATGGCGTGCGCGCGATGCTGAGCGAGGATGAGCAGATGGTGCAGGACACGGTGGCGCGCCTGGTGGATGAGGAGGTGCTGCCGGTCATCCAGAAGTGCTTCGAGGAGCACCGTTTCCCCAGGGAACTCGTGCCGCAGCTGGCCGCGCTCGGACTTCTCGGCTCGTCGCTCCACGGCTATGGCTGCCCCGGCCTCAACGCCGTGAGCTATGGGCTCATCTGCCAGGAACTCGAGCGCGGTGATTCCGGCATCAGAAGTTTCGTTTCGGTGCAGTCGTCGCTGTGCATGTATCCGATCTACGCCTTCGGCAGCGCGGCGCAGAAGGAAAAATACCTGCCGCGCATGGCCCGTGCGGAACTCATCGGCTGCTTTGGCCTCACCGAGCCGCACGGTGGCTCGGACCCGTCCAACATGAAGACCCATGCGAAGAAGGTGGACAGCGGCTGGGTCATCAACGGCGCAAAGATGTGGATCACGAACGGCGCGATTGCTGATCTTGCCATCGTATGGGCACAGACCGAGGAGGGCATCCGCGGCTTCATCGTCGAAAAAGACATGAAGGGATTCTCCGCGCCGGAAATCGAGAACAAGTTCTCGCTGCGCGCCTCCGTCACGTCGGCTCTCTTCTTTGATCACGTCACCGTGCCCGAAGAGAACGTACTGCCGGGGGTCGTCGGGCTCAAGGGTCCTCTCGCCTGCCTCACCCAGGCCCGTTATGGTATCGCCTGGGGAGTCATCGGCGCGGCACAGGCCTGTCTTGCCCAGCTCATCGAGTACACCAAGACGCGCGTGCTGTTCGGCCGGCCGCTGGCACAGACCCAAAGCGTGCAGCTGCGTCTTGCGGACATGGCGCGCCGCATCACGACCGCGCAGTTGCTGTCTTTGCAGCTGGGACGGCTCAAGGACCAGGGCACCATGACGCCCGCCCACGTATCGCTTGCGAAGTGGAACAACTGCCGGATGGCACTCGATATCGCGCGCGACTGCCGCGACCTGCTGGGCGGCGCCGGAATCAGCGCTGAATTCTCGCCCATTCGCCATATGCTGAATCTCGAGAGCGTCATCACCTACGAAGGCACGGAGACGATCCACCAGCTCACGATCGGTCGCGAGCTGACCGGATTCAATGCGTTCTAGGAAACGCCGGCGCTGGGCACATGAGCGCCGCTTGCTTGCGGCCGCGCTCCAAGGATCTGTTCTACTTCTGGGGTCTGTAAATGTAATTCACAAATACATACCCCCACGGTACGGCAACGATGGGCAATAGCACCCACAAGAACGCCGAGGTGATGCCCTCCGCCGGTGAACCCACCAACGTGCCCTTTGACCAGAGTGGGTACGCCACAATCATGAGCCACAGGACTTTGTAGAAGATCTCCAGCAGCAGGATCGGCAGCATCTTCAAAGGACGGATGATTCCCAAGCCCGCCAACGTCGCAAAGGCAGTCCAGACGCACCAGGCCATGGCATTTGTGGGGTCCCACGGTCCCTGGTGGGTGAGGATGTGCGTCCAGGTGTCCCTGCCCAGCAGGAAGAACATCAGGATGAAGACCAGTCGCAGCAGGTAAATATTGATCCTGCGCACACCTTCGTGTTGCTCGTCCCGTTGAAAAATGGCTTTGGGGCTGAAGCTCATGGAAATGTCCTTGAAGGCAACTGCCTGCGAATTCTCCAGGGACCATCATTGATCAATTCGAATGTCGGTGTCAGCTGTGCCACGCGAGCAGCCCGATCCCGTTTGAGGATGTCCGGGAGCGTGTTCTCCCTCAGCCCGCGCCGCAGGTCTTTCCCAATTGCCCGCGCTACATCGATTAGATGCAGCGCGTGGAGCCCTCCAAATTTGTGCCGCAGCCCACTATTAAGACGCTGATTCCCTGCTGGAAGCGCACGCAAGTGGGCGCGCGATGCGCATCCTGCAGGCGATCCGGCGCGCCTGCCGGAGGATTCGCAAAGTCTCCTGACGAGGCGGCAGTGCGGCGGAGAATCTGGCAGCGGGCGAGCATCGGCTGCGACTTGCTGTGCGGCTCGAAAGCGCCGGACTTCAGAGCGCGAAAAACCACCTTGGCAGAATCCGTCGCTGCTTGGCGACGTTTTTGTCGTGAAGATAACACATGATTTTGTCAAGTCGAGGCAGTACAATTTCCATGACTCGATCTCTCGCAGTTAGTTTGTAAGCGCCGGTTTTTCCTAGAAGTCTCGGTGCACGCCAGCGGATCTGCCCTTGTTCGAGCCCCACGTGCCAGCTCCGGCGTGATGCTTGGGCGGCACATCGAATTGGAGTATGTAAAACAGAAAATTCGGGCGATCGACGCGAGCACGGGTAAAGCGGTCACTAACTTTCTGAGGCCGCCAGAAACGCTTGATATACGCGTGAACTGACACGCCGGCCTCGAAGGTTCGGCCGGAGCACGAGCTCCAACGTTTCAGCCGAAAAGCATTGATGCTCGTGACAACGCGACACGCCGGTGCGTTAAGAGCTTATTTAAGCTCCGGGTATTTTTTCCCGCGTCCCGGCCGTTAGCTGACAGCGAGCGACCTGGTCGTTAAGTGCTGGTGATTGCAAACCCTGCCGATGGCGGGGTTTTTTTTGCCCGCTGTGAAGCTGCAGTCGGCGGGTCACAGTTCGTGCGCGCGAAGAGGCGCGTGCTTCACGAGGCGGCGCGGATGTTGAGATACGCGAGAATACCGGTCGCCGCCTCGCGGCCCTCAAAGACCGCGGTCACGACCAGATCCGAGCCGCGCACCATGTCGCCGCCGGCAAAGACCTTCGGATTCGTAGTCTGAAACGGCGTCTCGCGCGAGGCGGAGACCCGCACGCGGCCATTCGCGTGCAGCCGGATGTCATGGCTGCCGAACCAGGAGGGCGGACTCGGCAGAAAACCGAAGGCGATGATCACGGCATCCGCGGCCACGACCTCTTCGGAGCCGGGAATGGGCTCCGGGATGCGCCGGCCGCGCGGACCGGGCGCACCGAGCCGCGTGGCGACGAGCTTCACCCCTTCGACGCGCTCCGATCCCACGATCTCGATCGGCTGGCGGTTGAAGAGAAACTCCACGCCCTCCTCCTTGCTGTTCTTGTAGTCGCGGCGCGAGCCGGGCATGTTGGCCTCGTCGCGCCGATAGGTGCAGCCGACGGACGCCGCGCCCTGTCGCACGGCGGTGCGATTGCAATCCATGCCGGTATCCCCGCCGCCCAGCACCATGACCCGCTGGCCGCGCAGGCTGATGAGCCGCTCCGCGCTGCCGGGCAGTCCCAGCTCATGATTGACATTGGCGATGAGGTAGGGCAGCGCCGCGTAGACGCCGGGCAGATCCTCGCCGGGAAAGCCTCCCTGCACCGCGGTGTAGGTTCCCATTCCGAGGAACACGGCATCGTACTCATCGAGCAGCCTCTCGAAGGGAATGTCAGTGCCGACATTCGTACCCAGGCGGAATTCGACGCCCATGTCCTGCATGACCTCGCGACGCTTCTCCACGACGTCCTTCTCGAGCTTGAAGGGCGGAATGCCGAAGGTCAGCAGTCCGCCGATGCGCTGATAGCGGTCAAACACCACGGGCTCGACCCCATTCCGCACCAGAATGTCCGCGCATCCCAGGCCCGCAGGCCCGGCACCCACGATGGCGACGCGCTTGTCCGTGAGGCGCACGTGCGACATGTCCGGAGTCCAGCCCCGTTTGAAGGCTTCATCGGTGATGTATTTCTCGATCGAGCCGATGGTGACCGCACCGAAGCCGTCATTCAGCGTGCATGCCCCCTCGCACAGACGATCCTGCGGACAGATGCGGCCGCACATCTCGGGCAGGGAATTGGTCTTGTGGGACAGCTCCGCGGCCTCGAAGAGATTGCCCTCCTCGATGAGCTTCAGCCAGTTGGGGATGTAGTTGTGGACCGGGCACTTCCACTCGCAGAAGGGATTGCCGCAGGCGATGCAGCGCTGCGCCTGGCTCGCCGCCTGCTCCGGCTCGTAGGGCGCATAGATCTCGCGAAATTGGGTGATGCGCGCCTCCACCGGCGTCTTCGCAGGTTCAGCGCGCGGCACATCGAGGAAGTGCAGGTTCTTGTCCGCCATGCGAGCTACGCGGCGCGCCGCAGATTCTCCATGAGCGAGTCGATGGATGCGGCTTTGGGCTTCACCACCCAGAATTTGCCGATGTAGGTACGGAAGTCGTTGAGGATCTCCTGCGACCAGGGACTCTGCGTCTCGGCGACGTGCATCTCGATGAGGCCCTGCAGGTGCTGCAGATGCGACTGCATCGATTCGGCGTGAATGCGGCTGATGTCAATGAGCTCGTGGTTGTAGCGATCCACAAAATTGCGCTCAAGATCGAGCACGTAGGCAAAGCCCCCGGTGAGGCCTGCGCCGAAATTCACTCCGGTGCGACCGAGCACGCACACCACCCCGCCCGTCATGTACTCGCAGCAGTGGTCGCCCGTGCCCTCGACCACGGCGATGGCGCCGGAATTGCGCACCGCGAAGCGCTCGCCGGCGACGCCGGCGGCAAAGAGCGCCCCGCCGGTCGCGCCATAGAGGCAGGTATTGCCCATGATGATGGTGTCTTTGGCGATGAACTGCGCCTGGCGCGAATGCCGCAGCACGAGCTTGCCGCCTGCCATGCCCTTGCCGACATAGTCGTTGGCATCGCCCTCGAGGTACAGGTGCAGGCCGCCGGCATTCCAGACGCCAAAACTCTGGCCGGCGCTGCCGCAGAGCCGCACGACGAGCGGCGCGTCCTCCATGCCGTAGTCGCCCCAGTGCCGGGCGATCACTCCGGACACGCGCGCGCCGATCGCGCGGTTGAAGTTTTTCACTTCGTAGCGCCACTGCCCGCCCGAGCGCGTCGCGATCGCCTGGCGCATGTCGGCGAGCATGCGCTCGGCAAGCTCGCCCTTGTCGAAGGGGGCGTTCGAGGCCGTGCTGCAGAACTGCGGCTCATCGGCGCCGACACCGGCCGTTGAGAGTATGGGGGTAAGATCGAGCTTCGCCTGTTTCGAGGTCACGCCCGCGAGCGGTCGCAGGTATTCGGTGCGGCCGATGAGGTCGGCGAGCCGGCGCACGCCCATCGCGGCGAGGATCTCGCGCACTTCGCGCGCCACGAACTCGAAGTAGTTCACCACCATCTCCGGCAGGCCCGTGAAGTACTTGCTGCGCAGCACGTTGTGCTGAGTCGCGACCCCGGTCGCGCAGTTGTTGAGGTGGCAGATACGCAGGTACTTGCAGCCGAGCGCAATGAGAGGAGCCGTGCCGAAGCCGAAGCTCTCGGCGCCGATGATCGCGGCCTTCACGACATCCAGACCGCTCTTCAGTCCGCCGTCGGTCTGCAGGCGCACGCGGTGCCGCAGGCCGTTGACCCGCAGCGTCTGATGCGTCTCGGCGAGCCCCAGCTCCCAGGGCGTGCCCGCATATTTGATCGACGACAGGGGACTTGCTCCCGTGCCGCCGTCGTAGCCGGAGATCGTGATGAGGTCCGCATAGGCCTTGGTGACGCCGGCCGCCACGGTGCCCACGCCCGGCTCCGCCACGAGTTTCACCGAGACCAGCGCCTCGGGATTCACCTGCTTGAGGTCAAAGATGAGCTGCGCCAGATCCTCGATCGAGTAGATATCGTGATGCGGCGGCGGCGAGATGAGCCCCACGCCCGGACGCGCAAAGCGCAGCCGTGCGATCATCTCGTTCACCTTGTGCCCCGGCAGCTGGCCGCCTTCGCCGGGTTTTGCGCCCTGCGCAATCTTGATCTGCAGCACTTCGGCATTGATGAGGTACTCGGGCGTCACGCCGAAGCGGCCCGAGGCGACCTGCTTGATCTTCGAGTTCTTCTCGCTTCTGTAGCGCGCCGGATCCTCGCCGCCCTCTCCGGAGTTGGAGCGCGCGCCGAGGCGATTCATGGCGATGGCGAGCGCCTCGTGCGCCTCGGGCGAGAGCGCGCCCAGAGACATTCCGGCGCTGTCGAAGCGCGCGAGAATCGCCTCGGCGGGTTCGACTTCTGCAAGCGGGATGCCCGCGTGCGGATACTTAAGCTCGAGGAGGTCGCGGAAGGTCGCGGCCGGGCGGTGGTTCACGACCGCGGCAAAGCGCAGGTAGGTCGCGTAGTCACCGCTCGCCACCGCCGCCTGCAGCGTCGCGATCACCTCGGGGTTGTACATGTGGTACTCGCCGTCGTGGATGTATTTGAGAAGCCCGCCCTGCGCAATCGGCTCGCGCGCATCCCAGGCGCGCGCGCCGAGCTGCTGCACGTCGGCTTCGAGGTCGGCAAAGTCCGCTCCCTGCACGCGGCTCTCCGTGCCGGTGAAGCAGGACGTGACCACCTCCTCGTGCAGCCCCACGATCTCGAAGAGCTGCGAGCTGCGATAGCTGCCGATGGTCGAGATTCCCATTTTTGACATGATCTTGAAGAGGCCCTTGCGGATGCCCGCGCGATAGCTGCGGCCGAGCTCCAGGCGCGTCGCGAAATCGAGCTTCACCGTGCCCCGGCGCATCATTTCAAAGAGCACCTGGTAGGCCATGTAGGGATAGACGGCGGTGGCGCCGTAGCCGATGAGGCAGGCGAAATGATGCGGATCGCGCGCGGTGCCGGTCTCCACCAGCAGATTGCATTTGCAGCGCAGGCCCGTGCGGATGAGGTGCTGGTGCACCGCGCCCGTGACGAGGAGCGCATGCGCGGGCAGCCGGCCCCGCACGAGGTAGCGGTCGGAGATGAGGAGCACGAGCTTGCCGTCGCGCACCGCGCCCTCCGCCTGCGCGCACAGGCGCAGGATCGCCTGCTTCAGACCCTCGGCCGGGTCGTACTGCAGATCGAGAAATTCGTGGGTCACGCCGAAGTCGGTGAGCCCGAGGATCTGCCGCAGCTTCCGTTGCGAGAGGATGGGCGAACCGAGGACGATCTGGCGCGCGTGCTCGGGGGAGGGCACGAAGATGTTGCACTCGGGGCCAATCTGGGTCTGCAGCGACATCACGATCGATTCGCGCAGCGGATCGATGGGCGGATTCGTCACCTGCGCGAACTGCTGCCGGAAGTAGTCGTAGAGCGAGCGCACCTGATGCGAGAGCACCGGCATCGGCGTGTCATCGCCCATGGAGCCCACCGCCTCGCTTTCGTCCTCGGCGAGCACGCGGATGATCTCGTCGCGCTCCTCCGCCGTGATGTTGAACATCTTCTGATAGAGCGCGAGCGTATCGCGGTCCATCGGCTCGGCAGCAAGCCTCGGGTCGACGAGATCGCTCTCGAGATAGCGCACGCCCTGTCGGAGCCACGCCTTGTAGGGATGGCGCGTCTTCAGGAGCGCATCGATATCGACCGATTCGAGCAGCGTGCCTGCGTGCAGGTCGACCGCGACCATGTCGCCCGGGCCGAGCTTGCCCTTGCGCAGCACATCCTCGGGCGCGTAGTCCCACACGCCGCTCTCCGAGGCGATCGTCAGAATACGGTTCCGGGTGATGACGAAGCGCGCGGGCCGCAGGCCGTTGCGGTCGAGCGTACACGCGGCATAGCGCGCGGCCGTGAAAGCGCTGCCGGCCGGACCGTCCCACGGCTCCATGTGCACCGAGTAGTACTCGTAAAAGGCGCGCAGGTCCGGATCGATGGAATCGAGCTCATGCCAGGCCGGCGGCACCAGCAACCGCATCGCGTGCAGCGCATCGAGCCCACCCATCAGGAGCACCTCGAGCATATTGTCGAGGCTCTGGGAATCGGAGCCGCTCAGACAGACGAGCGGCAGGATCTCGGCGAGGTCCGGCAGCAGCGGCGAGCGCAACAGTGGCCCACGCGCCACCGCCCAGTTGCGGTTGCCCTGGATGGTGTTGATCTCGCCGTTGTGCGCGAGGTAGCGGTAGGGATGCGCGAGGCGCCACTGCGGCAGCGTGTTGGTCGAGAAGCGCTGGTGGAAGATGACGAGCGAGGAGGCGAGCCGCGCATCGTTCAGGTCGGGGAAAAAAACCGCGAGGTACTGCGGCATGACCATGGCCTTGTAGACCAGGCTGGTGGCGGAGAGACTGGGCACGTAGAAATAGGGATCTCTCGCCTCGAGCGCCTTCTCGGCGCGGCGCCGCGCGAGGAAGAGCTTGCGGTTGAAGGCCGCCTCATCGACGTCGGGACTCGGGCAGTTGACGAAGAGCTGCTCGACGTGCGGCAGGGTTTTCAGCGCCTCATCGCCGCAGGCCTCGGGATTCGTCGGCACGGCACGCCAGCCGGCGACCTCCAGTTGCTCGCAGCGCAACTGCACCTCCAGGGTGCGCCGCGCCTCGGCGGCGCGCGCCGACTCGGGGTTCAGGAAGATCAGGCCTGCCGCAAACTGCGGCGCCACCGCGATGCCGGCCTCGTGCGCGAGCGCGCGCAGGAACGCGTCCGGTCGCTTCAAAAGGAGTCCGCAACCGTCGCCGGTCTTGCCATCGCTTGCGACCGCGCCCCGATGGGTGAGTCGGTTCAAAGAGGTCATCGCCGTCCTGACCAGCCACTGGCTCGGCTGGTCATCGAGTTGAGCGATCAGCCCAAAGCCGCAGCTATCCCTTTCATAGGAGTCGCGGAACAGCCCGCGGTCGGCGGCGCGCATGGTCGGCCTTCTGTGTCTGGCATGGCTTATGAGCGTACTACACCCCGGCGCCGGAGGATGAGTTGCGTGAGGCGGTCTTAAAAAAAACCGCACGTCGACATTTTTTCCTGTTGCATAGTTTGATGTCGTGCTTCAACATTCGCGCCGCGTCACGCGCTGACAAAAACCATTCGCAACGAGGAGGCTGCAAGCGTTGGGTGATTCCCCTCCCGAGCCGCCTTTGCAGAAGATCAGTGACTACCTGCGCCGCAATTTTCCAGATTTTTTCGCCGAGGCGCGCTTTCACGTCGGCGACGATGACTATTTTTTGTATGCGCGCTTCGGTGCGTATCTGGCGCGCGCAATCGAGCACAACCGGGCGCCGCGCGGCACCATCGATCGCGGGTTCACGGTCTTGAACAAGATGGCGCGCGCCGCGGCCCAGCACCCGCGCATACGGCAGGTGCTGCTCTGCGCAGCGCTGGAGTACATCGTCGACGCGCCCAAGGCGCGCGCACTCGCCCGCAAGCGCCTGTCGCGGGTGGCACAGGGATATCTCGAGGGCTTATGCGAATAGTTCGAAGCTGACAGGCCGCTCGCCGGCGCCGCTTGGAAAGGGACCGCTCGTCGGTCCCTTTTTTTTGCGGCTATCATCGCCTTTCGCGCATACGGGAGAGCTCATGGGCGTCCAGCAAGTCATCACCGGCCGCAGAAGGGACCTCGGGGGCTTCTCCGTGCGGCGTGTGCTGCCCGCGGCGAGCGTGCCGATGGTGGGCCCGTTCATCTTTTTCGACCATCTGGGGCCGCTGGCTCTTGCGCCGGGCGCGGGCATCGACGTGCGCCCTCATCCGCACATTGCACTCGCGACGGTCACCTATTTGTTCAGCGGCAGCCTCCTGCATCGTGACAGCCTGGGGTCCGTGCAGACGATTCGGCCCGGCGACGTCAACTGGATGACGGCGGGCTCGGGGATCGTGCACTCGGAGCGCTCGCCCGAGGAGGAGCGGCGGCGCGGCGTCATCGCCCACGGCATTCAGTCGTGGGTCGCCCTCCCCGACGGCCACGAGGAGGATGCGCCGGACTTTCAGCATCATGCGGCCGAGAGCCTGCCGTGCCGGTCGGGCGAGGGCGTCGAGCTGCGCGTGATTGCGGGCGAGGCCTTCGGCCGGGCCTCGCCGGTGCGGCTGCTCTCGCCGACGCTGTACGTGGACGTCAGCGCCGCGGCGGGCGCAAGTCTTGAAATCGGCGCGGACTACAGCGAGCGGGCCTGCTACGTCGCCGCGGGCGGGATCGAAATATCCGGAGTGCGCGGCGCCGAAGGCGAACTCCTGACCCTCGCCCGCGGCGGCGCCGTGACGCTGCGCGCCGAGCGCGCCGCGCGTGTGATACTCCTCGGCGGAGAGCCCTTTGCGACGCCGCGCTTCATCTGGTGGAATTTTGTCTCCTCGAGCCGCGAGCGCATCGACAGCGCGAAGCGGCAATGGGCGCAGGGCCGCTTCGCGCCGGTACCCGGGGAAAGCGAGTCCATGCCACTACCGCCGGAAGCACCCACGGAGACGTGAATGATCTCGCTTGCGCAAGTTGCCATCCTGCTGACCGCCGCCGTCGTCGCCGTCTCGCTGTTCCGCCTGATGAAGCAGTCGTCGATCCTGGGCTTCCTCGCCGCTGGGCTCGTCATCGGCCCCTGGGGCCTCAGACTCATCACGGATGTGTCGAGCATTCTGCATGCCTCGGAATTCGGCGTGGTGCTGCTCCTCTTTATTATCGGCCTCGAGCTGCAGCCGACGCGGCTCTGGGTCATGCGGCGCACGGTCTTCGGCCTCGGGTCCGCGCAGGTGCTCTCCTGCAGCGTGATTCTGGGAGGCGCGGCCTGGTGGTGGGGCCTGCCGCCGATGCCCGCGGCCGTGGTCGGCTTCGGCCTGTCTCTGTCCTCCACGCCGCTCGTGCTGCAGGTACTCGCCGAGCGCCAGCAGCTGAAGACGCAGTACGGGCGCGCGGCCTTCGGCATTCTTCTCTTTCAGGATCTCGCCGTGCTGCCCATGCTCGCGGTGCTGCCGCTCATGTCGCCGCTGCAGACGGCGCATGCCGGCTTCCCCTGGATCGCGCTCGTGAAGCTGGTCGGGGTGATCGCCATCATCACCGTCGGCGCACGGGTGGCACTGCGGCCGGCACTCAGGGTCGTGGCGCGCATCCGCGTGACGGAGGTGTTCACGGCGGCTGCGCTCCTGGTCGTGATCGCAACCGCACTGCTCGTCAATCAGGTCGGACTCTCGATGGCGCTCGGCGCATTCCTCGCAGGCGTGGTGCTCGCCGACAGCGAATTCCGCCACGAGCTCGAGGCGGACATCGAGCCCTTCAAGGGACTGCTGCTCGGCCTCTTCTTCATCGCGGTGGGGATGTCGGCCAATTTGGGACTTCTGAGCGCGGAACCCCTGCAGGTGGTGGCGGCGACGGCCGTGTTTCTGGCGCTCAAGATCAGCGTCGTCGCCGCCGTCGGCAGACTCACGCGCCACGCGGCGCTCGCCTCCTGGCGCATGGGCTTTACGCTGCCCGCGGGCGGCGAGTTTGCCTTCGTGCTGTTCGCCCTCGCGGCGCGCCAGCGCATTCTCGAGGCGCAGCTGGCGGATTTTCTGGTGCTCGTCGTCACCTTGTCGATGATGGTCGGGCCGCTGCTTCTCGGGCTGCACGACCGGGTGCGGCGGACGCTTTCCAGCGCGGCGCCCGGCGCGCCCTTTGACACCATCGATGAGCGCGACAACCGCGTCATCATTGCAGGCTTCGGCCGCGTCGGGCAGATCGTCTCGCGCGTGCTGCGCGCCCGGCGTATCAAATTCACGGCGCTCGACTCGAGTCAGACGCACGTCGACTTCGTGCGCCGCTTCGGCAACCGCATCTACTACGGGGATGCATCGCGGCTCGACCTGCTGCGGGCCGCGGGCGCCGAGTCGGCCGAGATCTTCGTGCTGGCGATCGACGAAGTAGACGCCTCGGTGCGTACCGCGGAGCTCGTGCGCACGCACTTCCCGGAGCTGAAAATTCTCGCCCGCGCCCGCAACCGCCAGCATGCCTTCGCGCTCATGGACCACGGCGTCGACTACATCATCCGCGAGACCTACGGCTCGAGCCTGGAGCTGGCTGAGGCGGTGCTGACGAGCCTGGGGGATGCGCCGGCGATCGCGCGCGCCGCGGTGCGCAAATTCCGGCAGCACGATGAGAAGACCCTCGGCGAGCAGTACGCGATCAAGGAGGACGAGGTGAAGTTCATGGCCGCGGCGCGGGAATCGGCGCAGCAGCTCGAGAAGCTCTTCGAGACCGACGCGGCGAAGACCGACTAGCCCGGCCACCGCTGCTATCCTCCTTCCCAGATGGACGACGCGCGCCGGGTGCGAGAGTTTTGGTTCGGCAGGCTGCCGCTGGAGCGTGCGGCGCTCAATGAGCGCATGCAGGTGTGGTTCGCGGGCGAGGCTGACGCGCCGCGCGCCCGGGAGCTGGACGCGGCGCTGCGCGCCGAGTTTGGCGCGCGCGTCGAGGCGGCGCTGCGCGGGGAGCTCGCCGCCTGGGCGGATGGGCCGCGCCGCCGGCTGAGCCTCATCATTCTTCTCGATCAGTTTACGCGCAACATCTACCGCGGCCGCGCGCGCGCCTACGCCGGTGACGAGCAGGCTCTGGCGCTGGCACTCTCCGGGATGCAGTCAGGCGCCGACGCCGCGCTCGACCCGGTGGAGAGGATCTTCTTCTACATGCCGCTGCAGCACGCCGAATCCCCCGAAGTGCAGGAAGAATCGGTAGCCGCCTACCGGCGGCTGTTGGGCGAGGCGCCGCAGCCGCTGCACAGTTGCTTCGCAGACACTCTGAAGGACGCCGAGCTGCATGCCTCGATCATCCACCGCTTCGGCCGCTTTCCGCAGCGCAACGCGGTGCTGCGGCGCGTCTCGACTCTCGAGGAGGGCGCTTACCTGCGCGAGGCGGACGATTTCGGGCAGAGCTAGGGCGAGCGCTCCGGATCGATCCGGGTGCTCAACTGCACGCAACGCTCGAGCGCGCGCAACCGCACCTCGAGCTCGCGCCGCGCTTCGAGGAGCTCCACCGCGAGGGCCGCGCCGCTGACATTCACGCCCAGGTCGCGGATCAGCCGCGCGGCGGTGCGCAGGCGCGAGAGCTCCCGCGCCGGCAGCTGCCACTCCTGGGGCTCGCTGCCGCGCGGGCAGACGAGGCCAAGCTCGGCCAGCTCAATCACCACGGCCGCATCGAGCTGACTCGCGCGGCACACCTGCGTGACCGACAGCCATTCGCCTTCGGCCAGCACCTGCGTCTCGATCGTCCGCTCCACGCTCGTCATGTCCTAGCTCCCGAGGTTCGCGCGCGGATCGAAGGCGAGCTCGCGGCGCATCTGTTCGTAGAAGGCACGTGCCTTGGGCGTGTCGGCCGGGGGCAGTGCAATGGAGAGCTGCAGATATTCATCGCCGGGCGGATCGCCCGGAAGTCCCCTGCCGCGCAGCCGCAATTTCTGGCCGGCGCGGGACTTTTCCGGAATGCGCATCTGCACCGGGCCGCCCAGGGTCGGGACCGTCACGGTCGCGCCGAGCGTGGCCTCCCACGGAGCCAGGGGCAGAGTCACCGTCACATCACGACCCTCGAGCTGATAGAGCTCATGCGGACGGATGTGCACCTCGAGATACAGATCCCCCGCGCGACCCTCGCCCTGGCCGGGCTCGCCCTGGCCGGAAAGGCGCAGCTGCTGCCCGTCCGTCAGCCCCGCGGGAATGGTGACCTTCACCGCGTGGGTGGAGAGCTCGACGCTGCCGTCGCTCTTCTGCTGCGGACGGCGCAGCTCGAGCGTGCGGGTGCCGCCGTGAAACGCCTCCTCGAGATCAATGTCGACGCGCGCATGATGATCGCGCCCGCCGCGCGCGCGCCCTTCGCCCGCGGAGGAAAATCCGCCGGCGTCGCCAAACAGCGAGGAGAAGAAATCACTGAAGTGCGCGTCCATTTCCGGACTGGCGCGCCCGCGCGGCCGGCCGCGGAATTCAAACCCGCTCGCCCAGTCCGGCGGCGGCCGGAAATCCTGGCCGCTCTTCATATCAGGGCCGAGCTGATCGTAGGCGGCGCGCTTCTCGGGATCCCGCAGGACCTCGTAGGCTTCCTGGACCTCCTTGAATTTCGCCTCCGCATTCGGCTCCTTGCTGACGTCAGGATGGTACTTGCGGGCGAGCCGGCGATAGACTTTTTTGATCTCATCAGCGCTCGCCGTGCGCGTCACGCCCAGTGTCTTGTAATAATCTCGATATTCCATGCCCGGGTCCCAGCCGCGTATCTGTCTAAGAGGGCCGCTTCGAATATTGACGCAGCGACGTCAAACTGTTTCGGTGCTCGCAAGCCATTTGCTAGTGTAGCAGCGAACTTCCCGCATCCCCGGCACGCTGCGGGGTGCAAACCGCTGAGCGCCTCGCGGCTCAAACCGCGCCGCCGCATTGACAGCGCGACCTCAACTCAGCAGGAGCTCGCGGACCCACCGATGTGCTGCCGCGCTCGCGCAAATCAACCGCGCGGGAAGTCCATGGAAGCGCGGCGGTGCGACGAGGGCGATGTGCGCGGCGCTGACGCGAACGGCGCGGGAGGGGGAGGCCGCCGTGAAGCTTGCGCCTCAGGCGCCGCTCTGCAGCGGCCGCGAGGAGCAAAAAAAACGCCGCGAGCGGGGGAAGACGCACGCGGCGTACGTGTGCAAAAACCGGGGAAGTTATCTGCACACTTCTGATACGACGCGACCGGGGGAGTCGCGCGTATGCTTCGCACGCAGCCCGCAAACAAGAGGCCACGCACCCTGAGTTCAGCAAGGTACGTGCCAACTTGAGACTACCATCAAAAACAATGGCTTAGGATAGCCCCTGGCCGGGCACGCGGGTGACGTGAATTGTCAGATTTGGACCTCTGCGTCCAAATCTGCGCTCATCCCTTGCGCACGACGCAGGCCTGCGAGTGTTTGCGCAGGGCCTCGCAGATCGATCGCGCCCGCGCCTCGGTTAGAGCCTTGACCTTGAGGCGGTAGAGATTGCGTCCATGGGGGCCCTTGCCCCGCTCGACGTCCGAAACGGCGCCCTGCAGCTCCGTTGCAAAGCGCGCGCTCAGCCGCCGCCATTGGCCGAGCGCCTTGGCGTGGGTGGTAAAAGCGCCGAGCTGCACACTGTAGGCGCCCGTGACTGCGGGCTCTGTGCCCGTGGCGCCAGGCGGAGCCGGAGTTGCGGCGGCCGGTGACGGTGCGCCCGGCGCGGCTGTCGCGGGCGAGCCGTTCTGGGCAAAGCTCTCAATGCGGGTGCGCGCTTCCGCCGCCATCTTCGCCTGCGGATGCTGCTCGAGAAACTGCCGATACGCGTCCGCCGTGTCCGTGGTGCTCGCCCGCTGCCAATCGCGCTCCTCGGTGAGCTGCGTGATCCGCGCCTGCGCGTCGGCGGCGCGCGCGCTCTTCGGATGCGAGGTGATGAAATCCTGGTAGGCCTCCACCGTGTTGGCCGTCTGCGCCGAGCGCCAGTCGCGCTGCTCGTGACTGCAGCCGCTCGCAGCGGCCAGCAGCGCGAGGCTCATCAGAATCACACCGGTACGTCGCAAGCTCATTACATCCTCTCCACCAATCCACCAGCGGCGAGTATTCTAGCGGCGCCGCGCGGTTTCGGGCGCGCAAAATTCACGAGGCAGCGATGACTGAAACTCCCCGGCGGCGGCTTCTCGACCGGGTGAGCGGCACGGCGCCCACCTTCATTGGCGAGGATTGCCGCCTGACCGGCGACATCGAGACGGCGGGCACGGTGGTCGTCTGCGGCCGCGTGGTGGGCGACGGCCAGATCGGCGGGGCGCTCAGCATGGCGCGCGACTCCGTCTGGGAGGGGGAAGTCCACGCACGCCATGCCGTGATCGCGGGCAGCGTGAGCGGCAGGCTCATCGTCGCCGAGAAACTCGAGATCGGCTCCTCGGCCGTACTGCGCGCGGACGTCGTGGCGCGCAGCATCGCCATCGCCAAAGGCGCCATCGTCGAGGGCGCCATGCAGGTGACGAGCGGCCAGCCGATCGTCAACTTCGAAGAGAAGCGCGGCGCCTCTTAAGCGCGCCCTCCAGCTGCGCGACGATCCTGCGCTCGGCCCAGCTCGGCCGCACCAGGTCCTCGAGAAAGCCACAGTGCCCGCCGCGGCGCGTCACGACGATCTGCAGCGCCGGCGGCCGCGCGATCTGCAGCAGCCCGGCCACCGGAATGATGGGATCGTCGAGCGCCGTGATCATGGTCGAAGGCACTTTGAGCGCGGTGAGCTGCGTGCCCGTAATGGCGTAGCCGTTCAGATAATCCTCGAGGCTGGCAAAATCCGTGAAGCGGTCGACCAAGAGCGTCGTCAGCCGCCGCAGGTCCGGAGCGCCGGCGAGCTCGGTAAAGTCGTAGTGCCCCGGCCAGGCCGCCTGCTTCTTGAAGAGCGATCCCAGCCATTTGCGCACGAAGTATTGGTGGTACGGGCGAAATCCATGCTCGAGGGCGGCCAGCGTCGCACCCGGGTCGAGTACCGGCGATACGGCGATCACCGATGCGATATGAAGTCCGGTATCCGCCTGCACGGCCACGCGCAGCATGAAATTGCCGCCGAGCGAGAAGCCGACGAGATGCAGCGGCTGCCCTGGCAGCAGGCCCTGCAGGCGCTGCAGGGAGCCGACCACCTCGGGCAGGCGGCAGGAATGGAACAGCTCGCGATTCAGGTGATGCGTATCGCCGTGGTCGCGCAGATTCAGGCGCACCACGTCGAACCCCAGATCAAAGAGCTGCTGCGCCAGCGAGAGAATATAGAGTGCATCGGCGTTGCCCTCCCAGCCGTGTACGAGGACGGCGATGCGGCCGGCCCGGGTGATGCCGCAGCGAGCCGGATCGGCATGAAAACACTGCAGGCGCACGCCGTCGCCGCAGTCGAGCAGGATTTCCTGACTCGCCGCCCGCACGGCCGCGGTCCGCGGCATCACCCAGCGGCGCCGCACCGGCAGACTCGGCAGGATCGACTGCAGGTGGCGATTGCGCAGCCAGCGAGGCGGCCGGAAGTCTTCGTCGATGGGCAGTTGCACGAGCGCGGGAAGGGCGGCCTCAGCGCAGGCGGATTTCGATGCGGTTATTGGAGTTGCCCGCGCGGTTCCACTCGCCCGCCGTCAGATCGGACCCCACCTGCGGATACGGCACGGCGGTCGCGGCCGCATCGCCCGCGGTCAGCTGGACATCGAGTGCGCCGCGCGTGCTATGGCGGATGTCGCCCAGAAGATTCGCAAGCGGCAGGGAGACGCGCTGCGCCGGCAGCTGCGTGCCCTCGCGCGGATTGCCCACCGCATCGCACCGGGTAAAGAGCATCTCATCGGGCGCCAGCGAATAGCCGTCGGCCGCATTGCCGACGAGGCAGAAACGGCCCGGAAAGCTCTTGATATCGACGACGCCGCTGTATTTCTGCGCCGCGAGCCGGTAGAGCAGCTGGCTCAGCCTCTCCAGGCGCACGCCCCCCAGGGGGTCCTCGCCGAAGGGAACGGGCTCGACGATGGGCTCGGGGTGCGCAGCGGCCGCGGCGGTTTTGGGCGCATCGGCGCGCGGCGGCGCTGTCCTCGCCGCCGCCCCCTGCGCGGGAACCGCGGCGGCCGCGGCCTCGCGATGCACACTGACCTCATGCTGCCAGAGCGCCGTGCTCACCACCGCAGCCGCCAACGCCAGGGTCGCCACCGTCCAGCCCCAGGAGCGCGGCCCGGGGGATGGCAGCGGTGGCACGATCGGCTCGCGATTCACGGCATCGTGCACGAGCGAGCGAAGTTCAGCGCCGAGGCGCTCGAACTGGTGATCGATGTGGCCGATCAGCGTGTGGCGCAGCTCGGCCAGCTCCACACGCAGCGCGGCATCGGTCACCGCGGGATGCGTTCCGGTGGTCGCCTGGGAGGATGCCGTGTCGTCGAGGGGATCGACGCTGAGCGGCCGGAAGCTCGATTGCACGGTGGTGCGCCGGTCGGGCACGAGATGCAGCTGGTACAGCACCTTGGAGACGTCCGCCTGCTTGATCTGCTTCGGCAGCACGCCGACGGCGCCCAATGCGCGCGCCTGCCCGAGGTACAGCTCACCCTCCTGCGAGGTGTACATCATGATCGGGATGGTCGCGGTGTGCGGATTGTTCTTGATCGCCTGCAGAGCTTGAAAGCCGTCCATGCCCGGCATGAGGTGATCCATGAAGATCACATCGGGGCGATGGTGCGCGAGATAGTCGATGGCGAGCTCAGCATTCTCCGTCGTGTCGACGTCGAGCTCGTACCTCTCCAGGATCCGGGACAGAAACAGGCGCGCTGACTTCGAATCGTCGACGATCAACGCGCGCTTGGCACTCATGCCCGCTCCGGAAGTCAGATCCCGTAAAAGCTGGCCGAAGTGTAGCGCAGAACATCCGCGCGCCACGCGCGCAAGATCACAGCTGCGAGGATTCAGACCCCTGTCGCAGGTTCACGACGCAGAATCTGTCAAGGCAGGCTCGGGGGCGGCATCGGCTGATGCCCGCTCGGGCGCCAGCGACGCAACCGATCGGTAGAGCTCGTGCAATCGCCGCGCCATGGCGAGCGATGACCACTCGCGTGCGTAGCGGCGGCCCTGCTGCGCAAGCGTGGCGCGCAGCCGTGGATCCTCGAGCACCCGCACGGTGGCCGCCGCGAACGGCTCGAGCGCCTCCTCGACGATCACTGCGCCGCAGCCCTCCTTCAGAATGGAGCGCGTACCGAGCCGGGCGGTCGACACCAGCGGCGCACCCTGCGCCAGGGCCTCGAGCAGCACCAGCCCCTGCGTCTCGGTGCGCGAGGCGAATACGAAGGCGTCCGCCGCGGCATAGCAGTCGAGAAGCTCCGTGTCGCGATCGAGGTAGCCCACGAAATGCACCGCCTCGGCGAGCCCCAGCCGGGCGGCAAGCTCCCGCAGTGACGCGCGCGCGGGCCCTTCGCCGGCGATGACGAACAGCGCGTTCGGCACGCGTGCCACCACCGCCGCGAAGACGCGCAGCAGAAACTCGATGTTCTTCTCGTGCGCCACGCGGCCGATGTAGAGCACGAGCGGGCGGTGGACCGGCAGCGCCTGCGCCGCTCGAAAGCGCGCGCCGCAACCGGGCTCAAATTGATGAGCGGAAAGGCCTGTGGGAATGACATGGACCGGTGTGGTGACGCCGTAGCCGAGGAGCACGGCGCGCATCGGCTCGGAAGGCGCAATGAGCGCTGCGACGGCGCGGCACTGCGAGCGGGTGAAGCGACGCGCCAGTCCCCGGCTGAGCGCGCGGGGCAGTACGGGAACGTAGTGGTGCAGGTACTCCTCGAAGAAGGTGTGATAGGTCGCGATGCACGGAATCTTCAGCCGCCGCGCATGGTTCACGCCGGCGTAGTGCGCGAGGAAGGGCGTGTGAATGTGGACGAGATCGAATCCGGTGAGCGGCTCCAGCGCGCGGGTGAGCCGGCCCCAGCGCATGCGGCGATCCTCCGGGTCGCCCGGCACGCCGCGGGCGGGGATGCGTACGACGCCGGGCTCGGGCGCGGTGTCGGCAGGCGCATAGTCGGGGGCGACCAGAACGGTTTCCACCTCGCAGGCGGCAAGGTCCTGCCGAAACGTGCGCACCGAGGTCGACACGCCGTTGACGCGCGGAAAATAGACGTCCGAGACAAAGAGCACACGCACTAGGTGAACGCGAGACCGAGCTCCGCCAGGCAGGCACCGAGGAGCGCCCCGACCATGACGTCGGTCGGATAGTGCAGTCCCAGCACGACGCGCGATGCGGCGATGAGTCCTGCGAGCGGCACGAGCACCCAGGCGAGCTCAGGGAAATGCGCGCTCGCCTGCCAGGCAAATGACACCGCGTGCAGCGTGTGTCCCGATGGAAAGCTGTAGCGATCCAGAGGCGCACCCGCCTGCGAGATGCCCGCATGGCGGATGAAGGGCCGCTCGCGAACGAAGCAGCGCTTCAGTACGCCATAAATCACCACGCCGAGGCATCCGGTGAGCGCCATGAATATCGCCGGCTTTACCGCTGGCGCGCCGTAAAAAACCGGAAGCGCGAGGATGAGCACGTACCAGATGACGCCGTCGCCCAGGCGACTGATGAGCTGGAAGGGCGTACGGATGAGGGAGCGGGACGCGCCGCGATTCAAACGGCGGCAGATACGGTAATCCGCCGTATCGATGCGGGCCAGAAAACTGCTGAATGCCGTCGCTCTCATAAGTTGCGGGGCCCTGCACGCTCGACAGCGCGCGTGGCTTGCTTAAGGGGCACTCTGGGCGAGATGTAAGGCTAGGAGGTGACGCTAAGATGAAGATTTTATTGCGTTTTTACATCTCGCAGCCCGCGGGGCTCCCAGGGGCTCATACGACGGCGATCAGGGCGTCGAAGCGCTCCTCGGGGACGGGCAGGCCGCATTCTTCGAGGTCGGCGAGGTAGGCCGCGATGGATTCCTTGACGCTCTCGATCGCCCCTTCGCGCGTTCCGCCCTCACCGGTGCATCCCGGCAGGCTCGGACATTCGGCGACCCAGTAGCCGCCCTCACCGCGTAGCAGCAGCACCTGCCGAAGCGCATTGCTGCCCCGCGCGGTGGGGCCTGCAGTGTCCTCACGCGCATGGGAGCCGATGTCTGCTACTTTCACCGCGATCATTGCCGCCCTCCCGGGGGGTGTGACTTGGGAGCGAGCATGACGCGGGTGCGCGGCGCCGCCAACGCGCATTTCTGGCGCGAAACGGCCATTAAGCGCCGCGCGCTACTCGCGCAGCCCCGTTCCGCGGTTCATGAGGACGAGCAGCACGCCGAAGAGTATCGCCGCCGCCATGGCCATGAGCGCAAATGCGAGCCATACATTGACGTCCGAGACGCCCAGGAAGCCGTAGCGGAAGGCGTTCACCATGTGCAGGATGGGATTGGCGTACGAGAGGCGCTGCGCCCATTCGGGCAGCAGCGAGACGGAGTAGAACACGCCGCCGAAATAAGTGAGCGGCGTGAGCACGAAGGCCGGGATCCAGTTGACCTGATCGAAGTTCTTCGCGAACACGGCGTTCAGGAGGCCGCCGAGGGAGAACACGGTCGCGGTCAGGAGCACGGCCGCGAGGATGATGAAGAGATGATGCACGTGGAGGTTCGTGAAGATGAGCGACACCGTCGTCACCACCACTCCGACCATGAGCCCGCGCAGCACGCCGCCGGCCACGTATCCCAGCACGATGATCCAGTTCGGCAGCGGCGCCACCAGCATCTCTTCCACGTGCTTGCCGAACTTGGCGCCGAAGAAAGACGACACCGCATTCGCGTACGAGTTGGTGATGACGGACATCATGATGAGCCCCGGGGCGATGTACTGCATGTAGTTGAAGCCGCCCATCTGGCCCACGCGGCGGCCGATGAGGCTGCCGAAAATGACGAAATAGAGAATGGCCGTGACCGCCGACGGTACGAGCGTCTGGCCCCAGATGCGGATGATCCGCCCGTATTCGCGGATGACGATGGTCTTGAAACCGATCCAGCGGATGTGGCCCAGATTGATCGGGACCTCGGCAACGGCTGCCATCAGGCGCGCCCGCCCTGGGCGGCTGCCGCAAGCGCCGCAGCGCTGGCGGGTGGATGGCCGCGGGCCTCGACGAGGCGCATGAAGATCTCCTCGAGGCGGTTCACCTTGTTGCGCATGCTCAGCACTTCGATCCCGAGAACCGACAGGCGCTCGAAGATCTCGTTCAGGTTCTGCTCCTTCGACACCTCGATCTCGAGCGTGCGGTCGTCGGAGAGCCGCGTCACATATCCCTCGAGCTGCGGCGCGGCGGCGAGGCTATTGCGCAGGTTGAGCACGAAGGTCTCGGTGTGCAGTCGCCGCAGCAGGCTGCTCATGCGGTCGCGCTCGGCGATGCGCCCGCCGTCGATGATGGCGATGTCGCGACACAGGGTCTCGGCTTCCTCCAGGTAATGGGTGGTCAGGATGATGGTCGTGCCGAGCGCATTGATCTCCCGCAGAAACTCCCACATCGTGCGGCGCACTTCGATGTCGACGCCGGCGGTGGGCTCATCCAGGATGAGGAGCCGCGGCTCGTGCATGAGCGCGCGGGCAATCATGAGGCGCCGCTTCATGCCGCCGGAGAGGGAACGGGCGATGCTCGCGCGCTTGTCCCACAGCTGCAGATGCTCGAGATATTTCTGCGCGCGCTGGCGCGCCACGCGCCGCTCGATCCCGTAGAAACCGGCCTGGTTGATGACGATGGTCTCGGGCGTCTCGAACATGTTGAAGTTCACTTCCTGCGGGACGACGCCGATGCACGCCTTGGCCGCGTCCAGTTGCACGTCGATGTCGTGTCCGAAGACGCTGACCTTGCCCGCCGTCTTGTTGACGAGCGAGGTCACGATCCCGATGAGGGTGGTCTTGCCGGCGCCGTTCGGACCCAGAAGTGCGAAGAAGTCCCCCGGGGCGACATCCAGATCGATGCCTTTGAGTGCCTGCACGCCGTTTTTATAGGTCTTGATGAGACCCCGTACGCTGAGCGCACTGCGGCTGTTCATGCCATCGTCCTTGCGGATCGGGTTCAGGCGTGACCGGGATGGCATGCGACGAGTCGTCTACTCTGGCTGGTTGCAAGTGGCCGGCGAGGCCAAAACTCGCGCGGAAGGTAAGCGTAGCACAGGCGCCGCGATGGCCCGCCGCCGCCGGGAGCCTGGGTCTGTGCGCTACCGCGCCTACAACGACGGCAGGAAGAGGCTGGTTACGCCCGGCAGGAGCCGGATGCGGCTGCGCCAGATTTCGAAAGCGCTCCAGCCGTGGGTTTCGTGCGAGCCATTTGCGGTCGGCGCGCTACCCGCCGCGGGCGCGCGCGGGAATTCTTCATTCGCCGCGAGAACGACCAGTGGATAGTCGACCGCGGCGTCGAACAGCTTTTGCATAGTCCTTTGTTAATGCCCGGTCGTTGGAATTGTTCCGCGCCGTCGAAGCCCTTCTGACGCCCGACTTATCTTAGCCGTAATTGCGAGCAACGCACGAGAATTTTCGCCAGGTCAAACATATTGTGTTGCTAATTTGCAAAATAGCGCGCGAGATATTCCTCGAAGCTTTCTTTGTCGCTCGCTTCAATGCTGCGCTGCTTTGCGAGCGACTCGCTCGCCTCTGTGGCGAACTCGGCGAGGCGTCCCTTGTTGGGTGGATAGAGTTCGAGAAAGTAATCCTTGTGCATCATCGACATCCGTAGCGCAAGCTCGAAAAAAGATTCACCGGTGGATGCAAGCTCCGTCATGAGACGCGCCGACGGGGTGAGCGCGACGCTTTCAATCTTGCCCGCCTGAGATGTCAGCGCCTGCGCGTACGGACGCGACGCATCGCCGCGGTCGAGGATCTCGCAGATGCCCGTCAGCGAGTCGATGATCTCGCGCGCCCACGTGCGCAAAGGCACGGATTTACCGTCCCGCGACAGCATGAGGCCCGGCTCGCGGCCGCGCCGTGCCACCGTCAAATGATTCTGATCGAGCGCCGCCTGCTCGTCATCCGCGATGAGGGGGCTGTCCTTGAGCAGGCACAGGGCGAGCAGCGCCTCGAGAAAGCGCAGCTTGCTCTGATTGACGCCGACGGGATCGAAGGCGCTCACGTCCAGAGCTCGCACCTCGACGTATTCCACGCCCGCGCGCTGCAGGGCCTTGGTCGAGCGCTCGCCAGTGTTCGCCACGCGCTTCGGCCGGATGAAGCTGTAGTACTCGTTTTCAATCTGCAGAATGTTGGCGTTCAGCTGCCGATACTCGCCGTTTAACTTAACGCCGAGCGCCTCGTAGGCGGGATGCGGCGTGGTGATGGCGCGCGTGAGATCGCGCACGTACTCCTCGAGACTGTTGACCGAGACGGCAAGCCCCGATTGGTTGCGGTTGCGATAACCGATATCGCTCATGCGCAGACTCGTGGCGTACGGCTCATAGAGCGTTCCCGCGGCGAGCTCGGGCAGCTGCACATCACGGCCGCGCATGAAGGACTTGCACACGACCGGTGATACGCCGAATAGATAGAGCACGATCCAGCCCAGCCGCCGGTAGTTGCGCAACAGCTCGAAGTAGCCCTTGGAGATGAACTGCGTATCAAAGAGGTGCGATCCGCGCAGCGCAGCGTACGCCTCCCAGAAGGGGGACGGAAACGAATAGTTGAAATGCACGCCGGAGATGGCCTGCATGACGCGCCCGTAGCGCAGCCCGAGCCCATGACGGTACACGGTCTTCATGCGCGCGATGTTCGAAGTGCCGTACTGGGCGATGGGAATGCTGGCATCGCCCTCCAGAGCGCAGGGCATGCTGGTCGCCCACAGCAGTTCGTCGCCGAGGTGGCGGTAGACGAACTGGTGCAGGTCGAGAAGATACTGCAGCAGCTCCCAGGTGGCCGAAAACGGCGGTGTCACGAGCTCGATCAGCGCCTCGGAGTAGTCCGTCGTGATGTGCTCGTTGGTGAGCGCCGAGCCGAGCGCGCGCGGATGCGGGGTGGTGACGATGTTGCCGCTCGTCGTGACGCGCAGAGACTCCTTTTCCACGCCCTTGCGGCCGCCCTGCAGGATCTGCGGCTGGCCGCTGTTGACCAGCGCGGACAGACGTCGCTCGAACTCGCGGTCGACACGGGAACGGGACATGAGGGCCTCTCTTAAGGAGTTCGCTGCCATCTTGCCGTCTCCGCAGGCGCCTGCGCAAATCGGCCCGGCGCAGCGGGCGGCGCTTTGGGCGCAAGCTAGGGCGCTTCACAGCGCGTCCGCAAAGCCTGCAGGAGTGCGGGCAGATCGCGCGTCAGGCTGTCGAGCGCCAGCCGCCGCGGCACGAAGATGCGGGGCACGACGTGCGCGCGGTAAGTGACGACGGTCGCCGCGCCGTCGCGGCGCGGCATGAGCTTCGCGCCGGTCGAGGCGCGCGGGATCAGAACCTGTGAGCACCCCATCCGCGGCGGGCGCGCCGCCGCCTGCGAACACGGCGCAGCTGAGAAGGAATGGGCGGCCGGCGCCTGCCAGCCCCCGTGTCGCGCGGCACATGAGGTGATCTCCCGGAACGCAGGTTCCGGCGCGCGTTCGCCCGGGTTCATTGCCTCATGGCCGCCGGGAGGCTAGCGTAACGCGCCGTGGACTCCCCTTATCTCATCCGGCTCATCTGCCCAAACGACGACGCGGCGGTCGGAGCCGTCATTCGCAGCGTGCTGGCGGAGTTCGGGCCGGCCGCAGACGGCTCCTCCGCCACGGATGCGGAAGTCGCCGCCATGTCGCAGGCCTACTGCACGCCGCGCTCCGCCTATTTCGTGGTCGAGGCCGAGGGCGAGGTGGTGGGCGGCGCGGGCGTGGGAGCGCTCGCGGGCGGGCCGTTTGAGGTGTGCGAACTGCGCAAGATGTACCTTCTGCCCGCGGCGCGCGGTCATGGGGTGGGCGCGGTGCTGCTGCGGCGTTGCCTGCGCGTCGCGCGCGGCTTCGGCTATCAGATCTGCTATCTGGAAACCCAGAGCGGCATGCAGGCCGCCCGTCATCTCTATGAGCGCGCGGGATTCCGGGCCCTGCGGCAGCCCCTTGGCGCGACGGGGCATTGCTGCTGCGATCGCTGGCTCGCCCTCGAGCTATGAAGGAGACGGTAGCCGCGTCCTGCGGCCATGGGCCGCGGCAAATCAAATGGCTTAGAATCCGCTTGCTATTGCAATAGCGTTCGCGCGCACGGAGGAATTCATGCTGGTCGGTTCCGCACTCAGGCGTGTCGCCATTCTGGGCGGGACCCGCATTCCCTTTGCCCGTGCCAATGGGGCGTATGCGCGTCTGGGCAACCAGGACATGCTCACGGCCACCTTGCGCGGCGCAGTCGAGCGTTTCGGCCTCGCGGGGCAGCGCCTGGGAGACGTGATTGCGGGCGCCGTGATCAAGCACTCGAAGGATTACAACCTGGTGCGCGAGTGCGTGCTCTCGAGCGGTCTTGATCCGCACACGCCGGGCCTTGACGTCCAGCGCGCCTGCGGCACGAGCCTTGAGGCGGCCATTCTCGTCGGCAACAAGATTGCCCTCGGGCAGATCGACGCGGGGATTGCGGGCGGGGTGGACACGGTGAGCGACCCGCCGATCGTCTATCCGCAGGCCTATCAGCAGCTGCTGCTCGCCAGCGTCCGCGGCCGCACCCTGGGCCAGCGCCTCGTCCCCTGGTTTTCGCTGCGGCCGAAACACTTCAAGCCCATTCTCCCGGGCGTCATCGAGCCGCGCACCGGGCTCTCGATGGGCCAGAGCACCGAGCTCATGGTGAAGACCTGGAAAATCTCGCGCGCGGCCCAGGACGAGCTCGCGTTGGAGAGCCACCGGCGCGCCGCCGCGGCGTGGAGCGAAGGCTTCTTCGATGATCTCGTCATCGACTTCCACGGGCTGAAGCGCGACAACAACGTCCGCGCCGACACCTCGCTCGAAAAGCTCGCGACGCTGCGCCCCACATTTGATCTCACCGGCGCCGGCACCCTGACCGCGGGCAACAGCACCCCGCTCACCGACGGCGCGGCCGCCGTGCTCCTCGCCTCGGAGGAGTGGGCGGCGGCGCACAAGCTGCCGGTGCTCGCCTATCTGCGCTATGGCAAGCAGTGGGCGGTGGATTTCGCGACCGGCAAGGAGGGATTGTTGATGGCGCCGACCTACGCCGTCGCGGCCATGTTGCGCGAGGCGGGTCTTGGGTTGCAGGACTTCGATTACTACGAGATCCACGAGGCCTTCGCCGGACAGGTGCTGTGCAATCTCGCCGCATGGCAGTCGCCCGAGTATTGCCGTGACGTCCTCGGCGAGAAAAAGACGCTGGGCGCCGTCGATCGCGCGCGGCTCAACGTCAAGGGCGGCAGCATCGCGGTCGGACATCCCTTCGCCGCCACCGGCGCCCGCATCGTCGCTACGCTTGCGAAGCTGCTCGCGAATGACGCCAGCGCCAAACGCGGCCTCATTTCGGTTTGCACCGCGGGTGGCATGGGAGTCGCCGCGATTCTGGAACGCTGACGGGACTCGCACAGATCTCATGAGCGATGACATCCAGTGGCGCGAGAAGTACCGTGACTCTTTGAGCCGGTTGTCCGCGGAAGAGGTGCGGCGCAGTCGCCTGCAAAGCATCCTGCGGCTCCTCATCGGGCGGCTGTGCGTGGCCGGCCAGGGCCGCGACCCGCGCCTCGACGCCGAACTGCACAAGCTCGCCGCCACCGTGCGCAAAGGCATCGATCCGCAGGGTCTCGAGGCCCTGCTCGACCCGCTGTCGCAGGCGGTGACCGTGCTCGAGACGCAGACTCACGCGAACCCGGCGGCTGCGGCCGAGCCGCTCGCCGCGCCGAATGGTGAAGGCGCCGGCACGCTGCCGCTCCTCGAGCAGCTCGCTCTGCTGCCCGAGCTGCGGTCGATGATTGCCGGGTTGCGCACCGACACGACCCAGCCCCTGGGAGCGGCGGATCTTGCCGCGCTCCTCGAGCGCGTCGCGCGCCTCGCCAGCGAGCAGCGCGCCGCAGCACAGCGGGAAAAGCTCGAGCTCGAGCACCTGCTGCAGCAGCTGACCTCGCGACTTGACGAGATCGCCGCGCACCTGGCGGGCGAAGTCGAAGAGCAGAACGCTGCGCAGGACGACACCGAAAAGCTCAATCTTCTGGTGAGCAGCGAAGTCGAGGAGCTCAAGACCAATGTCATGCGCTCGCTGGATCTTCCGGCGATGCGCGACCAGGTGAGCCTGCGGCTCGCGGCCATCAACGGCCACCTGCACGAGTTTCGCGGGCGGGAGGAATCGCGCGTCAAGACCTATCGCGAGCGCGTCGGCCGCATGCGTTCACGCATCCGGGAGCTCGAGCGCGAGAGCCACGGCCTGCACATCAGTCTGCAGGAAGAGCAGCGCCTGGCGATGGTCGATGCACTTACCGGCATTCCGAACCGCGCCGCCTATGATGAGCGCATTGAACAGGAGTTCCGGCGCTGGAAGCGCTTCGGCCGCACCATCAGCATCCTCGCCTGGGACATCGACCACTTCAAGTCGATCAATGACGCCTATGGACACCGGGCCGGCGACCGGGTGCTGCGCATCTTCGGTCAGCAGCTCGACAAACACGTGCGCGAAACCGACTTCGTGGCGCGCTACGGGGGCGAGGAATTTGTCATGCTGCTGGTCGGCTCCTCCCCGGCCGAAGCGCACACCGTGGCGGACAAGATTCGCATCGAGATCTCGCAGCTCGGGTTCCACTTTCACGACAAGCCCGTGACCGTCACCGCATCCTGCGGGATCACCAACTTCATCGCCGAAGACACACCCGACGCCGCCTTCGACCGCGCCGATCGCGCGCTCTATCAGGCGAAGGAAGCGGGGCGCAACCGCTGCGTCGTCGGCTAGAGCGAGCGCGCGGCGCGCGCTTGCCCTTGGTTTCATCTGAAACTAAATTGCTGCGCAGTTTGCACGAGGCCACGATCATGAAGCGCTACATCTCCTATCCCCGCGTCGCCGGACTCGCCTCGCGCCAGGCGCACGCCGATCTGCCGCCCGCAACGTTCGAACGCGAGATGAGCAAGGACGGCTTCTTCGGTCCGGCCGCGCACCTGTATCACCGCCACCCACCGACGGGGTGGGTTGAGTTCTCGGGACCGCTGCGGCCGCATGCTTTTGATCTTGCGGCGCTGCCCGCGCAAACGACGCCCGCACCCTGGGATGCCGCGCAGATCGTCGCCAACGCGGCGCTGCGCCTGCGCTTCTGGAAGTGCGCCGCGGGCCGCATGGATCACCTGGTCCGCAACGGCGACGGGGACGAGCTGCTCTTCATCCATAGCGGCGCAGGCGAGCTGTTCTGCGATTTCGGTCACCTCGGCTTTGCCAGCGGCGATTACATTGTGCTGCCGCGCGGCACGCTGTGGCGCATCGAAGCGGCACAACCGCTCGCCGCCTTGCTGATCGAGGCAACCGAGGGCAGCTACCGCCTGCCCGAGAAGGGACTCGTCGGTCCGCATGCACTCTTCGATGCCGCGATGCTCGATGTGCCCGAGCTCGACGAGCGGTTTCGCGCGCAGCAGAGCGATGCCGAACGCTGGCAGGTGCGCGTCAAGCGCCGCGGAGCGATTTCCACCATCACCTATCCCTTCAATCCGCTCGACGTCGTGGGCTGGCACGGCGACCTTACGGCGGCGCGCATCAACGTGCGCGACATTCGCCCCCTGATGAGCCATCGCTACCACCTGCCGCCGTCGGCGCATACGACCTTCGTGGCAGACCGCTTCGTCATCTGCACCTTCGTGCCGCGACCGTTCGAATCCGACCCCGGGGCCATCAAGGTGCCGTTCTTCCACAACAACGACGACTACGACGAGCTGATCTTCTATCACGCCGGCAACTTCTTCTCGCGCGACAACATTCATCCCGGCATGGTCACGCTGCATCCGTGCGGCTTCACGCATGGCCCGCATCCGAAGGCGCTTGCGAACATCCTGCAGCAGCCAAAGAGCGCCACCGACGAGGTCGCGGTGATGATCGATGCGCGTGATGCGCTGGAGATCGGCGCGGCTGCCCACGCGGTCGAATGGGCAGGCTACGTCGACAGCTGGCGCACCGACAAATGAAGCTCGCCAGTCTGCGCGGCACGCACCGCGACGGCGAGCTCATCATCGTCGACCGCGCGCTCGAGCATTTTGTGCCGGCCGCGGACATCGCGCCGACGCTGCAGGACGCGCTCGACCGGTGGCAAGTCGTCGAGCCCCAGCTGCGCGCCGCGGCGGGCGAGCTTGAGTCGGCGCGGCCCACGAAGGCGCGGCGCTTCGATGCGCGGGCGTGCGCGGCGCCGCTGCCGCGGGCCTATCAGTGGCTCGACGGCAGCGCCTATCTGCACCACGTCGAGCTCGTGCGCAAAGCCCGCGGCGCTGAAATGCCGGCCTCATTCCGCACCGATCCACTCATGTACCAGGGCGGATCGGACGTGCTTCTGGGCGCCTGCGACGACGCCGCCTTCGTGAGCGAGGAACACGGCATCGATCTTGAGGCCGAGGTGGCGATCGTGACCGACGATGTGCCTCTCGGTGTCAGCGCCCAGGCGAGTGCCGCGCACGTCAAACTCATCGTGCTCGTCAATGACTGGAGTCTGCGCAACCTGATTGCGGCGGAGCTTGCCAAAGGATTCGGCTTCCTGCAGTCGAAGCCCGCGACCGCCTTCGCAGCGATTGCTGCCACGCCCGATGAGCTCGGCAGCGCCTGGCGGGACGGCAAGCTGCACCTGCCGCTCGTGAGCCAAATCAACGGCGAGGAGCTCGGGCGTCCGAATGCGGGCGTGGACATGAGCTTCAGCTTTTACGACCTCCTGGCCCATGCCGCGCGCACGCGCAGGCTCGGCGCCGGCACAATCCTGGGTTCGGGAACCGTCGCCAACCGCGATCCGGCCCGCGGCTGCTCGTGCCTGGCTGAGCGACGCACGCTCGAAGTGCTAAAGTACGGCTCTGCCCGCACGCCCTTTCTCAAGTTCGGCGATCGCGTGCGCATCGAAATGCTGGCTGACAGCGGTGCGAGCATCTTCGGCGCCCTCGACCAGCAGGTGGTGCGCTCGCGGGCAGCTCACTAGGCACACGGGAAGAACCGATGAGCGAATTCACCACCATCATGGCGCGCGACGGCCATGAGTTCCGGGCCTGGCTCGCGCCGCCCCCCGGCCGGCCGCGCGGCGCCCTCGTCATCGTGCAGGAGGTGTTTGGCGTCAACAGTCACATACGCGCGGTGACCGACGCCTATGCCAAAGAGGGCTTCGTCGCGATCGCGCCCTGCATGTTCGACCGCGTCCGCCGCGGCATCGAGCTCGGCTACTCGGCGGAGGAGCTGCAGGAAGGCCAGGGCTACGTCAAGCAGCTGCAAGAGGAGCAGACCCGCGCCGATCTCGCGGCGGCGATCGCGGTCGTCAAGAATTCCGGCCGCGTCGGCGTGGTCGGCTACTGCTGGGGCGGAACGATGGCCTATGTCGCCGCCTGTGACCTGCCGATCGCGTGCGCCGTGGCCTACTACGGCGGCAGCATCACCAAGCAGCTGCACAAGCATCCCAAATGTCCGGTCATGTATCATTTTGGAGAGCTCGACAAGCACATCACGGCGAGCGACGTCGACAAGATCCAGGCGGCGGATCCGCAGGGACAGTTTTTCATGTACCCGGCCGATCACGGCTTCAACTGCGATCAGCGCGCGAGCTACGATGCCGCGAGCGCGACCCTGGCGCGCGAGCGTTCGCTCGCGTTCTTGGCAAGATACGTGGCGCGCCCCGAGGCCTGATTGACACTCGATCTCAAAGATCCCGCCCTGCTGCGTACGCAGGCCTACATCGCCGGCGAGTGGCAGGGCGCGCGCAATGCAACGACGCGCGACGTTCTCAATCCTGCCAGCGGCAGCAAGCTCGGCACAGTCCCGAACATGGGAGCGGGCGAGACACGGCAGGCGATCGAAGCGGCCGCCGCCGCTCTGTCCGGGTGGGCGAAAAAGACCGCGCAGGAGCGCGCGCACATCCTGCGCCGCTGGTACGAGCTGATGCTCGCGAACCAGGAGGATCTCGCGCGCATCATGACCGCCGAGCAGGGCAAGCCGCTCGCCGAAGCGCGCGGGGAGATCGCCTACGCCGCCGCGTTCATCGAGTGGTTCGCGGAGGAGGGCAAACGCCTCTACGGCGACGTGATTCCGGCGCACCAGCCGGACAAGCGCATTCTGGTGCTGCGCCAGCCGATCGGCGTGGTCGCGGCGATCACGCCCTGGAATTTTCCCGCGGCGATGATTGCCCGCAAGGTCGCCCCGGCACTCGCGGCGGGCTGCACCTTCGTCTGCAAGCCCGCTACCCAGACGCCTTATTCGGCGCTCGCGCTCGCCTATCTCGGCGCGCGCGCGGGCGTCCCGAATGGGGTGCTGAGTGTTCTCACCGGAGATTCGGCCGCGATCGGTGCGGAGATGACCTCGCACCGTGCGGTGCGCAAGCTGAGCTTCACCGGCTCAACCGCGGTCGGCAAGCAGCTGATGGCGCAGTGCGTGGGCACGCTGAAGAAGCTCTCGCTGGAACTCGGCGGCAACGCGCCGTTCATCGTCTTCGAGGATGCCGACCTCGATGCGGCGGTTGCCGGCACCATCGCCAGCAAGTACCGCAACACCGGCCAGACCTGCGTGTGCGCCAATCGCCTGCTGGTGCAGGATTCGATCTACGATGCGTTCGTCGGCAAACTGACTGCGGCGGTCGCCAAGCTCAAAGTCGGCGACGGACTCGCCGGTCAGACCGACCAGGGACCGCTCATTGACAAGCACGCGCTCGCGAAGGTCGAAGAGCACATCGCCGATGCGCTCGCGAAGGGCGCGCGCGTCGCCGCGGGCGGTGCGCGCCACGCGCTCGGCGGCACCTTCTTCCAGCCGACGATCCTGACCGACGTCACCTCCGCCATGATGGTCGCGCGCGAAGAGACGTTTGGCCCGGTGGCGCCGCTGTTTCGGTTCAAGTCGGAAGAGGAGGCGCTGCGGCTCGCCAACGACACCGAATTTGGCCTCGCCGGCTACTTCTATACGCGCGATCTGGCACGTGCCTGGCGCGTGAGCGAGGCGCTCGAGTGCGGCATCGTCGGGCTTAACACCGGCATCATCTCGACCGAAGTCGCCCCCTTTGGCGGCATCAAGGAGTCCGGCATTGGCCGCGAAGGCTCGAAATACGGCATCCTCGATTACACCGAGATCAAGTACGTCTGCGTCGGCGGCATCTAAGTGCCCTTCATCAGCTCCCCCGAGTTCCGCCACGACGGCACCGAGCGCATCGGCGTGCTGCTCGTCAATTCCGGCACGCCCGTATCGCTCGCACGGCGCGATGTGCGGCGCTTCCTGCGGGGGCTCCTGTCCGACCCGCGAGTGGTCGAGCTGCCGCGCGCTCTGTGGCTGCCCATCCTCTACGGCCTCATCCTGCCCACGCGGCCGTTCATCTCGGCGCGCAAGTACGCGCACATCTGGACGGCCCGCGGATCGCCGCTCATCACACTCTCCCATGACCTGCGCGCCGAGCTCAGCGCGGTCCTCGCGCAACGCATACTCGCGCCCTTCTGCATCGAGCTCGGCATGCTCTACAGCGAGCCCACGGTTACAACGGCGCTGGCGCGCCTGCGCAACTCGGGCGCGCAGAAGATTCTCGTCGTGCCGCTGTTTGCGCAATACTGCGGGGCGAGCACGGGGGCCGTCTACGATCAGGTCAATGCCGAGCTGCGCCGCTGGCGCTGGCTGCCCGAGCTGCGCTTCGTGGCGGAATACCATGATCATCCTGGCTACATCGAAGCGCTGCGCGCGAGCGTTGCGCAGCACTGGCACACCCATGGACGCACCGAGCGGCTGCTCGTGTCCTTTCACGGCATTCCGGAGCGTTACTTCCAGCGCGGCGATCCGTACTACTGCAAGTGCCAGAAGACCGCGCGCCTGCTCGCCGAGGAACTCCTGCTGCGCGATGAGCAATGGAGCGTCAGCTTTCAATCCCGATTCGGGAGCGCTCGCTGGCTTTCACCGTACACCGCCGACGTCGTCGCGCAACTGCCCGCGCAAGGCGTTCACGAGCTGACGGTCATCTGTCCGGGCTTCGCGATCGATTGTCTGGAGACTCTGGAGGAAATTGAAATCGAGAACCGCGGGCGCTTTGCAGCCGCCGGCGGCCGACGCTTCCTGTATGTGCCGGCGCTCAATGCCCGCCCCGAGCATGCCCGCGCCCTGGCGGATCTCATCGCGCAGCACTGCCAGGGCTGGGTGCCGTTCGAGCGCGGTCTGTTCCCCGCGGGCGCCGCGCGCGACGCTTCGGCCTAAAGACACCGCGGGCGTGCTCGGCCGCTTTCACGAGATCGGCATCCGCACGGCGGACATTCGCGCGTCGGTCGATTTCTACGAGCGCCTCGGCTTCGCGCAAGCCCAGACCACCGACACCTGGTCGCACCCGTACGGTGTGCTGACAGACGGACGGCTCTTTCTGGGACTACATCAGAGCTCGTTTGACTCCCCCACCCTCACCTTCGTGCACGAGGGCGTCGCACGCCATGCGCGCGAGCTCGAGTCGCGGGGTGTCGTGCTCGCTTATCAGCGCACGGCCGAACATGAATTCAACTCCGTCGGCCTCAAAGATCCGAACGGCCAGATGCTGGTCCTTATCGAGGCACGCACCTACTCGCCGGTATTACGCCGCCCGCAGCGCGTATCGCAGTGCGGCTATTTCGAGGAGTTCAGCATGCCGAGCACGCAATTCGCGCCGGCCAAGGCCTTCTGGGAAGAGGCCGGGTTCGTCGCGACCGAGGCGGCCGAGCTGCCGTACCCGCATTTGGCGCTCACCAGCGACCATCTCGACATCGCCTTTCACGCACCGCGCATCTTCGATCGGCCCATGCTGGTGTTTCGCGATCAGGGCATGCGCGCGCGTCTGGCGATGCTGCGCGCCATCGGCATCGGCACGTGGCGCGCGCCGCCGCAGAGCCTCGACGCCCACAGCAACGCGCTGCTCGAAGCGCCCGAAGGCACGCCGCTTCTCTTTTTGGAAGAGGCCAGCTGACCGCGCCGCGGCACGCGCCTATTGGACGCGCGCCACCAGGCGAAACTGCAGCTGCATCTCATCCTGCACGGCGAGCGCCCCCAACAGCGCCGTAAACGGCTGCAGGCCGATATCCGTCTGCTTCAAAGGAAATTCTCCCTGCGCCAGCAGCTCGTTCGCCGTCAACGTGAAGCTTATGGGGACCGTGGCGAGGTGCACCTGATCACGGACGCGGATCTCGAGGCGCGCCACGAGATGATCGCCCTGCATCTCAACGCCCACGGAGCGCAGTGAAATCTGCGGAAAATCGGCGGCATCCAACACCGCCGGCCCCAGCATGTTGCGGCGCGTGCCCTCCCTCGCGGCGGCATCCGGCGCGTCCGTCGCAAAGTCCGCGCCTTGCGCGGCACGCAGCTCCGCCTCGTCGACGGTGAGTAGCCCGACGGGGAATTCAAGTTCAAAGCTCGAGCGTGCAAGATCCTTGTCGACGTAAACGGTGCCGGCAAGGTCGTGCGAAGCGACGATGTGATTGTGGCCGACGCGTGCCAGGGTTCCGGCGCGGAACACGCGGATGACGAGCAGCGAGTCAGCCGCGATCACCTGATAGGCCTGGCCGACTGATGCCGGCTGCGTCTGCACGGGTGGACCTTGCGATATAGGCTCGCTCTTGTGCGCGTGCGTGACGCAGGCGGCGACACTGACAGCAATCGCGATGACCGTGAGCGTGCGGATTTTGCAAGCGGCGCGCATCGGCATAAGCTTGAGTCCCATGCAGGTTCGCAATACTACAGCGCGCTGGGGCAGCGTCGCCCAATTTCTGCACTGGCTCATCGTGGCGCTGATCCTGACGCAGGTGATCCTGGCGCTGGCCGCGAGCGAACTGCACGGCATGGCAAAGCTCGCCATGCTCGCGCGCCACAAATCAGTGGGCATCACCATCTTGATGCTGGCGGTGGTGCGCCTCCTATGGCGGCTCGTCAATCCGACGCCGCCATTGCCCCTGACCCTCAAGCCCTACGAGCGCTTTCTGGCCCACTTCACGCACGCGGCTCTCTACGTCCTCATATTTGCAATGCCGCTCTCGGGCTGGATCATGTCCTCGGCGCGCGGCTTTCCAGTGAGCTGGTTCAATCGCTTTCAGCTCCCGGATCTGGTGCCAAAGAACCGCCCGCTGTACGAGGCCATGCTGACGACGCACAAAGCTCTGGCACTGACCCTGGGAGCGGTCGCCACATTGCATTTCCTCGCCGCGCTCAAACACCACTTCGTCCTGAAGGATACGGTGCTGCGGCGCATGCTACCTTTCACAAAAGTATCCTGAAGGAGTCGTAGATGATCCGCCCCAACAGGCTCGCGCGGCCTCTTGCCGTGCTGGCGACGCTGCTAGCCGCGGCCGCGACTGCCGCGCCCCCTCCGACCTACACGCTCGATGGCGCCAAGAGCACGCTCGAATTCGGCTTCGTGCAGGCCGGCGCCCAGAACAAAGGCCGCTTTGCAAAATTCATTGTCAATTTCAGCTTCGCCGATGAAAGCCTCGCCGCATCCCGACTCGACGTCACCATCGACATCGCCGCGCTCGACAGCGGCGATCAGGAGCGCGACGACACGCTGCGCGGCGCGGATCTCTTCGACGTCGCGAAGTTCGCGCAGGCGCACTTCACCGCGACGCAGATCAGCAAGACCGCCGCGGGCGGCTACGAAGCCGCCGGCATGCTCACGCTGCGCGGGGTCACGCGCGTGCAGAAGGTTGCCTTCACGGTGCGCAGCGCGACCGAGCAAGGCCGGCGCGTGCTCTACATGACGGGCAAATCGCTCGTCAAACGGCTCGATTATGGCGTCGGTCAGGGGGACTGGAAGTCGACCGAGTGGGTAGGCAACGAGGTCAACATCACTTTCAATCTGCGCCTCCTCGCTGCGGGCTGAGCGCGATCAGAATGACGAGCCGTCGCGACGCGTGAACCGGCCACGCGCCGCGGGCGCGTTCCACACCATGTCGACGTCGGCATCGCAGTAGTGCGCGACATCCTCCTCGGCATCGCGATTGCTGATCTCCAGATACACAGCCGGGCGCGCGCTGCGATTGACGAGCTGATGGCCGTCGGCGGCGCCTGCGGGGAATCCGGCGCACATGCCGGCCCGCAACAGCTGCTCGCCGCCGTCGCTACGCAGCACGACTTCGCCTTCGAGCACGTACACGAGCTCATCCTCGTGCGTATGCCAGTGGCGCATGGCCGACTCCTTGCCCGGCGCCAGGGTGGTGAAGTTGACGCCAATTTTGCTCAACCCCAGCGCATCGCCGAGCGCGCGGCGCTCGCGCGGCAGGACGCGCGCGCGGTACGGCTCGGGGTAGCCGGATCTACTGATCGCGGTCACTGTCTTCGGATCGAGTGCAGGTTTGCGCAGAGATGCCACGATGTCGCTCCTCTTGTTACTTGCGTTTGCGCCCCACACGCTGGGCGGGTCGGCGTGCCGGCTTGTTACGCGGCGGGCGCGCCACGCCGGCGCGCTTCTTGGGCGCACTTCTTTTCTTGCGCCCGCTTTGCGCCCTGCCGGCCGGCGCAGCCGGCTTGCGCACCCGCAAGAAGCGCGCGGCCGTCTTAGCGGCCGCACGCGCCCGGCGGGCGGCGGGCGCTCGCTTTTTTTCCGCAGTGGCGCGCGCGCGCCGCGCATCAAATCCGCGAAGTTGATCGAGGATGGCCGGATTCTCCAGCGTCGAGACATCCTGGCCCAGCTCCTCGCCGCGCGCGAGCGCCCGCAGCAGGCGCCGCATGATCTTTCCCGAGCGGGTCTTCGGCAAATTGTCGGCGAAGCGGATTTCGTCAGGCTTGGCAATCGCGCCGAGCTCCTTGGCCACCCAATTGCGCAGTTCCAGAACCAAGGCGCGCGTGTCGCCGGTCGGGCGGGCGCCGCGGCAAACGACGTAGGCAAATATGGCCTCGCCCTTGATCTCGTGCGGCTTGCCCACCACCGCCGCCTCGGCGACGCGCGCATGCGAGACGAGCGCGGATTCCACTTCCATCGTGCCCAGCCGATGGCCGGCGACATTCAGCACATCATCGATACGCCCCATGATCCAGTAATAACCGTCCTTGTCGCGGCGCGCGCTGTCGCCCGCGACGTAGTAGCGGTTCTGAAATTTCTTCCAGTAGGTGTTGAGGTAGCGCTCGTTGTCGCCCCAGATGGTGCGCAGCATCGCCGGCCAGGGCTTGCGGATGACGAGGTAGCCGCCGGTGTCGGCGCGGCGCACCGGCTGGCCGCGATTGTCAACAATATCCGCGGCGATTCCGGGCAAGGGTCGCGTGCAGGACCCCGGCTTGGTGGCGGTAATGCCGGGAAGCGGCGAGATCATGATGGCGCCGGTCTCGGTCTGCCACCAGGTATCCACTATGGGGCAGCGGCCGCCGCCGATGACGCGGTGATACCACATCCACGCCTCCGGGTTGATCGGCTCGCCGACGCTGCCGAGCAGACGCAGCCGCGATAAGTCGGAGCGCGCGGGAATCTCGTCGCCGAGTTTCATCAGCGCACGGATCGCGGTCGGCGCGGTGTAGAAAATCGTCACGCCGTGCGCCTGACAGATTTTCCACAGACGTCCGCCATCCGGCCACATCGGGGCGCCTTCATACATGACGATCCGCGTGCCCATCGCCAACGGCCCGTAGGCAACGTAGCTGTGTCCGGTGACCCAGCCGACATCGGCCGTGCACCAGAACACGTCGTCAGCGCGCAGATCAAATACCCACTGCATCGTGAGCTTTGCGCCCAGCAGATAGCCCGCGCTCGAATGCTGAATCCCCTTGGGCTTGCCCGTCGATCCGGATGTATAGAGAAGAAACAGCGGGTGCTCGGCCTCGACCGGCTCGGCATCGCAGACGGGCGACTGCCCCTCGACGGCTTCGTGCCACCAGAGGTCGCGGCGCGCATCCATGTGAACGGGCTTACCGGTGCGCCGGTACACGATAACGCGTTTGATCGTGGGGCACCCGGCCGCAAGCGCGGCATCCGCCGCGACCTTGAGCTCGATGACATTGCCGCCGCGCCAGCCGCCGTCGGCCGTGATAAGGAGTCTCGCGCCCGCATCCTCAATGCGGTCCTTGAGCGACGTCGCCGAAAAGCCGCCGAAGACCACCGAGTGGACGGCGCCGATGCGCGCACAGGCATGCATCGCGACCACGATTTCGGGCACGAGGGGCATGTAGATGACCACCCGATCGCCAACACGCACGCCCTGCGCCTTCAAGGCGTTGGCGCAGCGACACACCTCGGTGTGCAGCTCGCGATAGCTCAGACGCCGCGTGTCGCCCGGCTCGCCCTCAAAGACGATGGCACTCTGGTGGCCGCGCTCCGCCAGATGCACGTCCAGACAGTTGTAGGAGACGTTCAATCGCCCGTCGGCGAACCAGCGGAAATTGGGGGCGTGCGAGTCGTCGAGGGTTTGCGTGAAGGGCGTCTGCCACACGAGCTCGCGCCGCGCGAGCTCGCTCCAGAACCCCAGGTAGTCAGCGTCTGCTTTTTTGTATAGGGCGTCCGCAGCGGCGCGCTGCAGGCGCGCGAGCGCTGCAAATTCAACCGGCGGTGGGAAGCTGCGCTTTTCCAGTAAGACCGATTCGATGTCCTCATGGGCCATGGCAATTGCTTCCCGCAGCATCCGTGGATTTGCGCGCTCGAGAATAGCATCCGCGCTGAGGCGGCGTCTTGGCGCTCAACAGCCGTGATTGCAGGGCGCGGCCGAGTCGTACGCTGCCGCAGCGAACGACCTCATCAATAATGTCGGCTCAGCTGCGAAGCCCAAGCAGGCGCGAAGGCAGCAGAAGAATTGCCTTCAGCAGCGCGAACACCGCATCCACGGTAATGCCGAGGAGACGCAAGGGCAGCGACAAGAGCCAGACGAACGGCAACAGCACCAGCACGAGAAGCGCGAGCGGCCAGGACAATACAAACAGGATGCACCAGCCGACAAAGAAAAGGAGAGCCTTCATGTCAACCTCCGGATTCGTGCCGCCCGATCTGGGGTGCGTCCATTTTCAGCGCGCCACAGCCTGTGCACTCTGCTTCACCACTTCGCCGCCTTTCATCACGAAAGGCACCGACTGCAGGATGCTGATATCCGCAAGCGGATCGCCCGCCACGGCGATGAGATCGCCGAAGCGGCCCGCGGCAATGGCACCCACATCGCCCGAGCGGCCGAGTGCCTCCGCCGCCGTGACCGTGGCCGCCTGAATCGCCTGCATCGGCGTCATGCCCCAGGTCACCATCGTCACGAACTGCTTGGCGTTGTCGCCATTGGGATAGACGCCGGCGTCGGTGCCGAAGATCATTTTCACGCCGGCCCTGACCGCGGCGCGAAAATTCTCGCGCTGCGCGCGACCGATCTGGCGCTCTTTCTCGAGCGACTCCTTGAACACGCCGTTCTTCTCGCCCTCGGCAAGAATGTAATCATCGTCGTAGATATCCATGGAGAAGTAGGTGCCGTGCTGCTTCGCGAGCGCAAAGGCCTCCGCGTCGGCGAGGCTCGCGTGCTCGATGGTGTCGACGCCCGCGCGAATGGCGTCCTTGATGCCCGACGTGCCGTGGGCATGCACGGCGACCCGCAGCCCGAGCATGTGAGCCTCGTTGACGATGGCCTTGATCTCCGTCAGATCGTACTGCTGGCCGGCGACGGTATCCGTCTTGGAGAGCACGCCCCCGGTGCCGCAGTACTTGATGACTTCGGCGCCATACTTGCGCAGCTTGCGCACCATGGCGCGCAGCTCCTCGGGGCCGTTGGCAATGGCGAACATCGGCGTCCTGATCGACGGCGGAAACTGCGTGGCATCGCAGTGTCCGCCAGTCGCCCCAATCGCATAGGTCGCCGGCACTATGCGCGGACCGGTGATGAATCCCTGCTCGATGGCCTGCTTCAGCGCGACGTCGTCGAAATTCGCCGAACCGACGTTACGAACGGTGGTGAAGCCCGCTTCGAGGGTGCGCTTGGCATTCGCCACCCCGACGATGGTCCAGAAATTGTCCGTGAACTGCAGGTGCCGATAGCCGCTGAAATGCGGATCGGAGGTCAAATGCACGTGCATGTCGATGAGACCCGGCAGCAGGGTCATTCCCGGCAAGTCGATGCGCTGTGCATCGGAGGCGACCGGCGTGCCCCGGGAGGCGACGCTCGTGATGCGTCCGTCGGTGATCGTGATCTGCGGATGTTCGATGACGCGGGCCGCGACCACATCCACCATGCGCTCGGCGGTGACCACGACCGTAGTGCCTTGCGAAACGCCCGCTATACAAAGAGTAAGCGCAACCCAGACCGCCGCCGTGTAGTTTTTCATGCATCTCATCCGCAAGGCCAAGCGCGGGACGGGTCCCGCGCGCGCTAGGGTAATCCCCGCGAGCCGGGAAGCGAAGTTCCGGTGTTTGACACTACGACTGCGGCAGCTGCATCTTGCGCAGCAAAGCGTTGTAGCGCGCGTCGCCCCGCACGTTTGCCAAGAGCGGATCGCCCTTCAGATAGATCGCAAGCCCCGGATCGTGCTGCTGATAGGCGTGGTCAAGCCAGACAAATGCCTGATCGAGGTCTTTGCGATGCGCGTAGATCTCCGCAAGTTGAAACCCCCAGCCGTTCGGAGCGTCTTTCGCGGCGAGCGCCAATGCCCGATCGGCATCGGCTTTGCGGCCGAGCGCGTCGAGTGCCAGGGGCACTCCCTGCCGGCGCCATCCCGCGTGCGGTTCATGTTCGAATTCCGCCAGCGCCCCCTGCGCATCGCCGGCGCTCAGCAACACCAAGCCGAGTTTGTAGTGCAGGCCGTCGCTCGTTGGGCTCAGTTCAATGGCCTTGCGAAACGCCGTCGTGGCGCCGGGCAGATCGCCGGCAAAGAAGCTCGCAATTCCGAGCCCCCGATAGCCGAGGATCTGCAGCGGGTCGCGCGCAATCGCGGTTTGCGCCAGCCGCCGCGCTTCATCATAACGACCCTGGCTCACCGCAAGCTGTCCCGCAATGGGCAGGGTGCTCGAATCTCCCGGGTCGAGCTCGATCGCTGATTTGAACTCGCGATCGGCTGCGCTCCAATCCCAGTCCATGGCGAACAGCATCGACCCGAGCGCGATGTGGGCGGCCGCAAGACGCGGATCAAGACGCAGCGCTTCGTTGGCGGCCTCGAGCACGGCCGGACGAGCCTCCTGATAGGTGGATGCACCGAATGAGGCAAAGGCGACAAAGCGTGCTCGGGAGAGCTCGGCCCAGGCGGGCGCGTATTTGGGATCGAGTTTGAGCGCCTGCTGCAGATACTCCTGGCCCTTGAGGTTGTCGGCGAGGTCGTAGCGCTCGATGAGCAGTCGGCCCTGCAGGTACAGCGTGTACGCGTCAATGTTTGCAGTGGGGATGGCTTTGGGCACGTCAGCGCTCAGCAGCGACACCTTGAGGGCCTTGACGACAGCACCCGCGATTTCGTCCTGGAGCTTGAAGATGTCGTCGAGCTTGCGATCGTAGGTCTCCGACCACAGGTGGGCTTCGTCGCTGACGCGCACCAGATCAGCCGTGATGCGCACGTTGCCGCCTGCCTTGCGCACACTGCCCTCCAGTACATGCGCGACTTTCAACGCGCTCGCAATTTCGCCCAGGGTCGTCTGCTTACCCTTGTAGAAGAACGACGAGGTACGCGCCGACACCCGCAGCCCGGGTATCTTGCCCAGAAGATCGATGAGCTCCTCCGACAGGCCGTCCGAGAAATACTCCTGATCCTTTCTCTCACTGAGATCCGTAAAGGGCAGCACGGCCACAGATTTGTCGCCGTTCGCCGGCGTCACCGCACTCGCCGGCACCGTCTGCACCAACGCGTTCGCGGCGGCGGGCGCACGCCGCGACAGCCAAAACCGGTCCGCGAGTACATAGACCAGTCCCGCCGCGATCACCACGATCGCGGCGGTGAGCATGCGGTTGATTCCGGCTGCGCTGCGCGTGGACTGCGGCGTGATGCCGGTCGTGGTCATGCCCGCGGGCGCGGAAGAGCTGCGCTCGGCGGCGCCGGCGCTGCGTCTTCTCACGGCCTCGACGAGTTTGGGATAGGCGCGCTCGGCGCCGTCGGCGCTCGCGTCGAGCCATTGGGAGGTACTCAGGAAGTACTCCAGTCCCGGCGGCAGCGGCGTGGCGTCGATCCGGAACGCGATGACCGGGCGCTGCTTTGAGCTCGCACGTTCCACTTCACGCACCACATGCGGCGATGCAATGGAGTGGGCGGACAGCACCAGGACCAGCGCCTGACACACATTGATCGCCTGCACGATCGCGTCGGCATAGAAGTCGCCCGGCCGCACATCGCGCGGCGCAATCCAGCAGGTGATGCCGGCGCGCTCCAGGTACGCGCACAGGCTTTCAGCCGTCGCGCTGTCCGAGGACGCATAGCTGACGAACACGGCGCCGGCGACGTGCTCGACGGGACCGCTGCTCGGCGCCGGCGCGCCGCTGTCTGCTCCCTCGCCTTCGACCATGCCGATCCCCAATGAGCCTGCGACATGTTCGCGGATGCCCTGCGCGTTGGCAACCAACCGGTCGATCTGGCATAAAGGCGAGGACACTCAGCGCCGCTGTGCTCGCAACGGACGACGCCCGATCTGCAGCGCGCCAACGTCCGCGTCGGAAAAAAATCATCGTGCAGCTTAGGATGGCCGCATTTTCCAACAGCCGTCGGCTTCGGCCACGATGGGCGGCTGCCGCGTGGGTCGCGGCCGGCCTCGCCGCGTGCAGCGCCCCGCAGAGGCCACAGCTGATCCTGGCCGAGCGCTGCATCGCCGTCAGCGCAGCGAAACCGCTGAACTTCGACATTGCCGCCCCGGAAGGCGGCCCCCTGCGCATCGCGGTCCGGCAGCGCGGCATCTCTCTCGCCGCTGCGCTCGTCGCCGACACGGCGAGCAGTGCCGCGGTCTCGCCGGTAGACCGCTACGGCGAGTTGACGTTCCTGGCGGACTCGCGCCCGGCACGCTCCTACGCGCTGCGCATCGTCTCGCGGGACTCGCCCGACATCACAGGCGAAGCGTGCATCGCGGCGGAACAGCTGACCGACTCCGACCAGGCCCGGCTCGGCGCGGAACGCGCATTCGCGGCGGCGGCCGGCGCCACGCGCGCGCGCCAGTGGCAGCGCGCCTTCGCTGACTATCTTGCGGCCGCGAGGCTCTTCGATCGCTTTGATCGACAGCGCTCGGCCGAGGCGCGCCAGGCGATGGCGCTCCTCGCCTACCTGCATCTGGATCGCCCTCGCGACAGCTACGCGCTGGCGGAACGGGCGCTCGCGGACTTTGCGCCGCATGCGGATCCGGGGATGCGCAGTGCATTGCTGCAGGTGCAGGCGGCGATCATCGTGGAGTCGAAGGCCCCGAAACCCGATACGCGCCGCGGGCGCGCCCTGCAGCTGCTGGCGGCGTCGGGCGCTCTGGCGAGCCAGGCGCGCTTCGGGGCGCGCGAGATGGCGCGCCTGACGCTGCTGCGCGGATTCGTGGAATACGCGACCGGCGAGTCGCGCGCCGCCGGCGAATTGTTTGCCGAGGCCGCGGCGCAGTGCCAAAACCTGCGCGACTGGGAGTGCTACGCGCGCGCGCGCATGAACGGCGCCGAGATCGCGCAGGAAACCAGCAACAACGCGGTGGCGCTGCAGGGTTATGCCGACGGCTTACGGGTCCTCGCCCCCGCTGTAGCGCCGGGCCTGACGGCGGACATCTGGGACAATCTCGGCCGCTTGCAAGGCTACATGGGCCTCGTCCATCTGGGCGAGCAATCGCAATGGAATGCGATCCGGCTTTATGCCGACATCGACAATTGCGACGGCGTGCGCCGCTCGCTGTCGACGCTGGGCTCGATCCTCGTCTATGTGGGCAACGTCGATGCAGCGCTCGTGTACCTGAACCTTGCGACTGCGCACGAGTGCTCCGCACTCTTGGCGACGATACGGGCCAAGACGCGGCACGACGGGCCTTTATCAGGAGCGATGTCCGATCCAGGATTCTTGACGGATGCCGGCGCAAGCGCCCCGCCCGGCGGAGCCTGCGGCCATCCTCCCGCCAGCGCGTCGCTGTCCGCGGACGGCGCGACTGCGATCCTCCGCGCGCTGCTCGCGATCAGCTACGGGGCCGCGCTCGAGGCCGACCCCGACGTCGCGCGACGCTGCCTCGCCGCCGCCCGACCCTATGCCGTGACGCCGCGCGCGCAGCTGCGGCTCGCCAATGCGACGGGACTCGCCTACATCGAGAGCGGGCAGGCGGCGCGCGCCCGCGAGTCATTCACGCAGGCGCTCGACGTCGCGGATCGGGCCGCGCTCGCAGCAACGCACCCGAACCGAGGGTCCGCCTATCTCGGCCTCGCACGCGCCCTGCTGCTCGAGCACCACAGCCGCGAGGCATTGCGCTACAGCGCGCGGGCGCTCCTTCTCGGCAGCGCGCGCGCGGACGTGGGCCAGGTGGTCGAGGCGCTGCAGGTACTCGCGATGAGCCTGCGCGCCGCCGGCGATCGGCAGCACGCTGAGCAAACCCTGCGCACCGCGGTCCAGCTGATCGAGCAGGTACCGATCGACGATCTCGACGCCGAGACGCGCGCGACCTACCTCGCTACACAGCACGGCGTATTTGAAGAGCTGACGGATCTCTTGGTTGACAACGTCCTGGCAGGCACGGGCGACTCCGCCGCCGGCGCAAAAATCTGGGCGGCATTCGCCGCCGCGGAACGCGGCCGCGCCCGCAGTCTGCAGTACGCCGTGAGCCAGGCGACGCGCAACGAGTCATTGCCGGCGCGCTCGGCCGCGCGCTATCAGGAGCTCGCATCCCGCCTTGCCAGCGTCGCGGCGTCCGCGGATGCCGCCTCGGGGTGGAGCGGCGCGGTCGGGCAGCTCGAGCACTTGAGCGCGCCTGCTGAAGAGACATTTGAACCCGTGACGGCCGAGCACCTTGTGCCCGAGCTCGCCCGGCTTGACGCAACGCTCGTCGAATATGCGACCGGGCACGATGACATGTTTGCCTTCGTCATCGATGCCGGCGCCATTCGCGTCGTGCCGCTCGGGAACCGCAAGCGCATCGGCGCGGCCGCGGCCGATCTCTACAGACGGTTGCACGATCCGGAAGGCGCCGACGCGGACGTGCGCCGCGCGGCGCAAACCCTGGCACAGCGGGTCATCTGGCCGGTGACGCAGCACGTGACGCACGGGCGCGTCATCTTCGTTCCCGACGATTCACTGCATACCGTGCCCTTCGCGGTCATGCCATGGACGCAGGACCCCGCCGGCCCCCTCGTCCTGCAGCACGGCGAGACGGCGGTTGCGCCCTCGGCGCTTTTCATCACGCAGCACGCCGACGCGCGGCGCGCGCGCGGCGCGGCGCCGCGCTTCGAGCTGATCGGCGATCCGGTCTTTCAGACCGCCGCCTGGGAGCGCGATTGTTCTGCCGCAGGCGCGGCGCCGTCCGCGCCGGCTGCGCAAGCCTCGCGCACCGCGCCCGGCTGGACGGAGTCATTGCCGCGCCTGCCCGGCTCGCGCACCGAAGTGCTCGCCATCGCGGACCTCGCACGCGCCGCCTGGCCCGCGAGTCACATCGCAGTGCATCTTGGATGTTCGGCAACACCGAGCGCGCTGCGGCAGGCGGCCGGTGACGGCGCTGACCTCCTCCACGTGGCGACGCATGGCTACGTCGATGCCCTGCGGCCGCGTCTGTCGGCGCTGGCACTCAGCCGCGAATCGGCGACGCACTCCGAGAGCGGCGTATTTGGCCTGCTCGACATCCTCGAGGCAGCGGCGAGCGCGCGGCTGGTGGTATTGAGCGCCTGCGACACGACGCGCGGGCGACTCCTGCCGGGCGAAGGAGTGCTCGGCCCGGCACAGGCTTATCTGCAGTCCGGTGCCGCCGCCGTAGTCGCAAGCTACTGGCGCATCGACGATGCCGCGACCGCCGCCTTCATGCAAACCTTCTACAAATACCTGCTCACGCAGCGCCTGCCGATTGCCACCGCTCTGCGCCGCGCTCAGCTTGAGCACGCCGCTGGCGGCGCGCACAGCTGGGCGGGATTTGCCGTGTTCGGATGGCCGGACGGCGCAATCTAAAAAATCGGGATCGACAATGCTGAGATAAACGGCGCGCTCAGGGCAGTGAAGAGATGCGGATCGATCTTCCGCATCACCCTGAGGAGAGACCGATGCTCCGCATTGGCGCCTTTTCGCTGTCTACCATTGCGCTCTTCTTTGTCACTGCCATGCACTGCGCAGTCCAGGCTCAGACGGCCGCGATTCCTGCTTATTTCTTCCAACAATGGACGGTGCAAAGCAATTGCATCGAGCAGGGATTCGACCCGGCAGAACAGACCCAGGTCGGACTGCAGTACGTCATCTCGCCGGCATCGCTCGCCGCGGACGGCGTCAGCTATGCGTTCCAGCCGATCAACAACGCCACGCAATCGTGGCCCGACGGCTGGTCGCAGCTGCTGCTGCAGTATCGCGCCGGCATTCAGATGACCAGCGTTCCAGCTGACTTCGCCTGCGTTCCCGGCGAACCGAGCTCAGCGCTGCTGGTGAATTCGAACTTCACTCAATCGGCAGAGCCCTACTATGAGTACGAGCACTGGTATGGATTAGGCACGCTGCATGGCGAGCCGCACCACTTCCTGATTTTTCCGCGCAACGTCGCGGGTGCCGACAGCTCCGTCATCATCCTTCTGGATGCCGGCACGAACGGCAACATGCAGCTCGATCAGAACGGCTCGATTCATGGCGAGAACCACTGAAGCGGCTCGACGCCGCATAGGCGCGCGGAGGCGAACCCTCATCTGAAAACCCCGCCTCTTATTAGAATGGCGGCATGCTGCGCCTTGCCGCCTGCACTCTCGCACTGGGCTTCGCGCCGGTGGCCGCCGGCGCGCCGGGCGACGCCGCGTGGGATCGCGCCGCCAGTTTCGCCTGCCTTGCTCAAAGCTGTTCCACGCTGATCCCGGCGGCCTCCGTCGATGATCCCGATGACGACGACTGCGCCTACCGCAACGGCAACGAGTGGTGGCTCGACTATGTTGCAGGCTCTCTTGCCTGGAGCCGCCGCCCGAGCCGGCATCCCATCACCGTCGCCGTCTTCGACGACGGCGCCGCGATCGATCACCCGCAGTTGCGCAACCGGCTGTGGACCAATGAAGCCGAAGCCCGCGGCAGGCCCGGCGTCGATGACGACGGCAACGGCTACATCGACGACGTCCACGGCTGGGACTTCGTCGATAACCGCCCCATAGCCGCTCCGCAGGGCGAATGCCGCAGCGCGCCCAGCCATGGAACCTTCATGGCGAGCCTGATCGCGGCCGAGCGCAACAACGGCATCGGCATCGCCGCCGCAGGATCCGACGGCGCACGCGTGATGGTGCTGCGCATCGTTGGCTGCGGGGGTGACGCGCGTGTCGATCCCGGCCGACTGACGCGCGCGCTGCAATACGCCACCCGCATGGGAGCGCGGATCCTGAGCTTCAGCGCCCACTGGGATGTCAGCACGCCCGAGCTCGATGCGGCTTTCGCGGACATCGCCGACCGGCCCGACTCGCCGCGCGCGGCGATCGTCGTGGCGAGCGTGCCCAACAAGGGCGAGCCGCAGGCGGGATATCCGGCGGCCTATCGCTTCCGGCGCATCGTGCGGGCGGTTCCCATTGGCGACGCAGACCGGATTTCCCCCGGAACGAGCGCCGTCCCCGACGGACTCAATTTCGGCTCGCCCAGCGCCTGCATCATCGGCGCGACCGCCGGTCCCGCAGGGTTTGCGATCGCGAGCGGAAGCTCGAACTCGACCGCTATCCTGGCCGGTCTCCTGGCCGGCATCTGGGCGAGCCCCCCGTATTGGAAGCTCTCCACCGATGAGTTCCTGGCCCGGGTGGTGAGAGGACGCATGGCGCAAACCCCGCGACGCTCGGGGCCCGGGCTGCGGGCCCCTTACCTGAGTGGTGTGCCGCTGGCGGATGCGTGTACCCTCGCGACAGGGGAGAGGTCCGCACGCGTGTGCCGCCCGCCAGGCCGGGAGCATGAAGAGCCTCAATGAGCTACAGCGACACGACTTCGTGTGATATCACCGAAAGCCGCCAGGGAAGCGTCTCCCTGGTCGCCGCTATTGCCGATCGCAGCGAATTGCAGGAGGAGCTGTACCTCAAGTTCCGGCGTCCGCTGCTGCAGGTGTTCCAGCAGCGCCGGATCGATCCCGACGCCGCCCAGGACCTGCTGCAGCGCACCTTCCTGCAGGCGATCAAGAAGATCCGCGCAGACGGCCTGAATGACCCGAGCAACCTCGGCGGCTATCTCTACCGCACGGCCATCAAGCTCGCCGCCGGCTATTGGCGCGGGGAGCTCGCGCACCAGCACGACAACGACTGCGACCTCATGACAAATTTGCGTGACGAGACGCTCTCGCTCGAGGAGCGCGTCGATCACGACATCCTCGCGCGCGCGGTGCGCGAGCTCATCGAAGAGCTGCCGGCACGCCGCGACCGCGAGGTGCTCGAGCGCTTTTATCTGAGCGAGGAGCCGCGCGTTTCCATCTGCGCGTCGCTCAACCTCACGAGCCTGCAGCTCAATCAGGTGCTGTGGCGCGCGCGCCAGCGCTTCGGCGAGATCCTGCGCAAACATGGCCTGTCGCGCGGACCTGCACTCGCGGCGCAAGCAACGGAAGGCTAGCAACGGATGACGGACCACATGCGATTCAAGGCGAATCTGACGGCCGCGACCTACGTTGCGCACGCCCTGGATGAGAGCGCGCAGGAAGACTTCGAGCTGCACCTCATGTCATGCCCGGAATGCGTTGACGACGTCGAGGCCTGGCGCGCGATCGAGAAGCACATGCCGCGGGATGTGCCCGCCGCCGGGGTCGCGCGCAGCGCGACGCCGCATCCGGCGCTCAACTACTGGCGCCTCGCCGCCTCCGTCATCGGCGTCGGCATCCTCGGCGCGGCCGCCGGCTGGTATGGTCGGGCGCTCACCGATTCCGAGCTGGATCGAACCGCCTTTTTCAACGCCGCACCCGTCACCCGCGGCGACTGCATGCCGCTGAGGCTCGCCGCGGATACGCAGCGCATCGCGCTCCGGGTGCCGGGAGTTGCGAGCGACCGCCGGGTGGTGGCGCGCTACCCCGGCGCCGAAGAGATTGGCGCGCGCGGCTACAGCGCGCGCCGCCAGAGCGACGGCAGCTGGCTGCTGCAGTTCACGGCCGCGATGCTCGCGCGCCACTCTATTAATCTGGAGTCCGCCGGCGACTCCGGGCCCGCCGAGCCGCTGGGCTGCGTCAGCGCTGCACCGGCGCCCTAGGGCGTTCTCAGGCGCAGGGAATCTGCGCGAGCCGCTCGCTCTGGCGCCGCAGGAGCGGGCCGAATCGATGGCGATCGTAGAAACTCGTCAGCGCGCAGGCGTCGGATGCGCGGCGGCGCAGATCAGCAGCGTCCACGCTGAGCGGCATGTCGCAGGCGATCATCGTCAGCCGCCGCGCGAGGAAGGCCGCCTCGCGATGCAGACGCAGTCGCTCCGGCAGAGCGGGCGCGCCGCGCAGCTTGAGGCTCGCTACGCGTTCCAGTCCCGCGTACAGATCCTCAAGGCATGCGAATTCCTTCATCAGTACCGCGGCGGTCTTCGGGCCGATGCCCGGCACGCCGCGGATGTTGTCGACACTGTCGCCGGTGAGCGCGAGATAATCAGCAAAGCGCTCCGGTATGACGCCGAAGCGCTTTTCAATCTCCCCGTAGCCGAAGCGCTCGCGGTGGCCGTAGTCCCAGTAGTGGTCGCCATCGCGAATGAGCTGCGCCAGATCCTTGTCACGCGTGATCACGACCGAACAGACGCCCGCGCGCCGCATGATGGCGGCGAGCGTGCCGATGATGTCGTCGGCCTCGTAGTCGGGGCTGATGAACGCGGCGACGCCGAGGTGCTGGCAGAACTCGCGGCAGCGCTGGAACTGCAGCTCGAGCCCCGGCGGCGGCGGTTCGCGATTGGCCTTGTACGCAGGATAGATGCGGTTGCGAAACGAGCTCGTAAGGCGCTGGTCGAACGCCACCGCAATGTGCGTCGGCCGCATCTTCTCAAGCAGGTCGAGCAGAAAGCGCGCAAAGCCGAACACCGCATGCGCCGCATGGCCATCCCGGTCCGTCATCGCGGGCAACTCGGAGTAGTAGGCGCGAAAGATGTAGACCGAGGCGTCGACGAGATAGATCAACTGCGGCTCTCCGCGCGCGCCGGCGTCGCCGCCGTGGAGCGCCTCTACCGCGCTCAAGCCGCGAGCCGCCGCATCAGGCGAGCCAGCTCTGAATTCGGGCGTGCAGCGGGCTCGACCGCGGAAAGTGCGCGAGCAGATACTCCATCTGGTCCGCCAGCACGCGCCGTCCTTTCAGGAAGATGTACTCCGCGTAGGTGGGCGTGAAGGGCACGGCGATGAGCTGCATCTTTGCCTGCTCCGGAGTGCGCGAGGCCTTCTGGTTGTTGCAGCGGCGGCAGGCGGCCACCACGTTGGTCCAGACATCCGTGCCATTCTGGCTGAAAGGCCGGATGTGATCGCGCGACAGTTCGCGGGCGGCAAAGCGCATGCCGCAGTACATGCAGATGTAGGCATCGCGGCGGAACAGCGTCTGATTGTTGAGCGGCGGCACATAGTCGTGACGCGTATTGCCGGGGTTGCCGGTATGGCCCACGGTCGCGACGATGGAATTCACCTCGAGCACAGTGCGCCGTCCGGTGCGCGCGCTGGTGCCGCCATAGAGCTTGTAGAGCAGCGAGCCGCAGGTGTATGCGACCTGCTCCTGGTGATAGAGGCGCGCCGACTCGCGGTAGTCGATCCACTCGAGCGGCATCCCGGAGATGTCGGTGCGCAGCACCAGGTGCGACAGGCCGCGCGCACCCGGGGCCGCAACGATGCGCAGGTCCTCGTTAAAGCCGCCGTCGGCGCGGTCAAGATCTATGCCTAACATGGCAGCTGTAAGATACGGCAGATTTGTGCAAGAATTCAACGCTGCAACATCCTAATTTCGCTGAAGTTTGAAGCGGCGGGGCTTCACCGCCCATAAGAGCCGCCATTAAGAGATTCGCATGCCCGTAATCATAGGTGCGCTGCGCGAGGCCGCGTCAAACGAGAGCCGCGTCAGTCTGGTTCCGGAAGTCGCGGAGAAGTTCGTCGCGAGCGGCGCGCAGGTGGTGATGGAACGCGGCGCCGGCACGCGCGCGGGCTTCATCGATGCGGGCTTCAAGAATGTCGCGTGGCTCGACTCGGGCACGGCGGTGCTCGAGCAGGCGGATGTGGTGCTCGCGGTGCAGCCGCTCGGCGTCGAGCAGATCGGCCATCTGAGGAGCGGCGCGGTCGTGATCGGCTTCATGCAGCCGCATGCGCGTGGCGCGGAGATCGCCGCGCTGCGCGACCGGCGCATCACGAGCTTCGCGATGGAGCTCGTGCCGCGCATTTCGCGCGCGCAATCGATGGATGCGCTGTCCTCGCAGGCCTCCATCGCTGGCTACAAGGCGGTGCTCATTGCCGCCAATCATCTGCAGAAATTCCTGCCGATGCTGACGACCGCCGCCGGCACCATTCGCCCCTCGCAGGTGCTGGTGATCGGCGCCGGCGTTGCCGGCCTGCAGGCGATCGCGACCGCACGGCGTCTGGGCGCGATGGTCGAAGCCTATGACGTGAGAGGCGCAACGCGCGAGCAGGTGAAGTCGCTGGGCGCGAAATTCGTCGACACCGGCGTCAGCGCCGAGGGCCAGGGAGGCTACGCGCGCGAGCTCACCGACGAGGAAAGAAAACGCCAGCAGGAAGTACTCGACGCGCGCATCGCCGCGGCCGACGTCGTCATCTGCACCGCATCAGTCCCGGGCCGCGCGGCTCCCAAGATCATCGCGCGTGCGGCGGTGGGGCGCATGCGAGCCGGCGCGGTCATCGTCGACATTGCGGCCGAACAGGGCGGCAACTGCGAGTTGACGCGCGCGGGTGAAGTGGTCGATCACGGCGGCGTGACGATCGTCGGGCCCGTCAATCTGGCGGCCCAGCTCGCCTACAACGCCAGCGAAATGTATGCGCGCAACCTGTTGAACTTCCTGAAGCCGGCCATCGACAAGGGCGAGCTGAAGATCGACTGGAACGACGAGGTCTTTGCGCAGTCGTGCCTGACGCACGACGGCGTCATCAAGCACGAGGCCACGAGGCTCGCGCTCGACAAGAAGGTGACTGCATGACCGGAATCATTGCCCTCTACATCTTCATGCTGGCCGCCTTCACCGGCTACGAGGTCATTGCGCGCGTGCCGGTCATCCTGCATACGCCGCTCATGTCGGGCTCGAACTTCGTGCACGGCATCGTGCTGGTGGGCGCGATGGTGGCCCTGGGGCAGGCACACTCACCGCTCGAGAAGGCCATCGGCTTCGTCGGCGTGCTGCTCGCATCGGGCAATGCCGTGGGCGGATATGTCGTGACCGAGCGCATGCTGGAGATGTTCAAGGCGAGCGGCGCACGCGCAAAGAAGGACGCGAAGGAGGCGCCCTGATGAGCGCACTGTTGAGCGCCGACGTTCTCATCCAGCTGAGCTACTTCGTCACGGCCGTGCTCTTCATCATGGGTCTGAAGCGCATGAGCTCGCCCGTGACCGCGAGGAGCGGCATCCTGTGGGCGGGCGCCGGCATGCTGGTCGCCACCCTCGTCACCTTCCTCTATCCCGGCATGACGAATTTCCCGCTCATCATCGCGGCAATCGGCATCGGCAGCGCTCTGGCGTGGTGGAGCGGCAAACGCGTCGCCATGACGGACATCCCGCAGATGATTGCGCTCTACAACGGCATGGGCGGCGGCGCGGCGGCGGCGATCGCCGCGGTCGAGCTGTACCGCGGCGAAGCGCAGTCGCTGCCGATCAGCACTCTGGCGGTGGTCGGCGGCATCATCGGCGCGGTGTCCTTCAGCGGCAGCGCCATTGCCTTCGGCAAGCTGCAGGGCCTGATCCACGGCAGCCTGCGCTTTGGCGGCCAGAAGTTCATCACGCTCATCGTCCTCATCGGCGCGCTCGCGCTCGGCGCGCTCGCCGCATCGCAGATGAACGCTTCCCCGGCCGTCATCACCGGCATCTTCGCGCTCGCGCTCGTCCTCGGCGTCAGCATGACGCTGCCGATCGGCGGCGCCGACATGCCGGTCGTCATCTCCTTATATAACGCGCTCACGGGACTGGCCGTCGCCTTTGAGGGCTTCGTGCTGAACAATGCCGCGATGATCATCGCCGGCACGGTCGTCGGCTCGGCCGGCACGTTGCTGACGCAGCTGATGGCGAAGGCGATGAATCGTTCGCTCGGCAACGTGCTCTTCTCGGGCTTCGGCGATACCGCCGCCGCCGCGAGCGCCGAGGCCGTGCACGGCAGCCTGAAGCCGATCGACGCGTCGGACGTCGGCGTGATGATGGCCTTTGCGCAGAAGGTAATCATCGTGCCGGGCTACGGCATGGCGGTCGCCCAGGCGCAGCACAAGATCTGGGAGCTGGTGCAGCTCCTTATTGACCGCGGCGTGATGGTGAAATTCGCCATCCACCCGGTCGCCGGGCGCATGCCGGGTCACATGAACGTGCTGCTCGCCGAGGCCGGCGTGCCCTACGACCTCATCGCGGATCTGGATGAAATCAATTCGGAATTCGAAACCGCCGACGTGGCGCTCATCATCGGCGCCAACGACGTGGTGAATCCGGTGGCGCGCACCGACAAGTCGAGCCCGATCTACGGCATGCCGATCCTGAACGCCGACAAGGCCAAGAATGTGATCGTCATCAAGCGCGGCAAGGGCACGGGCTTCTCGGGCATCGAGAACGGGCTCTTCTATCTGGACAACACGCGCATGCTCTACGGCGATGCGCAGAAGGCGGCAGCCGAGCTGATTGCGGCCATTAAAGCGGTGGGCTGATGCAATTCGCCGCCGCCCTCGTCGTGATGCTCGCCTGCGGCAGCGTGCTCGGCGCCGATGCGCTCAACGTCAAACCGCGTACGATGGCCGATGTGATCGCGGCGTCGAAGAGTTCCGACTGGCGCAGCCTCGATCCGCAGAACACCCTGTATCTGGAGCTGCCGAGCGGGCGCGTCGTCATCGAGCTCAATCCCGCCTTCGCACCGCACCACGTCGCGAATATCAAGGCGCTCGCGCACGAGCACTACTTTGACGGCCTCGCCATCGTGCGCGTGCAGGACAACTTCGTCGTGCAATGGAACGACCCCGATCACACCCGCCCGGCGGGCAGCGCGAAGAAGACCCTCGCCGCCGAATTCTCGCGGCCGGCCGCGGACCTGCAATTCACCGTGCTGCCGGACCCGGACAGCTACGCGCCGGAGGTGGGTTTCGTCGACGGCTTCCCGGCAGCGCGCGAGGGGCGCACGCATCTGGCGTGGCTCGTGCACTGCTACGGGATGGTCGGCGCCGGCCGCGACAATGACGTCGACAGCGGCGGTGGTACCGAGCTCTACGCCGTGATCGGCCAGGCGCCGCGGCAGCTCGACCGCAACGTCACGCTCGTCGGGCGCGTCATCGTCGGCATGGAGGAGCTGTCGACGCTGCGGCGCGGCGCCGGCGCGCTCGGCTTCTACGAGAAGCCCGAGGAGCGCACCGTCATCCGTTCGCTGCGGCTGGCCGCCGATGTGCCGGAGGCGGAGCGCTCACACCTTGAGGTCATGCGCACCGACACGCATACGTTCGCCGATCTGGTGGAGACGCGGCGCAATCGGCGCGATGAATGGTACAAAGTGCCGGCGGGTCGTATCGATGTGTGCAACGTGCCGCTGGTCGCGCGGCCGCGCTCCTAGGGGTGGCGCTCCGCGGGCCGTTCCATGGGGTGCGCGCGGCGCGCGCGCGCGCGCGCGATCATTCGCTGCCGTTCTGCGGGAGAGGCGTTCTGCCAGCGCTGGCGCAGAGTGCGGCGCTGTTCGGGCGGCAGGCTCTGAAAGCGGTGGAAGTTCTCGCGCACCGCGTTCTGCTGCTCGGGCGGCAGTGAGCGAAAGCGTTGCAGTCGGTCGCGCAGGACTTCGCGCTGCTGCGGCGGCAGGGCGCGCCACTGCTGAAAGCGCTCGCGCGCGAGCGCGCGCTGCTGCGGCGGCATCGCGAGCCAACGCTGGCTGCCACGCGCAAGCGCGGCCTGGCGCTCGGGCGGCAGAGTCTGCCATTGTCCGGCGTACGGCTTGAGGAGCTGCTGCTGCTCGGCGGTGAGGCTCGACCAGGTCACTGCCTGAGCGGGGGCGGGCGCCGGCGCGGGCTGCGCGAACGCGGGCACGGCGAGCATCAGCACCGTGACCGCCATGATGGAACGCAGCGCACTCATCTATCTTCGACCTCGGTGGCGTCGGCCGTCTTCTTGGGCTTCACCACCTGCGTAATGTCTGTTTGAGACAGGTAATCCATCCACTCCTCGCCTTCTGCATCGACACTGCCCAGATATTCGAGAAGCTCGGCGTCCGCCTGCGGCTCGAGGGCGCGCTGGGCAGCCGGGGTGTTGTTCGCATTGTCGGCGGATGCGGCCGCGGGCATGAACGGCAGCGCCCCGAGGATCCACGCGATGCACGGCGCGCGCCGGTCGAACATCAGCTCGTTGCTTCCTGACCAGCGTCCGCCTGAGCGACGGCCCATTCATAAAAGCCGCCGTCTCCTTGTTGGATGAGGTCGAATGTTTCGCCATCGGCGACGAGATCCAGGTCTTCGACCGCACTCGCGCCGTTCTCGGCGACCGGCAGGATCTGGCCCGGCCGCGGCGCCCACAGCACCACCGCCAGCACCACCGCCGCCACCACGCCCGCGGCGGGCGCGAGCCCGAAGCTGCGCCAACCCGCCGCGCGACGCGGGCGATCGATTTCAGCGAGCGCCGCGTGCCGGGCCTGATTCAAGCGCGAGCGCAGACGAGCGTCGATGCGCGTGACGCTCTCCTCAAGCAGCGCGCGCGCGCGCTTTTCGAATTCCTCGAGCTCCTGGTCGTTGACGCTCATGTCGAGAACTCCCCGAGCCGGGCGCGCAGCGCTTTCAGGGCGCGGAAATGGTGTGTCTTCACGCTGCCTTCCGAGCAGCCCATGGTGCGGGCGACCTGCGCCACATCCATCCCTTCAAGATTACGCAGCAGAAAGGCCTGGCGCTGCCGGTTCGGCAGATCATGCAGTGCGGCCTCGAGCGCCGTCATGGCCTCGTCGAGCTCCAGGCGGCGCGCCGGGCTGACCTCGTCGCTGGCGGCCTGCGCGATCGGATCGGAGGACTCATCGTCCTCGTCATCGCGATGCCCCGGCAGCCACGCCATGATGCGCGCGCGCACCGTGCGGCGGCGCTGCATGTCGCGAATCCGGTTTTCGAGTATGCGGTAGAAGAGCGGCCGCCATTCCTCGGCCGGGCGCTTGGCGTACGCGCGCGTCAGCTGCAGCATGGCGTCCTGCACCGCATCGAGGGCGTCGCTCTCGTGACGCAGCGCCGACTGTGCGATCTTGAATGCCTTCAGTTCGACGCTGGCCAAAAATTGGTTGAGCGCCCGCGAGTCGGTGGTGGTGTTCGAGTCCGTAATTTCCAACTCGCCGTGCATCGCGACAGGCGTGTTATAAACAGACGCGAGCGTAGCAAAGGCACTCATGGTTCGTATAACGCGCATGCAAGCGTTGCGGTTGACCCATGCTCGGGGCCCCCTTAAGTAGCTGATAAGCCAAGTATTCTAGAGTCATGAGCAGAGCGGCCGTTTGGCGCGTGGTACTCGACATGCCACTGCGGCGGCCATTCGATTATCTGCCTCCCAAAGAGGACCCCGGCAGGCCTGTCACGCCGGGCGTGCGCGTACGGGTGCCCTTCGGCCGGCAGCGCCTGATCGGCGTCGTCACCGGCGAGGCGGCAAGCTCGGATATCCCGGCCGAGCGGCTGAAGCCCATCCTCGAGGTTCTCGACGCCGAGCCGGTCCTCGATCCTTCCATGCTCGCTCTTTTGACATGGTCCGCCGAGTATTACCACCACCCGATCGGCGAGGTACTGGCGACGGCGCTGCCCAAGGCACTGCGCCTGGGAGCCGCGGCGGGCGCCACGACACGACGCTGGATTGCGAGCGCCGCGGGACGCGCGGCCGCCGCCGGCGCAGAGCCGCGCCGCGCCCCGCAGCAGCGGCGGCTGCTGCTGCATCTGACCACGAGCTCCGCGGGCGGTGCCGAAGAGCTGGCGGCACTCTTCCCGGGCGCGCGCGCGGCGCTGCGCGCGCTCGCGCGCCGCGGCTGGATTGAGCCCCGCGACGAGGCGATCGTCAGCGCGCCGCTCGCGAGTGCCGTCCGCCGGGACGAGGGGTTCGCGCTGAACGATGAACAGCAAGCCGCAGTGCAGGCCGTGAGCGCGTCGCTGCAACACTTCGGCGCCTATCTTCTGCACGGCATCACCGGCAGCGGCAAGACGGAGGTCTATCTGCACCTGGTCGCGCGCGTGCTCGCGCAGGGCCGCGCAGCGTTGATCCTGGTGCCCGAGATCGGACTGACGCCGCAGCTCGTCGGCCGCTTTCGCGAACGCTTTGCGACGCCGCTGGCGGTGCTGCATTCCGGCCTCACCGACCGCGAGCGCCTCGACGCCTGGCGATACGCCTTTACCGGTCATGCGCGCATCGTGCTCGGAACGCGCTCGGCCGTCTTTGCGCCGCTGCGCTCACTCGGCCTCATCGTCGTCGACGAGGAACACGATGCCTCTTTCAAACAGCACGAGGGCGGCTTTCGCTACTCGGCACGGGATCTGGCCGTGGTGCGCGCCCAGCGGGCGGCGGTGCCCATCGTGCTCGGGTCGGCGACGCCTGCATTTGAGACGCTCCATAACGCAGCCGCAGGGCGTTACCAGCGGCTGTCGCTGCCGCGGCGCACGGGGCAGGCGCAGGCGCCGCACCTCGGGCTCATCGATCTGCGCGTCCATGCCGTGCAGGCGGGCATCTCCACTCCTGCCATCGATGCCATCCGGCGTCATCTGGGCGCCGCGGGCCAGGTGCTGATTTTTCTCAACCGCCGCGGCTATGCGCCGACGCTGCTGTGCACTGCCTGCGGCTGGACGGCGCCGTGCGCCGCGTGCGACGCGCGCCTGACGGTGCATCAGGCGGCGGGAAGACTGCGCTGCCATCACTGCGGCGCGGACGCGCCGCTGCCGGCAAGCTGTCCGCAGTGTGGATTTGCGGTCCGCCCCGTAGGCCAAGGGACGCAGCGCGTTGAAGAAAAGCTCGGCGAGCTCTTTCCCGAGGTGCCGTGCGTGCGCCTCGATCGGGACGCCGTCCGCAAGCGCGGCGACATCGAGGCAGCCATGCAGCGCATGGCCTCCGGCGATGCGCGCATCCTGGTCGGCACTCAAATGGTGACCAAGGGACACGACTTCCCCAACGTCACGCTGGTGCTCGTGATGAATGCCGATCGCGGACTCTTCAGCACCGACTTCCGCGCGCCCGAGCGGCTGGCGCAGACCATCGTGCAGGTTGCCGGACGCGCCGGCCGCGGCGACCGGCCTGGCGAGGTCCTGATCCAGACTGAATTTCCCGATCATCCGCTGTTGCGCGCGCTTCTCGCCGAGGGCTACGACGGCTTCGCGCGCACCGCCCTGCGGGAGCGCGAACAGGCCGCCTGGCCGCCCTACAGCCGCCTCGCTGCGGTACGCGATTCGGCCCCGAGCGCCGCGGCGGCGCTGGCGTTTCTCACCGATGCGCGCAAGCTCGCACGCCCGCCGGTGAGCGTGCGTCTGCTTGGACCGGTGAGCGCCGCCATGGCGAAGCGCGCCGGCCGCTATCATGCGCAGCTGCTGATCGAAAGCGCCGACCGCGGCGCGCTGCATCGCTTTCTTGACGGCTGGATCAGCCAGATCGAGGCGTTGCCGAGCGGCCGGCGCGTGCGCTGGGCGCTCGACGTCGATCCGCTCGAGCTTTTCTAGTGCGGCTTCGCTGGTAGACTCTCGCGCCTTGCACGCACCGGACCCTCGCCGTTGAAGCAGCAACTCGAAGAGCTTCTTGCCGCCAGCCTCGCCGCCATGCGCGAAGAGCCGTTCACTGCCGCAAGTGCGCGCGCCGTGAGCATCGAGCGCACGCGCGACGCGCAGCACGGGGACTTTGCCACCAACATCGCCCTGCGGCTCGCGAAAGCGGCGCGCCGCAATCCGCGCGAGCTGGCCCAGGCGATCGTCGCTGCACTGCCGCCGAATCCGCTCGTGGCGCGCACCGAAGTGGCGGGCGCGGGCTTCATCAACTTTTTCCTCACCCGGCAGGCCTATGCGGATGAGATCGCGCGCATCCATGCCGAAGGCGCGCGCTACGGGCGCAGCACGCGCGGGCAGGCCGAGCGTGTGCTCGTGGAATTCGTGTCCGCCAATCCGACCGGACCGCTGCACGTCGGCCACGGGCGCCAGGCCGCCTACGGCTCGACCCTCGCGGCTCTTCTGGATGCGGTCGGCTTCCGCGTGGAGCGCGAGTTCTACATCAACGATGCCGGCCGGCAGATGGATATCCTGGCGGTGAGCGTGTGGCTGCGCTACCTCGAGTTGTGCGCCGAGCCGCTCGCGTTTCCGAGCAACGGCTACCGCGGCGACTACGTGCACGCGATCGCCGCGCGGCTGCACGCGCAAGCCGGCGCGCGCTTTACTCGCCCCGCGGCACAGGTGCTGGCGCATCTGCCGGCAGATGCGCCGGCGGGCGACAAGGAGAAGCACATCGATGCGCTCATCGAACGCGCGCGCGCGCTCCTCGGGGCGGATGGATTCCGCGAGGTGCTCGCGCTCGCGCTCACCGCGATGCTCGACGACATCAGGAACGACCTCGCCGGGTTCGGCGTCGCGTTCGATCACTGGACATCGGAGCGCGCCTTCAAGGAGAGCGGCGCCATCGAGCGCGCGCTGGCGCGGCTCGAGCGCGAGGGCAACCTGTATCGCGAGGCAGGTGCGGTATGGTTTCGCGCCGAGCGCTTCGGCGATGAGAAGAATCGCGTGGTCGTGCGCGAGAACGGCCAGACGACCTATTTCGCCTCGGACATTGCCTATCATCTGCAAAAGCGCGAGCGCGGCTTTGCGCGTCTGATCGACGTCCTGGGCGCGGATCATCACGGCTACGTGGCGCGCGTGCGCGCGGGCCTCACCGCCATGGGCGAGCCGGGGGAGAGTCTCGAGGTCATGCTCGTGCAGTTCGTGAGCCTGTACCGCGGCACCGCAAAGATCCCCATGGGCAAGCGCGAGGGACAGTTCGTCACCCTGCGGCAGCTGCGCACCGAAGTCGGCAACGACGCCTGCCGGCTCTTCTATTTGATGCGCAGTCACGAGCAGCACCTCGACTTCGACCTTGAGCTCGCCAAATCGCGCAGCAACGAGAATCCGGTGTACTACATTCAGTACGCCCACGCGCGCGTCGCGAGCGTCCTCGCGCAGCTCGCAGCGCGCGGTCTCAACTTTGACCGCGAGCTGGGACTGGCGCATATCGGACTCCTCAGCAGCGCGCCCGAGGAGCTCGTGCTGCGTGAGATCGCGCGCTACCCCGAAGTCATCGAGAGCTGCGCCTTCGCCCGCGCGCCGCACGGGCTCGTGCACTATCTGCGCGAGCTTGCCAACGCCTTTCATACCTATTACAACGCCGAGCAGTTCATCGTCGAGGACGCGCCGCTGCGTAACGCCCGGCTGGCGCTCGTGATTGCCGTGCAACAAGTCGTGCGCAATGGTCTGACACTCCTCGGCGTCGCGGCGCCGGCGAGCATGTAGCGCATTCCATGGCAAAACTGACGGCTCGCGATTACAAGAAAACCTCGCGTCGCGCGTTCGATTTCACGCGCATGCGCGAGTTCGGCGCGGGTGCGCTCATCGGCGCGGTGGCGACGAGCGCGCTGTTCCTGTACGTGGGAGAGGTGCGGCGCGCACCCACCGAGGAAGTGCGGCCGCAGCCGCGCCACGCCGCTCCGGCCGATGCCGAACCGATCGGCGCGCACGCCAGCGATGAGCGCTATGACTTCTACGAGATGCTGCCGCACTTCGAAGTCGTCGTGCCCGAGAAGGAGCGCGACGTGCGCCACGACCTGCCGACCGCGCGCGTTGAGCGCCCCGGCGTGTACGTGCTGCAGGCGGGGTCGTACCGCAACCTCTCGGACGCCGAACGCGTGCAGGCGCAGCTGGCGAAGCAGGGCGTGGAGGCCAAGGTGCAGCGCGTCGCCGTCGACAACGACGTCTGGCATCGCGTGCGCGTCGGCCCGATCAACGACATGAACGAGCTCAACCGCGTGCGCAAGCAGCTGCAGGCCGCGGAGCTCGACGCGCTCGTGATCCGGATCGGCGATTAATCCTCGCTGACGTGGCGGAAGTCGACGCCGAGCGAGCGCAGCTTGCGATACAGGTGCGTGCGCTCCATGCCGACGCGCTTGGCGAGCTGTCCGACCTTGCCGTTGCAGAGCAGCAGCTGCTGCTGTAGATAGGCGCGCTCGAACTGCTCGCGCGCCTCGCGCAGCGGCAGCGCCAGCAGGTCCTGTTTGACGAGCGGCTCGGCGGAGGGCTGCTGTACGGCGAGCTCCTGCTCGATCTCCTCGAGGCGAATCTCCTCCGGCCCTCCCTGGACCAGGAGGCGCTGCACGAGATTTCTCAGCTCGCGCACATTGTCAGGCCAGGGATAGTTGCGCAGCCGGTTCTGGGCGGCAACGCTGAAGCGTCTGAACGGCAGGCCCTCGGTGTCGACGGCCCGGTCGACGTAGTGGCGCAGCAGCTCGGGCACGTCCTCCGCGTATTCGCGCAGCGGCGGCATCCGCACGATGAGCGCATTCAGCTGCGCCAAGAGGTCGCGCCGAAAAGCTTCCGCGCCGCGATGCTCGATATCCGGCTGCGCGGAGGAGAGGACGCGCGCGTTCAAGGTCAGCGGCTGCGTGCCATTCAGCCGGGTAAAGCGCCCCGCTTCGAGCACGCCGATCAGGAGGCGCTGCACGCCGGGCGGCAGGTCTTCGATCTCGCTGATGAAGAGCGTGCCGTTGGCGACCTCTTCGAGAACCCCGGCGGGCGCGGCCTGTCCATTTTCCTCGCGCCCGAAGAGCGCGAGCTGCGCGTCCGCTTCGCGCAGCGTGCTCGCGATGAGCGGCACGAAGGGCCGCGCGCTGCGTCCGCTTTGTTCGTGCAGGTAGCGTGCGCAGGCCTCGCGTCCCGAGCCCGGCTCACCCACCAGCAGCACCGCAGAGGAATGCGCTGCAATCTGCTGCAGCTGCGTGCGCAGCTGCTGCATCAGGCGGCTCTTGCCCACCGGCACCATGATCGGCGGCGCCAGGAGCTTGCCCGACTGGCGCCGGCGTTTGCCGGCGTCGAGCGCGCGCTCCACGGTGCGCAGCAGCTTCGCCAGCGACAGCGGCTTTTCGACGTAGTCGAAGGCGCCCAGACGCGTCGCCTCGACCGCGGTCTCGACCGTCCCGTGCCCGGACATCATCACCACCGGACAACCGTCCGCGTTGCTCGTCGACCACTCGCGCAGCAGCGTGATGCCGTCGACGTCGGGCATCCAGATGTCGAGCAGCACCAGATCCGGCGTCTGCCGCGCCCGCGAGGCACGCGCCTGCACCGCATTTGCGGCGACGTCCACCTCGTAGCCCTCCTCGGAGAGAATCTCCTTGAGCAAGCTGCGAATGTCGGATTCGTCGTCGACCACCAGTATGTGTGCCGCGCTCATACAATTTCCCTCCGCAACTCCGCGCGTCGTTCGCGGATGCCGGCGGCGGACCGTGTGCTATCCGTCACCGGCAGAACCACGCGTATGCGCGCACCGCCCTCGGGCCGATTATCGGCGTCGATGCGGCCGCCATGCTCCTCGACGATCTTCTTCACGATCGCAAGGCCAAGGCCCGTGCCCTTGGGCTTGCTCGTCACGTAGGGATCGAACACCCGCCCCAAAAGCTCGCGCTGGAAGCCAGGCCCATTGTCACACACCGTAACGACTGCGTATCTCGCATCGCCGCCCTGCTCGGCGCGCGTCGCGATCTCGAGCCGCGGTGCGGCGACGCCGTCGAGGGCCTCGAGTGCGTTGATCACGAGGTTGTTGAGAATCTGGCGCACGCGGCCGCGATCCGCCTCGATGCCGTCGATGCGCTCGTCGAGTTCGAGGCGGATCTCGACGCGCGGATCGTGCGAGCGGTACAGGTCAGCGACTTCGCTCGCGAGCTGGTTCAGGCTGAAGCGCGTGATGCGCATCTCCGGCGCGCGCGCATACTCGCTGAACGCATTCACCATCTGCTGCATGGTTTCGACCTGCTGCACGATGGTGCGCGTGGCGCGCTCCAATACTTCGGCGTCAGCCGGCGACATGCTGCCAAGAAAGCGCCGGCGCATGCGCTCGGCCGACAGCTGAATCGGCGTCAGCGGGTTCTTGATCTCGTGCGCCAGGCGCCGTGCGACCTCGCCCCAGGCGGCGTCGCGCTGCGCCTGCAGCAGCATCGTAATGTCATCGAAGACGATGACGTAGCCGAGATCGCGGTCCGCGCCGAGTTGCGGCGTGCACGCGCACATCAGTACGCGGCGGCCCGATGCGCCCTCGAGTTCAAGTTGCTCACGCCACTCCTCGCGGCCGGCGGCGAAGCGCACCACCAGTGCCGCGACGAACTGGCCGAGCCTTTCGCTGCCGGCCGTGAGATCCGGCAGCGCCCGCCCCGTCGCAGCCGACAGGTCGGTGCCGAGGATCGCACCGGCCGCCTGATTGGCGATGCTCACCGTGAGCCCGCGGTCGATGACGACGACGCCGGTCGACAGGCGCGCGAGGATGATCGCGAGGCGCTCGCGCTCGTTTTCGACCACCTGCTGGCTGCGGGTCGCCTCTTCGCGCGCGCGCCGCAGGCGCTTGGTCATGTCGTTGAAGGAGTGCACCAGAAACCCCATCTCGTCGCGCGAGGGCAGCGGCAGCCGCGTGCCAAAGTCGCCCTTGCCGACGGCGCGCGTGCCTTCGATCAGATCCTGAACGGGCCGCACGAGGCGCTGCGCGGAGAAGATCGCGCCGTAGATCGCGGCGAGCATCGCAAGCAGCAGCACCAACGTCAGCGTCAGCCTGAAGCTGCTCTTCAGAGGCTCGCGCAGCGCGGCCAGCTCACCGTACTGGGAATAGGCGTGCTGCACGGCTTCCGACAGCGCCGCGAGCTGCGTCGGCACTTCATAGATCGCAACGAGATAGCGCTCGTCCGCGCGGCTCGGCGCTTCCGTGAACGGCGCCGCGGTACGGATCAGGTATTCGCCGCCGGCCTGCGGCTCGAGGCTGACATAGGCGCGGCGCTCGCTCACCTGGCGCAGCAGGTCCGACGGCGGCCGGCTGGGCAGGGACTCGAGCGGATTTTCCAGGCTCGCCGCGACGACGCGCTCGTGCGAGCCGAACACCGCCATCTCGAGCGCGCCGGTGGCGCGGCGCTCCTCGTAGACGCGCCGGGCAATCTCCTCCGGCGTTGCATTGATGAGCGAGCGCGCCAGAGTCTCCGTGTGCCGCGAGTATTCGCGCACGCGCAGGTCGAGCGCCGCGCGCGACAGCACCAGCGCATCGTTCAGGCCCTGCTTGACCTCGACGTGAAACCAGCTGTCGATTCCGCGGTTCAAAAACTGCAGCGAGAACAGATACACGATCAGGAGCGGCGCCACGACCAGAGCGCCGAAAATCCCGACCGTGCGCGCTGTGAGCCGCGAGCCGGGCACGTGCGCGCGGTAGGCACGCACAAGCTCGGTGAGCTTGCGTGCCAGGAGCGCCGTCAGCGCGACGACGCCGATGAGATTGAGCAGCAGGATCCACGGCTGCAGGCGGCTGAACTCGCCGGAGTTCTGCACGCTCTTCGCGAGCAGCAGGAGTGCGCCCACCGCAACCGCCGCCCACAGCAGCACGAACGCGAGCGCGCGCCAGCGCGGCTTGCCCGCGACCGGCGCGGTTATCCCGGGAGCGACCACGTGTACCACTCGCTCACTCGGTGCCAATCGTCGGTCCAGAACATGAGCGCGCGCAGCGATGTGGGCAGCCGTCCGCGGCGCACGCCGGCGCGCACGCTGATGCGATAGTTGCCCGTGCTCAGTTGCGGCTCGACCATGATCGGCCAGTCGTCCACGGCGCCGAGATCCGCCAGCGCCTCCTCCAGCGTCGCAAAGCTCTTCTGCGTGCCGCCACGCACGTCGCGGACGAGGTAGCGGTCCGACACGGCATGGTAGTCAAGCTCGCGCCGCAGCGTCAGATCCAGCACACCGGAATTGAACCAGAAGCGCCGCTCACGTTCGATGCGCGTCTCCAGGTCCACCGTGAGCGTCACGCCGTCGTGCAGGGCATCGCGGATCGCCGGACTCACCGGATATTCGATGCGGGCATGCAGCAGGAAGACGCCCCCCTCGACGCTGACGTAAGCGGAGTGGATCTCGAGCACGCCGTCGAGTGCAGCCGCCTGCGCATCCGGGATGCAGGCGGCAAGGGTGACGGCGATGAACATCGATCGCAGACTGGATGGGTCGGCTCGTAGCATATATGCAACGATTGAGTGGGCCCCGCGGCATTAGGTTCCGGCAGCTGTCTTTTCGAGGCAAGCATAATAGAACCCATCCGTGCCTGCCTGGGCTCCCGGCAGAAGTTGCACGCCCACAACGCGCTGCTCGGCCCCGGGCGCCAGGTCGACGGCACCCATTGCCGGCGCAGGACGCGCGCCGCCCTCGCTCTCGAGCAGGCGCACGATGACCTCCTCGTTCTCGGCCGGCAGCACCGAGCAGGTGGCATACAGAAGCCGGCCGCCCGGGGCCAGCAGGCTCCACGCGGCGCGCAGAATCTCGAGCTGCAGGCGCGAGAAGTTCGCGACGTCATCGCTCCTGCGCAGCAGCTTGATGTCCGGATGGCGGCGGATGACACCGCTGCCCGAACACGGCGCATCGATGAGGATGCGATCAAACGGGCGGCCGTCCCAGAAGGTCTTCGGCTCGCGGACATCGCCCACGAGGAGCGTCGCCCGGCGGGACAATCGCTCGAGATTCTCCCGGATGCGGACGCTGCGCGCGGCGTCAATATCGAGCGCGACGAGCTCACCGAGGCCCGCCGTGTGCTCCAGAAGGTGTCCCAGCTTGCCGCCGGGCGCCGCGCACGCATCGAGCACCCGCATGCCGGGCCGCGCGGCGAGGAGGCCCGCGGCCAGCTGCGCGCCGGCGTCCTGCACGGAAACGAAGCCCTCCCTGAATCCCGGCAGCTGGGCTACGGCCACGGGGTGCTCGAGCGCAACGGCCGCCGGAGCCCAGGGGAGCGGGCGGCCCGCAAGGCCCGCGCGCGCAAGCTCTTCGAGGTACCGCGGCACGCTCGAGCGGCTGAGGTCGACCCGCAGGATGAGGGGCGGGGGTTGATTTCCGCCGTCGAGAATCATCGGCGTGTGGTCCGGCCAGGAGCGCTGCAGCGCATCGACGAGCCAGCGCGGATGCGCGGTGCGCGCCGCCAGATCGGCATCGGCGAGCCTGAGCCGTGCCGCGCCCTCGGCGACGAAGCGTCGGAGCACGGCGTTCACCAGACCCGCGGCCGTGGGTCGACCGAGGAGCCGCGCCGCCTCGACGGCCAGGTGCACCGTAAGCTCCGGAGCATTGCGCGAATATTCGATCTGATGGGCACTGACCATGAGCAGTGCGCGGATCTCGCGCACCAGGGCCGTCGGTCGATCGAGGAGCCCTTCCAGTGCGGGCGCAAGGCGCAGATACCAGCGCAGGCTGCCGAGGGTAATGGCTCGCACGGCGGCCCGATTTGGCGAGTTCTGAAACGCCGCGAGGGCCTTATCAGCGGATTGTCCCCCTGATGCGACAGCGGCCAGGGCCTGTGCGGCCTCGGCCAGGGCCGCCGCTCCCGGCGGAGGTGCGATTCGAGGGGCCGGGCTTTGAGCGGCCATGAGGGCTAGCCCAGCCGCTCGCCCAGCCGCATGCGGCTCCCGGCGAACTCGCGCGCGCTGATCACCCGCCCGCCGGGGAGCTGCACCTGAGTCAGCGCCAGGCGTCCCTCGCCGCACTGCACCACGACGGCCTCGTCGAGCCCCGTGATCAAGGTCCCGGGGAGCGCGGCGGACCCGGGGGCGGCGGCGCCCTCCTGCACCCGGGCCGCGAGGATGCGCAGCGGGCTTTCGGCCATGCGTGTCTCGGCCACGGGCTTGGGATTGAAGGCGCGCACCTGCCGGTCGATCTCGATGGCACTGCGGCGCCAGTCAATGAGGGCCTCGGACTTGGCGATCTTGGGCGCGTAGCTCACGCCCTCCTTCGATTGCGGGGTCGCCCGCAACCCACCCTCGGCCAGGGCATCCAGCCCCTCGAGCAGGATCTGGGCACCGAGCCGCGCCAGTACCTGATGCAGGTGCCCGGAAGTTTCGGTCCCGCGAAGGCCGAGGGACCACTGCAGCAGAATCGGACCCGCATCGAGCGCGGCTTCCATCCGCATGAGGGTCACTCCGGTGACGCCATCCCCGGCGAGGAGCGCGCGCTGAATGGGGGCGGCTCCCCGCCAGCGCGGCAGGAGCGAGGCGTGAACATTGACGCAGCCGAGGCGCGGCGCATCCAGCAGCGTCTGCGGCACCCTGAGCCCATAGGCGACCACCACCAGCACATCCGCGCGCCAGCTCCTGAGCTCGGCAAGGGCCGCGCCCTCGCGCAGCGTCGCCGGCTGCGACAACGGCAGGTGCGCCGCGAGCGCGGCGCTCTTTACGGGGCTTGGGGTGAGGTGCCGGCCGCGGCCGCGCGGCCGATCCGGCCGCGTGAAAACCCCGACGACGGCGTGGCGCGAGGCGAGCACGGCCTCGAGAGAAGCGCACGCAAACTCGGGCGTCCCTGCGAATGCAACGCGCAGCGCGGTCACGGCGAAAGCCCGCCGCTCAATAAGCCCGGGCGCCTGTCGCCTGGCGTGTGCGCGCGCCGCGCTCCTTGCGATCCTTCTCGAGCTTCTTGCGAATCCGCTCGCGGCGCAGGTCCGACAGATAATCGACGAACAGCTTGCCCTCGAGATGATCGAGCTCGTGCTGCACGCACACCGCGAGGATCTCCTCGAAGTCACGCTCGAATACGCTGCCGTCGCGATGCTGCGCGCGCACCCGCACCCGCGCCGCGCGCTCCACTTCGTCAAAGACGTCCGGCACGGACAGACAGCCCTCCTCGACCTTGCTCACGCCCTCGCGGGTGAGGATCTGCGGATTGATGAGAACGAGCGGCTGATCGCGCTCGGCACTCACGTCCGCCACAATGACCCGCAGGTGCGCATCGACCTGGGTCGCGGCGAGCCCGATCCCGGGGGCGGCGTACATGGTCTCGAAAAGATCGTCGACGAGCCGTCCGAGCTCGGTGCCGAACTCGGTCACCGGCTGCGCCTTGGTGCGCAGGCGCGGATCGGGATACTCGAGGATGGTACGCAAGGCCATGATGCTGACTCGTAATGCTCGTGTATTTGACTCGAAAATGCTGCTAATGTTCTGATGAGTGAAGAGAAAATCGGCTTGGCGTCGGGGAGTTTCAGCCTGCGGCGGCCGCCGTGATCCAGTGCACAAAGTGAACATTAAACCGTGTGCGCCGGATCCGACCCGATTATAACAGCGGGGTTGCCGGCCCCTCCCGGATGTAAGGAGTGGAGGATGTTTCCAAATCAATTACTTAAGGCTCGCGCCGCTGCGGGTCTGGTCGCGTTGTCCCTCGCGGTGGCCGCCTGCTCGTGGCAACGCGCGCATGACACGGATTTCGGCGCGCGGGACCCCGCCAATGCGCCGCAGGGAGCGACCGGCGCGCCCATCCCGATCGCGCCGCCGACGGACTCCCAGTCCACCGCTGCGCCCGATATGACCGCGACCGAGGCGGCGATTGCGGCAGGCGGCGCAGCGACGACGAGCGCGCAGTCGAGCGCATCCTCGCCCGCACCGGTCCTCAATCCGAGCGCACCCAAGAGCTACACCGTCAAGCGCGGTGATACGCTGTGGGGCATCTCTTCAATGTTTCTGCGCGATCCGTGGTTGTGGCCTGAGATCTGGTACGTCAACCCGCGCATTGAGAATCCGCATCTGATCTACCCCGGCGACGTGCTTGCGCTTGCCTATGGCGCGGACGGACGGCCGCAGGTGCAGCTCGTCTCGGGCGGTCCGGCGCGGCTGGATCCGCGCCTGCGCAGCTCCCCGCTCGACGGCGCCATCCCGACCATTCCCTATTCGGCCATCGCAGCCTTTCTGTCGCGGCCGGCCGTACTGTCGATTGATCAGGTGCGCCATTCGCCGCACGTCCTGACCTTCCGCGAGGAGCATCAGGCCGGCGGCACGGGCCATGAGTTCTACGTGAGTGATCTGAATGCCGCGCCCAATGCGCGCTTCACGGTGATGCATGTGGGCGAGCCGGTGCGCGACCCCGACAACGGCCGCATGATGGGCTATCAGGGCATCTACACCGCGACCGCCGTGATCACCCGGCCCGGTAATCCGGCGAAAGGTCTGCTCACGGATTCCGCGCGCGAGACTCTGCGCGGCGATCTGGTGCTGGCCGTCGGCAACGACACTCCGGCGAGCCTCACGCTGCGCGCGCCGCATAGCGAAGTGCACGGACGCATCATGTCCGTGATCGACGGGGTCCGGCTCATCGGCCAGTACGACGTGGTGCTCATCAATCGCGGCACGCAGGACGGCGTCGACGCGGGCGACATTCTCGCCATCGACAATGTCGGCGGCACCGCGCGCGACACCGGGATCGGCGAGGATGCGGCTTTCGGTTTTGGCGCAGGCCGCGAAGTGCGGCTGCCCAATGAGCGCGCCGGCACCTTGCTGCTCTTCAAGTCCTACGATCACATGAGCTACGGGCTCGTCGTCGGTGAGTCGACCACGGTGCGCGTCGCGGACGTCGTCCGTAACCCCTGAAACCCAGCAGCCGCGCGCGGGCTGAGCCACCGCGCGGGCGCCCCTTCCGGCGCGCTCTATTGGACACGGCGTAGGAAATACTGTTAGATGCGCTCGCTTTAGAAGCCGCGGTCATTGGCTCTCTTAGCGCCGATGTCGTTGATTTTGAAGCCCGAAGGGCGCATCGCGCCTCTCTCCTTGCGGCCACCGCGGTGCGCGTACCACAGATGATGACCGGCAGCGTTCTTGACATCCTGATCTACGTATTTGACCGCTACATGCTCGATGAGGCGCCTGAGGTGCCCGAGCGAGAGGATCTGGCGCGCGATCTGGCGTACGTCGGCTTTGCGCACGACAACGTCGAGCGCGCGCTGGATTGGCTCGCCGATCTCGCCTGCGTGCGCGAGCGCGCGCTCTTGGACCCGGCCATCGACAAGAGCGGGCGCGCGGTGCGCATCTTCTCCGAGGCCGAGTCGGCGCGGCTGTCGACCGAATGCCGCGGCTTTCTGCTGACCCTGGAGCGCCTCGGCGTACTGCAGCCCCTGCAGCGCGAAATCGTGATCGATCGCATGCTCGCGCTCGATGCCGACGAGCTCGACACCGAGCAGTTGCGATGGGTCGTGCTCATGGTGCTCTCCAGTCAGCCGGGTCAGGATCTCGCCTTCCAGCGTCTCGAGGCCTGGGTGTCGGACCGACATGCGAGCGGGCCGCATTGAGGCAGCAGTTCCCGCGGCGCGTATGAGCGAGAATCTCGTCATCGTCGAATCGCCCGCGAAAGCACGGACGATCAAGAAGTTCCTGGGAAAGGACTTCGATGTACTCGCCTCCTACGGCCACGTGCGCGACCTGGTGCCGAAGGAAGGCGCGGTCGATCCCGACAAGGGCTTTGCGATGCAGTACCAGGAGCTGGAGAAGAGCGCGCGGCACGTCGATGCCATCTCGCGTGCGTTGCGTAAATCGAAGGCCCTGTATCTGGCGACCGATCCTGACCGCGAAGGCGAGGCGATCGCCTGGCACCTGCAGGAGATCCTCAAGTCGCGCAATGAGCTGGTCGGCAAGAAGGTGCATCGCGTGGTGTTCTACGAGATCACCAAGAACGCCGTCCGCCAGGCGGTGGCAGAGCCGCGCGAGCTGTCGTTCGACCTCGTCAACGCGCAGCAGGCGCGGCGCGCGCTCGACTACCTCGTCGGCTTCAATCTCTCGCCGCTGCTGTGGAAGAAGGTGCGCCGCGGTCTGTCGGCGGGCCGCGTGCAGAGTCCCGCGCTGCGCATGATCTGCGAACGCGAGGCGGAGATCGCCGCGTTCAATGCACAGGAATACTGGACCCTCGACGGCGAGGGCGAACACACGCAGCAGCGCTTTGCGCTGAAGCTCATCGAGTATCTGGGTGCCAAGACCGAGCAGTTCAGCTTCGTCAACGAGGCGCAGGCGCGCGAGGTCGAGCGCACCGTCAAGGCCGCCGCCGGCGCCAGCGCCGCAACGCCCGGCGAACTGCGCGTGCTCGCCATCGATCGCAAGCAGCGCCGCCGCAATCCAGCGCCGCCCTTCACCACCTCGACCTTGCAGCAGGAGGCGGCGCGCAAGCTCGGCTTCAATGCGCGGCGCACCATGCGCCTCGCGCAGCAGCTCTACGAGGGCGTCGACATCGGCACCGAGGGCAGCGTCGGCCTCATCACCTACATGCGCACCGATTCGGTTTCGCTGGCCGCGGAAGCGGTGAGCGAGCTGCGCGCGGTCGCAGCCAGGCTCTACGGTCCGGAAAGCGTCGCAGAAGAGGTGCGCGTCTATAAGACCAAATCAAAGAACGCGCAGGAAGCGCACGAGTCCATCCGGCCGACGTCTGCCGCGATTACGCCCGGCGATATCGAGGGCAAGGTCGACGCCGATCTTTTCCGCCTGTATGCGCTCATCTGGAGGCGCGCGGTTGCCTGTCAAATGAGTCATGCGGTGTTTGACACCGTGGCGGTCGATCTGCTGGCCGGCGCGGATGGCGACAAGCGTCACGTGCTGCGTGCCAACGGCTCAACGCTCGTGACGCCAGGCTACATAGCGGTCTACCAGGAAGGCACCGACGACCCGAAAAGCGACGACGATGATCACGTGCTGCCGCCGATGAGCGAAGGGGATCGGGTGGCATTGACGGCGCTCAGCGCCGCGCAGCATTTCACCGAGCCGCCGCCGCGCTTCTCGGAAGCCTCGCTCGTCAAGGCACTCGAGGAATACGGCATCGGCCGGCCGTCGACCTACGCGGCGATCATCTCCACGCTGCAGGACCGCGAATATGTGGAGATGGACAGCCGGCGCTTCATACCGACCGACATCGGCAAGATCGTCAACCGCTTTCTCACGCAGTATTTCCATCACTGGGTCGAATACAGCTTCACCGCCGAAATGGAGGATGAGCTGGATGCCGTATCGCGCGGCGAGGAGGACTGGAAGATTCCGCTGCGCAAGTTCTGGAAGCCCTTCATCGAGCAGGTCAAGAGCACCGACAAGAATGTCTCGCGCGAGCAGGTGGCGCAGGCGCGCGAACTCGGCCGCGATGCCGCGACCGGCAAACCCATCAGCGTACGCATGGGTCGCTTCGGTCCGTTCGTGCAGATCGGCACCAAGGACGACGCTGACAAGCCGCGCTTCGCAGGCTTGCGCCCGGGACAGAAGATGGATCTGGTCACGCTCGCCGAGGCGCTCGAGCTGTTCAAGCTGCCGCGCACCCTCGGCACGAGCGCCGACGGCGCGCCGATTGTCGCCAATGTCGGGCGCTTCGGCCCGTATATCAAATACGGGCCAAAGTATGTGTCGATGAAGGACGACGATCCCTATACGGTCACCCTGGAGCGGGCGCTCGAGCTCATCCGCCTGAAGCAGCAAGCCGACGCGAATCGCATCATCTGCGACTTCACCGCTGCAGGCATCCAGGTGCTGAACGGCCGCTACGGCCCGTACATCACCGACGGCAAGAAGAACGCCAAGGTGCCCAAGGAGCGTGATCCCAAATCGCTTACTCTCGAGGAATGCCGCCAGCTGCTGGAGGCGGCGCCCGCCCGCGGCAGTCGCTTCGGCCGCGGCAAGCGCGCCGCCGCCGCCAAGGCCGCACCCGAAGCCACGGCCGCCACGACCGACGGCAGCGCCGCGCCCGCCGTGCTGGCGCGCCACAAGCATGCGGCACGCATGCCCGCAGCCGCACGGCCCGCGCGAGCGGCAACAGCCCGGCCCGCCGCCGCACGTCCGGCGGCCGCACGCGCCGGTGCCGCGCAAGCCCGCGCCCGGCCTCCGTCTTTGAAGACCAAAGCCCCGGCGCGCTTGCTGAAGACGGCCGCGAAGCGCGCGCGCGTCAAATAGACTCCCCGCCGCGGGCGCGCGCCGCGAGGCGTGCCAGAGCAGCGCGATGAAGTACCGACATCGATTTCATGCCGGCAGCTTCGCGGACGTGCACAAGCACGTCGCGCTGCTCGCGCTGCTGGCGGCACTGCAGCGCAAGGACAGCGGTTTTCTCTATCTCGAAACCCACGCGGGCCGCGGCGCGTACGACCTGACGCGACCCGCTACGCAAGCCGGCCGCACGGCGCGGGACGGCCTTGCGCATCTGGCGGCGGCCGCACCCGCCACGGCGGAGCTGCGCCACTATTTGACGCAGCTGAAGCAGCTGCGAGCGCAGCTTGGCAACCCCCACGCGTACGCGGGTTCGCCGCTCCTCGCGGCGGCGCAGCTGCGTCCCCAGGACCGCGCGGTCCTGCTCGAGATCCTGCCCAGCGAGGCGCGCGCGCTCGCGCGTATGCTGCGCGGCTACGCGCGCGCACACGTCGAAGAAGGCGACGGATTCGAGCGACTGCGCGCCTACCTGCCGCCGCGGGAACGGCGCAGCCTCGTCTTCATCGATCCGCCCTACGAGGAGCGCGCGGACTTCGAGCGCGTCGCGCAAGCGTGTCAGGAGGCGCTGCGGCGGCTGCGTTCCGCCGTCGTCACAGTGTGGTATCCGATCAAGGAGGCGCGCACCACCGACACGTGGCTCGCGCGACTGGCGCAAATCCTCGCGTGCGAGAACCTGGTATCGGAGTGGTGGCTGTACCCGCGCGATTCGCGGGTGGCGCTCAACGGCTCGGGGCTTCTGATCCTGAATCCGCCGTACCAGTGCGGCGCGCACATGCAGCTTTGGCTCGCTGAACTGCATGCCCAATTCAACAGCGCCGGCACGGGCGGAATGAGTGTGCGCACGCTGCCGAGCGCGGATTAAAGTGCGCGCCGGACGAGCGTCACAGTGTCGCGCTCAGCCACTGGTCGGCACCTGCCGCACTGCTGTATAAGAAGCGCATTCACGCTCACCCGATTGCAACTCATGCCCGTGCCGCGGCACTTTAGGCGAAGCTTGCGTTCAGACGCCGCAGTCCATCGGCAGGGCGCTCAATGAGTGCTCCTCCGGATCAATACGGAGTCGTCGGGCACCCGGTCGCGCACAGCTGGTCGCCGTTCATCCACGGCCTGTTCGCGCGCCAGACCGAGCAGGCGATGGTCTACCGCAGGTTTGACGTGCCGCCGGCGAAATTTCGCCGCCACGTGACGCACTTTTTTCTGCACGGCGGGCGCGGCTTGAATGTCACGCTGCCTCACAAGCCGGCGGCAGCCGAGCTTGCCAACGAGCTGACGCCGCGCGCCGAGCGCGCCGGCGCCGTCAACACGCTCCTGATACAGGGTGAGAACGAGATCCTCGGCGACAACACCGACGGCGAAGGCCTGGTACGCGATCTGCAGGACAACTGCCGCGTGCCGGTGACTGCAACCCGCATCCTCATCGTCGGCGCCGGCGGCGCCACCCGCGGCGTGCTGGCACCGCTGCTCGCGCTGCAGCCCAGCGAAATCGTCATCGCGAACCGCACGGCGGCGCGCGCCAGTGCCCTGGCGCGGGAGTTCGCCGAGCTCGGCAATCTCATCGGCTGCGGCCTGGATTCCGCGCTGCTCACGGAATTCGACCTCATCATCAATGCGACGTCGGCGAGCACCAATGGTCACGCGATCGCCATTCCTGAGAAGCTGGTGAGCGCGCGCACGATCTGCTACGACATGGCCTACAGCAAGGAGAAGACGCCCTTCGTGCGCTGGGCCGAGAGCCTTGGCTGCGCGCGCGCGCTGCAGGGCTGGGGCATGCTGGTCGAGCAGGCGGCCGAATCCTTCAGCGTGTGGAGGGGCATTCGCCCGCAGACTGCGCCGGTTCTCGAGGCGCTCACCGCATCGTGACGAACTCTTCAGCGCTCGTCGGGTGAATCGCCACCGTATCGTCGAAATCGCGTTTGCGCGCTCCCATGCGCAGCGCGACCGCAAATCCCTGCAGCATCTCATCCGCACCCGGCCCAATGACGTGCGCGCCGACGATGCGCTCGTCGTCTCCCACCGTGACGAGCTTCATGTGCGTGTGCGGCTTGCGGACCGTCATGGCGTGGTAGAGCGGCACGAAAGTTGACATGTAGATGCGCACCGCCTGCCCGTGGCGCTCGCGCGCCTGCGCCTCCGACAAGCCGACGGCGCCGATCGGCGGATGGCCAAATATGACCGTCGGTATGATGCTGTAGTCGAGCCGTCGCTGCGGTTGGCCGCCGAAGAGGCGCTCGGCCAGGCGCCGGCCCGCCGCGATCGCGACCGGGGTGAGCGGGATGCGCCCGGTGACATCGCCGACCGCGTAGATTCCCGGCGCGTTCGTCGCCTGAAAGTCGTCGGTGGCGACGAAGCCTGTGGGACTCAGGTGCACTGCGGCGCGATTCAGGGCGAGATCCTCCACGTTCGGCACGCGCCCCACCGCCCAGATGATCGTGTCGAGCGGACCCAGCCGACGGCCGTCGTGCAGCTCGAGCTGCAAGCTTCCGCCGGGCAGGCGCGCGAGCTGCGCGCCGCGACAGCTGCGCTCAATGTCGACGCCCATTTCGCGCAGCATCAGCAGCGCCGTCTGTCCCAGCAGTGCATCGAATTGTTTGAGTACCTCCTGACCGCGGATCACGAGCACGACCTTCGATCCGAGGCCGGCGAGAATCCCTGCGAGCTCTATTGCGATATAGCCGCTGCCGGCCACGGCGACGCGCGCCGGCCGCTGCGTAAGCTCAAAGAAGCCGTCGGAGGTGATACCGAGCGGCGCTCCCGGAATGTCGGGCACTAGCGGTCGTCCGCCCGTGGCGATGACGATGTGCGGGGCGCCCAACGTGCGCCCCGCCGCGGCGATCAGCTGCGGACCGATGAAGCTCGCACGTCCCGCAATGTGCTCGATTTTGCGGCTCGCGAGGTTGCGCGCATACAGGCCGTTCAGGCGCGCGACATAGGCGTCGCGCTTGGCCTTCAGAGACGGCCAGTCATGCCCGGCGGGGATCGCCGCAAAGCCGTAGTCGGCTGCATCATCGAGGGCCTCATGGATCTCCGAGGCGTTCCACATAATTTTCTTCGGCACGCAGCCCACGTTCACGCAGGTGCCGCCCAGCCGGCCGGGCTCGATGAGCGCCACCCGTGCGCCGTGCTCGGCGGCGCGTTGCGCGCAGGCGAGCCCGCCGCTGCCACCGCCGACGACCAGTAGATCGAATTGCTCCATGGACGCTGCCCGGAAAGTCGGATGAGGCCGGCATTGTTACATGCCGCCTGCGGCGCCTCCGCCACGGCGTTCCGGATGCATGCGCAGGAGCCGAGGAGGCCTTAGAATGCGCCCCTTAAAAGGTGGCCTGAACGATGCAAAATCCCCTGCTCGCCGACCAGACTCTGCCTGCTTTCACGAGCATCCGCCCCGAGCACGTGGAGCCGGCGATCCGCGAGCTCCTGAGCGTGAATCGCGCCCGCATCGCGGAACTCGCGGGACTCCCCGATCCGAGCTTCGCCACCCTCGTCGAGCCGCTCGAGGAGCTCGACCATCGGGTGTCGCGCACCTGGTCACCCGTCAGCCATCTGAACGCGGTGCTCAATTGCGAGCCGCTGCGCACGAGCTATAACGCCTGCCTGCCGCTGCTGTCGGCCTACCACACGGACCTGTCCCAGAATGAGGCCCTGTACAGGGCCTACCGCGCCATCAGCGAGCGCGAAGTCGACGTCCTCGGCCCCGTCGAACGCCGCGTGGTCGAGCATACCCTGCGCGACTTTCATCTCGCCGGCGTCGGACTCGACGCCGAACGCAAACAGCGCTTCAAGACCGTCCTGCTGGAGCTGACCCAGCTGCAGTCGAAGTTCGAAGAGAACGTTCTCGATGCAACCAACGCCTGGAGCTACCACGTCAGCGATGCGGCGGAACTTGCCGGCTTGAATGACACGATCGTGGAACAGGGGCGCAGCCGCGCGCACGCCGAGCGGCGCGAAGGCTGGGTTCTCACGCTCGACCAGCCGACCTACGTTGCGGTGGTGACGGATGCTGAGTCGCAGAATCTGCGGCGCGCCTTCTACGAGGCGTGGAGCACGCGCGCCTCGGATCGGGGCCCGAGCGCCGGGCGCTGGGACAACTCTCAGGTCATGGAAGACATCCTCAGCCGCCGTCACGAGGCGGCGCGGCTCCTCGGCTTCAAGAGCTACGCCGAATATGCGCTCGCCACCCGCATGGCGCGCAGCGTGGAGGAAGTGCTGACGTTTCTTGAGGAGCTGGCGCATACCGCGCGTGCTACCGCCGAGCGTGAATTCGCCGAGCTCAGCGCCTTTGCCGGCCGGCGGCTGGAAGCATGGGACGTCGGCTTCTACGCCGAGCGGCTGCAGAGAAGCCGCTACGCGGTGTCGCAGGAGGAGCTGCGGCCGTACTTCTGCATGCGACGGGTGCTCGCCGGATTGTTTGACGTCGCCGAGCGCCTGTTTGACATCCGCATCCACGCGCGCGACGGCGTCGCGCTCTGGCATCCCGACGTGCGCTTCTTTGCGATCGAGGACGCGGGCGGCCACGCCATCGGCAGCTTCTACCTGGACGCTTATGCGCGTGCGAACAAGCGCAGCGGCGCCTGGATGGATGAATGCATCGGCCGCAAACATATGACGGCGGGTTCGACGCTGCCGGTCGCGTACCTGGTGTGCAATTTTCTCCCGCCGAGCGGGGCGCATCCGGCGCTGCTCACGCACGATGACGTATTGACGCTGTTCCACGAGTTCGGCCACGGGCTGCACCATCTTCTCACCCGCGTCGACTACCCGAGCCTCGCCGGCATCAACGGCGTCGCCTGGGATGCGGTCGAGCTGCCCAGCCAGTTCTTCGAGAACTACGCCTGGCAGCCGGATGTCCTGCAGCGCATTTCGGGCCACGTCGCCAGCGGCGCCGCACTGCCGGCGCAGTTGCAGCAGCGCCTGATTCAGACGCGCAGCTTTCACGCCGGGCTGCAGATGGTGCGGCAGCTCGAGTTCTCGCTGTTTGACTTCAAACTGCACGCCGGCTACGACCCGCAACTCGGCGGCCGCATCGCCGAAGTGCTCGCCGAAGTGCGCGCCGCGGTGGCCGTGACACCGGTGCCGGAATGGAATCGCTTCGCGCACAGTTTCGGGCACGTGTTTGCCGGCGGCTACGCGGCGGGCTATTACAGCTACAAGTGGGCCGAAGTGCTCGCCGCGGACGCCTTCGGCGCATTCGAGGAGCACGGGGTGTTCGACCGTGCCACGGCGCAGCGCTTTCTCGATGCCATCCTCGCCCGCGGCGGCAGCCGCGATCCGCTGGCTGCCTTCATCGAATTTCGCGGACGTCGCCCGGATATCCGCGCGCTGCTGCGCCAACACGGCATCGAAGCTCCCGGCGACATCGCGGCATGAAACGCCGCGCGTGCGTGCTCGCCGCGTTCGCAGGGCTGTTGTTTGGCGCGAGCGTACGCGCCGAAACGCTCTACGTCATTGACGAACTGATCGTCACCGTGAGCTCCACGGCCGGCGAGGGCGGCGAGCGCATTGCGTCGCTGCACAGCGGCGACAGCGTCGAGGTGCTCGACCGGCACGAGGCCTATGCGTACGTGCGCCTCGCATCCGGAATCCAGGGATGGGTGAAGGCCGCGTACCTGTCGGCGGCGCTGCCCCTGCAGCGACGATTGACTGCGCAGATTGAGGAGCTCGAACGACTGAAGGCCGAGGTTGCGAAGCTGCAGGGCGAGGCGAGCGCAGCACGCTCTGCCGCCCCGGTCACGCGTCAGCTGTCCGCGGATCCACCCGCCGCCGCCGTTGAGCGCGCGCCACTCGGGCGCGCGATTTGGCCCTGGGCGCTCGGCTGCGGCGTGCTGGCGCTCTGTGCCGGCTTCGCCCTCGGCTGGCGCATGCTCGACCGGCGTATCCGCCGCAAGTACGGTGGCCTGCGCATTTATTGATCCGCCAGCGCCGCTCGCGGGAGCGCTGCGACCTCCACATCCTGCATCGCGCATCACACGCGCCCGCTTGCGCGTCAAATGCGGGCATGGCGGGCGCGTCAAATTGCTGACCGCCCCGGGTCCGGGCGGCGTGACTTAAGGTGGTGCGGGATGATGCCGCCGGGTGCCCGCCGTCTATGCGACTGCCATGCGCCCGCGGCTCTGCAACCCCCGTTGCTGCACAGAATCTGGCGGAAATTGACGGCGTTCGGGAGAAAATGAAAATTGTGGGACACGTCCCTAGCCTTATGGCCACGCTCTGCCTAGACTCGCGAATGATGATGAGGCAAGGGCGTGCCGGCAGCGCACGAGCATAATAAATGACTGGCGCGCGACGCAGCGATTTTGATGTCACCAATACGGTGCAGGTCAGTTCCGCCGCCGCGGTCTTCGCCGCTGTTGAGGCGCTCTACCGACCCACCTGGCCTACAGCCTCACTGCAGCCCCTGCAGCACGCTTTCGATCATTTCGAGGAGCTTTTCGCGGGCCAGGTGCCGGGCTACTTCGGTGTCGATACCGTCTATCATGACCGGCAGCACACCCTCGACATCACCCTCGCGCTGGCGCGACTCATTGTAGGTTACGAGCGCCAGCAGCAGGCGTCGGCGCGCCTGGGGGCGGAACGGGCGATCGTCGGCATCATCACCGGACTCTTCCACGACGTCGGCTATCTGCGGCGCACCAACGAGGGCGGGTCGCGCAACGGCGCCGAGTTCACGCGCACGCATGTGTCGCGCGGCGCGCGCTTCCTCGGCGACTATCTGCCGGTCATCGGCCTCGGGGCCTGGGTGCCGGTGGCAACCCAGATCGTGCATTTCACGGGCTACGAAGTGCCGTTCGCACAGATCAACGCCAGCGATCCGCGCGACGTCGCACTCGGTCACATGCTCGGCACCGGCGACATGATCGCGCAGATGGCCGACCGTTGTTATCTTGAGAAGTGCCGCGACCGCCTGTATGCCGAGTTCGTGCTCGGCGGCGTGGCGCTGCCGATCGCCGCCAACGGCGGCCTGCAGGTCAAATACGCCTCCGGCGTCGACCTGCTGCGCCAAACACCAGAGTTCATCGCCGAGGTGCGCAGCAAGCGGCTCGACGGCGAGTTCCATTCGGCCTACCGCTATCTCGAAGTGCTGTTTGACGGTCGCAACCCCTACATGGAAGCGATCGACCGCAACGTCACTTATCTGCGGCAGATCCTGCGCAGCGAAAACTGGATTCTGCTGCGGCGTAATCCGCCGATCTTTGCCGCTTTCGACGATCCGATGTCGACCACCCGCAGCCTGCTTCTCGGCTACATCAAGAAGGCGTGGGCGGCGAATTGACCGGCGGCGGATCGATGGCAGTCACATAGCGCGCGTGGATTTCCGGCAGGCGCGCGAGCACCGCATCGCGCCCGCGCACCGCACTTGCGCAGAGCGCCGCGCTCAACACCTGCGGCGTCAGCGCCGCGAGCGCCGGCTCAGCGAGCGGCGCGAAGCTCAAATGCCAGGGCTCCGGCTGCACGCCGCCGCGATCCGTCGTATAGGGTCGGAAAAAACCAAACGCGGCCATGTTGGCGGCGAGCCAGGCGTCCAGATGCGCGAACGGGCCGTCGCTGGCAAATTCCGCGGGCACCAATTGCGGACGATAGTCGGGCGCAACCGCCGCGCGATCGACGACGTCGATGTCCGTACCCCAATGATGGCGGCTCGCACCGGGCAGAGCGGACCAAATGAGAATGGCATCAATGAGCGCGCGTTCGCTCAATTGTGCGTGTGCCAAGGCGCGGCCGTCGCGATCGAGGAGCTGGCGCTCGCCCGTGAATTTTGCGTTCCAGATCGCAACCTGACGCTCAAAATCGCGGAAGCTCGAGACGATTGCGAGCTCAATACCAGCGGCGCGCGCGGCCGTGCACAGCGCGAGCGTCTGCGGCACCGCCTGTGCATGCAATGTACAGCCGAGCTCAGGAACTTCCCGCACATGGGCGCTGGAGCGCCCTGTCAGCTCGAGGGAATTGAACATTTCCTGACTGATTCTAGAGGATCGCCGCGTATAGGGCTTGTTATGCGCGCGGCAGGTAGCCGCGGGGCCCCCCCGCGGGTAATATCCTATCGAAACACAGGGGCCGCCCGGCACGCTGCATCAGGGCGCGCCGGCAAATGATCGTGAGTGCCGTCAGTTTAAAACTCAAATACGCGGGCGCCGCCTTTCTGGCAGTGGTGCTGGGAGCGCTGTTTGTCATCGCGCTGCTCGCATGGCAGCACCGACCCGACACCCAGCGCCAGGGCGACCTTGCGAGCAGTTATGCGCGCCAGGGCGTCGCGCGCGAATTGCAGGCGCGGGCCGATGCCTCGGCACGCTATGCTGCCGACGCGGCCGCCGTTGCAATTACGAGCTCCGATCCGTCCAGTCTCGAGCATCGCCTGCAGCCGCTCCTCGACGACCCGACGATCGCCGCCGTCACGGTGCGCGACACCTCCGGTGGGCTGCTGTTTGATTGGCATGCGCCGCCCGCCACGAGGCCCGTCCTGCAGCGCGAGGCCGTCGCGCCCGTGCGCACGATGGCCGAGAGCATTCCCGGCGCGGCGACCCCAAAGACGCTCGGCGAAGTGCGCCTGCAGCTCACCGAGGCCGCACCGGAGCGCATCAATGCCATGACGGAACGCCTCGCTGATGCGCGGCGGGTCGATTTCCAGAAGACTCTCTTGCTGGCGGTGGCGCTCGCCGCCCTCGGCGCATTGGCGGCGGCGGTAGTCGGCTGGCGCGCAGGACGCAGAATCGAACGACCGCTCGGCGCGCTCATCCGCAGCGCCGACCGCATCGCGCAGGGCGACTACACCCGGCCGCTCGATGTGCTGCGCCGTGACGAGCTCGGCGACCTGCAGCAGGCGCTGGAACGCATGCGCGGCAAACTGCGCCAGACCACCATCAACAAGGACTATTTGTACAGCGTCCTCAACAGCATGACCGACGCCGTCTTTGTCACCTCGCCCGACGGTGTCATCAAGATGGCGAACTCGGCATCGCGGCGTCTGCTCGGCTTTGCCGAAGAGGAGCTGATCGGCCGCTCCATCAGCGCCACGCTCGATGAGCGCGAGCGCCCGGAATTTAATCTGCAGCAGGCGACGCAGGAAACGTGCGAGACGGTCATGCGCACGCGCAACGGCCAGACAATCCCGGTCGCCTTCACCGGTTCGCAGATCGCCAGCGACGACCCGCAGTTCCAGGGCAGCATCTTTGTCGCCCGCAACATCACCGACCGCAAGCGCGCCGAGCGCCGCATCCGCTATCTCGCCCGCTACGACGCGCTGACGAAGTTGCCGAACCGCATGCAGTTCCATCATCTGCTGCAGCAGGCCATCGCCCGCAGCCTGCGCAGCGGCCACGTGGTGGCGCTGCTGTATTTGGACATGGATCGCTTCAAAGAGGTCAACGACACCTTCGGCCACGGCTGCGGCGACCGCCTGCTCGAAATTCTCTCCGAGCGCATGCCGCGGGTGCTGCCAAAGGACACCACCCTCGGGCGCCTGGCGGGTGACGAGTTCGCGCTGTTCGTCGACGGCCTGCCGGCCGACGTCGACAACCGCGGCCCGATCGCGCACCTCGCGCGCTCCATCCTGACGGAGGTGAGCCGCGCGTTCCAGCTGAACGAGCACGAGGTCTTCCTGACCGCGAGCATCGGCGTCGCCTTCTGCCCGCGCGATGCCGAGAACGTCATTGATCTGATCCGCAATGCGGACGCCGCCATGTACTACTCGAAACAGAACGGCGGCAATACGTTCGCATTCTATTCGCCGGAGATGAACGCCGCGGCGGTCGAGCGGCTCATGTTGAAGAGCAAGCTGCGGCGCGCGCTCGAGCGCGACGAGCTCGTGATCCGCTACCAGCCCAAGGTCGACCTGCGCAACGGCCGTATCATCGGCGCCGAGGCGCTCTTGCGCTGGCGCCTGCCCGGGCACGGCGACATCCCGCCGTCGCAGTTCATTCCGCTCGCCGAGGAGACGAGCCTCATTCTCGACGTCGGCGAATGGGTGCTGAACCGCGTGTGCCGCGACTACCGCCAGATGCAGAGCGAAGTCGCCGACCCGGGCCGTATCTCGCTCAATCTGTCGCTGAAGCAGCTGCGCCAGGCGAGCTTCATCCTGCGCTGCCGCTCGGTGTTCCGCCGTCACGGCGTCTCGCCCACGTCCTTTGAGCTCGAGATCACCGAGACGACGCTGATGGCGGATGCGGCGCGCACCGTGCGCCTGCTCGATGAGCTCTATGCGATGGGCCTGCATCTGTCGATCGACGATTTCGGCACCGGCTACTCCTCTTTGTCTGCCCTGCAGCAGTTCCCGATCGGCACCCTCAAGATCGACCAGTCCTTCGTGCGCGACGTCAGCGAGGATGCGGGCGATGCGACCATCGTCCGCACCATCATCGACATGGGACGCAGCCTCGGCATGGAAGTCGTCGCCGAGGGAGTCGAGTCGATCCGGCACCTCGACTTCCTGCGCAAGCACAACTGCCATTACGGGCAGGGCAAGATATTCGGGGAGCCGTGCACGGCCGAAGAACTGCTCGCTCTGCTGAAGCGCCAGGCCGCCGGCACGCTGCCCTTCGCCCATCTGCTGCCGCAAGCGGAAGGGCTCTCAAGCCGCAGCGCTTAAGCCAAAGCCGGCAGGCGGCCATCGCCATCGCACCCCGCCCGCGCCGCATGCTGTGGAGGATTTCGCTGATCGCGATCGCCGCTGTGTGGGCCGCCAGCGCCTTCTGGCAGGCGATGAAGACGCTGCCGCCGGGCGCGCGGATGGCAACCGGCTGGTACTCGGTGCCAGCGGCGCAGGTCGGATTCCTGGCGGATACGACGGCGGCCGACGCCTACGGGCGACCGGTGGTATCGCAGGCGATCTTCGACCAGATGCTCGCCCTCGTGCACGGCGCGCGCAGCTTCATCGTGCTCGACTACTACCTCTTCAACGACGACCCGCCGACCGCGCCCGACGCCGCCACGCCGACCCGCGCCCTGTCGAAGGAGCTGCGCGATGCGCTGCTGGCGCGGCGCCGCGCCGACCCCGAGCTCAAGATCCTCTTCGTCACCGATCCGATTAACACCGGCCCCGGCGGTGTGCCCTCGAACGATTTCGCCATGTTGCGCGCCGCCGGGGTGGATCTGGTGGTCACCGACCGGCGGCGCCTGCGGGATGCGAGTTTTCTCATCGCCCATCTCTGGCGCCTGACGATCGGCCGCTGGCGCGGGCACGGCCGGCTCGAGAGCGCCAATCACCGGCGCACGCTCATCGCCGACGACGGCCACGGCGGCCTGGTCGGCATCATCGGCTCGGCGGATCCGCGCGACTCGAGCAGCCCTTATTCAAACGTCGCCGTCAAAGTGATCGGGCCGGTGCTGGCGCCGCTGCTCGCAAGCGAGCTCGCCATCGCGCGCTTTTCCGGCTGGCGCGGCGCCCTGGGTCCTGCGCCGAGCCCACCCCCTCAAGAGCCCGCGCCGCTCGAGGCGCGCACCGCGAACCTCAGCATCGCGACCGAAAGTGCCGTCCGTGCGGGCTTGCTCGAGCGCATCCGTGCCACCGTGAAGGGCGATGCCATCGACATCGCGATGTATCACATCGCCGACCGCGCCGTCATCGAGTCGCTGCTGGCGGCCAACTCGCGCGGCGTGCGCGTGCGGCTGGTGCTGGATCCGAGCAAGAACACCGCCGGCGAAGCGAGCATTCCCAACGGCCCCGTCGCCAGCGAACTCGTCACGGCGAGCGACGGCGCGATCCACGTGCGCTGGTATCGCACCCATGGCGAAGAGTTTCACACCAAGCTCGTGATGATCCGCGGCGCGGCGCGCTTCTGGGCCACGCTGGGCTCGGCTGATCTGACGCGGCGCAATCTCGCCGACTATGATCTGAACGCCAACGTCGCCGTGGAAACCGTGCGCGGCGCGCCGCTGGCGCTGCAGATGAGCGACTACTTTGACACCCTGTGGAGCAACCGCGCATCCGGCGGCGTCGAGTACAGCGCCGACTTCGGCGTGTACGCCGAGCCGTCGCAGGCGCGCTACTGGCTCTACCGGCTCATGGACTGGACGGGGTTGGCGAGCTTCTGACCGCGGCCGCGCTCGCCGCCGCCAGATCGCCCAGGGCCGCATTGGCCGCCGCCTCGAGCGCTGCAACGACCGCACTCATGCGGTTCGCGCTCGCGAGCGCCGCTGCCTCGACCGTGAATCCCGCGAGCAGCGCGCGGTCCGCGCGCCGCCCGAGCGCGCAATCGAGGGCGACCCGCGCCGTGGGCGCGGCGTCGCTGCTGTACTCGGCGTCGAAGCGGCGGATCGTGATCTGCAGAAAATAGTCGCTGGCGAAGGCGCTCTCCGCATCGGTCACCGCGGTCCAGTCGCCGCTGGCGCGCAGCCGCTCGACGGCCAATTCCTCGACCACCCGCGGGAGCTCCGCGGCCCACTGGCTGCCCGCGTAGTAACCCATGCGGTGATCCGGCTGCACGATGACAATATGCTCCGAGTGCAGTCCCGGAGCGGCCAACGGCAGCTCGATGCGCAGGCTCGCGGCCGCGGGCCGCGCCGCGGACGGCGCCTGTGGCGCCGCTGCGATGCGCAGCGCATAGGTCTGCGCGGCGGGCGCAGTGCTGCGCAGGCCGCCCGAGCAGGCCGCCGCGAGGAGCAGCGCGAGGAGCGCCAGGCAGCGTCTCACGGGGGAATCTCCAGGGCCGCGGATTTGCTCTGGTAGAGCAACCGCGAGGGATTCTCGCGCAGCGCGCGCGAGAGGTCGCGGAATTCGAGCGCCGCGGCACGACCGTCGCGCAGCAGCCGCTCGAGTTCCGGCAGCCCGTCGCGGGCGAAGACCCGCACATCCTGGCGGTTGTCCTGCACCAGGGCGTCGAGCTTGGCGCTGGTGCCGGCGAGGTTGTCGGCGACCACGCGCACGTGCTGCAGGGCGGCAAGCAGCTCCGGACCGCCCCTTTCGGTGATCGAGTGCACGCTGGCCGCCGCGCTGCCGATCTCGGCCGTGGCGCCGCGCAGCTCGACCGTCAGAGCCCTGACCTCACGCAGCGTCACCGGCAACTGCGCGCTCGCGTGGCTGATGTTGTCGAGCGTATCGCCGATGGCGGCGACATTCTGATCCGAGAGGATGCGCGAGAAGCGCGCGGCCACATCGCCCACCGTGCTGACGAGTCCGGGGAGGCTCGCGAGGAAGACGTCAAAATTCGAGCGCGCCGAGCGAATGACCGGATACTCAAGGCCCGGGACGGCTTCGGTGAGCTGGCGGCCGACGGGGTTCACGATGAGATCGATATACAGCAGTCCGGTCACGCCCTGCAGAGACAACTCCGCGAGCGTGGCTGATGACACCGGTGCGCTCGAGTCGATGTCGACGATCACCTGCACGCGGCTCGAATTGCGCGGATCGATGCTCATGCGCACGACGCGGCCGACGTCGACGCCGAGATAGCGTACCGGAGCGCCGCGCGCGAGCCCGCTGACGCTGCCGTCGAAGTAGACTTCGTAGCGGGTGTAGTCGCGCCGCTCGTGACCTTCCGCGTACCAGTACACGAACAGCACCGCCATTGCGAGCACCAGCAACACGAAGGCGCCGACGGCGGCGTAGCGTGCTTCACGCTCCATCCCTCTCCTCCCGCGCCCGCGCGCGCTCGCCGTGAAAGTAGGCCTGGATCCACGGATGTGGGTGATCGACGATGCGCGCGAGTGTATCCACTTCCATGCGTCTGTCGACAATCACGCCGACACGATTGCAGGTGCGGAAGATCGTGTCCAGGTCATGCGTGATCATGACGACGGTGAGCCGCAGCTGTTGGTGCAACTGCTGCAGCAGCCCATCGAAGGCGGCGGCACTGATGGGATCGAGGCCGGAAGTGGGCTCATCGAGGAACAGCAGCTGCGGGTCGAGCGCCAGCGCCCGGGCGAGCGCGGCGCGTTTCACCATCCCTCCGGAGAGCTGCGACGGGTACTTGCCGGCCGTGTCGGCAGGCAGGCCGACGAGGCGGATTTTGAGCATGGCGAGCTCGGCGCGCGCCTCGGCCGGCAGCTGCAGGTGCTCGATCATGGGAAACTGCACGTTCTCGAGCACCGTGAGGGCGCTGTAGAGCGCGCCCGCCTGGAATGTCGCTCCATAGTCTGCCTTGACGGCGCGCAGCTCGGCGTCCGACAGCTGCGCAAGATTGCGGCCGCCGATGAGCACGGCACCGGATTGCGGGTGCTGCAGCCCGAGGATGGTTCGCAGCAGGACGGATTTGCCCGCGCCGGAGGCGCCGACAATGCCGAAGACGTCCTGCGCGTAGACCTGCATGTCGAGGCCGTCGTGCACGACCTGGCCGCCGAAGCGGTTGACGATGCGGCGCACTTCGAGAATGACGGGGGCAGGAGGTGTCAAATCCCGATCTCCATGAAGAGCACGGCGAAGAGTGCATCGGCCAGGATGACGACGAAGATCGACTGCACCACCGCGACGGTCGTAAGGCGCCCGAGCTCGCGCGACGAGTCGCGCACCTGCAGACCGCGATAGACGCCTGCGAGCCCGATGAGGACCGCGAATACCGGCGCCTTCAGCACGCCGACCCAAAAGGTCATGGGGCCGATCGACTCGCTGACGCGGTGCAAATACTGGGTGAGCGGGATATCGAGGAGAAAACGGCACAGCAGCGCGCCGCCGGCGAGGCCGATGACGTCGGCGATGACGGTCAGCAGCGGCAGCGCGATCATGAGTCCCAGGATCCGCGGCAGCACCAGGAGCTCAAAGGGATCCGCGCCGGTGGCATACAGCGCATCGACCTCCTCGTTCAGGCACATGGCGCCGATTTCGGCGGCAAAGGCACTGCCCGAGCGGCCGGCGAGGATGATGGCCGTGAGCAGCACCCCGAGCTCGCGCAGCACGCCGATCGTCACCAGGTCGACGACGAAGATCTCCGCGCCGAATTTCTGCAGCTGCTGCGCGCTCAGGAAGGCGATGATGACGCTGATGAGAAACGCGATGAGCGCGACGATCGGGATGGCGGTGACGCCGGTGTCGTAGACATGCCGGGCGATCGCGATCGGCCGCAGCCGCCTCGGGCTCGCCGCCGCAGCGAGCGCGGTCAGCGCGACGCGCCCGAGGAACGCCAGTCCCGCGCGCGCATCGCGCGCCATGATCACCACGTGACGGCCGAGCGCGGTGACGGGCTCGATGTGGGATTCGTGGGCCGGCGCCCCGGGGTGTTGAAAGGCGACCCGCGCCAGGGCATCGTCCAGGATCTGCAGCCGCTCGGGACGCGCGCCGCTGAAGCTCACCGCGGCGCCGACACGCTCCGCGGTGGCAATGAACTCGCGCAGACGCCAGGCGCTCGACAGGTCGAGGAGCGCAAGATCCTGCGTCGCGATGACGAGTCGGCGCACGCCCGTCAGATCGAGTGCCGTCAACTCTGCGCCGATCTCTTTCAGGCGCAGGGCACGCCACTCACCCCTGAGGCGCAGCTCAAGGGTGTCGGCGCTGCGCCGCGCGGCAAGATAATCCGTCAATGCTCCCTTGGGGTCCGCGGGACTTTTGCTCTTGCGCGCATCTAGCGCCCGCTCTGCAGATGCGCCTCCAGGAACCAAAGATACTTGTCGGTCTCGCGCGAGATCTCCGTGTACAGATCCGCCGTGTCGGCATCCCCCAGTTTGCCGGCGTCGTCGATGCCCTTGCGGATCTTTTTGCCGAAGTGCGCGAGCGCCGCCGCCAGGGCGTCGACATGCGCAAGTCCCTCGACGATATCCTCCGGATAGGGCGTGAGGGAGGAGGTGCGCGCGGCGGCTGCGAGGGTGCCGTAGGCCGTGCCGCCGAGCGCGGTGATGCGCTCGGCGAGCTCATCAACATGCTCCTCGATGCTCTCGGCGACCTTGTCGAACAGCTCATGCAGCGCGATGAAGTGGGGGCCCTTGACGTTCCAATGCGCGTGTTTCGCCTGCGCGCCGAGATCGATGGCGTCGGCGAGGTGCGCATTCAAGGCGGCGATCACCTTGGCGCGGCTGCGGCCCGGCAGGTCGTTGCGGGTGTCATGCATGGCGGGCTCCAAAATCCTCTGTTCGTGGCAGCGGATTCTGCGGCAAACAATCCCGGCGCACCAATCGACACTGCGCATGGGCGCGAGAGACGCGATCGATCGCCCCGTCAACTCTCGTCCTGGTGCCGGCGAATGCGGATCGTCAGCCACACGAGCGCTGCTGTCGCCAGCAGGCCCAGCCACAGGTCGATGTTGGTGAGCGCGTGCAGCGGCCTGAAGGCGTCGAGCATCGAGGCCGCGTCCGTGCCGGTCCCGGCCGGCACGATTGACTTGCCGAATCCGCTGAGGCGCAGGCGGTAGCCCAGGAATCGAGCGACATAGGACGTGCCGAAGGCGATCCTCTCGATGACGATCGCGACGAGCGGCGGCAAGACGGCCCAGAGAAATGCGTTGCGCTTCGCCCAGGCGGAGATCACGAGCAGATACCCGGCGAGCGGCGCGTACCAGAGCACGATCATGACGAGCGTCGCCAGGATGAGCGCCTGCGTGCGCACCCAGATTGCCGTGTCCCAGCTCGTAAACATGCGCAGCAGTTCCGAGTTGCGCATGCGCAGCGCCAGCACTCCCGAGGCGGCCACATCGGTGAACAGCGTCAGCACGTACACGCCGAGCGGCACGATGACGAGCGCCACCAGCAGCTTCGACAGCACGGTGTGCGCATCGGACACCGGCAGCGCCTTCCAGAATAGAATGCTGCGATCCTTGCGCTCGGCATACAGGCAGTCGAGCAGGTAGTACGGCAGCAGGATCGCGAGCAGCAGAAACTGCGGGATCATCAATGCCGAATGCATCATCGCAAAGACGGCGAGATGCTTCTGCGGAGTCGCCACATCGGCGCTGTCTAGTTGCATGTCCGCGTGCGGGAACATGGCGGCGACCACGATCAGGCCGGCGATCGCGAGCGGTACAATCCACAGCGCGCGATGTTCCCAGAACTCGCGGCGAATCAGCGTCGGCATGGTACTCATGCGGCCTCCCCCTGCATCTTCGCAACAAACAGGTCGGCGATGCTCGGAGTGCGAATCTCGCCGAACGGCTGCAGCTCCTGCGGCGCGCGACCCTCGAACAGCTGCACTACGCGGCCGAACACTTCGCGCTCATAGAACGGCTGCAGCTGCCGCGCGAGCCGCGCCTGCTCGCCCGAGGCCGTGAGCTGCAGGTAGCGCGTGCCGATCTCCTCCACGGGCGTCGACAGCACGATGCGGCCGCGCTGGATGAAGATCACGTCGGTCAGCAGGTTCTCGACTTCCTCCACCTGATGGGTCGTGACCAGGATGGTGCGCTCCTTGTCAAAGTAATCGTTGACCAGCGTGTCGTAGAACTGCCGCCGGAAGAGCAGGTCGAGTCCGATGGTCGGCTCATCGAGCACCAGCAGACGCGCATCGATGGCCAGGATGAGCGCCAGATGCAGTTGCGTGACCATGCCCTTGGAGAGCTCGCGCACGCGGCTTGTCATCTTGATGTCGGTCTTGCTCAGAAACCCTTCGGCGCGCGCCCGGTCGAAGCGCGGCTGCACGCCCGCTACGAAATCGAGCGCCTGGCGCACGCGCAGCCATCGCGGCATGACCGCCACGTCGGCGATGAAACACACGTCCTGCATGAGCGAGTCGCGCTCGGTATAGGGATTCTTGCCCATGACGGCGAGCTCGCCCTCGAAGGGCGTGAGCCCGAGGATGGCCTTCAGCGCCGTCGTCTTGCCCGCGCCGTTGGGCCCGATCAGGCCGACGATCCGGCCGGCCTCGACCGCAAAGCTCGCCCCATCGAGCGCGCGCACGCCCCGGTAGGACTTGCTGAGCGCGTGGGCCCTAATGATTTGATTCATCGTTCTGTCCTGCTGTCGACGGCCAGGGCGCGCTCGGCGCGGCGGCGCCGCTTTGCAGCAGCTCGCCCGGTGAGAGTCCGAGCCGCTGCATGGTGGCGTAGACCTTGGGCCAGACTTCCGTGAGGAAGCGTTGTCGCTCGTCCGTCAGCAGGGCCTGGCGGGCGCCGGTGCTCACGAACATCCCGAGGCCGCGGCGCTTCTCGACGAGCTTCTCGTCCACGAGGCGCTGATAACCCTTGAGCACGGTGAGCGGATTCAGGCGAAACTCGGCGGCGACGCTGCGCACGGAGGGCAGCGGATCGCCCTCGCGCAGCGCTTCCTCGAGGATCATCGCAACGATGCGATCGCGCAGTTGCCGGTAGATCGGCAGGCTGTCGTCCCATTGCGGATCCATCGAGTTTCCTTGGGCTCCGTGGTGCCTGTCTAGCTCACTAATGTAGCAGAGCGCTCTGTCACACCCGCTCCGAACGGAGCGAGCGGCGCGCCGCCGTGGGCACCCTCGACGCTCAGCGTGTGGCGGCTGTTTTCAGCTCCGAAGCCGTACACCACGGCGGTGGATTCAACAAAGGACCAGCTGAAGCCCACGGTCAGGACGATGGACACGGCGGCACAGGCGAGAACCTTAAGATCGAACGAGTTGGCAGCTTTCATGACTTTCTCCGGGTCGGTGGGGGGCTACACCATGCAGCACCCTTGTGGTGTTGTATCTAACTACAACACTATCTCTGTGTCAACCCCTCCCATGAAATTATCTTCAGCACCGAGCGGGGTGCGGGATTCGGACCGGGTGGACGTAGAATTCGCCCTCCATTTCGCCGTTCGTGCCCGGAGCCTTTCATGAAGCAAGCCGTCAACGTCGCGATCACGGGGGCGGCCGGCCAGATTGGCTATGCCCTCGCCTTTCGCGTGGCCTCGGGGCAGATGCTGGGCGCGGATACGCCCGTGAGGCTGCATCTGCTCGAGATCACCGCGGCGCTGCCGGCGCTGCAGGGCGTCCTGATGGAGCTCGACGACTGCGCCTTCCCGACGCTCGCGGGGCTCGTCGCCACCGATGATGCGCGGGTGGCCTTTCGCGACTGCGGGATCGCGCTCCTGGTGGGCGCGCGTCCGCGTGGCGCGGGCATGGAGCGCAAGGACCTGCTCCTCGCCAATGCACAGATTTTCTACGCTCAGGGTCGTGCGCTCGATGCGGTGGCCCATCGCGACGTCAAAGTGCTGGTCGTCGGCAATCCGGCCAACACCAACGCCCTCATCGCCCGGGCCAATGCCCGAAGCCTCAACCCGCGCAATTTCACCGCCATGACACGGCTGGATCACAATCGCGCCCTCGCCCAGCTCGCCGCCAAGACGGGCGTGCCGGTCACGGCCGTCCGGCGCATGAGCATCTGGGGCAATCACTCGTCAACTCAGTACCCGGACATCAGCCACTGCCTGGTAAACGGCGCGCCGGCCCCCTCGAGGGTCGAACGCAGCTGGGTGGAAAACAGTTTCATTCCCGCCGTGCAGCAGCGCGGCGCGGCCGTCATCAAGGCGCGCGGCGCCTCCTCGGCCGCATCGGCCGCATCGGCCGCCATCGATCACGTGCGCAACTGGGTGCTAGGCAGTGCCAGCGGCGACTGGGTCAGCATGGCGGTGCCCTCCGACGGCAGCTATGGAATTGCCGAGGGCGTGATCTATTCGTATCCGGTCACCTGCCAAAACGGCGACTATCAGCGGGTGCCGGGACTGGCGATCGATGCATTCAGCCGCGCGCGCATGGATGCCAGTCATGCCGAGCTCATCGAGGAGCGCGACGGCGTGCGCGATCTGTTGCGCTGATCATCATGAGCGGGCGCAATGCGCCCGTCGGTTTAGTGGGCGCGGCGCGGCTTGCGCCGCGAGCGAGGCGAGACGCCACATGGTCCCCGTAGTCATCACTCTCCTGCTCGTCGCAGCCGCCGTCTACGCCGTCACGCAAGTCGGTGGCGTCGTTGCGCTCGCCTTCATTGCCGCCGTGCTGCTGCTCGCCTACCGGCGCCTGTCGCTTCTGGCTTTCACGCTCACCTTTACTGTGCTGCTCGGCATCTATACCGCGCTCGGCGCGGCGGGTACGGCAGCCTCCGTATGGAAGGGCTTGCTGTGGACGCTCCTCGCCGGGCTGTGGCTCATCAACCTCGTGCCGCTGCGCAAGCAGCTCATCACGCGGCCTTTCATGAAGGCCTATCTCAAACTGCTGCCCGCGATGTCGCAGACGGAAAAGGAGGCGCTCGAAGCGGGCACCGTGTGGTGGGACGGCGAGCTCTTCACCGGCGCGCCGCGCTGGGAAAAGCTGCTCGCCGCGCAGCCGCCGCGCCTCTCGAGCGCCGAGCAGGCCTTCCTCGACGGCCCCTGCGAGGAGCTGTGTCGCATGATCGATGACTGGGACGTCACGCACCGGCGTGCCGACCTGCCGCCGCACGTGTGGGAGTTCCTGAAGGCGCGCGGCTTCTTCGCCATGATCATCCCGAAGCACTACGGCGGTCTTGAGTTCTCCGCCTACGCCCACTCGTGCGTGCTGGCCAAGATCGCCAGCCGCAGCGCGACGGCCTCCTCCACCGTCGCCGTGCCCAACTCCCTTGGGCCCGCCGAGCTGCTGCATCATTACGGCACGGAGGAGCAGAAGAATTACTACCTGCCGCGGCTTGCGCGCGGCGAGGAGCTGCCGTGCTTCGCGCTCACCGGACCGCGCGCCGGATCCGACGCCGCTGCCATTCCCGACACCGGCATCGTCTGCCGCGGCCTGTGGAACGGCCGCGAGATCATCGGCATCAAGCTCAACTTCTCGAAGCGCTACATCACACTGGCGCCGGTCGCGACCGTCATCGGACTTGCCTTCCGCATGTTCGATCCGGGCGGCCTGTTGGGCGGGAAAGTGGATATCGGCATCACCTGCGCGCTCATTCCGCGCAACACGCCCGGACTGCAGATCGGCCGGCGGCATTTCCCGCTCAACATTCCGTTTCAGAACGGGCCCCTCGAGGGCAAGGATGTGTTCGTGCCGCTCGATATGCTCATCGGCGGCACAAAGATGGCAGGCCAGGGCTGGCGCATGCTGGTCGAGCAGCTCTCGGTGGGGCGCTGCATCTCGCTGCCCTCGAACGCGACCGGCGGTGCGCAGGCGGCCATCTGGGCGACCGGCGCCTATGCGCGCATCCGCCGCCAGTTCAACATGCCGATCGGCTCCTTCGAGGGCGTCGAGAAAGTGATCGCCCGCATGGTGGGCCTCACCTACACCATGGATGCGGCGCGCTCGGTGACCGCCGGCGCCATCGACGGCGGCGAGAAGCCCTCGGTGCCCTCGGCGATGCTCAAATATCACGTGACGGAGATGGGCCGGCAGGTGGCGAACGACGCCATGGACGTGCACGGCGGCAAGGGCGTTTGCCTCGGGCCCAAGAACTACCTGGGCCGCGGCTATCAGTCCGTCCCGATCGCGATCACCGTCGAGGGCGCGAACCTTCTCACCCGCAGCCTCATCATCTTTGGCCAGGGCGCGGTGCGCTGCCATCCGTTCGTGCTGAAGGAGATGAACGCGGCCAGAAACCCCGATCGCGCGCGCGGCGTCGACGACTTCGACCGCGCGCTTTTCGGCCACGTCGGCTTTACGCTTTCGAATGCGGCGCGCTCGCTCGTCATGGGCCTGACGCTGGCGCGCTTCACGAGCGTGCCGGTCAAGGGTCCGACCGCGCGCTACTATCAGCACATCGACCGCTTCAGCGCCTCGTTCGCATTCGCGGTCGACGTCGCCCTGCTCACGCTCGGCGGCTATTTGAAGAAGAAAGAGAATCTGTCGGCGCGCCTGGGCGACGTGCTCTCGTGCATGTACCTTGCCTCGATGGTGCTCAAGCACTACGAGAACCGCGGCCGCCGCGCGGCGGAGCTGCCGATCGTCGAGTGGGCATGCCGCCATCTGCTGTATCGCGCGCAGGACCAGCTGCACGCATTCCTGCGCAATTTTCCGAGCCGCCTCTTTGCAGGGATCATGCGCATGCTGGTCTTTCCGCGCGGGCTCACCTATTCCGCACCGAGCGACCGGCTCGGCAGCGCCCTCGCCGCCATCGTGATGAACCCGACCGAGGCGCGCGAGGAGCTGTGCCGCTTCATCTACAAGACGGTCGAGCCGAACAATCCGCTGGGGCTGCTGCAGGAGGCGCTGTGCCTGGCGCCGCTGTGCGAGTCGATCGAGAAGCGCATTCGCGTCGAGGGCGTCAAGACGGGCCGCGTCGGCGCACTCGATGTGCCGGGCCAGATCCAGCAGGCGCTCGCCGCGGGCATCATTTCCGAGACCGAAGCGGCCGCCCTGCGGGATTACGATGCCAAGGTCATGGACATCGTCAACGTCGACGACTTTGCGCCGCAGGAGCTGGCGATGCAGGCCGAGCTGCCGGCACAAAGCGCCGCAGAGCCGAACGTGCACGTCGCCTGAATTTATTTGTGCAGGGCCGCCTCGCCTGACTAAGCTTGCGCGCTGGCCCATGAGCGCCAGCCCACCCCGGGAGAAACCGTCATGCGTATGTTTGCCGTCGCCGCGCTGATCCTCGTCGCCACGGTTGCCGCTGCTCAGGAGCGCGCCGCTCCGCCGAGTGGCGCCGAGGTCTACATCATAAGCCCCAAGGACGGCGCCAAGATCACCGGCCCGGTCGTGGTGCTGTTCGGACTCAAGGGCATGGGCATCGCTCCGGCGGGAGTGAAGTTTGACAACACCGGGCACCATCATCTGCTCGTTGACATGGACATCCCGTCGGATCTGAGCGTGCCGATGCCCGCGACGGACAAGCTGCTGCACTTCGGCAAGGGGCAGACTCAGACCACGCTGACGCTCGCGCCCGGCAAGCACACCCTGCAGCTGGTGTTTGCCGACCTCAATCACATGGCATTCAACCCACCGCTCGTGTCACAGAAGATCACGATCACAGTCCATTAGGCGCAGGTCAGTTGAAGCCGCTGCGCGCCGTACTGCACGTCGATATGGATGCCTTCTACGCATCCGTCGAAGAGCGCGACAATCCGCAACTCGTTGGCAAGCCGGTCATCGTCGGCGGCACGAGCGGACGCGGCGTGGTGGCGGCGGCAAGCTATGCTGTACGCAAGTTCGGAGTGCACTCGGCGATGCCGATGAGCACCGCGTTGCGCCTGTGCCCGCAGGCGGTGTGCATACGGCCGCGCATGCAGCGCTACCAGGAGGTCTCGGGCCAGGTGTTTGCGATCTTCCGCGAAGTGACGCCGCTGGTGCAGGGTCTGTCCCTGGACGAGGCGTTTCTGGACGTCACGGCCAGTCAGGTGCTCTTCGGCGACCCGCCGAGCATCGCGCGCTCCATCAAGGAACGCATCCGCGCGTGCACCGGACTCACAGCCTCCGTCGGCGTCGCCTCCAACAAGCTGGTCGCGAAGATCTCCTCCGATCTCGCCAAACCCGACGGACTCACCGTGGTGCCGGATGAGAGGATCCGCGAGGTGCTCGATCCTCTGTCGGTTCGGCGCCTGCCGGGCCTCGGCAAAAAGACCGGCGCCAAGGTGGAGGAGGCGGGCATCCGCACCTTTGCCGAATTGCGCGTGGCGCCGGATGCCATCCTGTGGCCGTTGTTCGGCCGCTACAGCGAGCGCGTACGGGCGCGCGCGGCGGGCATCGATGACCGGCCCGTGCTCGCCGACCTCGAGGACAAATCCCTGAGCGCCGAGGACACCTTCGCCACCGATATTGCCGATCCGCGCGTGCTCGTGACGCAGCTGCGCCGAATTGCCGAGCTCGCCTGCGAGCGGCTGCGCAGCAAGCGGCTCATGACCGGCTGCATCGGGGTGAAGATCCGGCGCGACGATTTCACCACCGCCACGCGGCAACGCACAGTTGCGCCGCCGACACACGATGGGCGTACCATCGCCAACGTGGCAAATGAGCTCATGGCCCGCTGGCTGGCCGAGCATGCCGGCGCGAAACTTCGGCTGCTCGGCGTGGTCTTGACTGATCTCAGCCCGGCGTCGCAGTTATCCCTGTTCGAGGCCGCACCGCACACGACGCGCCTCGACGCGGCGCTCGATGAGGCCCAGGGGCGCTTCGGCGCCCAGGCGCTGCGGCGCGGACATCCCATTAAGTAGCATCGTTGCATGTACCTGTCCTTCTTCGGTCTTCTCGAGAAGCCCTTCGCGATCACGCCTGATCCGCGCTATTTGTATCTGAGCGCGCGGCACGCCGAGGCGCTCGCGCACCTGCTCTACGGCATCAACGAGGCCGGCGGCTTCGTGCAGCTCACCGGCGAAGTCGGCACCGGCAAGACGACCATCATCCGCTCCCTTCTGGCACAGACGCCGAAGAACGCCGAGATTGCGCTGATTCTCAATCCGCGCATGACGGCCCCCGAGTTTCTGCTGACCATCTGCGAGGAGCTCGGCATCGGCGTCCCGGACGCGGCGACCGACAGCAGGAAAGACCTGGTCGATATCCTCAATCACTATCTGCTGCGCGCGCACGCCGATGGCCGTCGCATCGTGCTCGTGGTCGATGAAGCGCAGAACCTCGCGCCAGAGGTGCTCGAGCAGGTGCGGCTGCTGACCAATCTCGAGACCAATACCCAGAAGCTGTTGCAGATCATCCTGATCGGCCAGCCGGAGTTGCGTGACCTGCTGGCGCGCAACGAGCTGCGCCAGCTCGCGCAGCGCGTCACCGGTCGCTACCACCTGCATCCGCTGTCGGCCGAGGAGACCGGGGCGTACGTGCGCCATCGCCTGCGCGTTTCCGGCGCCACCTCGGATATCTTTTCGAGTCTGGCGCTCGCGGAGCTCTATCACCTCTCGGGCGGCGTGCCGCGCGTCATCAACGTGGTCGCCGATCGCGCACTCCTCGGCGCCTACACGCAGGACCGCCATCGCGTCACGAGTGGCCTGGTGCGTCACGCGGCGGGCGAGGTTTTCGGCCGGCGCTTCGCGCCGCGCTGGCTGCCCTGGCTCGGCGCCGCCGCTGCAGCGCTGGTACTCGCGGCCACCGTGTGGGGGCTGTGGCCGCTCGCGGACTGGCGTCTCTCCGGCCCGACGCCGGCGTCAGCCAAAGCTGCCGTCAAAGAGGCCGCGCCGCGTGTCGCCGCCGCTCCCCCTCAGGCGGCGCCAGCCGCTCCGGCAACCGCCGTCGCAAGCGCTCCCCCGCCGCCCGTCGCGCCTTCTCTGCAGGCACTTCTGAAGCAGCACAACGACGCGACGGGCACGGACGATGCCTTCCTGCGCCTCTTTGGCCTGTGGGGCGCGCACTACGTCGCGGGCGATACGGATCCGTGCACGCAGGCGGCACAGCAGGGCCTGGAGTGTCTCGTGCAGCGCGGCTCTTTTGGGCAGCTGCGCGTCTACAACCGCCCGGTGATTCTGCTGCTGAATGATGACGCGGGCAGCAAGCATCAAATCGTGCTCGCGGGCCTCGACGATGAGCATGCGCGCATCGATCTCGCCGGTCAGACGCACGAAATAGGGATCGGCGAATTGTCGCGCTACTGGTTCGGAGATTTCGTGATGCTGTGGCGACCGGGCACGCAGAAAGTGAAGCCCCTGTCGGTGGGCATGCGCGGCGACGAGGTCCGCTGGCTGCGGCAGAGTCTCGAGCGCCTGCAGGGGGTCACCGCCGGGCAGTCCGTGAGCGACGTGTTCGACGCCGAGCTCTCGCGTCTCGTGATGGACTTTCAGCGCCAGCACCGCCTCGCGGTCGACGGCATCGCCGGTATCCAAACTCAGATCGTGCTCGCGAGCGCCGTCGCGGGGCCGGATTCACCGCTCTTGAGCATGGCCGCGACGCACGGCAGCTAGAGCATGTCATTCATTCTCGACGCTCTGAAGAAATCCGAAAGCGACCGCCAGCGGCAGTCGGGCCCGGCCTTGTTTGAGGTCAAAGTAACGCCGCCCAAGCCGCGCTTTCCCTACTGGGCGCTCGCTCTGGCGGCGCTGCTCGTCATCAATATCGCGGTCGGCGCCTGGGTGTATCTGCACCGCCCGCCAGCGGAACCCGCGGCAACTTCAGCGGCGGCCGCACCCGCAGGCCCAGCCGCGTCGAGCGCGGCGGCGCCGGCCGCGGCGGCGCCAACTCGCGCGGTACCGCCGGCAACGACCACCGCCGCTCCCACGGCACCGCCCCATCCTGCCACCCGCAGTGCGGCGATCCCGCCCGAACCGGTGCTATCAGCGGATGCCGAAGCCAAAGATGCGCCGCGCAATCCTGACGACTACGCGCCCGCGGTCGCGCCCGAAAAGCAGAACCCGGATCAAGGCGGATCTCACGTACGCAGCGGAACCGAGAGCGGCTTGAAGAGCTACGCCGATGCGGCGTCAAGCCCGGAGGCGCATCTGCCCGCGCTGCGCGTCGACCTGCACGTCTATGCCGCAAAGCCCGAGGAGCGTTTCGTCCTCATCAACATGCACAGGCTGCATGAGGGTGAGACGCTTCCGGATGGGGTACGCGTCGAGAGCATCACGCCCGAGGGCGTGGTGGTCTCCTATCAGGGCGCAAAGTTCATCCTCGAGCACGAGTGAGTGTCTGGCTGCCGGATCGCGCCGCAGGCCTTCGCGCAGTGCTGCGCATCGGACACGAAGCCTCGATGAGGGATGCTGGTTTTTCCGTTCACGACGCTATCGAGCGCACCCAAATGCGTTGAGCTTCGCTGATCTAGCGAATCTGCTCGAAACAGATCCCTCGCGGCGCGCGAACGGCCGAACTGCTGGGCGGAATCTTCGCCTCACAAAACACAATCGATGACAATGGGCAGATGATCCGAGCCCACCGGCGCGCCGCGCCGGAAACTCGTGACCAAAACTCCGGCGCCCGTCAGCGCGTGATCAATCTGGATGCCGGCGAGCGGGAGAAATGTCGGCCACGTCGGTTGCCAGCCAAATCCCTGCGCCGCAGATTTCAAATTGGCCGCGCCCAGTAGCGTCTGAAAATGCCGCGAGAAGGGCGAAACATTCAAATCTCCCAGCACAATGAGCGGCTGCGTCTGGCGCCGCGCGAAGTCGCCCACGAGTACCAGTTGCCGATCGCGCACGGCAGAATTTTCGCGACCGATGGGCCAGCTCGTATGCACGCAGAGGAGCTGCACGCTACGATCATTGATGCTGAGCGACGCCGACACCGCGGGCTCGATATCCGAGAAGCCGGGCAGCACGGCGGCCTGCATCGGCCAGCGCGACAGGAGCAGAAGGCCCGTGCCGTGCGTGCCGCGCGTGCCACGCGTCGCGAAGCGCTGCGCATAGTGCGCGCCCAACGGTGCGAGCGCCTGCTCCCACTCCGCCGTGACTTCGGCGAGCAGCACGGCGTCGGGCCGCTCGCGAAGAATGAACTCGACGACCCGCTGGAACTCGTGATTGCGGTACCAAACATTGACCGCCGCCAGGCGCAGCGTCGTGGAGGGCGCGGGACCGGCCGCCGCCGCCGCCGGGGCGCGTGAATTCACGAGCGGCGCACAGATCAGCGCCTGAATCGCCGCGACCAGGAAAGCGAGCGCCGCCCAGCGTTCATGCGCGGTGGCGGCAAGAATCAAACAGCCCGCGAGCGCCAGCGCCGCATACTGCAGACGAAAATGCACTGCGAGGTCCGCAAGCCAAAAGCGCGGCGCGAAAACGCTGCCGAGCGTCGCTACGAGCGCGAGGACGGTCAAAAAAACGCCAATAATCACGCAAGCCTCTCATCTGCGTGCGCGTCTGCTCCCGTTGGACATAACGCGCGGAAGAGCCGGCAATTGCCCTTGTTAAGCGTGTGCTCAAATAGGCCGCCGCCGCAAGATGACGAGTTTCACAGAATCACCCTGTCGGTGGCGACAAGCACCGAGGAATTGCCGCATCGTCACAGAGGGTGCGGACCCGCCCACCGTCCGGTTGGCAGGCGCGCCTCAAGGAGCTGCAAATTCCACTGCACAGCGCCATAGAGCTCGAGCCGACCGAAGTGCCTGCCGCCGACACGGCTGCGCCGCGCTTCGGCGCGTTGCTGCGCGAGACTCTGTTGGTGCTGACGCACGACCCGACACTCGTGGCGGCCGTGCGCGCCGTTGCGCCCGCGGAGCATGAGCTCGTCTTCGTCGCTGCGGAAGTTGAGCTTGCTACCCATCTCATGTCAGACGGCGCCGGCGTCGTCGTGCTGGATACGGCCGCAACGGTCAGCGCGATCGCGCAGTTGACCCAGCGCCTGAAAGCACAGTTCCCGGAGGTCGTGCTGATCGTCGCCGGGGGCGCAGGCGAGCAGGCGGCACTCAGCGCACAGGTGAGCAGCGGCGACGTCTATCGATTCCTGCACAAGCCGGCATCGGAACAGCGCATCCGGCTCTTTGTCGATGCAGCATGGCGCCGCCGCGGCGCCCAAGAGACCACCGCAGCGATGAGCACCGTGAGGCGGCTGGTCAAGCCGGTCGCACCGCGACGCGCGCCCCTTGGCATACTTGCCCTGGCGGTGCTCACGGTCGCTGTCATTGCGGGTATCGTCGGGTGGCGGCTCGGTCAGCGCGGGGCCGCCACGGTCGCAGCGCCGCCGCCCCTCGCGGTGGTGGCGGCGGTCGCACCGCCGCGCCAGACACCCGCGGATGCCGCTCTGGGACAACTCCTCGAGAGGGCGGGCGAGGCGCTCACGCGCGGCGACTGGCTGCTGCCGCCCGGCAATAGCGCGGCTGACCTCTACCGCCAGGCGCTCGAACGGCATCCAGGCGATGCGCAGGCGCTCGCCGGCCTCGACAAAGTGGTTGACCAGGTGCTCTCCGCCGCCGAGCAGGATCTGCTCGCACAGCATATCGACGAAGCCGACCATCTGACCGCCGCCGTGCGGCCGCTCGCGCCGAACTCCGCGCGCCTCTCGTTCCTCGCCACCCAGATCGCGCGCGAGCGCGAGCGGGCGACTCGCGCGCAGGCGCGCCAGCAACTGCAGCAGCAGCAAGCCGACGAGCTCGCGCGCCAACAGCAGCTGGTCGAGACCGCACGCGGCGCACTCACCGCGGGAAACCTGGATGACGCTGCGCGCGCGATCAGTGCCGCCGCGGACGCCGGCGTCGATCGCGATGCCGTCGACACGCTGACACGCGACCTGCAGGGTGCGCAGCTCGTCGCGCGCATGAAAGAAGCGTTCGCCAAACCCGCGCCTGCGCCTGCGCCCGAGCGCGCGGCGCCGCAGCCCTCTGCCGCCGCGGCAACGGAGACACCGAGCCCGGCGCCACAGGAATCGCCGCGTGTCAACGAAGCCGTGGCTGCCAGTCCCGTCGTCATGGCCGGCACCCTCGAGCGGCTGCGCTATGTCGAGCCCGAATACCCGTTGATTGCGCGCTCCGATGGCATGAGCGGCTGGGTGGATCTCGCATTTGACGTCGAGACCGACGGCGCGGTCACCCACGTCGCTGTTGTTGGCTCCGATCCCAAGAGCGTGTTTGATCAGGCCGCGATAGCGGCGGTGCGCAAATGGCGTTATCGGCCCGTGGAACGCGACGGCCATCCCATCGCGCAGCGTGCGCAGCTGCGCATCCGCTTTACTCTCAAATAAGCGAGTTGCGCATGCGGGCACGTCTCTTAATCGTCGAACGCGACCTGCGCTACGGCGAGTGGCTGCGCCTGCACTTGAGCGTCCTCTGCCCGGATGCGAGCGCGCGGCTGCTCGATATGCGCGAATTGCTGCTGCAGTGCGACTCGGTGACGCATCGGGACTATGACCTTCTGATCCTGTCTGTCGCGTTCGGCGCCAGTGACAAGGATCAGGCGGGCGAAGGCATCGACTTCCTTCGTCAGCTGCGCCGCCGCACTGACTTTCCCGGCGTCATCGTGATCGCGGAAGGCGGCGACGAGCTCACGGCAGTGCGCGCACTGCGGTTGGGCGCGCTCGACTACCTGCCGAAGCGCCTGCTGACGCCGCAGCGGCTGAATGCCGCTGTGCGACTGACACTGCGGCGCATCGAGCGGCGCGTCGCACGCAGCTTGGCGCGCCTCGCGCACTCCAAGCGCGCGCGCGGCGAGCCGCACGACGCCAATTCTGCGTCGCTGCCCAGCAGCGGCGCGGAGCTGCGCGATCTCATCCCGCGCTACCGGATCCTGAAGACCATCGGTGAATCCGAGAAGGCCGTGGTGTATCTCGCCACGAGCCTCGAGCGCAAGCGCGATGTCGCTCTGAAAGTAAGCAAGACTCGCGGCGACGGCACGGATGAGGCGCAGGTGTTGGCGCGTGAGCGCGCCGCCCTCGCCGCGCTCCACCATCCGGCAATCGTCGAGATCCATGACTACGGCTGGCACGAGGGGCATGAATATTTGGCGATGGATTACTTCGCGCACGGCGATCTCAAGGCGCGGCTGCGCCAAGCGGTCAGCGAAGAGGATGCGCTGCGTTACGTCGGAGACATCGCCGCGGCGCTGCGCGTCGTGCACGATGCGGGGATTGTGCACCGCGATTTGAAGCCACCCAACGTGATGCTGCGCGCGGACGACTCGATAGTGCTCATCGACTTTGGCCTCGCACGGCAATTGGTCGGCGCTCTGAAGAGCACGCGCACCGGTGTGCTGCGCGGCTCGCCCTACTACATGAGCCCCGAGCAGGCTCTGGGCGAGCAACTCGACGCCCGCTCCGACCTCTACAGCCTGGGCGTGATCTATTTCGAACTCCTGACGGGCAAGAAGCCGTACGCGGGCAAGTCCGCCATCGAAGTGCTGGAACAGCACGTCAATGCGCCTTTGCCGCGACTTCCGGCGAGCCTTGCGCGCCACGAGGCGCTCGTGAACCGCCTGCTCGCGAAAGAGCGTAGCGAGCGCGCAGGCAGCGCGCACGAGGTGATGCAGGCAATCGCAGCGGCGCGCGCCGCTGGCATGCAGCATTCCAGCGCCGCCTGACGCGCGCAGCGGACGATCACCAAGGCGCTGCGCGCCGCGCCCGTGGGCACGTCTCATGCGAGCTTGACACTCGCACGTCATAAAAGGTGCAATGCGGGCCTGAAGCTTGCTGACACCCGTAAAAAGGGTGCGCGAACAGGCCTAATCTGCATGCACGTCGTCGACACGACCCTCTTTTATTCGCCGACGAGCGGCGGCGTGAAGCGCTATCTCACCGCCAAGCACGCATGGCTTCGCAGCCACACGTCGTGGCAGCACTCCATGGTGGTTCCCGGCGACACGGAATACGTGGAGCGCGGGGGAATCTGTACGGTGCCGGGCTTCGCGCTGCCGGGCACCTTCAACTACCGTTTGCCGCTCAATACGCGCCGCTGGGCGGCGCTGCTCGATGCGCTCGAGCCGGACCTCATCGAGGTGGGCGACGCCTTCCACTCGGCGTGGTGTGCGTGGCGCGTCGCACAGCGTCGCGGCATTCCACTCGTCGCCTTCTATCATTCAAATTTGCCGCAGATCATCGGACGGCGCATCGGCAGCCTGAGCGAGCGCACGCTCGGCCACTACGTGCGCTGGTTCTACGAGCGCTGCGATGTGGTGTTCGCGCCGAGCCGCTCAATGTGCGACTTTCTAAACGTCCTCGGCGTCCGCCACACCATGCATCAGCCGCTCGGCGTGGACACGGAGATATTCTGTCCCGCGCGCGCAACCCTGGATCTGCGCGCCAGCCTCGGACTGCCTGCAGAAACCCGGGTCCTCGTCTATGCGGGACGCTTCGCGCAGGAAAAGAACCTGCCGGTGCTGCTGCAGGCGTTTGCAAGCCTCGGGCATCCGTACCATCTGCTGATGATCGGCGGGGAGCGCGCCGCGCGCCCCATGGCGAATATCTCGCTCATTCCGTACCGCCGCGACAGCATCGAGCTGGCACAGTGGCTCGCCTCCGCCGATGCCCTGGTGCATGCCGGAACGAAGGAGACATTCGGTCTTGTGATTCTCGAGGCGATGGCCTGCGGACTTCCGGTCGTCGCCGCGCGCGCCAGCGCGATTCCCGAACTCGTCGATGCGTCCGTGGGGATGCTCGCCGAGCCGGGCAGTGCCAGCAGCATGGCCGAAGCAATTGTGGCGCTCTACGAGCGCGATGTCACCGCCGTCGGCCGAGTGGCGCGTGAACGAGTGCTGCGGCAGTTCACCTGGACGCAGGCGTTTCACACGCAAACGGGGATCTATGCCAATTTGCTGGGCACGCATCGCGTGCCCATCGCCCCGACAGCGGTCATCGAGATGGGCTCGCCGACCTCGTAGCACGCGCACGGGACTCGCATCACGCCACGCAGAATGTCAGCGTGCATCGACGCGGTTGTTGCCGAGGAGCGATCTGCCCGGCCCGTCGGTGATTCTCGGTCGTGACAGGTTTTGCGGCGCGCCTAGCGCACGATCAGCCCCACGCCACCGAGCAGCAAGGCGGCTCCAGCGAGCTTGGTGAGCGAAATCGGTTGCAATGGAAAGCCGAGCCAGCCGAACTGATCGACCAGCAGCGAGGCGAGCAGCTGCCCGAGCACGGTCAGCGCCAGGAGCGCCGCAGCGCCGATGCGCGGGCCGACCAGCGTCGCCACGGCGACATAGCACGCGCCGAGTAAGCCGCCGAACCACGCCCACGCGGGTGCGGCGGCGAGGCCGCTCCGGCTCGGCAAGCCGCCGCCCGCTGCGGCAAAGTAGATGAGGAGTCCCACGGAGCCGACGAGGAAGTTCATGAGGATGGCGAAGCGCACATTGCCAACCGCACGCCCCAGAGTCGAGTTGAGGCCCACTTGTACCGTGAGCAGCACGCCGGCTAGGAAGGTGACGACATACGGCATCAGCTGCATGGGATCTCCAGATCTTCTGTCAACGGCGGCTACGGGCTCCGAGGAGCCAGCGCCCGACGGAGCTCGCCGCGAGAACGAATACGATCCGCCAGAACAGACGCTGCGTCCAGCGCACCGGATGCGCGGGCAGCGCCTGGTAGAATTCGCGCGCGACTTCCCGATGCAGGTGCGCGGCGCGGGCGCTGATCATCCAGGAGCGCGCGCCGCTCGTAATGCAGAAGCTTGCTTCGCTCACGCGCGCGACCGCCGCGTCGTCGAGAGTTTGCGGAAGATCCGCGGGTGCCGCGCCGGCAAAAGACAAGCGCACAAGTTCCTGCGGATGATGCGCCGTGTGTCCGGATAGAATGAGGCCGAGCGGTGCGCGGCCATCGCGACGGCAGTCGACCCGCCCGCTGAATTCAACAATCGGCGCAACGCTCATCGTGGAGAGAATAGCGTTGCATCACGCCGAGCGAAACCGCTCTAGGGCTTGATACTGATCCGCAGGCTCAACGGCCAGCTGATCCGCCGCGCCGCCTGCGGATCGCCCCATGCGGGCGCCAGGGTTGTCTGAAGCGCCGCCGCTGCATCCAGCGCATTGCGCTCGAAATAGCGCGCAGTCGCCGACCAGCTGCGGATGTAGCCGATGAGCTGCGGCAGCGTCCAGTCTTCGCGCATCGCAAACCTCGGCGGCTTCATCTCCGCAAAGACAAACGGCAACGTGCGATAGCCGCTTTCGACGAGCTGTCGTTCAGGGGGCCAATAGACCTTGAGCGTAGTACCGTAAAATTCCTGGATCACCCGGTCGATGCGCGCGTCGTCCAGGTGCAGCACGCCGTAAGTCCAAGCCGCGAGCACACCGCGCGGGACGAGCACGCGATCCACCTCGGCGTAGAAGGACGCCAGCTCAAACCAGTGCAGGGCCTGCGCCACGGTCACCAAGTCCGCCGATGCCGCCGCAAGGCCGCTCGCTTCGGCCGGCGCCACCCGATAGCGCACCTTCGGATGCGCGGGCGCTGCTGCGAGCTGCGCGGCGCTCGCGTCGGTTGCGAGCACGGCATCGAAGCGCTGCGCGAGATCAAGCGTCGCCTGAGCGCTGCCGCAGGCGCAGTCCCAGGCCAATTCGCGCCGCCGGCAGGACTTCGCAAGGTAATCAAAGAGCGCGGCCGGATAGCGCGGCCGAAAGCTCGCGTAGGTCGCCGCGAGGCGGGAGAAATGATCCTTGAAGGCAGCCGCCACCGCTCACTCGAAGGCGGGCTCGCAGCGCACCTCACTCGTTACCGAGTTGGCGAGGAAACATTTGTCATGCGCTTTATGGTGCAAGGCCTCGAAGGCCACGCGCGTCGGTCGCTGCTCTCCGGAAAACTCGACCCGCGGTCTCAGAGTCACCGTGGTCATCGCGACCTTGCCCGCGGCGTTCTTGCCAAGGACGCCCACGGCATCATCCACATAGCGGTCGACGCACAAGCGCTGTGCCGCCGCGAGCGACAGAAACCAAAGCATGTGGCAGCTCGCGAGCGCTGCGACGAACGCCTCCTCCGGATCGACCGCGGCCTCGAGCGACATGGGCACGGGGACGACGTGCGGCGAGGCGGATGCCGGCACTTCGATGCCGCCGTCAAACAGCCAGGAGTGGGCGCGGCTGTACTGATTGTCAATAAAACTGGCGGCGCCGCGGTGCCAGCTGATCTTTGCGGAATACTGCGACATCTGCATTCTCCTTGCTCACGTTAGCGACCGGTCGTCTCGAGTTCCCATATCGTAAGCGGCGCGCCGCGTCGCACCCAGAAGCCGGCGCCGATCTCGCGGAAGGCGCGCCGCAGGCGCGCGCGATACCACGCGCCCGCGCGCAGATAGACGTTCGCATCGGTGCGCTTGCGATCGCAGTTGTGCAGCCAGTCCTGACGGGTCAATACCGTGCAATACAGGACGCCACGGCACAGCCGCGCGAAATTGGCCAGCGCGGCGCCGGCGCGCTTGTCGTCGAGGTACTGCAGCACGTCGTAGCACACGACGAGGTCGAAGGGCGCCGGCGCCTGATACGCCTCAATCAAACCCCGCTCCCAGCCGAAGCGCCGGCAGAGGTACTCGCTCGTCTCGAGCCCCACGTAGATCGCCCGTGGCAAGCGGCGCAGCAGGGTGCTGCGCATGGCGCCCGTGCCGCAGCCGGCATCGAGAATGCGCCGTACCGGCAAGCCGATGTGCAACGCATATGCGGCAATGAGGCGCGCCCGGGCGCGCATCTCGGCGCGCGAGATGACCGCCGTGCGCGGGTTTAGATAATAGCGCCGGTAGTAGTCGCGGTCGAAGCGCATCGCTGCGGGATCTGCCCGCGGCAAAGAGCGGCGGTGTAGCATCTGCCGGGTCACTGTTGAGAAGGGGCTCGCCATGCTGCAACTGCGTCCAAACTGCGAATGTTGTGACCGCGACCTGCCGGCCGATTCTGCGCACGCCATGATTTGCTCGTTCGAGTGCACCTTCTGCAGCGACTGCGCGCGCGGCATCCTGAACGGCAAATGTCCGAACTGCGCCGGCGAACTGGTGCGCCGGCCGATCCGTCCGGCCGCCGCGCTTGCCAAGTATCCGGCTGCGAGCGAGCGCGTGCGGCGCGAGCGCTGCGCCTGATGCGCGTCAGCCGATCACCTGCACGAAATGCTTGAGCAGCTGCTCCAGGCTCGTGCGAACGCCGGCATCAATGAGCCGGCCGTCGCCATCGAACACATCCGCCGCGCCCGAGACATAGAGCGGGATGCCGAAGTACGGGCGCATGCGCAGGGTGCGCAGCACCGGCAACCAGGAGCGCTGCGACTGAACGGTGCCAAATCTGCCGGGGGACGCTCCGATGAGGGTCACATGGCGATTGGCAAACACACGCGCCGCATCTGCAGACGGCCGGGAGAGCCAGTCGATGACATTCTTGAATACTCCGGGAATGGAATTGTTGTACTCGGGAGTGACGAGTAGCAGGGCATCCGCCGCGACGATCTTTTCCTTGAGCTCGACCACTGCCGCGGGCAGGCCCTGCTCCTCCACATCGGCGTCGTAGAGCGGAATCCCGCGGATCGAGGCGATTTCGATCGTCGTGCCAGCGGGTGCAAGCTGCACCGCCGCGCGCAGCAGCGCGGCATTGAAGGACGCGCGGCGCAGGCTTCCCGCGATTCCGAGTATTTTCGCCATGGCCGAAGCCCACCCTCAACAGGCAAACAGGACATGCGTGCAGGCTCAGCGCGACTATGCACGAGGGGCGATGGGTTTGCGAGATCGGTGCGCGGTGCGTCAAAATACGCGCTTACCGCGGGAAAACGGGAGAGCAGCATGTGGCGAGCGGCCTTGATGGCGAGTGCTTTAGTGGTGACGTCGGCCGTGTACGCCGCTGATGAGGCGAAGCCGGCCAGCGGCTTGACACTGACAAGCCCCGATATCGCCCAGGGGCGCAAGATGGCGGCGGCGCAGATCTTCAGCTCCTTCGGCTGCACCGGGCAAAACATATCGCCCGCGTTGAATTGGAGCCACGCGCCAGAAGGCACGCAGAGCTTCGCCCTTCTCGTGCATGATCCCGACGCGCCCACCGGCAGCGGCTGGTGGCACTGGGTGGTTTACAATATTCCCGCCAGCGTGAACTCCCTGCCCTCGGGAGCGGGCGATCCCAAGGCCAAATTGCTGCCCTCCGGGGCGCTGCAGGGACGAACCGACTTCGGTACCTATGCCTATGGCGGGCCCTGCCCGCCGCCCGGCAAGCTGCACCACTATCACTTCCGCCTCTACGCCTTGAAGGTGCCGAAACTCGACGTGCCGGCCGACGCCTCTGCCGCCTTCATCGCCTTCAATGTGCATGCCAGCGCGCTGGCGGAGGCGCAGATCACGGCGACCTACTCGCGGTGAACTCGCGATGGCCAAGCCATCCTCCGAAGGAAGCCTCGCGCGCGCACCTGGCGAGCGTCGTCCCGCGGTGTGGCCATGGCTCCTGATCCCTCTGGTGGCTTTGGCCCTCTTCTTCATACTGCGCAGCGTGCGGCAGGGCTCCTGAAATAGGGCGCCCGCCGGCGTGCACTGAGCGCGAACTGCGACGTCCCGCCGATAACCGTGCGTCCGGCGCGCGCCCCCGTTAGCATAGCGGCCCTTTTGCAACGCCGCGCGCAGCTGCACGCGCACATGGGATGGACTTGGACCGCGCACCGAAAGTCGGATTCGTAAGCCTCGGCTGCCCCAAGGCGCTCGTCGATTCGGAGCGCATCCTGACGCGCCTGCGCGCCGAAGGTTACGAGATTTCCCCCAGCTACGACGCCGCCGACGTCGTGGTGGTCAACACCTGCGGCTTCATCGACGCGGCCATTGACGAGTCTTTGGATGCGATTGGCGAGGCGTTGGAGAAGAACGGGCGCGTCATCGTCACCGGCTGCCTCGGTGCCCGACCGGAGCGTATTCTGGCGCGGCACCCGCGCGTTCTGAAGGTGACCGGGCCGCACGCCTACGAGGACGTGATGCACGCCGTCCACGAGCACGTGCCGCCGCGCCACGATCCGTTCCTGGATCTGCTGCCGCCGCCGGGTGTTCGCCTGACGCCGCGGCATTATGCGTATCTGAAGATCTCCGAAGGCTGCAATAACCGCTGCAGTTTCTGCATCATCCCCTCCATGCGCGGCCGGCTCGCAAGCCGGCCCATCGACGCGGTGCTGCGCGAGGCCGAGCGGCTCGTGGCTGCGGGTGTGAAGGAACTGTTGGTCATCTCGCAGGACACCAGCGCCTATGGCGCCGACCTGCACTATCGATCCGCGACGTGGCGCGATGGTGAATATCAGACGCGCTTCATTGATCTCGCACGCGGCCTGGGCGCGCTCGGCGCGTGGGTGCGTCTGCACTACGTCTATCCCTATCCGCACGTCGATGCCGTCATTCCGCTGCTCGCGCAGCGCCGCGTGCTGCCCTATCTCGATGTGCCGTTTCAGCACGGCAGTCCCAGCGTGTTGCAGCGCATGCGGCGCCCGGCGCATGCCGAGGACACCTTGGCGCGTATCCGCTCGTGGCGCGCGCAATGCCCAGACCTCGTGATTCGCAGCACTTTCATCGTCGGTTTTCCGGGCGAGACCGAGGCCGAGTTCGGCGAGCTGCTCGACTGGCTGGACGCGGCGCAGCTCGATCGGGTGGGCTGTTTCAAATATTCGCCCGTCGCGGGTGCGCGCGCGAACGCGCTGCCCGACCACGTGCCCGCGCCGCTTCAGGAGGAGCGTTACGCGCGCTTCATGGAAAAAGCCAGCGCCATCAGCGCGGCACGCCTTAAACGCCGCGTCGGCAGTCGCATGCGCGTGCTCGTTGATGCGGTCGAAGGCGGCAGCGCGATTGCGCGCAGTGAGGCGGACGCGCCTGAAATCGACGGCGTGGTGCGCATCAAGAGCGCCCGCGGCCTGCAGGCGGGCGACTGGGCAGACGTCAAGATTGTGTCCGCCGACGCCTATGACCTGGGAGGCCGTCTGCTGCACTAATCGGCAAGCAGCCCCCTGCGCATGACTTACGATTACATCATTGTAGGAGCGGGCTCCGCCGGCTGCATTCTTGCCAGCCGCCTGACGGACTCCGGCAAATTCTCCGTTTTGTTGTTGGAAGCCGGGGGCAGCGATGCTGCGCTGCGCTTCCGGATCCCCATTGGCTTCCTCAACACTTACTACAACAGCAGTTGCAACTGGATGTACTACTCGCAGCCGGAGGCAGCGCTCGGCAATCGCGCGATCTACTGTCCGCGTGGCAAAGTGCTGGGGGGCAGCGGGTCAATTAATGCGCTCATTTACGTCCGCGGGCAGAGGCAGGACTTCACGGACTGGGCCGCAAACGGCAACGCCGGCTGGTCCTTCGACGATGTGCTGCCGTACTACAAGAAGCTCGAGGCCCACCCGCTCGGTAATACAGAGTTCCACAACGCCGCCGGCCCCATCCACATCACACAGATGAAGAGCGGCGCACATCGGATCTGCGCGGCGTTCTTGGAGGGCTGCGCGAGCCTGGGTTATGTGCGCAACGACGACTTCAACGGCGCCTCGCTCGAAGGCGCCGGCATCTACGACATCAATACCCGCAAGGGTCTGCGCGATTCGAGCAGTCGCGCCTATCTGCGGCCGGCGCTGCAGCGGCCGCAGCTGAGAGTTGAACGCCATTGCCTTGCCGAGAAAATCCTCTTCGATGACCGCAAAAGAGCGATCGGAGTTGCCGTGCGGCAGCACGGGCAGACGCGGCAATGCTATGCGGCGCGGGAAGTCATCCTGTCGGCCGGAGCGGTCGACACTCCAAAGCTGCTGCAGCTCTCCGGCGTCGCTGACCAGGCGTTACTCGCCAAGCACGGCATCGCCGTCGTCCGCCATGCGCCCGCGGTCGGGCAGAACCTGCAGGATCACCTGTGCGTCAGCTATTTCTTCAAGGCGAACCAAAGGACGCTGAACGACGCCTATGGCACGTGGGCCGGAAAGGTGCGGGTCGGGCTGCAGTATCTCTTGACCCGCAGGGGCCCGTTATCGCTGAGCGTCAATCAGGCCGGCGCCTTCTTGAAAAGCACCGACGCGCAGGAATACCCGAACATTCAGCTCTACTTTAACCCGCTCTCCTACGAGATTCCGAAGGGCCGCAGCGCCTCGCTGCGCCCCGAACCGTACTCAGGATTTCTGCTCGCCTTCTCGCCCTGCCGCCCCACCAGCCGCGGTACCGTGGAGATCGCGTCAAATAGCGCGAGCGACGCGCCATTGATTCGGCCGAACTACCTGGCAACTCAGAAAGACATCGACGACGTGATTCACGGCAGCGTCCTGGTGCGCAAACTCATGCAGGCGCCGGCGCTGAAGGCGATTACGCTTGCCGAAGTGAAGCCCGGAAACGCGGTACGGAGCGCGGAGCAGATGCTGCAATACTTTCGGGCCGAGGCGGGCTCCATCTATCATCTGTGCGGCTCGTGCGCCATGGGGCGCAATCCCCTCACGTCGGTCGTGTCGGACCGCCTGAAGGTGCACGGAGTCGAGGCCTTGCGAATCGTGGATGCCTCCATATTCCCCAATGTGACATCGGGGAATATCAATGCACCCACCATGATGGTCGCGGAGAAGGCCGCGGTAGCGATACTGGAAGAGGCGTCTGCCACGCTGCAGTAGGATCGGCCTCGGGCTGCAGGGACTGCGATGCCTGGCAGCGCTCAGCGCTTCCTCGCTGATCAAGCCATCTTCACGGTCCGAGAGGCCCGACCGGCGCAGACCTCGCGGGCCCACGGCCTGCCGCGCTCCTCCTCTTTATTCGACGGTCACGCTCTTGGCGAGGTTGCGCGGCTGATCGACGTCCGTGCCACGCAGTATCGCGACGTGGTAGGCCAGGAGCTGCAGAGGAATCGTATAGACGACCGGTGCCTGGAAATAGGTCACGTGCTTGGGCATCTGGATGACGGTGACGCCGTCGCTTGGCGTAAAGCCGGATTCCGGATCGGCGAATACGATGAGCTCGCCGCCGCGCGCGCGCACCTCCATCAGGTTCGATTTGAGCTTCTCCAACAGATCGTTGTTCGGCGCCACCGCGATCACCGGCATGTCCGCATCAACGAGCGCAAGCGGCCCGTGTTTGAGCTCGCCGGCGGGATAGCCTTCGGCATGAATGTAGGAGATCTCTTTGAGCTTGAGGGCCCCTTCCATGGCGATCGGATAGAGCGCGCCGCGGCCCAGGAACAGCGCGTGGCTCTTGTCGGCAAAGCGCTTGGCGAGTTCTTCGATGACGCCGTCGAGCGCCAGGGTCTTGTCGATCAGCGACGGCAGCTCGATGAGCCGCGTGACGAGGCCGCGCTCGCGCTCCGCATCGGCGCAATTGTGCTTGGCGAGCGCGATCACCAGCATCCCGAGCGCCGTGAGCTGCGTGGTAAATGCCTTGGTGGAGGCGACGCCGATTTCAGGGCCCGCGCGCGTCAGCATGACGAGCTCGGATTCGCGCACGAGCGAGCTCTCCGGCACATTGCAGATGGCAAGCGACGAGAGATAGCCCGCCTGCTTGGCAAGCCGCAGTGCTGCGAGCGTGTCGGCGGTCTCGCCCGACTGCGAGATCGTCACAAACAGCGAATCCGCGGGCACCACGGGATTGCGATAGCGGTATTCGCTGGCGATCTCGACCGAGCAGGGCAGTTTGCAGACCTGCTCGATGACGTAACGCGCGACGACGCCGGCGTGGTAACTGGTTCCGCAGGCGACGATATGCACATGCCGCGTGCGCTTGAACACGCCGGTGGCCGCCGGACCGAATGCGGCCTCGAGAAGCCGCCCATTGGCGACGCGCTCCTGGAGCGTATCCGCCACCGCGCTCGGCTGCTCATAGATCTCCTTCAGCATGAAGTGCCGGTACAGGCCCTTCTCTGCCGAGTCCGCACTCAACTCACTTTCGCGAATCGGGCGTTCGACGCTGTTGCCCTCGCGATTGATGATGCGCACTGCGGTACGGCGGATCTCCGCGACATCACCTTCTTCAAGGAAGACAAAGCGGCGCGTCACCGCGAGCAGCGCGGCCACGTCGGAGGCGACAAAGTTTTCATCCGTGCCGAGGCCGATTACGACCGGGCAGCCCTCGCGCGCGAGGATGATCCGGTCAGGGTCATGTTCGCTGACCACGGCGAGTGCATACGCGCCTTCGAGCTCGGCAACGGTGGCGCGCACCGCTTTGAAAAGGTCGTCGACGGTCGCCAGGTGGTAATGAATGCGGTGTGCGATCACCTCGGTATCGGTCTCCGAGGTGAAGCTGTAGCCGAGGCGCTCGAGGTCGGCGCGCAGTTCGTCGTGATTCTCGATGATGCCGTTGTGGACGATGGCGAGGCCGTCGCGCGAGATATGCGGATGCGCGTTGCGCTCGCTCGGCACGCCGTGCGTCGCCCAGCGCGTGTGCGCAATGCCGAGATTGCCGTAGGTCGGCGTCTGCTCGAGGGCCTCCTGGAGCATCTTCACCTTACCGACCGTGCGCAGGCGCTTCAGGTGCTGCGTGCCGTTGAGCACGGCAATGCCTGCCGAGTCATAGCCGCGATACTCGAGCCGGCGCAGGCCTTCCATCAGGAGGGGGACGATGTTGCGCTCGGCGATCGCTCCGACGATTCCGCACATGAAGTTTGTCTCGTAATGTTATCGGGGAGGCGGCAAACCCGCACTTTCCGGTGTGACGGGCAGTTTGCCCCATATTGGGTCTAATGGACTGATTTTACGGATTTAAGCGTGACCGATGTCGCATCCCAGCGCAATGGCCAAGACAGCGCCCACGCTTCCTCCCCAACCGGCGCAGGCCCCGAGTGCTAGAACGAGCCGCGCACCAGGAACAGGAGCCGCGATTCGCCTGCCTGCGTGGCATACGCGTTCACCAGGGGCCGCGCCCACACGAGCGCACCCGTAAAGTGTTTCCAGGGAAATACATCCACGCCAAATCCCCAGCTGCGCGGGTGCACATGCGTCATCTCGCCCGGCAAAACCTGCAGCATGTCCGCGACCGCGGCATCGAAGTAGAAAAAGCCATCGCCGATCTGGCGTGTGCCGCGCTGCCACGTGGGCGACTGCAGCTGCACGGTGCCCTTCAACGCCCGGTCGCCGAGCACTTCCGCCTCCAGATAGCCGCGCACGCCATCGATGCCGGCGACGGGATAGTCCTCATCGATAATCAGCGAGCGCGCGGAGTACTGCCCGGCAGCTCGTAGGTAGAGCCGCAGGCCCTTGGGCAGTGCCGCCAGCACCGCGCCGTCCGCGCGCACATAGAAATAATCCGAGCGCGCATGAAAGTCGCCGTCCGCATACGCATTCTCGGAGTTGCCGCCCCCGTGCGGCCCGAAATTTGCCGACACCGAGAGGGAGGCATCGCGATGCGTATTGCTCCAGCTGCCGGCGTAGGCGAGCGACAGGTTCAAATAGGATACCGGCGTCATCGAGAGCACGCCGTCCTCGGCCGGAAGCGTGTTGCGAAAATGTTTGTATTCCAATGCCAGCGTGAGCGACTGCGTCGCCAGGCTGGCGGCGCCGAGCGCATGGCTGAGGCGAAATCCGAGCACCTGGCCTTTGCCGAGCACGCCGCCGCTCTCTTCAGTCGGCTCGTTCGTGTTGGCGTCGATGAAATAGACCGAAGGCTGCAGACCCTCGGGGAGCGGATGCGAGGCGTAGTTGGCGGCGAAGATGCCCACCTGCCTGGCATCCTGCGGCGCAACCTGGTACGCCGCGGCCAATTCATCGAGCTTGCTGAACAAATTGCTGTAGCTGAGAGCCAGCGTTGCGCGCAGCGGATCGGTACCGCTGGAGTACTGATTGTCAAGCTCAAAGCTGCCGTGAAATTCCGAGCGCTCCGCTGCCTTCGGGGCCGAGGCCTCAGTCGCGGGCGCGGCGGGCGTCGCAGCAGCGGCAGGCGCTGCAGGGGGCACCGTCGCATCGGGAGCTGCGGCGGGCGCGGAAGACGCCTGCGGCGGCGGCTCTTCGGCCGCCATTGCCGCCAGGCCGCCGGCAGCGAGCGCCCATAGAGCCGCCGCCGGCAAATGCCACAGGCGCATCGCCCTGCTGCGCGACTGCGTGAGGATGCTAGCCATCGGCCTTGGATTGAGCTCCCTATTGCGCGCGGTGCCGCGCGCCGCGGATGGCAGCTTAGCTTTTTTTGCGCTTCGCCGGCCGCGCCCAGCTGTCGATGGAGACCTGCCGGCTGCGTCCGAGAGTGAGCTTATCCGCGGGCGCATCCTCCGTGATCGTCGATCCGGCGCCGATGGTGGCGCGGGCGCCGATCCGCACCGGCGCTACCAGCATGCTGCCGGAACCGATGAACACCCCGTCCTCGATGTGCGTCTGCGATTTGTTGACGCCGTCGTAGTTGCACGTGATCGTGCCCGCACCTACGTTCACGTCCTTGCCGATCAGCGCATCGCCAAGATAGGTCAGATGATTGGCTTTGCTGCCGTCGCCGATCGTGGCGTTCTTCACTTCCACGAAATTGCCGATGTGCACGCCGCGCCCCAGCGCCGCCCCGGGGCGCAGGCGCGCAAAGGGCCCGATGCTGCAGGACGGACCAATGACGGCATTGTCGAGAACGCAGTTGGCAAAGATGCGCGTGTCGGCGCCGATCGCGGTATCGCGAACGACGCAGTTGGGGCCGATCCACACCCGATCGCCGAGCCTGACTTTGCCTTCCAGAATCACGTTGACGTCGAGCTGCACGTCGCGGCCGGCGGTCACGGTGCCGCGGATGTCGAGACGCTGCGGATCGATGACCGTCACTCCCGAGAGCATCAGCTCCTGCGCGCGCTCGCGACGATAGGCCGCCTCGACCTGCGCCAGCTGCACCTTGTCGTTGACACCGAGCACTTCGGGTTCCGTGAGCGCGAGCTGCGGCACGACATTGAATTTCTCGCGGGTCGCGATGGCGGCGATATCGGTAAGGTAGTACTCGCCCTGCGCATTGTTGTTGTTCACGAGCGCCAGCCATTTTTTCAGCAGTTTCGCGGGCGCGGCAATAATGCCCGTGTTCGATTCGCGCACGCGCAGCTCCCGCTTTGAGGCGTCCTGGTGCTCGACAATCCGACGGATGCGCCCGCGCGCATCGCGCAGGATGCGGCCGTAGCCGCCGGGATCGGCAAGCATGACGGTGAGGACCGCAAGCGTCTTCGGGCCGGCGAGCTTGAGCAATCCTTCCAGCGTCTCGCGACGGATGAGCGGCACGTCGCCGTACAGCACCAGCACGGTGTGGCCATCCGGTATGCGCGGCAGGGCCTGCAGCACGGCGTGACCGGTTCCAAGCTGGCGCTCCTGCAACACCCAGGAGAGCGCTTCGCCTTTGAATGCCTCGCGCACCTGCTCGGCGCCGTGCCCGTAGACCACGTGGATCGCGTCGGGACGCAGCTGCCGTGCCGTGTCGATCACATGCTTGAGAAGCGCGCGCCCGGCAAGCGGCTGCAGAACCTTCGGCCATTCGGAGTTCATCCGCTTGCCCTGGCCGGCTGCGAGGATGAGGACCGAAAGCGGCATGCGCGCCCTCAACCCCGGGTCTTGCGCAGCCGCTGGATCATTCTGAGCTGCGCGGCGACACGCGCCAATTCCGCCAGTGCCTGGGCCTGGTCGATCTTGTCGACACTGCCGGCAAGCGCCTCTTCGGCGCGCTGTTTGGCAGCGAGCGCGGCGGCTTCGTCGAGGTCCTTGGCGCGCACGGCGGTATCGGCCAGGACCGTCACCTTGTTGGGCTGCACCTCGAGCGCACCGCCGCCGACGTAGATCGAGTGCTCGCCTTCGGCCGTCTTCACGCGCACCTCACCCGCCTTTAGGAGCGTCAGAAGCGGAGCATGCCGCGGCGTGATGCCGAGCTCGCCCTCGCTGCCGGGCGCGAACACCATCTCGGCCGGCCCCGAGAAGATTTCGCCCTCGGCACTGACGACGTCGACGTGAATGGTGTGCGCGCTGTCGGCCATCACTGCAGCGTCTTTGCTTTCTCGACGGCTTCTTCGATACCGCCGACCATGTAGAAGGCCTGCTCGGGCAGGTTGTCGTATTCGCCGGCGATAATCCCCTTGAAGCCGCGGATTGTGTCCTTCAGCGGCACGATCTTGCCGTCCTGACCGGTGAAGACCTTGGCGACGTTGAAGGGCTGCGACAGGAAGCGCTGGATCTTGCGGGCGCGGAACACGCTTAATTTGTCCTCCTGCGACAGCTCGTCCATACCGAGAATCGCAATGATGTCCTGCAGCTCCTTATAGCGCTGCAGCACCGCCTGCACGCCGCGCGCGGTATTGTAGTGCTCGTCGCCGATGACGAGCGGATCGAGCTGCCGGCTGGTGGAGTCGAGCGGATCGACCGCCGGATAGATGCCGAGCGATGCGATCTGGCGCGACAGCACGACGGTGGCGTCGAGGTGGGCGAACGTCGTGGCCGGCGACGGATCGGTGAGATCATCGGCCGGAACGTAGACGGCCTGAATCGAGGTGATCGAGCCCGTCTTGGTCGAAGTGATGCGCTCCTGCAGCACGCCCATTTCCTCTGCAAGGGTCGGCTGATAGCCGACCGCCGAGGGCATGCGGCCGAGGAGCGCCGACACTTCAGTACCGGCGAGCGTGTAGCGATAGATGTTGTCGACGAAGAACAGCACGTCGCGCCCCTTGCCGCCGTCCTCGCGCACCTCGTCGCGGAAGTATTCGGCCATCGTAAGGCCCGTCAGGCCCACACGCAGCCGATTGCCGGGCGGCTCGTTCATCTGGCCGTACACCATCGCGACCTTGGAATTCGCGAGGTTCTTCAGATCGATGACGCCGGATTCGGCCATCTCGTGGTAGAAGTCATTGCCCTCGCGCGTGCGCTCACCGACGCCTGCGAACACCGACAAGCCGCTGTACTGCTTCGCGATATTGTTGATGAGCTCGAGCATGTTGACGGTCTTGCCGACGCCTGCGCCACCGAAAAGGCCGATCTTGCCGCCTTTGGCGAAGGGCACCAGAAGATCAATCACCTTGATGCCGGTCACGAGCAGGTCCTGCCCGCCCGTCTGCTCATCGAAAGCGGGCGCCGGACGGTGGATCGGCAGGTGCTCTTTGGCGTTCACCGGCCCGCGGTTGTCCTGTGGCACGCCGAGCACGTCCATGATGCGCCCGAGGGTTGCCTGACCCACGGGTACCATGATGGGACCGCCCGTCGCCTCGACGGCGAGTCCCCGCTTCAGGCCCTCAGAGGGACCCATCGCAATCGTGCGCACGATGCCGTCGCCGAGGAGCTGCTGCACCTCGAGGGTGAGATTGACGTCCTTTTCCTTCAACTTCAGCGCTTCATACACGTGCGGAATCGATTCCCGCGGGAACTCGACGTCGATGACGGCCCCGATGATCTGCGTAATCTTGCCCATTGCCATGTTGTCTTTCCTCAAACCGCCGCGGCGCCGCCGACGATCTCCGCCAGTTCCTTGGTGATCGCGGCCTGGCGCGCCTTGTTGTAGACCAGCTGCAGCTCGCTGATGAGCTCGCCGGCATTGTCGGAAGCCGCGCCCATGGCGACCATGCGCGCAGCCATTTCGGATGCCACGTTCTCCACCGCGCCGCGATACACCTGCGACTCGATGTAGCGCATCAGCAGGCCTTCGAGTATGGCGGAGGCCTCGGGCTCGTAGATGTAGTCCCAGTGCTCGGCGAGGTCGGCGGCGTCAATCGTCTCGACGGGCAGGAGCTGCTCGACGTGCGGCTTCTGCGTCATCGTGTTGACGAACTGGGAGTTCAACAGGAACAGCCGGTCGATTTTTGCATCGCGATACGCATCGAGCATGACCTTCACGGTGCCGATGAGATCCTTGACGTGCGGCTTGTCGCCCAGGCCGCTCACGTTGGCGAGAATCGGCAGGCCCAGGCGCCGGAAGAAGGTGAGGCCCTTGCTGCCAATCAGGCAGAGACTCACCTGCGCGCCCTTCTCCTGCCATTCGCGCACCAGGAGCAGGGTCTGTTTGAAAAGATTGGCGTTCAGGCCGCCGGCCAGGCCGCGGTCGGTTGAGATCACGATGATGCCAATCGATTTCGGCTCGCGCTCCACCAGGAACGGATGGCGGTAGTCGGGATTCGCCTCGTTCAGGTGTCCGATCACGGCGCGGATCTTGGCGGCGTACGGGCGCGCCAGTTTCATGCGCTCCTGCGCGCGGCGCATCTTGCTCGTGGCCACCATCTGCATGGCCTTGGTGATCTTCTGAGTGCTCTTCACACTCGCGATCTTGTTGCGGATTTCCTTGGTGCCAGGCATGACGTCAGTAGCTGCTCGTCGCGATGAAATCCTCGATGCACTTTTTCAGCGCCGCCTCGTTCTCCTTGGTGAGCTTGGGCGTCGCGTTGATGCCCTCGAGGAGTGCGGCGTAGCTGGATTTGGCAAAGTCCTGCAGGGCAGCCTCGAAATCCACCACCTTGTTGATCGGTACCTTGTCCATGAAGCCATTGTTGACGGCGAAGATCGACAGCGCCATCTGCGCGACCGACATCGGCGCGTACTGCTTTTGCTTCATCAGCTCGGTAACGCGCTGCCCGCGCTCGAGCTGGCGGCGGGTGGCTTCATCGAGATCGGAGGCGAACTGCGAAAAAGCCGCGAGCTCGCGATACTGCGCGAGCGCGAGGCGAATGCCGCCGCCCAGCTTCTTGATGATGTCGGTCTGCGCGGCGCCGCCGACGCGCGAGACGGATATGCCGGCATTCATGGCCGGGCGGATGCCGGCATTGAAGAGGTCGGTCTCGAGGAAGATCTGGCCGTCGGTGATCGAGATGACGTTCGTCGGTACGAATGCCGTGACATCGCCCGCCTGCGTCTCGATGATGGGCAGGCCGGTGAGCGAGCCGGTCTTGCCCTTCACGGCGCCCTTGCTCACGAGCTCGACGTACTCCTCATTGACGCGCGCACTTCGCTCGAGAAGCCGCGAATGCAGATAAAAGACGTCCCCGGGGAAGGCCTCGCGGCCCGGCGGGCGGCGCAGCAGGAGCGAGATCTGCCGGTAGGCGACCGCCTGCTTCGAGAGATCGTCATAGATGATGAGCGCGTCTTCACCGCGATCCATGAAGTACTCGCCCATCGTGCAGCCCGAATAGGCGGAGATGTACTGCATGGCGGGCGGCATCGATGCGGACGCCGCGACGACGATCGTGTGCGCCATCGCGCCGTGCTCCTCGAGCTTGCGCACGACGTTCGCAACCGTCGACTGCTTCTGGCCGATGGCGACGTACACGCATTTGATGCCGGAACCCTTCTGATTGATGACGGTGTCGATCGCCAGCGCCGTCTTGCCCGTCTGGCGGTCGCCGATGATGAGTTCGCGCTGGCCGCGGCCGATGGGCACCATCGAATCGATCGCCTTGTAGCCGGTCTGCACGGGCTGGCTCACCGATTTTCTGTAGATGACTCCGGGCGCGACGCGCTCGATCGGCGAAGTGCGCGACGCCTTGATCGGGCCCTTGCCGTCGAGCGGCACACCGAGCGCATCGACGACACGACCGAGGAGCTCGGGCCCCACGGGCACTTCGAGAATGCGCCCCGTGGTCTTCACGGTGTCGCCTTCGCGCAGACCCTTGTACTCCCCCAGCACCACGGCGCCGACCGAGTCCTGCTCGAGGTTGAGCGCAAGCCCGAATATATTTCCCGGAAACTCAAGCATCTCGCCGTAGCGCGCGTCCGCAAGGCCATAGATGCGGCAGATGCCGTCGGTCACCGACACGATCGCGCCGACGTTGCGGGCGGCGGTTGCGTCCTTGAAGCCCTCGATGCGCTGCTTGATGAGGTCGCTGATCTCGGTTGCCTTGATGGCCATGTCGTTCAATCCTCTTGAATTCGTCGCTATGCGGAAAGCTCGAACGCCATGCGCTCGAGCCGGGTGCGCAGGGAGCCGTCGATGACGAGATCGCCGGCGCGAATCACCGCGCCGCCGATGAGCGCGGCGTCCACCGCAGTATGCAGCCGCACTGCGCGCTGCAATCTGCGCGTGAGCGCGGCCGACAGTTTCTCCTGCTGTTTGGCATCCAGTTGCGTGGCGGCCGTGACGGTGACGTCCACCACCCCCTCCGCCTCGTCCTTCAGCGCATCAAAGAGCGTCGCGATCTCGGGGAAGAGGGCGAGGCGTCGGTTCTGCGCGAGCGTCAGCATGAGTTCGTCCCATTCGCCGCCCAGCTTGCCACCGCCAATGCCGATCACGAAATCGGCGAGCTGCTTGGCCGTCACGTGCGGATTGCCGAGCAGGCTGCCGAAGCGCGGATCCGCGGCGACGGTGGCGGCGGTGTGCAGCGCGTCGGACCACGCGGCCAGATAGCCATGCGCCTGCGCTGCCGCGAAGGCGGCGCGCGCATAGGGTCTCGCGATGGTCGTCTTGTCGGTCATCTAGATCTGCGCTGCGAGCTTGTCGATGAGGTCCGCATGGGCGCGCGGATCAATCTCGCGCTCGAGGAGCTTCGCCGCCGCCTGCACGGCCAGCTGCGCGACTTCATGGCGCAGGCCCTCGCGCGCGCGCGTCGACTCGAGCGTGATCTGCTGGTGCGCGGCGGCAACGAGCCGCTGACCTTCGGAAGTGGCAGTGCCCTTCGCCTGCTCGATGGCCTCATTGCCGCGCTGGTGCGCCTGATCGATGATCTTCTGCGCGCGCTCACGCGCCTCGCGCAAGATCACCTCCGCCTCCTGATGCGCCTGCTTCAGCTGCTCCTGGCCTTTCTCCGCGGCCGCGAGCCCGAGCGCGATTTTTTTGGAACGCTCGTCCATGACGCCGAGGATGTGCGGCCAGATCTTCTTCATCGTGAACAGCGTGAGCACGACGAACACGAGCATCTGCACGATGAGCGTGAGATTGATATTCACGATCGTCTCCTAACGCCCAAGAGCCGCGTATGCGCAGCGGCTCAATGCGCCCCCAACGCGCTTAGGAACGGATTGGCGAATGTGAAGAAGAGCCCGAAGCCGATGCCAATCATTGCGACCGCGTCGAGGAGGCCCGCGACGATGAACATGCGGACGAGCAGCGCCGGCGCAAGCTCGGGCTGACGCGCGACGCCCTCCAGAAAGCGGCCGCCCAGAATGCCGAAGCCGATAGCCGTGCCGAGCGCACCCATGCCAAATATAACGCCCACGGCGAGCACCGTCATGGCCTGGATTTGTGCGACTTGTGCGATGTGTTCCATTCAATCCTCCTAATGCAAAACGATATCGAATGCGGTCAATCAGTGTTCTTCAGCAGGCTCGCTCGCCTGCGCGAGATAGACGATGGTGAGCATGGCGAAAATAAAAGCCTGCAGTGTGATGATGAGCAAATGGAATCCGGCCCAGGCGATGCCAAGTAAAATTTGGATGACGACGCCGAGCCAACCGCCAACCGATCCAAGTCCACTGAAGCCGTGCGACAAGGTGAAAAGCGCAATGAGAAGAAAAATCATTTCCCCGGCGTAGAGGTTGCCGAAGAGACGCAGCGACAGTGAGATGGGTTTGGCGATCGTCTCGACGATGCCAAGTAATAGATTGAAAGGCATGAGCCACGGCCCAAAAGGATGCAGGAGGAGCGATTTCGCATAGCCGCCCACGCCCTTGATCTTGATGTTGTAGTAGATGATGAGGGCGAGCACGGTCAGGGAAAGGCCGAAAGTGATATTGACATCCGTACTCGGCACGACCTTCAGGTGCGCAAGTCCGACGCCGCGCCCCACGGCGGGCAGCAGGTCGACGGGAACTAGATCCATGAAGTTGAAGAGAAACACCCAGCAGAAGATGGTAAGTCCGAGCGGCGCAATCAGGCGGCTCGTGCCCTGAAAGGTGTCCTTCACCTGCGCATTGGTCAACTCAACAATGAGCTCGACGAAATTCTGAAACTTGGTGGGCACGACGCCCGCGCCGCCCTTGGTCGCCTGACGCGCGGCGAGGTAAAAACTTCCGCCGAAAAGCAGCGCGAGTCCGACGGAGAAGAAAACACTGTCCCAATGGATGACGGAGAAGTCGACGATGCCTTGCGGCTCCCGGTTCGACAGGAAGCCCAGGTGGTGCACGATGTACTCGTTGGCGCTCGGCGCCTCTTCTGCAGCGTGTTCCAGGAGCATGTGCGTAACCTAAAAGAGCCTCAATCGCATGCTTAATCTTTGGGCGCGCGCGGCATTGTCAATCCACCGAATGCCGGCAGAGCGCTCGCGAGCGCCAACCAGTAAACGACGAATGTTGCGACGTACGCCGCGAACAGCGCTGCCGGCATCACCTTCAGCACCTTCAAAACCACCACGAACAATACGACCACGAGGCCGAGCTTGACGGCCTCGCCGACGAGAAATGCGCCCATCGCCTTTTGCGCATTCGCTGCCGTCCGGCTGCCGAAGCTCAGCAGAGCCATGGCGAGATTTGCGACGGTACCGATGCCTCCACCGAGCAGCGCGGAGAGGGCGCCTTTGCCACCGGCCAGTGCCCCACTGAGGACCCCGGCGATGATCGTCACCAGCGCCTGGCCGGCGACGACGCGCAAGGCGAAACGCCGTGCCCTCGGCAGGTCGATCGCCACCCCGTTTGCCCGCACGGAAGACAACAAAAGCCACCCCTCGGATTTCGACGCGATGGAAGTGACTTCGCTTTTACTTATGCCCGGACAAGCACTTACGCCCCCGATGCGAAGCCGCGGAATTATAGAGAGGCCTCTACAAAAAGGCTACTGGATGTGGGCGAGGATGCCGTCGAGCTCGTCGAGACTGTTGTAGCTGATGACGAGCTTGCCGCGGCCGGATGCCGCGTGCTGAATCGCAACCGCGGCGCCGAGCTTCTCGGCCACATCCTGGGCGAGCTTGTCGACGTTGGGGTCCGTCGTGCTCGCCGCGGGAGTGCGCCCCGCGCCTGCCGGGCGCTGCAGGCGGCGCACCAGCGCTTCGGTCTCGCGCACCGAGATGCCTTTCTTCGCCACCAGCGACGCGACTTCGCTCTGCTGGCGGCGGTTGGCGAGGCCGAGGAGTGCGCGCGCATGCCCCATCTCAAGCTCGCGCTTGTCGACGAGCGTGCACACCTCGTTCGGCAGCTCCAGGAGCCGCAGCAGATTGCTGACCGCCGCGCGCGAACGGCCGACCGCCTCGGCCGCCTGCAGATGGGTCATCCGAAACTCGTTGATGAGGCGTGAGAGCGCACGGGCCTCCTCCAGAGGATTGAGGTTCTCGCGCTGGATATTCTCGATGAGCGCAACGGCGATCGCCGCGTCGTCGGGAATGTGGCGGATGACGGCGGCAATCTCCGCAAGGCCCGCAATTTGCGCCGCGCGCCAGCGCCGCTCGCCGGCGATGATCTCGTAGCGTTGCGGCTCGCCCGGCGCGGTAGCTTCGAGCGGGCGCACGACGATGGGCTGGATGACTCCCTGAACCCGGATGGAATCCGCAAGTTCCTCGAGGGTCTCCTGCCGCAGGTCGGTGCGCGGCTGATAGCGACCGCGCTGCAACAGGTCGAGCGGAAGCTTGGCCAATTCTTCGCCCCGCGGTGCTTCGGCCGCTCCGGGGGCGCTGGCGATGCGGGCCGCCGCGGACTGTCCCAGCAGATCCGCGAGCCCGCGCCCGAGAGTGGGTCTCTTCTGAATCATGGTCAGCCGATCATAGCGAATCGGCCGCGCGGACAGGTCCGGCTTCTTCTTCCTCGCGGCGGATCATCTCACCGGCGAGCGCGAGATAGGCGAGCGCCCCGCGCGAATCCTTGTCGTGAAACAGCACCGGCACGCCGAACGAGGGCGCTTCGGCGAGCCGGATGTTGCGCGGAATGATGGTGCGGAACACCTTGTCGCCGAAGTGCATGATGAGCTGCGCGCTCACCTCGTTCGCCAGGTTATTGCGCGGGTCGAACATGGTGCGCAGGATACCTTCGATCGCGAGCAGCGGATTGGCGGCGGCCTTGATCTGCTCGATCGTGGCGAGGAGCGCGGAGAGCCCCTCGAGCGCGTAGTACTCGCACTGCATCGGGATCAGCACGCTGTCGGCGGCGACGAGCGCGTTGAGGGTGAGCAGGTTCAGCGCCGGCGGCGAGTCGATCACGATGACGTCGAAGTGGCCCTGCACCGCCGCGAGCGCATGCTTCAATCTCGTCTCGCGTCCCGCGCTCATCGTGAGCAGCTGAACCTCGGCGGCGGTGAGGTCCTGATTCGACGGCAACAGCGTAAAGCCCGCCGCTTCGATCTTGATGAGCGCCGACTCGATCGTCGCCTCGCCGAGGAGCACTTCGAGCGCACCCCCCTGTGCAAGATTCGCCTTGTCCACGCCGCAGCCCATCGTGGCGTTGCCCTGCGGATCCAGGTCGAGGAGCAGCACGGCGCGCTTGGTCGCCGCGAGCGAAGCTGCAAGATTGACCGCGGTGGTCGTCTTGCCCACGCCGCCTTTCTGGTTCGCAATGGCGATCACGCGCTTCATGTCGCGACAGTCTACTTCACCGGCGCGGCGCGGTTTTAAGTGGCTTGCCTACGCGACGAGTCGGGTCTGTCCGGCCGCGATGCGTGCGCGCGCGAGATCGTCCGCCACCTCATGGGTGGGACGGCTCTCGCGGCGTGAGCGCTCAAAGATGTCAGTGAGGCGCGCCGGAATGGCTGCAATCGCGGCGTGCACCTGCGCCTCGCTCGAGACGCCGTAGTACTCGTGGAAGACATTGATGATGCCGGCGGCATTGATCACATAGTCCGGCGCGTACAGCACGCCCGCCGCGTGCAGCGCCACGCCATCGCGCTCGAGGGCCAGCTGATTATTGGCGGCACCTGCGACGATTTTGGCGCGCAGACGCGGAATCGACTGCGCATTCAGGATCGCGCCCAGCGCGCAGGGCGCAAAGACCTCGACGTCCTGATGAAGAACGTCCGATGCCGCGACGGGCACGGCGCCGAATTCGCCGGCGACGCGCTCGGTGGCGGCGGCGCGCACGTCCGCCACGAAGAGCCGCGCGCCATCGGCGGCGAGCAGCCGGCACAGGTGATAGCCGACGCCGCCGACTCCCTGCACCGCAATCCCGAGGTCCTGCAGATCCGCACGCCCGAGCCGGAATTTGACGGCCGCCTTCAGGCCGAGATAAACGCCCAGCGCCGTTTGCGGCCCGGGATCGCCGCCTACATCGCCGGCATGTCGGATGAGGCCGCTGACGTAGCGCGTCTGCCGGGCCACGTTTTCCATGTCCGCCGTCGTCGTGCCGACATCCTCGGCCGTGATGTAGCGACCGCCGAGCGAATTGACGAAGCGCCCGTAGGCCTCGAAAAGCTCCGGTGTCTTCGGCCGCTTGGGATCAGCGATGATGACGGCCTTGCCGCCGCCGAAGGCGAGACCCGCCAGCGCGCTCTTGTAGCTCATGCCGCGCGACAGGCGCAGCACATCGGCCACGGCGTCGGAGCTGGAGGGATACGCCCACAGGCGGCAGCCGCCCGCCGCGGGCCCGAGCGCCGTCGAATGAATCGCGACGATGGCGCGCAGGCCCGTGCCTGCATCGCTGTGGAAGGCGACCTCCTCATGGCGATCGTATTCAGGCATTTCAAAGACGCCCATGAGGAAGCCCCCCAATCCTGCCGCGAGATTCATGAGCCTACGCCCCGGGCACCGCAGGAGGTGTTACAAAACTTGCCTCCGGAGGCCCTTCTATGAAATATTCATTTCACTAACCCGTTATTACTGGACAAATCATGCAAGTAGAGCTCGACCGCGCGGACCTTCGCATCCTCGACGTCCTGCAGCATCACGGCGGCCTCTCAGCCGCGGACATCGCCGCCCGGGTCGACCTGACGCCGTCCACCTGCTGGCGACGAATCAGCCGCCTGGAAGAGCTGGGGGTCATCAAGACTCGGGTGGCGCTTCTGGATCGGGAGAAGCTCGGCCTCAACGTCACGGTGTTCTCGCGGGTGAAGCTCGCCACCCATGGGCGCGATGAGCTCGGCAGTTTCGGCGAAGTCGTGCGCCAGCACTCCGAAGTGCTCGAGTGCTACACGCTGATGGGGGAGACGGATTTTCTCTTAAGGATCGTCACGCGCGATATCAAGAGCTACGAAGCCTTCTTTCTCGATCACCTCTCGCGCATCCCCGCCGTGCAGTCCATCAACTCATCGATTGCCCTGTCCGTCATCAAGGAGACCACGGCGCTGCCGCTGGAGATCGGAGCGGCTAGCCACCGCCCGCCGCTGCGGCCCGCGCCAGCGTAACGAGGCAGCGCGATTCGGCAAGGCCGGGCACGGCGAGCGGCCGGATGGCCATGACACGCCAGCTGCGCGGCAGCGCCTCGAGCTCCTTGTCCGGCCGCCTGCCCTTCATCGCGAGCACGCGGGTGGCGGGGCCTGCGAGGCCCGACACCTTCTGCAAGAGCTCGGGCAAGGGCGCGCAGGCGCGCGCCATCACCGTATCGAAGGGCGGATCGGGCGAGAGCGCCTCGGCGCGCGCCTGCAGCGCCTCGACGTTGGCGAGCTTCAGCATGCGCGCCGCGTGCGCGACGAAGCGGATCTTCTTGCCGTTCGAGTCGATGAGCGTAAAGCGGCGCGCCGGCTGCACCAGCGCGAGCGGCAGGCCGGGAAATCCAGCACCCGTACCGACGTCGGCAATCCGCTCTCCCGCAAGGTCGGCGTGAATCGCGAGGCTGTCGAGGAGGTGATGGGTCAGCATCTCCTCCGCGCCCTTGATGGCGGTGAGATTGTAGGCGCGGTTCCAGCGCGCGAGCTCATCGAGCAGCGCGCACAAACGGGCGGCATCCTCTTCAGCCAGATCGACGCCGAGCGTCGCCGCATCGCGCTGCAGGCGCTGGAGTAAGCTCACCGCATTCTCCTCAATCGAAGCCGCATGACACACGCGCCGTGAGTTCGCTACGCACACTACACGCACGTCTGCGGCGCACGCGGCTGGGATGGTTGCTCGCTGCCATCGTGGCTGCGCCTCCTGGTTGGGCCTCGGCCGAGGAGTTCGGCCGCTTCAGAGCCGATGATGTGCTCCTCGTGGTCGCACCGCACCCCGACGATGAGACGCTGTGCTGCGCCGGTGCCATCCAGCGCGCGCGCGCGGCGGGCGCGCGCGTGGCCATTGTGTGGATCACGAGCGGGGATGCCTTCGAGCTCGATGCGCATGTCGTGGAAAGACGCTTGTTCACGGGGACCCAGGGACTCCTTGAGCTCGCGCAGCTGCGCATGCGCGAGGCCGCGCGCGTCGCGGAGCTCCTGGGCGTCGCGCCCGCCGAGCGCTTCTTCCTCGGCTATCCGGATGGCGGCATCGAGAAGCTGCTGCACGAAAATCTCGATCTGCCGTATCGCTCGCCGCATACGGGCGTCGCCGCCGTACCCTATGAGCAGGCCTGGGCGCCGCGCGCCGTCTACAACGGCCGCGACCTCGAGCGGGATTTGCACAGCGTCATCGAGCGTGTGCAACCGACCTGGGTGCTGGCACCGACGCCGCTTGATGAGCACGCGGACCACCGCGCAAGCGGCGAGCTGGTCATCCGCATCATGGGGGCCTTGAACGAGCTCGATCACGTGCGCTACTGGATCGTGCACGGCGGCTTCGAGTGGCCGTGGCCGCGCGGGCTGCATTCCGACGCGCGGCTCGTCGCGCCGCGGCGCGCGCGCGCACTGGCCTGGCATGACTTCGAGCTGACGGATGAGGAGCGCAGGGTCAAGGAACGTGCGCTGTCTCTGTATGACACGCAGCTGCAACTCACCGCATCGTTCATGCTGTCTTTTGTTAAACGCAACGAAATCTACTCGCCCGCACCGCTAGCGGCCGCGCTCCCCACAGGCTAAATGCCGCCGTCTGCACGACAGCCGCGCGGCCTTTCCGCACCGCCACGGCCGCGCACTTAAGTAAAGACGCTGTCGGTCCGGACCGACATTTGCAATTCAAATAAGTACGCGCTTTACTCGCGCCAGTTAAGGGCAAACCCGTCGTGAGGCGGGGACGCAAAGCTTCCGGTCTTGAGAGCCTGATAGGCTCGTGAAGACAGCGGGGTTGCCGGTACGGCGCTATTTACTTTGAGTGGCGCTCGCCGTCAGTTCTTCCGGTGTTATTCGTGAACTCAATGATCGCGCTCTGCAGCCCGCAGGCTGTCGTCAGAGTGGTTCACGGATGCGCAAGAGATTTTCACCCGCCGGTTTCGGGATCCCGCAGCTCCTCCTCTGCGCTCTAATCGCAGTCACGCTCGCCGCGTGCGGCGGCGGCGGCACTACAGCAGGCACCGCCTCGCAAGCCACGGCTTTGACGTCAGCCGCAACGACGTCGCCCCCGATCGTCAACGGCACGCCGCCGTCCTCGGTCGTGGCGGGCGCAAAATATGCCTACATCCCGGCGGCTTCTGACCCCGGCGGACTGCCTCTCTCCTTCGACATTACCAACGCGCCTGACTGGGCCACATTCTCGACGACCACGGGGGAGCTCTCCGGGACTCCGGATGCCAGCAATGTCGGCATGACGGGAGAGATTGAGATCGGCGTGTCGGACGGCACGACCCGAGCGATCGTGGGCCCGTTTCGCATCCGCATTTTTCCGCATCCGACTCCGCCGCATTCAGGCACGCCCCCGACCCTCAGCGGAACGCCGGCCGCCAGCGTGACGGCCGGCCAGGCCTACGGCTTCACGCCCACCGTCACCGATGCGGGCGGCGACGCTTTGAGCTTTGCGATCGTCAATCGGCCCGCCTGGGCGAGCTTCAATACCGCCACTGGCGCACTCACGGGAACGCCGACCAGCGCGAGCGTGGGCACCTTCGCCAACATCCTGATCAGTGTGAGCGGTGGCGGCGCGAACGTCGCGCTGCCGGCGTTCAGCATTGACGTGGTTGCCGCGGCCAGCAATGCGCCGACGATCTCCGGTGTGCCGGGCAACATGGTGATTGCCGGCACTGCCTACTCCTTCACGCCGATCGCCACGGATCCGGACGGCAATACCCTGACGTTCAACATTGTGAACGCGCCGCCGTGGGCGAGCTTCAGCGCCAGCACCGGGCAACTCTCCGGAACGCCTCCGACGGCCGATGCCGGCAGCTACTCGAACATCGTCATCAGCGTCAGCGACGGCACTTTGAGCGCCTCCTTGCCGGCCTTCTCCATCCAGGTGCAGGCCCCGGCGAATGACACGCCGACGATCTCCGGTACCCCTGCGGCCAGCGTCGTCGCCGGCAGCGCCTATGCCTTCCTGCCGAGCACCACCGATCCGTCGGGCCAGATTCTCGTCTTCTCCATCCAGGGCCTGCCCACGTGGGCGAGCTTTTCGACGAGCACCGGAGCGCTCGCCGGAACGCCCCGGGCGGCCGATGTCGGCACGTACGCGGGCATCCTCATCAGCGTGAGCGACGGCAACGAAGGCGTCTCGCTGCCCGCGTTCTCCATCCAGGTGAATCCCAGACCCGCGCACACCCCGTCGATCTCCGGCACCCCGCCCGCGAGCGTCATCGTCGGCAGCAGCTATATGTTCACGCCGACGGCGAGCGATCCCGACGGCAAGGCGCTGACCTTCGCGGTCGCGAACCTGCCGCCGTGGGCGAGCTTCAGCAGCGCCACCGGAGAGCTCTCCGGGACTCCGACGAGCGCGTCCATCGGCACCTTCTCCAACATCGTGATCAGCGTCAGCAACGGCAGCGCGTCGGCCGCGTTGCCGGCCTTCTCGATCGACGTGGACGCGGCGGCTCAGCCGCCCGTCATCGGTGGGACCCCGGCAACCAGCGTCGTCGCCGGCAGCGCCTATGGGTTCACGCCGACGGCGAGCGATCCCAACGGCAATGCGCTGACCTTCTCGATCGCAAACCGGCCGTCGTGGGCGAGCTTCAACAGCGCCACCGGTCAGCTCTCGGGAACCCCCGCGGTCGCCAACGTCGGCAGCTTCTCCAACATCGCGATCAGCGTCAGCGATGGCACCTTGAGCGCCTCGCTGCCCGCCTTCACGATCGCGGTCACGCCTCCCGCCAATCCGCCGCCGACCATCAGCGGCTCGCCGGCGATTTCAGTGAGCGCAGGAACCGCGTACAGCTTCACGCCCACCACCACCGATCCGAGCGGCAACCCGCTCACCTTCAGCATTGAGAATCCGCCGAGCTGGGCTACCTTCAATACGCACTCCGGCACCCTCTCGGGAACGCCCGCAGCGGGTGATGCGGGCAGCTATGCGAACATCGGCATCAGCGTCAGCGACGGCACTTCGAGCGCATCGCTCGCCTCCTTCAGCATCACCGTGACGCAGGCGACGAGCGGCAGCGCCACCGTGAACTGGAGTGCGCCAACGCAGAACACCAATGGCTCTGCGCTCACGAACCTTGCCGGTTTCAACATCTACTACGGCACCTCGGCCGGCAACCTCAATCAGTCGGTGCAGATTGCCAATCCGGGACTTGTGACCTACGTGCTGAGCGATCTCGCCGCCGGCACCTGGTACTTCTCGGTCAACGCCTATTCGACGACGGGCGCAGAAAGCGTGGTCTCCAACATCGCGAGCAAGACGATCCCTTAAGGCCGCGCGCCGCGGCCTCAGTTCGTCACCAGCGCCGACATGAACTCGTTGACCGATGTGGCATCGAGCTTCGCGGGATTGGCGAACAGGCTTTGCACGAGCGCGGCCTGCTTCGGCGGGAAATGCGCCGCGACCGACGCCTCGAACTTCCTGATCAGCAGCGGCCGTCCCTCCGCGCGGCGCCGGCGGTGGCCGATGGGAACCTCGACCTCGATGCGCGGCGTCGCCGAACCGTCGCGGAAGAACACCTGCAGCGCATTGCCGATGTAGCGTTTGTCGGGGGCGTAGTAGTCCTGGGTGAAGCGCGGGTTCTCGCGCACCTGCATCAGCGCGCGCAGCGCGTCGACGCGTGCATCCGCGGCCACCGCATCTTCGTAGTCCGCGGCCGTCAGGCGCCCGAATATGAGGGGCACGGCCACCATGTACTGGATGCAGTGATCGCGATCGGCCGGATTCGCAAGCGGACCGGTCTTGTCGATGATGCGCACTCCCGGCTCCTGGGTCTCGATCACGATGCGCTCGATCTCAGCGAGGCGCGGCGCCACCCGCGCGTGCAGCTGCATCGCGCATTCGACCGCCGTCTGCGCGTGAAACTCGGCCGGGTAGGAGATCTTGAAGAGCACGTTCTCCATCACGTAGGAGCCGAAGGGCTGGGGCAGTGAGAACGGCTTGCCCTTGAAGAGCACGTCGTAGAAGCCCCACGTCGGCGCACTGAGCGCCGATGGGTAGCCCATCTCGCCGGTGAGGGCGATGAGGGCATGGCGCACGGCGCGGCTCGTCGCATCGCCGGCCGCCCAGCTCTTGCGCGAGCCCGTGTTGGGCGCGTGCCGATAGGTGCGCAGGCTGCCGCCGTCGATCCAGGCATTTGAAAGGGCAGCGACGACCTGGTCGGCACTTCCCCCCAGGAGCGCGGTCGCGACGGCGGTGGAGGCGATGCGCACCAGGATCACGTGGTCGAGGCCCACGCGGTTGAAGCTGTTCTCGAGCGCGAGGACTCCCTGGATCTCGTGGGCCTTCACCATCGCGGTGAGCAGATCGCGCACCGTCGGCGGCGGCCTGCCGTGCATGCGCGCCTGGCGGCCGAGATAATCGGTGACCGCGAGGATCGCTCCCAGGTTGTCGGAAGGGTGTCCCCATTCCGCCGCGAGCCAGGTGTCGTTGAAGTCGAGCCAGCGGATCATCGCGCCGATCGAAAACGCGGCCTGCACCGGATCGAGCTCGTAGGAGGTGCCGGGCACGCGCGCGCCGCCGGGCATGCTGGCGCCCGGAACGACGGGCCCGAGGAGCTTGGTGCAGGCCGGGTATTTCAGGGCCTGAAACCCGCAGGCGAGCGTATCCATCAGGCAGTCGCGCGCGGTGTCGTAGGCGAGCGCGCTCGTCACCGTGAAGTTGCGCGCGTAGTCGGCGATGGCGACGAGGATCGCATCCGGCTGCGGCCGTTGGGCGGACTTGTCGTACTGCATGCGCGCCTACGGTCGCCGGTCGAGCGGCACGAAGGCGCGGTTCTCCGGACCTATGTAGTTGGCGGCCGGGCGGATGATCTTGCCGTCGGCGCGCTGCTCGATGACGTGCGCCGCCCAGCCGCTGGTGCGCGCGATGACGAACAGCGGGGTGAACATCGAGGTCGGCACTCCCATCATGTGATAGGACACCGCCGAGAACCAGTCGAGGTTTGCAAAGAGTTTCTTCGCATCCTTCATCACCTGCTCGATGCGCGCGGCGATCGGGAAGAGCTTCAGATCGCCGGCTTCCTCGCTCAATGCGCGCGCGACCTCGCGGATCACGGCGTTGCGCGGATCGGCGATCGTATAGACGGGATGCCCGAATCCGATGATGACCTCCTTGCTGGCGAGGCGCGCGCGGATGTCCGCCTCCGCTTCGTCCGCGGTGTCGTAGCGTGCCTGGATCTGGGCGGCCGCCTCGTTGGCCCCGCCATGCTTGGGACCCGCGAGCGCGCCGATCGCGCCGACGATGCAGGAATACATATCCGCGCCGGTTCCCGCGATCACGCGCGCCGCGAAGGTCGAGGCGTTGAACTCGTGCTCGGCGTAGAGAATGAGCGAGGTATGCATCGCGCGCACCGCCGCCGCGCTCGGCGCGCGCCGGTGCAGGAGGTGCAGGAAGTGCCCGCCGATCGAGTCGTCCTCGGTCTCGACGTGGATGCGGTTGCCGCTGTGACTGTAGTGATGCCAGTAGGTGAGCATCGAGCCCACCGATGCAATCAGCCGGTCGGCGATGTCGCGCGCCGCGGCCGGCGGGTGTGCCTCGCTCTCCGGCAGGGTGCAGCCGAGTACGGAAACGCCCGTGCGCAGCACGTCCATGGGATGGGAAGCGGCCGGCAGGATCTCGAGCACCGCACGCACCGTCGCCGGCAAGCCGCGCAGCGCCAGGAGCTTTTGCTTGTAAGCGGCAAGTTCGGCACGGTTCGGCAGCTTGCCGTGGATGAGAAGATAGGCGATCTCCTCGAATTCGCAGGTGGTCGCGATCTCCAGGATGTCGTAGCCGCGATAGTTCAAGTCGTTGCCCGTGCGGCCCACGCTGCACAGCGCGGTATTGCCCGCCGGCACACCGGAGAGCGCCACGGATTTCTTGGGCGCGGGCGCCTGCGGCGCGGCCTGCTGTTTTTCTTCTTTCACGGGGCGCCTCCAAAGAGCTCATCGAGCTTGCGTTCGTAGTCGTGATAGCGCAGTACGTCGTAGAGTTGCGCGCGCGTCTGCATCCGCTCGAGCACGCTCGCCTGCGTCCCTTCGCGGCGTATCGCGGCGTACACCTCGAGCGCGGCGCGCGCCGCGGCGCGAAACGCTGACAGCGGATACAGCACCAGGCGCACGCCGGCGGCGTGCAGCTCGGCGCGGGTGAATAACGGCGTCTTGCCGAATTCCGTGATGTTGGCGAGGAGCGGCACGCGCACGGCGGCGGTGAACTGCCGGTACTCGGCGAGTGTCGTCAGCGCCTCCGCGAAAATCATGTCGGCGCCGGCTTCGACGTAGGCCGCGGCGCGCTCCAGCGCCGCCTGCTGTCCCTCGACCGCGTGCGCATCCGTGCGCGCCATGACGACGAAGTGCCGGTCGGTGCGCGCATCGACCGCGGCCCTGATGCGATCCACCATCTCGGCCGCCGGCACGAGCTGCTTGCCCGAACGATGGCCGCAGCGCTTCGCGGCCACCTGATCCTCGAGATGCATCCCGGCCGCGCCCGCTTTCGCAAGGTCGGAAGTGGTGCGCGCGATGTTGAATGCATCTCCCCAGCCGGTATCGGCATCCACGAGCAGCGGCAGCGCCGTGGCAGAAGTGATGCGCCGCACGTCCTCGCACACGTCGTTGCGCGAGGTGATGCCCAGGTCCGGCAGCCCGAACGAGGCGTTAGCGACCCCGGCGCCGGAGAGGTAGATGGCTTTGAAGCCGCTGCGCTCGGCGAGCAGCGCCGCGTACGCATTCACGGTTCCGACGACCTGCAGGGGACGCTCGGACTCGACTGCCTCGCGCAGCCGCTCGCCGGCGGAAGTTGGCGACATGGGTCGCTCCTGGATTTGACGCTGACATTTTACACGTCAATCGATCTTGACGAGCGTCCGGCCGAGAATGCTGCCGTCGATGAGCGGGGCGAACGCGCGCGGCAGATCGGCGAAGGCGACCGTGCGCGTGACGATGCGCGCCAGATGACGCGGCGCGAGGTCCGTCGCGATGCGCTGCCAGACGGCCAGGCGCAGGGCGCGCGGCGTCGCCGAGGAGTTGATGCCGAGGAGATTCACGCCGCGCAGGATGAACGGCATGACGGTCGTCTCAAGCTGCGCGCCGCCCACGAGGCCAATGCTGGCAATATTGCCGCGAAAGTCCACGGTGCGCGTCAGCCACGCCAGAGTCTTGCCGCCGACACTGTCGATCGCGCCGCCGAACTGCGCCGCCTCCAGAGGCTTGCTGCCGTAGTCGACCGCCTCGCGCAGCAGCACGCGCGCAGCGCCCAGGGACTTGAGGTACTCGACGGCAGCGGCTTTGCCGCTGACGGCGATCACCTCATAGCCGCGCGCCGCGAGCATGTCGATGGCGATGCTGCCGACGCCGCCCGAGGCGCCGGTCACGACAATCGGGCCGCCGCGCGGGGACTGCTCGTTGCGTTCCATCAAATGGATGGCAAGCGCTGCGGTGAATCCCGCCGTACCCAGCGACATGGCCCCGCGCGCATCGAGCCCCTGCGGCAGCGGGATGAGCCAATCTCCCGGGACGCGGGCGAATTGCGCATAGCCTCCGTCGTGCGTCTCGGACAAGGCGCAGCCCGTCACCAGCACGTCGTCGCCCGCATGAAAGCGCGCGTCGGCGGATGACTCGACGACGCCGGCAAAATCGATGCCGCCGACGAGCGGATAGCGACGCAGTATCCTGCCGGCGCCGGTCGCGGCGAGCGCATCCTTGTAATTGATGTCCGAGTAGGTCACGCGCACCACGACATCGCCGGGCGAGAGATCATCGAGGCTGAGGTCCTCGAAGCGCGCGACGATCTTCTTGTTCTCCTCGTGGATGCGATAGGCGCGAAAGGTCTTCATCGGGTGCGGTCAGCCTTTGTTGCGGCGCTGCAGCCACACGAGCAGTCCCTGGACATTGAGGTCCACGTCCTTGCCCAGCAGCTGCTCGAACTGCGCGTCCGTGAAATGGCAGCCGTGCCGGCGCGCAAGATCGCGCCACAGCGCGCGCAGCGCGCCCTCGATGGCGCCGGCGCGATCCGCTGCTCCCGCGTGCTCGAGCGCGATGCGCGCAAACTCGCGCACCTGGTACTTCAGGTCGCGCGCGAGCCGCGGCACGTCGCCGACGCGACCGTAGTGCATCAAATACACGTAGCGCGGCAGGTAGGCGGCCAGGCGGTCGATCGACTGCACCAGCTGCTCCGGGTCGAACTGCGTGGGCGGCGTCGGCGGCACGATGAACGCGCCTCGGGCGGTGTCCATCTCGCGATAGGACAGGCCAAAGGTGTCGCCGGTAAAGATGCCGGAGTGCTCGACATCGACGATGGCCTGGTGGTGCAGGGCATGGCCCGGCGTGTGCACGAACTCGAATGGCCGGCCAGCGAGGCTCAGGCGCTCGAGGTCAGAAGTGATGAGCACCCGCTCCTGGGGCAGCGGCACGAGCTCGCCGTAGAGCCTCTGATAGGCCGCCTCGCCGTACACGGTGCGGGCGGAGGCGACGAGCTTCGCCGGGTCGATGAGGTGGGGTGCGCCGCGCGGATGCAGCACGGCGCGCGCATTGGGCAGCGCCTGCAGCAGCGCTCCCGCGCCGTGGGCGTGGTCCAGATGCACGTGGGTCAGGAAGATAAAGTCGACGGCCGCGCGCTCGATGCGCAACTCCTCGAGCGCCGCCAGCAGATACGGCACCGAGTGCGTCGTGCCCGTATCCACGAATGCGGCGCGCCCGTCCTGCGCGATGATGTGCGCGGCGGCGACTCCGGGGCGAATGTACTCGACATCGACGGCGGCGATGCCGTCAGCGTAGCGTGTGATTTGAGGTTGCAACATCGTGCGCGGATTTGGTGCACCATAGCAAAACCACGCTGCGTTTTCACACCTCCGCCATGCGAACTGCACGTCTCTTGCCCGCTCTCATTGTCGCCCCGCTCGCCGCTTTGTGCATCGCGCCCGCGCGCATCGCGGGGGCGCAGGCGAGCCTGCCGACGCCCGTTCACCAGGAACGCGGCAATCTCGTTCTGGAAGGCATTCCGGCGCCCGACCCGGCGCTCGCCGAGCGCGTGGAGCGCTATCTGCACGCACGGCAGGCGAGCTTTCTCGACTGGCTGCCCGATGGCGGCATGCTCATCGCGACCCGCTTCGGCGACACCGAGCAAATACACCGGCTCGCAGCTCCCCTCGGGATGCGCGAGCAGCTGACGTTCTACGCCGAGCCGGTGAGCGGCGCGCGCGCGCCGCAGACCGCAGGCGCCGAGGGCTTTGCCTTCCTGAAGGATCAGGGCGGGGACGAGAATGCCCAGGTCTACTACTACCACCTGCCCGAGCACAGCATCCGGCTCCTCACCAATGGCAAGTCGCTGCACGGCAGCGTCGTGTGGTCGCACGACGGCAAGCGCATCGCCTTCTACGGCAACGACCGCGACGGGGTGAGCTTCGATATCTATGTGGCGGATATCGCCGGCGGCGCCGCGCCGCGCCTGGTCGCCGGCGGCGCCGCCGACACCTGGTATCCGCTCGACTGGTCGCTCGACGATCAGAAGCTGCTGCTGTGGAAGTACTACTCGATCAGCGAAAGCTATCTCTACATCGCCGATGTCGCGACCGGCGCGCTGACGCCGCTCGACAGAGTGAACCGCAAGATCGGCATTCGCTCCGCGCGCTTTGCGCCCGATGGCCGCGGCGTGTACGTGGTATCCGACGAGGACGGCGAGTTCGCTCAGCTGCACTACGTCGATCTCGTCACGCATGAATCGCGCAAGCTGACGGCGCGCATCCCCTGGGACATCGATTCCTTCGACGCGAGCGCCGACGGCCGCTACCTCGCCTACGTGGCGAACGAAGACGGCGTCAGCCGCCTGAGCGTCGTCGACAACACGCAGAAGCTCGAGCTCAGCCCGCCCGGCATCGCCGATGGACACATCTTCGACGTGCGCTTCGATCGCTCCGGGCGGCGGCTGGCCTTTGCCGCCGAGAACGCGCAATCACCGCGCGATGTCTATGTCTACGATCTGCAGAAGAATGCCGTCGAGCGCTGGACGCGCAGCGAGGCGGGCGCGCTCGATGCGCGCACCTTCGTTAGCGCGGAAAGAATCCGCTATCCGACCTGGGATCGCGTCGACGGACGGCCGCGCCTCATCTCCGCCTATCTGTACCAGCCGCGCACGCCCGGTCCGCATCCGGTCATCATCAGCATTCACGGCGGGCCCGAGGCGCAGTACCGGCCCGACTTCGACGCCTTCACCCAGTTTCTGGTGACTGAGCTCGGCTACGTCGTCATCGCGCCGAACGTGCGCGGCTCGGCGGGCTATGGCAAAGGCTTTCTGGCGCTCGACAACGGCCTGCTGCGCGAGGACGCGGTCAAAGACATCGGTTCACTGCTCGTGTGGATCGGCCTGCAGCGCGATCTCGACCGCGACCGGGTCGTCGTCATCGGCGCCTCGTACGGCGGCTACATGGCGCTCGCCTCGCTCGCGGCCTACAACGACCGGCTGCGCGGCGGCATCGACGTGGTCGGCATCAGCAATTTCGTGACCTTCCTCTCCGGCACCTCCGCCTATCGGCGCGATCTGCGGCGCGCCGAATACGGCGACGAGCGCGATCCGAAGATGCGCGGCTTCCTGTCGCGGATCTCGCCGCTCACCAATGCAGCCTCGATCCGCCGCCCGCTGCTCGTGGTGCAGGGACTGAACGACCCGCGCGTGCCGCGGACCGAATCCGAGCAGCTCGTGGCGCGCATTCGCGCGGGCGGCGGCGAGGTGTGGTATCTGGCCGCAAAGGACGAGGGCCATGGCTTTCGCAAGCAGAGTAACCGCGACTTCTACCTGCAAACCGCCGCGCAGTTCCTGGAGCGACTCGCCAAACCCTGATGCGCAGCGCGCGCGCGGCGCTTGCGGCCTTCAGTCCTGGGTGAAGCTCGTGTACGGACGGGGCAGCGTTTGCAGCGAAGGCTGCTGTTGGGCGAAGTAGTCCGCCAGCGCATCCATCTGCGCGCTCGTCAGCTTCGCGGCGAAGGTCGCCATGATGACATTCTTGCGGGCGCCCTTCTGATACTCATCGAGCGCGCGCGCCAGGTAGTCGGCGTGCTGGCCGGCGAGCGTCGGATACAGCGGCGTGATGCCGACGCCGTCGGCGCCATGGCAGGAGACGCACAGGCTCGCCACCGGCGGAACCTCCGCGGCCGCCTTGTGGCCGGCCGGCAGCGGCGCACCGGCAAAGTAGGCGGCAATATCGGTCATGTCCTGCTCGGAGAGCTCCTCGGCCTGCGAATGCATGGTGAAGTGCGAGCGCTCGCCGCTCTTGTACTCCTTCAGCGCGGAGATGAGGTATTCGGGGTGCTGGCCCCTGAGCTCCGGGACGCTGTAGTTCGGATAGGCGTTCTTGTACCCCTGCACGCCGTGGCAGCCGAGGCAGGTGTAGGAGATCGCCTTGCCGTGCACCGGGTCGGCTTTCAGGCTCGCCTCCTGCGCCTGCAGGGTGAAATTTGCCAACGCACTGCAGACAAGCGCGATACCCAGAACGCCCGTATGCATCCGAGACCCCATGATTCTTCTCCGTGCGCCTTGGCAAAACGACTCCGAATCTTAAGGAGTCACGGTCGCGAATGCCACAACGCGCCCCGCGACGCTCGCGCCGGTGCGCGCGGGTCATCGCGGGCGAACGTGAGCGCGTCTGCAGAAGAGGACCTGCAGTAGAGACTGGCGAGCCCTGATGACACGTGGCTGTCACTGGCGAATGTTAATTAATGACCCCTCGATCCATTCAACCGAGGGGACGAACATGAAGAAGCTGACGATCATGCTGGCCGCCGCCGCGGCGCTGGCGAACGCTGCCGGTTACGCTCAGCAGACGGCGCTGCCGCAGAGCGACTTCGGGCCGCTCGACCACGTATTCCTGATCATGATGGAAAACCAGACCAACACCGATATTATCGGTAATCCGCATGCGCCGTTCATCAACGCCTACGCGAAGATTGCAAACAGCGCGACGAACTACTTCGCTGTCGGACATCCCAGCGCACCGAACTATCTCGAGATCATCGGCGGCTCGAACTTCGGCGTTGCGAACGACTACTGGCCGAACTGGATCGGCAGCGGCTGCGTCGATCATGCACCACAGAGTACTGGATGCGTCAACGCCGTGACGCCGATTGCCGTCGCCGGCGTCGACAACGCCGTGGTCGCGACCGCCACGAACTCGAGCCAATGCAACGGACAGATCACGCTATCCGGCCCGCCGGTGCCCCACAATTGTGCGCTCTACAATTATCCCGCCCGATTCTTCAGTCCGAAATCGATCGCTGATCAGCTGGTCGCAAGGGGCAAGACCTGGAAGACTTATCAGGAGAGCCTGCCCATTATCGATCCGGGCGTGGCTCAGGTGAATTATTCGGACGGCGCATTCTCCAATCTGAGTCCGCCCGCAGTCTTCGCGCCGGGCTCCATTCAGAAGCTGTACGCCGTCAAGCACGACCCGTTCGTCTATTTCCAGAACATCGAGGTGGGCGCGACGGACGAACTCAGTCTCGCTCAGGTGAAAGACTTCGACGGGCCTGACGGTCTGTGGGTGGACCTGAATGCCGACGCGCCGAACTTTTCCTTCATCGTCCCCAATCAGTGCCATGACATGCATGGTTTCGTCTCGGGCGGCACTGCGATCTGCTCCACCGCCACGGCGGCTGAGACCGGGCTCCTCATGCTGCAGGGTGACGCGGAGGTGGCGAAGCTCGTGGAGGGCATCCGGGCGTCGCGGGCCTGGCAGAGCGGCCGCAACGCCATTGTGTTGGTGTGGGACGAGAACGACTACTCCAACGCTGCCAACCGTGTGGTGATGCTGGTCGAAACGAACTATGCCCCGAATGGCCGCGTGAGCAGCACGCCCTACGACCACTATTCGTTACTGCTGACGCTTGAGGCCGGTTTCGGCCTCTCCTGCCTCAATCATTCGTGCGATGCAACGTCGAAGGTCATGAATGATATGTTCGGCGGCTGAAGGCGCGACAAGGAACAGTTATTGCTGTGGCCGCCGACCCTCCCGGCGCGGGGGTCCATCATTGAATAGGCGAGTGGGCCTAGGAGCGCATCGCGCACGCGGCGCCGGGATTTGCGTGCAGGCGTGGACGTTACTGCTGGCGGCGTCGCTGTCTGCGTGCGCGTCCGCACAGCCGAAGGGACATCCACAACCCTCCGCCGCAGCGCCCGCCGCGTTCGTCGTCGCCGCTGCGCAGCTCAAACAACCCACGACGTTTATCGTTTACGGTGACATGCGCTTTACGGACGTGAGCGAAACGACCGCGAGCCGTCCGGGCCCGCGTCACGCGCTCGTGGCCAGGATCGCCGCTGAGAAACCGGACGCGTTGTTTTTGACGGGCGATGTCCCCTGGCACGGCAACGAGGGCGACTACCGCGTCTTTCGCGAAGAGACCGCCGCGTGGCGCAGCGTGCCGCTGCGCGTCTTCCCGGTGCTCGGCAACCACGAATTCCAGCAGTGCGCGGAGGCCGACTGTCTCGAGCACTGGTGGCAGACTTTTCCGCCGCTGCGCGGCCGGCGCTGGTATGCGGTCGCGCTCGGCGAGCAGTTGCGCTTCTTCGCGCTCGACAGCGATGCCTCGCTGCTTGCGGGCAGCGAGCAGGCGCAGTGGCTGCAGCGCGAGATTGATTCGCTCTCCGGCAGCGTGCGCTTCGTCCTCATTCTGCTGCACCATCCGCCGCTCACCGACGCGCCGGAGGGCGTGCGCGCCAATGAAGCGGCTCTCGCGGCGCGCCTCACGGCCGCCGTCCCGCAGGTCGCCGCGCGCTTCCTCGTGTGCGGCGCCCACGTCCACAACTACGAGCGCTTCGAGCGCGCGGGCATCACTTACCTGGTCTCCGGCGGCGGGGGAGCAAAACCGACGCCCCTGACGCGCACCGCCCTCGATCGTTATCAGGGCGAGAGTTTTCCGAACTTTCACTTCCTGCGATTCGAGCTGACGGCTCATGAGCTGCGCGGCGAGATGATCCGCTTAAGCGACGCCGATGCCAGCGCACCCGGCGAATGGGTTGTTGCGGACCGCTTCACGGTGAGCGCCGCAGCGCCCTAGCGAGCCGAGGCGGCGGCGTCCGCGACGGCGCGTTATTCTCGCGCCCACATCGTAAGGCTCTCCCGTTTGTTCGCGGACTGCGCCATCGGGGCGGCGCCGAGGTCGCGCCATGATCGCTCTCATCCAACGAGTCTCACGCGCCGAGGTGCGCGTCGGCGAGCGCATTCTAGGAGCCATTGACGGCGGAATCGCCGCCCTCGTGGGCGTGCGGCGCGCCGATGCGGTGCGCGACGCGGACCGGCTCGTCGAGCGGCTGCTCGGCTACCGCATCTTCCCCGATGCAGCCGGCCGCATGAATCTCGATCTGGCGAGCGCCGGCGGTGGCTTGCTGCTCATCCCGCAGTTCACCCTCGCCGCCGATACCGCCCGCGGGATGCGTCCCGGTTTCAGCACGGCGGCGGCTCCGGAGCAGGCGCGCGTGCTCTTCGAGTACCTCGTGCAACGCGCCAGCGCACGGCACCAGCCGGTGGCGAGCGGCGAATTCGGCGCATACATGCACCTGTCGCTGATCAATGACGGTCCGGTGACGTTCTGGCTCGAGACTTAACCGGCCGGAACAGTGACGCCGTCACGCTTTGGGGGAGATCTTTCTCGGCTCGGCGCGTACTTTTGCCCTATCATGACCCGTACTGATGAGCCCCTAGAGGGAGCGTAAGCCCATGTTCGAAATGAAGCATTTGATCGTCGTCCTGCTCGTCGTTCTCCTGGTCTTCGGAGCGAAAAAGCTGCGCACGATCGGTTCCGACCTGGGCGCTGCCGTGCGCGGCTTCAAGCAATCGGTGAATGAAGGGGAGAACGAGGCTGCGGCCAAGCAGATCCCGCCGCAAAAGACCGATGCCGAGTTCCCGGACGCCCGCGCGCGCGAGAGCGCCGACAAGCGTGACCGGCCGGTCTGAGGGCGGGCGCGATTGGCCACGCGCAAAGCTTTTAGACATCCGCCATGTTCGAGGGTCGCTTTCCTGAGCTCGTGATCATTTTCGTGGTCGCGCTCGTCGTGCTGGGTCCACACAAGCTGCCGCAGGTCGCCGCTCTGGTCGGCCGCTGGCTCGGCCATGCGCGCGCGATGGCGCGTCAGTTCCGCGACCAGCTCGAGGAGGAGGCCCAGAACATGCAGCGCCCGGTCGTTGATCCCACGCGACCGGCGCCACCGCCGCCGGCGACGCCGGTCGCGCCGCAACCACCCGCCGCCACAGAATCCGCCACGCCGGACTCCGCATCCCATGAGCGAGGCGCCTGAAAAGCTCGCCGAAGGGACGCTCATCTCGCATCTGCTCGAGCTGCGGGCCCGACTGATACGCGCGCTCGCAGCCGTCGGGCTGTTCTTCATTCCCTGCGCGTATTACTCCAATCAGATTTTCACTTTCATCGCGAAGCCGCTCCTCGACAAGCTGCCCAAGGGCGGGACATTGATTGCAACCGGCGTGATGACGCCGTTCACGACGCCCTTCAAGCTGTCGTTCTTCGTCGCGCTCTTCATCGCGATGCCGTACGTGCTGTACCAGGTGTGGGCCTTCGTCGGACCCGGTCTGTACCGGCGCGAAAAGCGCTTTGCCGTGCCGCTCATGGTCTCCTCGGTGGTGCTGTTCTACGCCGGCGTCATCTTCGCCTACGTCGTCGTGTTTCCGATGATATTCGCGTTCTTCACGAGCACGACGCCGCAGGGCGTGTCGATGATGACGGACATCACGAGCTACATGGACTTTGCGCTCACGATGTTCCTTGCGTTCGGAATCGCGTTCGAAGTGCCCGTTGCGGTGGTGCTGCTGGTGCTGACAGGAATCGTCAAGCTCGAAATGTTGAAGGCGAACCGCGGCTACGTCCTCATTGCCATATTCATCATCGCGGCGATCCTGACGCCGCCGGACGCGCTCTCGCAATGCGTCATGGCGGTGCCGATGTACATGCTGTACGAGGGCGGGGTGCTGATGGCGCAGATCATGCAGCGCATGCAGCGCACGGCCGCGGAGCGCGACGCCGCGAAAGTCTGATCGCACGCACTCGCCCGGCGGCGAGCCGCATGCGACGAGGCGCTCAGTGGACAAGCGCAGCTCGTTTGCCGATCATTCCAACGTGTTTGCGCCGCTGGCTAAAAGAATATGAGCACTGCACACGTCGACCGCATGCCCTCCGGCATCCCGTACATCGTCGTCAACGAATTCGCCGAGCGCTTCTGCTTCTACGGCATCAACGCCATTCTCGCCGTGTACATGACCCAGCACCTGCATTTCGGGCAGGCGCAGGCGACCGTATGGCAGTCGCTGTTCAAATTCGGCGCCTACTTCTTTCCACTCATCGGCGCCATCATCTCGGATGTGTTCTGGGGCAAATACCGGACCATCATGACGCTGGCGCTCGTGTATTGCGCCGGCTGCACGGTGCTCGCCACCGGCGGCGGGCCCACCACTCTCGCTCTCGGCCTCGGGCTCATGGCATTGGGAACCGGCGGCATCAAGCCGTGCGTCTCGACCAACGTCGGCGACCAGTTCACCTCCAAGAACCAGCACCTGATCGAGCGCGCCTTCAGCTACTTCTATCTCTCGATCAATGCCGGCTCCTCGATCTCGATTTACTTCTGTCCGATCTGGCTGAATGCCTACGGCCCGCGGGTCGCGTTCGGCGTCCCCGCCGCGATGATGGCGCTCGCCACCATCGTGTTCGCGCTCGGCCGCCGCAAATTCGTGGTCGTGCCGCCCGCCATGAGCCACGGCGCGAACCGCGGCATTGCATTTTTCCTGCTGGGTCTGCTGCCGGTGCTCGGCATTTCTGCCTGGATCTTCAATGTCGTCGGGCCGGACTACCGAACGCTCGCGGCGTTGATCACGCTGCTCGCGCTCCTGGTGCTGGTCGTGTATTTGAGTCTCAACACCGGCCTCAGGCATGCGCTGCCGGCGGAGCTGCTCAACTGGATGCAGGAGGCCTTCACGGGCCCCGCGCTCAAGCAGATCACCGGACTCGCCCTCATCTATTACGTCTTCATCGCGATGTTCTGGTGTCTGTGGGATCAGTCAAACGGCCAGACCTGGACCTTGCAGGCCACCTCCGATCTGATGGACAAGCATCTGTTCGGCTTTCTCGGCGGTATCCCTGCCTTCAGCGCCCTCGCCAGCTACCAGATGCTGCCGTCGCAGATTCAGGTGGTGAATGGGCTCTTCATACTCGGCATGGTGCCGATCTTCACCTTCGTCATCTATCCCATCATGGGAAAGTTCTTCAAGGTGACGCCGCTGCGCAAGATCGGCATCGGACTCTTTGTGATCTCGGCCTCCTACCTGATCGTCGCCTCGATCGAGAATCACATCATGCACGGCGAGACCGTGAGCCTGTGGTGGCAGATCCTCGCCTACGTCGTGCTCACCGCTGCCGAGGTGCTCATTTCCATCACGGCGCTCGAGTTCTCCTACAAGCAGGCGCCGCTCAAAGTGAAGAGCTTCATCATGGCGGCGACCTATCTGCTGGCGGTCAGCATCGGCAACGCCTTTACCGCGCAGGTGAACGGCGCGATGGTGAAGCCGGTGCCCACTCTCGCGGTCACGACCGGTGAGCAGACCTGGGCGCAGCTCGAGAGCGTTGCGAACCTGCAGCGCGGACAGAAGATCGACTTTGGCGGCGACACCGGCATCAAATTCATCGCCGACGGCGGCGCGGTCGCGCCGCTCGAGGGCACCTTCCTGATCGGTGACATCGATGCGGCGCACCAGCGCGTGCGGCTGATGGATGCCATCCACCGCCAGCCGGTGGTGAGTTCCGGGGAGTTCAAACCGGCGCTTGCGGAAGTCACGACCTATAAGCTGGTGGGACCGATGTACTTCCTGTTCTTTGCAGGTCTCGGAGGCACGGTGGCGGTGCTGTTCGTGTTCGTCGCGGGTTTCTATCGCGAGCGCACCTACGTGCGCGATGCGGCGGCGGAGCCCGCCTAGATGCGGGCAGGCTTCCTACTCTGTATCGGGGTTGCGGCCGCTCTTGCGGGATGTGTAAAAAAGTCTGCGCCGCCGCCGGCCCCAACGGCCAGCGCCTTTGTCGCGCGGGTCAACGAGGAGCTCGCCGATCTCGGCCACGAGGCCCAGCTCACCGGATTCACGCAGGACACCTTCCTCACGAGCGATACGCAGTTTCTGAATGCGCAGGCGAATGATCATTATCTGGCCGCTCTGGGGCGGGCCGCGCAGGGCGCCCGGCAATTCGCCGCAGAAAAGCTCGCGCCCGCGGATGCACGCGCGCTCGCGCTCCTGAAGTTCAACGTCGCGGCGCCCGCGCCGCGCGCGGCCGCCGAACGCACGGAACTGACCGCGCTCAGCACCCGACTTACGGCAATGTACGGCGAAGCCAAGTACTGTGCGGCGGGGGCGCAGCCGGATGCGGCAGCCTGCCAAAACATCAACCAGCTGTCGGCCGTGCTCGCGAAGAGCCGCAATTACGACGAGCTCGTCGCGGCCTGGAAGGGCTGGCACGATATCGGCGCGCCGATGCGCGCACCCTATCGGCGCTTCGTCGAGCTCGCCAACGCAGGCGCGCGCGAGCTCGGCTTCGAGGATCTGGGCGTCATGTGGCGCGCGCGTTACGACATGTCGCCGGCGCAGTTCGACGCCGAGGCGGAGCGGCTCTGGCAGCAGGTCAAGCCCCTGTACGCCGCCTTGCAATGCCACGCGCGCGCCAAGCTCGCAGAAAAATATGGTGCGCGCCGCGTGCCTGCCGGGGCGCCCATTCCGGCGCAGCTGCTGGGAAACATGTGGGCGCAGGCGTGGAACAACCTGTACGACGACATCCTCAAGCCCTATCCGGCCGTGAAAGTCGAGAGCGCCGACCGGCAGCTTGCGGCCCAGGGGTGGGACGCGGTGCGCATGACGCGCTCGGCGGAGAGCTTCTATACGTCGCTCGGCTTTCCCGCCCTGCCGCAGACCTTCTGGGAGCGCTCGCTGCTGGTGCGGCCGCGCGACCGCGAGGTCGTCTGCCAGCCGAGCGCCTGGGACATGAACGACCGCCACGACGTGCGCCTGAAGGTATGCCTGACGCCGACCGAGGAGGACCTCTACATCGTCTATCACGAGCTCGGGCACGTCTACTACTTCATCTCTTATGCGCAGCAGCCGTATCTGTTTCGCGATGGCGCCAATGACGGCTTTCACGAGGCGATCGGCGATACCATCAAACTGTCGGTGACGCCTGCGTATCTGACGAAAATCGGCCTCGCCCCCGCGGTGGCGATGAGCCGCGAAGCGCTCATCAACCAGCAGATGAAGATCGCTCTCGAAAAGCTCGCCTTCCTGCCGTTCGGCCGCCTCATCGACCTGTGGCGCTGGCGCGTATTCTCCGGTGAGATCACGAGCGCCAACTACAATGCCTCGTGGTGGCAGCTGCGCCGGCACTACCAGGGCATTGCGCCGCCGGTGGCGCGCACGGAGGCCGATTTCGATCCCGGCGCCAAGTACCATATCCCCACCAACACGCCGTACACGCGCTATTTCCTGGCTGTCATTCTGCAGTTCCAGTTCCACAAGGCGTTGTGCGCCATCGCCGGGCAGAGCGGACCGCTCAACGAGTGCTCGATCTTCGGCAGCACCGCGGCAGGTGCGCGCTTGGCCCAGATGCTGGCGCTGGGGGCAAGCGAACCCTGGCAGGATGCGATGCAGAAGCTCACGGGCACGCGCCGCATCGACGCCGCCGCGATCACGGAGTACTTCCAGCCGCTCATGGGCTGGCTCACCGAGCAGAACAAGAACCGGCAGTGCGGCTGGGAATAGCCGTCGCGCCGCAGGATAATTCGCATGCGCCTGCTTCTCATTGAGGATGATCCGGAAGCCGCACGCTTCGTGCTCAAGGGATTGCGTGAAGGCGGGTACTCGGTTGAGCACGCCGCGGACGGGCGCGACGGCCTGTTTCGCGCGACCGAGGGCAACTACGACGCCATCATCACCGATCGCATGCTGCCGCACATGGACGGGCTGGCGATCGTGCAGCTCCTGCGCCAGCAGGGCTGCGATACGCCGGTGCTGGTGCTGTCCGCACTCGGCAACGTGGATGATCGGGTGCGCGGACTGCGCGCCGGCGGCGATGACTATCTCACCAAGCCCTTCGCCTTCGTCGAGTTGCTGGCGCGCGTGGAGGCGCTGCTGCGCCGCAAGGCGGGTCCGCAGGCCACGACGACTTTGAAGGTGGGGAATCTGGAGCTGGATCTGCTCGGGCGGCGCGCACGCCGCGACGGCCGCGAGATCGATCTGACTTCGAAGGAATTCACCCTCCTGGAGTTTCTGGTGCGGCGCGCGGGCCAGGTGGTGACGCGCACCATGCTGCTCGAAGGCGTGTGGGATCTGCAGTTCGACCCGCAGACGAATCTCATTGACGTGCACATCAGCCGCCTGCGGCACGCGGTCGACCGCGGCTTTGACCGCGTCCTGATCCACACCGTGCGCGGCGCAGGCTACGTGGTACGCGACGATGGCCCCTAGCGACCGGCCGCCCTTCTCCAGCTCCTTCCGCACCAGCACGTTCCGGCTCGCCATCGCGTACTGCGTGCTGTTCACGGTGAGCGTGAGCACGTTGCTGGGCGCGATCTATTTGATCACGCGCAGCGTACTCGCGAACGAGGTCGACAACGTCATCCTGATCGAGCTCGACGCGCTCGCCGACGAATACGATCGCGAGGGCCAGAGCGGCGTCAGCGCTGAATTGACGCGGCTGCGCGAGAGCTGGGGCCGCGCCGGGGCCATCTATCTGCTCGTCGACCCGGGGCTCGAGAAGCGCGCCGGCAATCTGTCCGCATGGCCCTTCGCCGGAGTGCCGAAGGAGCGCTGGCTCGAATTTGACATCGAGGCGCTGCGCGACGGCGCCATGGTGCACGATCCGGTGCGGGCGCGCGTGGTGGAATTCCCGGACGGCTATCGCCTGCTCGTCGGCACGGAAGTCTCCGAGCGGCGCCGCTTTCAGGAGCAGTTTCGCGCCGCGACCCTGTGGGCGATCGGCCTGACCGCGCTCCTCGGGGCGCTCATGGGCCTGTGGCTGAGCCGCCGCCTCATGGCGCGGGTGCGCGCCATCTCGAGCGCCTGCCAGCAGATCGTGGCGGGCGATTTCGCGCGGCGCCTGCCCGTCGGTGGTTCACGCGACGAATTTGCTGCGCTGGCGGTCGCGGTCAACCACGTGCTCACGCGCCTCGATGAGCAGACCCTGACGGTGCGCGCCACCTTCGACAGCGCCGCGCATGACCTGCGCGGCCCGCTGTTCCGCTTGCGCGGCCGGCTCGAGGAGCTGCAGGGCGCCGCGGCGCTCGACGCGGAGGCGCGCGGCAGCATCGACCGGGCTCTGAAGGACATCGATTCCGTGCAGCGCACCCTGGCGATCCTGCTGCAGATCGCCCAGGCCGAGTCCGGCGTCGCGCTCGCCGAGAGTGCGCGCCTCGATCTCGGCGAGCTGGTGCAGGAGATTACGGAACTCTACGCGCCCGCCGCCCGCGCGCGCGGCCTCAGCCTCGCGTGCGACGTCGAAGTCGCCTGGGTGAACGGCCACCGGCAGCTTCTCACGCAGCTGCTCGCCAATCTGATCGAGAACGCCGTCAACTATGCCGGTAGCGGCGCACGCATCACGGTCACGGTGCGCGCCGACGCCGCAGGCGCGCGCCTTGAGGTCGCGGATAACGGACCGGGCATACCGGTTGAGGACCGGGAGCGCGCGCTGCGTCCCTTTGTGCGGCTGTCGCGGGCCGCTTCCGCAGGCAGCGGCCTGGGGCTGAGCCTCGTGGCGGCCATCGCCCGGCTGCATCAGGCGCGTCTTACGCTTGAGGATAATGCGCCCGGTCTTTGCGTGGTCGTGCGCTTTCAGACGGCACGGCCGGAAAATGCGCCGGAAGAACACGCGATGCCGGTGCTGCCGGCACCGCGTGTGGGGGCAGAGGCTTAACTCGTCGACTTGCCGGCCTTGCAGTCCTTCATGAACTGGGCCTTATCGGCACCGGTGAGGTTCTTGTCCGCCGCCTGCTTCTTGCAGGCCGCAGCGGTCGGCTTCGCCGTCGCCGGGTTGACTGAAGTGGTCGGCGAGGCATTGGCGGGCGCCGTTGCCGTGGTCTGGGCGAAAACCGCCGTAGTGCCTAGGAGAGCGGTCAGGGCAAGAGCGCAAATAAGTTTCATGGGCGTCCTCAATTGATGGGCCAGGCTGCGTAGGGTGCAGCGCGAGCTACATTAACTGCGCGACAATGGCGGGACGCCTAAGCGGCGGTTAAGAATTCTTAATCGACTTGCGCGCGCCGCGGACGTCAGTATGACTAACGCTTATTTGCGCTAGAGTGCGCAGCAAAGGGCGAACGATAGAATCGAGGGGGACCATGAGGGTACAGTCGGGCGCCGTGCCGCAGCTGACGCCGCGGGCGATCATTCTCGCCATCGTGCTGGCGATGATCCTCGCCGCCGCAAACGTCTATCTCGGCCTCTTTGCAGGCGTCACGATCGCCTCGGCCATCCCGGCGGCGGTCGTATCGATGGCGGTGCTGCGGGTGCTGGGCGGCGGCGGCATTCTCGAGAACAACATCGTCTCCACCGGGGCCTCGGCCGGCGCGTCCATCGCCTCCGGCGTCATCTTCACGCTGCCGGCGCTCATATTTCTGGGAGCCTGGACGGAATTTCACTTCTGGTGGGTGCTCGCGATCTCCGGATTGGGCGGTCTGCTCGGCCTGCTCTTCTCCGTACCGCTGCGCCGCTCACTGGTGGTCGAGCAGCAGATGAGCTTCCCCGAGGGCCAGGCGGCCGCGGAAGTCCTCAAGGCGGGCGCGAACCCGGCCGAGGGCGCCAAGATTCTCGCCGTGTCGGCGCTCGCCGGTGGCTTCATGAAGTTCGCGGCCGCGAGCGGCCTGCGCCTCATTCCCGATACGGCGCAGTCCGCGGCCTACGTCGGCCGCGCCATCGCGTACTTCGGCACCAATCTGTCGCCTGCGCTGCTCGGCGTCGGCTATATCGTCGGCTTCAACATCGGCACGGTCATGCTCCTCGGTGGGGTGATCGCCTGGAACATCGCCATTCCGATCTACTCCGCCTACTTCCTCGACAGCGACCCGGCGCTCGCCGCGGCGGTTGCGCACCTGTCGGCAACCGATGCGGCCGGCGCGATTCGCGGCGTCCAGATCCGCTATCTCGGCGTCGGCGCGATGCTGATCGGCGGGGTGTGGGCGCTGATCTCGATCAGGAAGTCGATTCTTTCGGGAATCCGCAGCGGACTGGCCGCCACGCGCGCGAACGTCGCGGCGGCGATCCTGCCGACGGAGCGCGATCTGCCCATGAAGTACGTGCTGATCGGGATCGTCGTTTTCACTTTGCCGCTCGCGGCCCTGTATCAGGCCATCGTCGGGCAATTGGGCGTCGCCGTGACGATGACGGTGATCATGATCGTCGCCGGTTTCGTTTTCTGCTCCGTTTCTGCCTACATGGCCGGCCTCGTCGGGTCGTCAAACAACCCGGTATCCGGCATCACGATCTGCACGATTCTCTTCGCCTCGCTGCTGCTCGCATTGCTGATGGGGCGCCACGCCGCCGCCGGACCCGTGGCGACGATCATGATTGGCTCGGTCGTGTGCTGCGCCGCCTGCATCGCCGGCGACAATCTGCAGGACCTGAAATGCGGCTATCTCATCGGCGCCTCGCCCTGGCGCCAGCAGCTGATGCTGGGCATCGGCGCGCTCGCCAGCGCGCTCGTCATGGCGCCGGTGCTGAATCTGCTGCTGCAGGCCTACGGCATGGGGCCGGCGACGAGCGTACACCCGCAATCGCTGCAGGCGGCGCAGGCGACGCTCATGGAAGCGGTTTCGCGCGGCATGTTCGGCGGAACGCTGCCCTGGACGATGGTGATGCTCGGCGTCGGCATCGGCATTGCCATCATCCTCTGCGACGAGATACTCAAATGGCGCAAGGCGCAGTTTCGCACGCCGGTGCTCGCCGCCGCGGTCGGCATCTATCTGCCGCTGGAGCTGTCCGTGCCGATATTCCTGGGGGGCGTGCTCGCCGCCATCGTGGCGCGCCGTCAAGGCGGGGCTGAAAATCATCAGGGCATGCTGTTTGCCGCGGGGCTCATCACCGGGGAAGCATTGGTTGGCGTGCTGATCGCCATCCCCATCGTCGCGACTCATCACGACGACGTCTTTGCGCTGCCGCACGCGTTGCAGTTCGGCGGCTGGCTGGGGCTTATCGCGCTGGCCGCGGTCGCCTATTTCCTCTACCGCACGGCGCTCGCCAAGCCCAGCGCGGCGCATCGCTAGGCAGGCGCCGGCGCCCTGACGCTTAGCGTCTGCGGTGCGAGTAGAACTCGACCTTCGCCCGGGAGCCCACCAGAAAGGAGCCGATCCACCCGGTGATGCTGACGATGAGCGCTCCCAGGAGCGCCGCGCCGAACCCGGCGATGCGCATTCCCGGCAGGAGGGCCGCAACCAGAGCGAGCATCGCCGCGTTGATGACGAGCAGAAAGAGCCCGAGCGTGACGAGGGTGATGGGAAACGTGAGCACGATGGCGATCGGCCGCACGATGGCATTGACGACGCCGAGCAGCAGGCCCGCGAGCACCAGTGTTCCCGCGTCGTCGACCCGGATGCCCGAAACCCAGCGCGTCGCGAGCCACAGGCCGAGCGCGGCGATCAGCGCGCGAATCAGAAATCCCATCAGGATGCCTTGCGTTCGAGTTGCTCGGTGAACACCTTGAGGCGTGCCAGCGCACGCTCCCAGCCGGTGCGCATACGCCGATATTGCACGTCTCCCACCGCGGTGGCGACAAATCCGGAACCGATGAGCCGCAGGGTCGTGCCCCGCGGGTCCTGGGAGAGCATGAAGTCGTCGGTGACCGCCGCGTCGGCGGGCAGCGCCGCACAGGGCAGATAGATGAGCCGCAGGCGGCGCTCCGGCTCGCACACATCGATATGCGCCTCCAGCTGCGTCACCCGGTCGACGGTGGCGCGAAACAGGCCGCCGGTCTTGGGGCGAATCCAGGCGTCCGGTGAACACCAGCGCGCCAGGCTCTCAGGCTCCGTGAGGGCGCGCCAAACGACCTGCACGCTGGCGGCAATGTCGGTACGATGCGCGTAGCCGCGCAATCTCTGGGCCATGCGCCATTGTGCCATGTGGCAGCGCATCGCCAAAAATGCCGCCTCGCGCGCTCTAAGGGGAGCCCATGCAAGTTCTACATAACACGCTCATGGTGCATCTCGTCGTCGCCGTTGCCTTGCTGGAGTTCTTGTTCTTTGGCTTTGCCGTTGGCAAGGCACGCGAGACCTACGGCGTGAAGGCGCCGGCGACCAGCGGCAATGAAATGTTCGAGCGCTACCATCGCGTGCAGATGAACACGCTCGAGCTGCTGGTCGTCTTCATCCCGGCCATCCAGCTGTTCGCCCTCTATGTCGACGCCCGCATCGCTGCGGCCCTCGGGCTCGTCTTCGTGATCGGACGGGCCTGGTACTTTCGCCAGTACATCCGTGATCCGAGCAAGCGCAGCGTGCCGTTCGGCGTTTCGTTTCTGCCGGTGGTCATCCTGCTTTTGGGCGCCCTCATCGGAGCGGCGCTGCACTTCAGGTAGCGCCGCGCCGCCGCAGGAACATGGCGGCGACGGGCAGCAGGGACAGGATGATGATGCCGATCGTCACGAGCCCGAAGTTGTCCTTGACGAGCGGAATGTTGCCGAACCAATAGCCGCCCCAGATGAAGAGCAACACCCAGCACAGCGCGCCCGCCAGGTTGTAGGCGAGGAAGCGCCCGGCCGGCATCCGGCCGACGCCCGCGACAAAGGGCGCGAAGGTGCGGATGATGGGCATGAAGCGCGACAGAAAGACCGCCAGCGCGCCGTAGCGCGCAAAGAACGCCTCGGTGCGCTGCAGATATTCCTGCTTCAGGAAGCGGTAGCGGCCGCTGAAGGCCGCGGGCCCGATGACGCGCCCGATGCTGTAGTTGACCGTGTTACCGAGAATCGCCGCGGTCGCGAGCAGCAGCGAGGCGAACGGCGCGGTGAGCGTGCCCCGCGTGTCGATCGCCGCGAGCGCGCCGACCGCGAACAGCAGCGAGTCTCCCGGCAGGAACGGCGTGACGACGAGACCCGTCTCTGCAAATACGACGAGGAACAGCACGGCATAGATCCACGCGCCGTACAGCGCGAGCATCTCGACGAGATGCCGGTCGACGTGCAGCACGAAGTTGACCGCCCAGTGCAGTGTCTCCAAGGCGCGGCTTCTTACTGCACGGGGGCGGCCGCGACGCGCTCGCGGGCCGCGCGCGCATGGGTCTTCAACTCGTCGAGCGCCAGGCGCACTTCCGGGTCGCGCTTGCTGAGCGTCGCCGCGGCCGCCGTGTCCAGATCGGCCGGCGGCAATTCCGGTCCATCGACGATCACGTCGGGGAGAATGCCCTTCTCGTGGATGGAGACGCCCGAGGGCGTGAAGTAGAGCGAGGTGGTGAGCTTGAGCGCGCCGCCATGCGACAGCGGCATCACGGTCTGCACCGAGCCCTTGCCGTAGGTTTTGTGGCCCACGAGCTCGGCTCTGCCGTGATCCTTGAGGGCCCCCGCGAGGATTTCCGCAGCCGACGCCGAGCCGCTGTTGACGAGCACCACGATGGGCGCGCCGTCGATGAGATCGCCGGGAGTCGCATCCATGCGAAACCGCGAATCGGAAGTGCGCCCCTCGGCGGAAACGATGAGGCCGTGATCGAGGAAGGCGTCGGCCACGGCGACCGAGGCCTCGAGCACGCCGCCCGGGTTATTGCGCAGGTCGAGCACCAGGCCCTTCAGCCCGCGCGGATTGTCGCGCTTCAGCCGCGCGAGCGCGTGCGCCACGTCATCGGCGGTGGTCTCGCTGAAGCCCGTGATGCGCACATAGCCGTAGCCCGGCTCGAGTTCCTGCTGCGCCACGCTGCGCACTTCGACCTTGGCGCGGCGCAGCGAGAAGTTGAGGAGTTCGTTGTGCCCGGAGCGGCGTACGCTCAAACGCACGGTGCTGCCGGCGGGACCGCGCATGTGGTTGATGGCGCCGGCCAGATCCGCACCCACATCCACGCCGTCAATCTTCACGATAATGTCGCCGGCGAGCATCCCGGCCAGGTCGGCGGGCGAACCCTCGATGGGGCGCAGCACCTTGACGCCGGCGTCCTCGGCGACGACTTCGATCCCGACACCGGGATAGGAGCCCATCGTGGAGAGGCGGATCTCCTCGAATTCCTCGCTGTCGAGGAAGGCCGAGTGCGGATCGAGCGCGGCCACCATGCCGCGCACCGCTTTCTCCATGAGGGCGTGATCGTCCACTTCGTCGACGTACTCGCGCTTGATGCGCTCGTACACTTCCGCGAACAAGCGCGCCTCCTCCCAGGGCAGCGTCGCGGGAGCCGGCGCTTGCGCCTCATCGCTCGGCCGTCCCGCCACGGCATTGCCGGCGAGCGCCGCAGAAAACACCAGAATGATTCCCGCGCCCAGCGCTGCCAGGGTTCGGGTGCGCGTCGCCATGCTAAGGGGACTCCCGCGTATGCGTCCGGGCATCGATTCTACAGCCGCGCGGCGCGGGTCAGCCCAATTTCTGTCCATCCCGCGCGGGGCTACATATTTGCCGCGAGCGCCTCCGGCATTCTCTGTTCCGAGGTGCAATCCACGGTGGCGGCGGATGCGAGCAGCGGCAGTTCCACCGCCAGCAGATCGACAAAGGGCGCCGGCTGACCGATGGCGAAGCCCTGGCCATAGTCGACGCCGAGCGAGGCGACTCGGGCCCGGATCTCCTCGGTCTCGACGTATTCGGCCACCGTCCCGATGCCCATGCTGCGCGAGAGCTGTGCGATGGCGCGTACCATCGATTCCGCGCGCGCATCCTTCAGGATGTCGCGGACGAAGCTGCCGTCTATCTTGAGCATCGTCACCGGCAGCTGCCGCAGGTAGGAGAGCGAGGACAAACCGGTGCCGAAGTCATCGAGCGCGACCCCGCAGCCGAGTCGGCGCAGGCGGCGCATCAGCACCTCGGCGCGCGAGATGCTCGCAACCGTCGCATTCTCGGTGAGCTCGAAGCAGAAGATGGCGGGATTGAGCCCGCTCGATTCGATCTGCTCGAGCAGAAAATCGCCGAAGGTGTCGTCGTTCAATGATTGGCCCGAAAAGTTGATCGCAAACACGCAGGGCCTCGCTGCGAGCAGCGCGGCGTGCGGCTTCAGCAGTGCAATGGCCTTCTGCACGACCCAGCGGTCGATCGTCGGCATCAGCTGGTAGCGATTGGCGGCGGAGAGAAAGCGGTCCGGCCCGACCGTCTTGCCGTCCTCCTCGATCATGCGCAGCAACAGCTCGTAGTGCGGCCGCGAGTGTTCGCAGCTGTCGAAGGGCAGTATGAGCTGCGCATCGAAGCGCAGCCGGTCCGCTTCGATTGCTTCGCGCACGCGCGAGGCGATGTTGATGTCGGTGAAGCGCCGCACGATGCTCGCATCATTGGGCTCGTACACCGCCACGCGGTTGCGGCCGCGATCCTTGGCCGCCTTGCAGGCAGTCTCCGCCGCGGCCAAGGAATGCATGAGTTCGCGCGCCTCGCGCTCAAACGGCGCGACGCCAATACTGATCGATACATGCAGGCGCGCGTCACCGCGCAGGGTACCCAGCTGCTCGGCGCCCTCGCGCAGTGATTCGGCAAATTGCGCGGCGTCTTCGAGGCCGGTCGGCAGGAGCACTGCAAAGCGGTCGCCGGAGATGCGCGCCGCGAACGCGCCGCGCGGCAGGCGCCGGCGCAGCAGCTCGCCTATCTGGGTGATGATCGTATCGCCGACGTGCATGCCGAAGTTGTCATTGATGACGTGCAGCTGGTCCGAATCGATGTAGAGCGCGCTCCAGGCGGCGGCACGATTGGGTTCGGTGACGGCGGCGCGCACCCGTTGCTCGAACGCCTGGCGCGTATAAAGCCCGCTCATGGCATCGAAGCTGCTCTCGATGACGCTCGCCGCCTTGCGCGCGAGCACATCGCCCAGGCGCGCGTCGCGGTCCACAAATTCGTCGGCGGATTCATCGCGGAAGAGTGCGAGCACACCGGTCGCGCGGCCGCTCGCATGCTTGAGCGGACAGGACAGGATTCGGTAGGGCACGGCGGCGGCGTTGCCGGCGGCCATCTGATTGATGATCACGGGCTCGCGGCGTATCTGCGCCATCGACAGGAGCTGGCGGTGCGTGCGCGTCACGAGCTGGCTGTCGGGCGGCTTGCCGCTCGTCGAGCGGATGAGCACGATGCCCTTTTCGGGCACGAAGAGCGCGCTCATCGCGCAGCGCAGGTATTCGTTCGCCTGCTGCAGGATGCCCCTGAGCTCATCGGAGTCGTCGCCGTCGGACTCAGCCTTGGCTGCCGGATCCGCGAGCAGCAGCTCAAGATCCTTGTCGAGCGAGTCGACGCGGTGTCCCAGATCAAAGATGGCAGCGCGCGCCAGGAGGTCGCGCCGCAGGCATTCGAGCGCGGGCCGCAGCAGCGCGTGCACCAGAGCGAAGCTGCGCGCCTCGGTTTCCGCGGCGCGGCATCCGATGGCAAGGATGGCGATGGGTTTGCCGGCATCACTGCGCAGCCAGAAGAGATAGACGGGCAGCCCCGCATCGAGCATCCGCAGTTCGCCGGCGCTATCGGGCGCGCGGCCCGCGGCCGCGAGGTTCTCCTCGACCAGCGTCACAAGATCCGGCCCGGTCGTCGGGTCATTCGACCAGCGCAGCTCCCCCTTCGAATCGAACAGCGTCACGCTGGCCGCGCGCGGCAGCTGCGAAATCACGAGCTGCGCGTAGGGCTCGAAGGAGCCCCAATGGTTCGGTTCTACCGATGATTTGCCGGCAGCATTCATGCAAATGGCGATCACGGCCAGGAAGGGCGAGCGCACGATAGGAGAGGCTTAACCTTGGAATCGTTGAACGAGTTGGCGCTTTCGTTAAATGTGCGGTGCCCGCGCCCGGCGCAGCGCCATTGAACTTAATGCGGCCGCGATTCACGGATGCGGGTCGGGGGTGACGAACCACGGCCGCGGATCGATGGGCTTGCCGCCCCTGCGGATCTCAAAATAGAGCTCGGGAGCGTCCTCGCCGCCGCTGTCGCCGGCGGCGGCGAGCGGTTCCCCGGCGGCGACCGGGTCGCCGGCGGCCTTCAGGAGGCGTTCGTTGTGACCGTACAGGCTCAAGTAGCCGTTGCCGTGGTCGACAATGGCGAGCAAGCCCAGCCCCGCGAGCCAGTCCGCGTAGATGACCCGGCCGTCGGAGACCGCGCGCACCGGGGAGCCGCGCTCGGTGGCGATGCGCAGTCCGTCCCATTTGATGCCGCCCGCGCGGGTGTCGCCGAAGTGCGCGAGCACTCGGCCGCTCACGGGCCATGCGAGCTTGCCGCGCAGCCGTGCAAACGCATCCTGCCCATTGGCCGGATAACTCGGCACTACCCGCTGCAGATCGTGCAGCAGCTTCTCAAGCCCCGCCTTCTGGCGCTGCAGGCGCTCGAGACTCTGCACGCGGTTGCGCGCTTCGATCTGCAAAGTCGCGAGCACCTGGCTCCTTTGCTGCCGGGCCTGCTCGAGTTCTGTCAGCTGCGCATGGCGTTCGCCTTCGAGCGCCTGCAGATGAGCCTCTTCGGCGGCGAGCGCCTGATCCACGCGCCCGATCTCAGCGAGCTCGGCGTTGACGCGGTCGATTTGCTCCGCATGCGCGCGGCTGAAGTAGCTGAAGTAGACGAACAGCCGCCCGGCGCGCGCGGGATCCTGCTGATTGAGCAGCAGCTTGAGCGGCTCGACGGTGCCTATGAGATAGGCGGCGCGCAGCTCGTCCGCGAGGCCTTGGCGGGCGCTCGCCAGCGCGACCTCGTGGCGGTGTTGGTCTTGCGCAAGCGCGGCGCGGCTCGCACTGCGCTGCGCGAGCTCACCCTTGACGCGCTCGAGCCCGTCGCGGGCGCTGATGACCGCCATTTCAGCCGCGCGCAGCGCGCGCGCGAGCCGATCGCGCTCGAGCTCGTCGCGGTTCACCTGGCTTGCGATGCGGCCGATCTGGGCCTTGATGGCCTGCAGTTCCGCCTCGGCCTTCTTGCGGTCCGCCGGCGGCGGCGCGGCGCTCAGCGTGCCGCAGACGAGCGCCATGAGCGCGCAGTACACCCAGGCGCGGCGCGCCCGCCTGCGCGGCGCGCCCCGGCGAGCGCGCGGCTCAGCGGCGTGAAGCAATCGGCGACTCATCATAAAGCGTAGGAGCCGCAGCCTAACCTCCTCGCGCGCGCGCCACTACGCTTTATAATGCGGGGCATGGACCGCTTGCTCGAATACGCCGGACATCATTCGATTCTTGCCGCCGCGGCAGTGCTCATGGCGCTCGTCGCACTCGGCTATGAGATGCGCGCGCGCGCGCAGACTTTCGCCGCCGCCTCCCCGCAGGATGTCATCAGGCTCATGAACCAGAATGCACTGGTACTGGACATCCGGCCGCAGGAGGCGTTCGCAGCGGGGCACGTTGCGGGCGCCCGCCATATGCCGTCCGACCAGATCGTGAAGGCGGGCGAGACGCTGAAAAAACAGAAGGACAAGCCCATCGTCGTGTACTGCGAGTCAGGTCCGCTCGCCGCCTCGGCCGTGCGCGAGCTCATCGCGCAGGGTTTCACGAGGGTGTGCAGCCTGCGTGGCGGGCTCTCCGCGTGGCGCACCGACAACCTGCCGCTCGCCAAGGGCTGAGCGGCTGCGCCGCAGACCCCGTGGATGAGCACGCCGAAGGTTCAAATGTACACAGCCGACTGGTGTCCCTACTGCGCCCGCGCACGGCGCCTGCTGCAAGCCAAGGGCGTTCCATTCGAGGAGATTGACGTCGATGCGAGCCCGGAAAACCGCGCGCAGATGGTGGCGCGCTCGGGCCGCCATACCGTTCCACAGATCTTCGTAGGCGACGTCCATGTCGGCGGATCCGATGAGCTCTTGGCGCGCGACGCTGCCGGCACTTTGGACCCCCTCATCAAACCCAGGAATGAATCATGACGACCAAGGAAACCACCGGCGACCCCCCCAGCGCGGCCGACGTGCGCGACGCTTTGACGGGGCCACAGCTCGCACTGCAGAGCGTCTACCTGAAGGACTGCTCGTACGAGGCGCCTAACGGTCCGCGCATCGAGGGCTCATGGAATCCGCAGATCAATCTCGATCTGAATACCACGGTCAACGGCATTACGCCGGAGCTGCGCGAGGTGATTCTCACCGTCACGGTGTCCGCCAAGCACGACGAGGCGACGGTATTCCTCGTCGAGGTCAAGCAGGCCGGCATCTTCATGATGCGCAACCTTTCCGAAGTCGAGCTCGCTCGCGCCCTCGGCAGCATCTGCCCGAGCGTCCTCTTTCCGTATGCACGCGCCGCCGTTTCGCATCTCGTGACGCAGGGTGGCTTTCCGCAGTTTCTGCTGCCCCCGGTGAACTTTGATGCGCTGCAGGCGCGCGGCGATGCAAACGGGCCGGTGACCAAGAATTGAGCGAGCCCGATCCCGAGGATTCGATCGCCGTCCTCGGCGCCGGCTCATGGGGTACCGCGCTCGCCATCCAGTTCGCGCGCGGCGGCAAGGCGACGCGACTGTGGGGACGCGACGCGCCGCAGATGCACGCCATGGCGCGCGAGCGGCGCAACCTGCGCTACCTGCCGGGCGCTGAGTTTCCGGCTGCATTGAGCGTGGTCACCGACGTCGGCGCGGCTCTCGATGGCGCCCTCGACGTCCTGGTTGCCGTGCCGAGCCACGCCCTGCGCAGCGTGCTGCGCGCGATCGCGCCGCGTCTTGCGCGGGGCATGCGCCTCGCGCTCGCCTCCAAAGGCTTCGAGCTCACCACGAGCCAGCTGCCGCATCAGGTTGCGCAGGAGGAGCTCGGCGCCGGGCGCTCCATCGCCGTTCTCTCCGGTCCCACCTTCGCGCACGAGGTGGGCGCGGGACTGCCGAGCGCGATGACGATCGCCTCGCCGGATGCGCAGTTCGCCACCGCGCTCGCCTACGATCTTTCCGCCGGAAATTTTCGCGCCTATACCTCACCCGACATCATCGGCGTGGAAGTCGGCGGCGCTGTCAAGAATGTGCTCGCCGTCGCGACCGGCTTCTCCGACGGTCTCAACTTCGGCGCAAACACGCGCGTCGCGCTCATCACCCGCGGCCTCACGGAGATGACGCGCCTGGGGGTCGCGCTCGGCGGCCAGCGCGACACCTTCATGGGTCTTGCGGGGCTGGGCGATCTGGTCCTCACCTGCACCGACGATCAGTCACGCAACCGCCGTTTTGGATTGCTGCTCGCCAAGGGCGCGGCACCGGCGGACGCGCTGAGGCAGATCGGCCAGATTGTTGAAGGCTACATCGCCACCCAGGCGACCCGCGAGGTCGCCCAGCGCCTCGGCGTCGAGATGCCGCTCTGCGAGGCGGTCTATCAGGTTCTGTACGAGCGCCTGCCGGTGAGTGAAGTCGTTCACGGCCTCATGAGCCGGCCGGTCAAGGCGGAGACGGATTAACGCCTGCAGGATGCGCGCCGGTCGCGGCGGGCCAGCGCTTCGTCGCCGAACGTTGGCCATTGCGGCGTCGCCCGGCTGAGCCATGCTCGCGAAGTATCCGCGCCCCGCAGGCGCGCTGGCCTAGGCAAAGCCATTCTGGCGCCATGCTTCGTACACGACGAGCGCCACCGCATTGGCAAGATTGAGGCTGCGATTGCCGGCGCGCATCGGAATCGTCAGGCGCTGCTCAACGGGAATCTCAGCGAGCACCGCGCGCGGCAGCCCGCGAGTCTCGGAGCCAAAGAGCAGCGCATCCCCCGGACGGAATCTGGCATCGCTGTAGCGCTGCGCGCCCTCGGTCTCGACGCTGAACACCCGCGCGCCCGGCAGGGCAGCGCGGCAGGCCGCGAGATTGTCGTGCAGCGCGACGATCGCGCGCTCGGCATAGTCGAGGCCGGCACGGCGCACGCCCTTGTCACTCAGATCGAAAGTGCAGGGCCTGATCAGGTGCAGGGCGCAACCCGTATTGGCGCATAGGCGGATGATGTTGCCGGTGTTCGGCGGAATTTCCGGCTGCAAGAGGAGGATGTGAAACAAGCTGCAGGAATCGTCTATCTGGGGTGATTCGGCGATAATGCTCGTATGGACGCCGTGCACGCCGAAGTCAAGAATCTCCTGCGGTTTTCCTTCTGCGGGCTCGACTTCTCGTCGCCGCTCGTGCTGCTCTCCGGCTGTGTCGGCTTTGGCGAGGAGTACACGCGCGTCGCGGGCTTCTCAAACAGCGATGCGGGCGCCATCGTCCTGAAAGGCACCACGCTCAATCCCCGGCTCGGCAATGCGCCGCACCGCGTGTTTGAAACACCCGCCGGAATGCTCAACGCCATCGGCCTGCAGAACCCGGGCGTCGAGCAGGTGGTGCGGCAGGTCCTGCCGCAGCTTGATTTCGCCGAGACGCGCTTCATCGCCAACGTCTGCGGCTCGACCATCGAAGAGTATGTCGAGGTCACGCGGCGCTTCGATCAATCGCCCATCGATGCGCTCGAAATCAACATTTCCTGCCCGAACGTCAAGGAAGGCGGCGTCGCCTTCGGCAATTATCCCGAAGCGTCCGCGCGCGTGGTCGCGGCGTGCCGTGCGGCAACCCGCAAGCCGCTCATTACGAAGCTCTCGCCCAATCAGACGGACATTCGCGAGAACGCGCGCCGCTGCATCGAGGCCGGAGCGGATGCGCTGGCGGTCATCAATACCGTCATGGGAATGGCGATTGATATTGAAACCCGCCGGCCCGTCATCGGCAATGTGCAAGGAGGCCTGTCGGGACCGGCTATCAAACCGATCGCGCTTCTCAAGGTGCATCAGGTGTATGAAGTTGCGCGAGCGCAGCGCGTGCCCATCATCGGCCAGGGCGGAATCACCACGGCGAAGGATGCGCTGGAATTTCTGATCGCGGGCGCAAGCGCGGTCGGCATCGGCACCGCGCTCTTCTACGATCCGCTGGTGTGCAAGAAGATCAATCAGGGCATCGCTCAGTATCTTAAGGCGCACGGTTTTGCCACCGTGGCGCAGCTCGTGGGCACGCTCAGCACGGGCGCCGAGATCGAGGATTGCGCGGTCTCGGGCTAGCCTATTCGCTTGCCGCGCCCGCCTGCGGCCCGCCGTAGCCCAAATGAACCGGCAAAGCATCAGCGGTGCGAAACCAGGCGATCCGGCTTTCCGTAAAAATGTGCTTTTGCGGCGGAAACGCCTGCGGATCGTCGAACGAGGCGGTGTTGACGCTGACCTCGGCGGGAGACTTCGTGCTCAGGAACACCAGGTAGCTGCCGCAGTCGCTGCAAAACTGGCGCTTGCCGTGCGCCGAGGATGCATAGGTGCCGGGCACGCCCGCAATCCAGTCAAAACTCTTGCCGGGAAACGTCACCCAGGCGACGACCGGCGCGCCGGAGTTCCTTTGACACATGCGGCAATGGCAATAGCCGCTGTCAAGCGGGCCCGCCGTCACCCGAAACCGCACGGCACCGCACAGGCATCCGCCCTCGTGAATCGTCATTGCAGCTCCAGCGATAGCTCGATCGGCAGATCAATTATAAGGCGCGCCCGTCCTTTTCGGATAATGTGAGTGCCGATTTTCCGCGCGCCACGCTGCGATTGCGATTGCGATTGCGCCATGAGCTTGGCGCCCGGTGTCGCAATGGGTTCGCGCAGATGCAGGACCTTGGACTTGAAGTTCGCCGCGGTGCGCACGCCGGCGGTAGAGCGCAAATCCTTGCTGACAGGACCTCGCCGGCGCGCCGACGAAGCGCTGCGCTAATTGGCCTTGCGGGCGACGCTGCCGCCCGGTGTATGCAGCGAATGCGTCGCAAAGGCGATTTCGACTCCGAGCGCCGCGAAGCGCTCCAGAATGCCCAGGTTGATCGTCTGCTGCAGATCGGCATAGGTTTTGTAGTCCGACACCGTCACGAAATAGACGACCTCAAATTGCAGCGCCCACTCGCCGAAGGCCAGAAAATGGCAGCGGTCAAAGCGCGTCTGCGGCTCGGCTTCGATCACGGCGCGCACCGCCGCCGGGATCTGCCGCAGCTTCTCGGCCGGCGTGTCGTAGGTGACGTTCAGGCGGAAGGCGGAGCGGCGCTCGCGCATGCGCCCGTAGTTGCGCACGCGCGCCTTCAGGACATCGGCATTGGCGAGGATGATCTGCTCGCCGGAGATGCTGCGCAGCCGCGTGCTCTTGACGCCGATGTGCTCGACGGTGCCCTGGATGTCGTCGACTGCGAGCGAGTCGCCGATGCCAAAAGGCTTGTCGAGCGCGATCGACATCGAGGCGAGGACGTCCCCGAGCACGCTCTGCACGGCAAGCGCCACCGCGACGCCGCCGATGCCAAGCCCGGTGAGCAGTGGCTTGATCTGCACGCCGAGATTGTCGAGCGCGAGCAGAAAGGCCATCGCCCAGATCGTAAGGCCCGCGATGAAGACGATGATGTCGATGGAGCCGGACTGCACTGGAGCTGCGGTGGCGGTGCCCGCGCGCCGGCCGCGCCGCTCGATCGCATAGCGCACCGCCGCCATCGCCCACAAGCCCACCTGAAACCAGAAGCCGAAGACGACGGTGATGTAGATGATGCGATCGATGCGGCTCGGAATGTAGAGCAGCGTCGAAGCGAACCACAGCGCAACAATCCACAGGAAGACACGGCTGGTGCGCGCAATGAGCAGCGCCGTCAACTCGACGGCAAGCGGATGCGTGCGCCCCGCCTCCTGCCATTTGCGGCGGCGCGCGGCCATGAATGTCTTGACGACCGGCAGCACCGTGAAGGTGAGAAGAAAAGCGGCGACGGCGATCGCCCACGCGCCGACGCTGTTGCCGAGATATTGCAGATCCCAGATGGCGCGCCAGTTCGGCATCCAAACTCCGTCGTCGTAAGCGACGACGGATTATAAGCAGCATGCCGTGCTGCGGCGCTTAGGAAGGTCCGCGGTCGACGTCCGACATGCCCAGCTCCTTCAACTTGCGGGTGAGCGTGTTGCGGCCCCAGCCGAGGAGCTTGGCTGCGTCCTGGCGGTGGCCCTGGGTGCGTTTCAGCGCCGCGCGAATCAGGACCCGTTCGAGCTGCGGCTGGGCCTCATCGAGGAGCGGCCGCTTGCCCGTCATCGCGCGGGCGTCCGCCCACACTGCAAGCGCCTTCGCCCAGTCGGCATCGATTGTGCCGCTCGGCACCGCGGCGGTGAGGTCGGCGGGCAGATCCTCGATGCGCACTTCGCGTCCCGGGGCGAGCACCGCGAGGCGACGGCACAGATTGACGAGCTCGCGCACGTTGCCGGGCCAGCCGTAGGCGGCGAGCTTGGCAACGGTTTCGGGTGCAAAGACCTTCGGCGCCACCGCGAGCTCCTGGGTCGCGAAACGCAGATAGTGCTCGAGCAGATCCGCAACGTCCTCCGCGCGCGCGCGCAACGGCGGCAACTCGATGCGGATCACATTGAGGCGGTGATAGAGATCCTCGCGAAAAAGTCCGCGCTCGACACGGGTCTGCAGATTCTGATGCGTCGCCGCGATGACGCGCACGTCGACGCGGATCGGCGTCTGCCCGCCCACGCGGTAGAACTCGCCCTCCGCCAGGACACGCAGCAGCCGCGTCTGCAGCGGCGTTGACATGTCGCCGATCTCGTCAAGGAACAGTGTGCCGCCGTCGGCCTGTTCGAAACGGCCGCGGCGCTGGGCATCCGCGCCGGTGAACGAGCCTTTCTCATGGCCAAAGAGTTCCGACTCGAGCAGGTCCGCGGGAATCGCCGACGTGTTGAGCGCGATGAAGGGCTTGCCCGAGCGCGGGCTGTGGTCATGCAGGGCGCGCGCAACGATCTCTTTGCCCGTGCCCGATTCCCCGGTAATCAGCACCGTCACACTCGAGCGTGCGAGCCGCCCGATCGCGCGAAACACCTGCTGCATGGCCGGAGCCGAGCCGCGCAGCTGCGGAATGCGCGGCACCGGCACGGCCTCGATATGGCCCTGCGGGTGCGCGCGCGCCGCGCGCCTTACGAGATCCACCGCATGGTCGATGTCGAAGGGCTTGGGCAGATACTCGAAGGCGCCGCCGCCAAAGGCGGACACCGCGCTGCCCAGATCGGAGTGCGCGGTCATCACGATCACCGGCAGCGCCGGACGCGTTTCGTGGATCCTCTTCAACAGATCAAGACCGGAGAGGCCCGTCATGCGGATGTCGGTGACGAGCACGTCGGGCGCCTCGCGCTGCAACGCATCGAGAACCGGTTCCGCCGAGTCGAAGGCGCGCGGTGCCATGCCGCCATCGCGCAGCGCGCGTTCGAGCACCCAGCGAATGGAGGCATCATCGTCGACGAGCCAGACGTGCAGTGCGGAATTCATGCGGCCTCCGTGAGGGGCAAGAGCAAAGTGAAGACGGTCCGGCCCGGCTCGCTTTCAAATTCAATGAGTCCCCCATGCCGCGTGACGAGATCCTGCGCGACCGCCAGTCCCAGTCCCGTGCCATTCGAGCGCCCGGTGACGAGCGGATAGAAAATGCTCGCGCGCAGCTCCGGCGGCACGCCGGGCCCGTTGTCCTCGACCTGCAGGCTGGCGACGAGCTTGTGGCGCACCGAGCCGATGCTGACGCTCGAGAGCACGCGAGTGCGCAGCGTGACGCGGCCGCGCTCGCCGAGCGCCTGCAGCGCATTCCTGGCGACGTTGAGCAGGGCCTGGATGATCTGATTGCGATCGAGCATGGCGCTCGGCAGGCTCGGATCATAGTCGCGCTCCACCAGCACCGACGCGCGCGCCTCGGCGCGCAGCAGATGAAAGACGTGCTCGCAAAGCTCGTGCACGTTCACGAGGCTGCGCAGCGGCGGCCGCCCGGGGCCGGCAATCGAGTCGACGAGCGCCGTCAGCCGATCGGCTTCGCCGATGATGACGCTGGTGTACTCGTGCAGCGTCGCGTCATGCAGCTCGCGCGCCAGAAGTTGCGCCGCGCCGCGCAGGCCGCCCAGCGGGTTCTTGATCTCGTGGGCCAGCTGCCGAATCATCAAGCGGCTGCTTTCCAGCCGCGCGAGCAAGTCGCTTTCGCGCGAGATGCGCTGGCGCTGCGTCGCGTCGGCGAGCTCGAGCAACAGATGCGTGCCGGTGATCTGTCCTGCCAGCGGCGTGATCGTGACGTCGAGCACGCGCGCGTCGCGCGACGTGCCGGTCGGCTTCAGCACCAGCTCGCGATCGGCGATGCCTTCTCCGGAATCGAGCACGCGCCGCAGGGTTGCGACCAGACCGTCGGACTCGTGCAGGAAATCTCCGAACGGCCGGCCGCGCGCCTGCTTCAGGCTGAAGGCGAGCACATCCTGGGCCGCCACATTGGCGTAGATCGGGCACAGCTGCGCATCGAGCACGACGATGCCCGTCGCCAGCGCATCGAGCAGGTCGGCCGGATCGAAGTGCGATAGAACCGAGGGCAGACTGTGTTCAACGGCCACGGCGCCTCGCGTGGGCGCGGGTCGCCGGGCGGCTGGCTACCGGGGACGGGGCAGAGGCGCGTTGGCCGGCGAGAGCACCGACGCTTGGCGCACGTTGAAAGGCACGCTCGCCGATTGGCACACGACCGTTCCGGTCGCATCCTCGACCCTGACCGAAAGGGTATGCGCGCCGCGATAGACCGAGTTGAGCGAGAACGGACTGTCTAACGGGATGGTCGACGGCACGGGCGCGCCGTCCAAAAACACGGCGACGCGGTCGCCCGCGCGCAGTTCGGGCTCGACGTGCACGCTCGCCGGAACCGATTGCGTGTTCTGGAACATCTCCTGGCTCGTGGGCCGAGTCACGACGCAGGTCGAATACACCGGACCTGCGGGCGCGGCATTGCGCGTGGCATAGGCAGCGGGGATGCGCTGCGCCGCCGGCGCCTTGTAGGTCTGCGCGGCCTGCAGCTGGATCTTTTGCGCGCCCGGGTGTGGCTGATCGCTGTAATGCGTCACGCCATTCTCGTCGACCCATTTGTAGACGGTCGCGGCACTCGCCGCCGCTGCGGCGGCAATGCACATTAAGGTAAAGGCCAGGGCGCGCATACAAGCTCAGCATAGCCGCGCCGCGGCCGAAGAACAAAGGCAGAACGGCAGCGTTTAACAACTGTAGTACATTTCCAGCTCAACCGGATGCGTCGACATGCGAAAACGCGTGATCTCCTGCATCTTCAGGCCAATATAGGCGTCGATCACATCATTCGTGAACACGCCGCCGCGCGTGAGGAACTCGCGGTCCTTGTCCAGATGCTCGATGGCCATATCGAGCGAGTGACACACGGTGGGGATGTGCTTCGCCTCTTCGGGCTCGAGATCGTAGAGATCCTTGTCGGCGGGGTCGCCGGGGTGGAGCTTGTGCTGGATCCCATCCAGGCCCGCCATCATCATCGCCGTGAACGCGAAATAGGGATTCGCGCAGGAGTCGGGGAAACGCACTTCGATGCGCCGCGCCTTCGGATTTGAAACCCACGGGATGCGGATCGAAGCGGAGCGGTTGCGGGCCGAGTAGGCGAGCATGACCGGCGCTTCGAAGCCCGGCACCAGGCGCTTGTAGCTGTTGGTGCCCGGGTTCGTGATGGCGTTGAGCGCCTTGGCGTGTTTGATGATGCCGCCGATGTAATGCAGGGCCAGCTCCGACAGACCGCCGTATTTGTCGCCGGCAAAGAGCGCCTTGCCGTCCTTCTGCAGGGACTGATGCACGTGCATGCCACTGCCGTTGTCGCCGACGAGCGGCTTGGGCATGAAGGTCGCCGTCTTGCCGTAGCCATGCGCCACGTTATGGACGCAATATTTGAGAAGCTGCACCTGGTCGGCCTTGTAGACGAGGCCGCCGGCGCCGATGCCGATCTCCGACTGGCCGCCGGTCGCCACTTCGTGGTGATGCACTTCGACCGTGAGACCCATTTCTTCACAGGCGAGACACATGGCCGAGCGGATGTCCTGAAAGGCATCCACCGGCGGCACCGGAAAGTAGCCGCCCTTCAGCCCCGGTCGATGGCCGCGGTTGCCTTCCGCGTACTCCTTGCCGGAATTCCAGGCTCCCTGCACCGAATCGATTTCGTAGAACGAGCCGCGCACGTCCGAGCCGCTGCGCACGCTGTCGAAGATGAAGAACTCGTTCTCCGGCCCGAAGAGCGCGCCGTCGGCAATGCCGGTCGACTTGAGGTAGGCCTCGCCCCGCTTGGCGAGCGAGCGCGGATCGCGCTCGTAGCCCTGCATGGTCGCAGGCTCAATGACATCGCAGCGGATGTCGACCGTCGTCTCCTCGAAGAACGGGTCGATCACCGCGGTGCTCGGATCCAGCATCAGAATCATGTCCGACTCGTTGATGCCCTTCCAGCCGCCGATCGAGGAGCCGTCGAACATCTTGCCGTCGCGAAACAGCTCTTCGTCGACGAGGCGCGCCGGAATGGTGACGTGCTGTTCTTTGCCTCGCGTATCGGTGAAGCGCAGGTCGGCGAATTTGACCTCTTTTTCTTTGATCAGCTTGAATACAGCGCTCGGAGTCATACCGTCTCCTGGGGATGGGGGTCTTGATCAGTGCAGGGCCTGTGCCAGGCCCGAATCATTCGCGAATCAAGCACTTGGCCGGGATTTAAAAGTCGTGGTCGCACCGCTTTGGTGCGCGCACTCAAATGGCGTGCACCGACGGGGTGCGCGATTGTACCCCACCCTCCGTCCGCTGTTTGCGGGAGAGGATTTATACTCGCGGCCCCATGAAGCCCCCACGCCTCGGCAGCACGCCGCGCACCTTTCAGGAGCTGATTTTCGTGCTGCAGCGCTACTGGGCGGACCAGGGCTGCGTCATTCTGCAACCCTACGACATGGAGGTCGGTGCCGGCACCTTCCACACCGCCACCTTTCTGCGCGCCATTGGACCTGAGCCCTGGAGCGCCGCCTACGTGCAGCCGTCGCGGCGGCCCACCGACGGGCGCTACGGCGACAATCCTTTTCGCCTGCAGCACTACTACCAGTTCCAGGTGATCATCAAGCCCTCGCCGCTCGATATCCTCGACCGCTACCTGGGCAGCCTGCGGCGCCTGGGGCTCGACCCGCTCGTGCACGACGTGCGCTTTGTTGAGGACAACTGGGAATCGCCGACCCTCGGCGCATGGGGTCTCGGTTGGGAAGTTTGGCTGAACGGCATGGAGATCTCGCAGTTCACCTATTTCCAGCAGGTGGGCGGGCTCGACTGCCGCCCGGTGAGCGGCGAGATCACCTATGGTCTCGAACGGCTCGCCATGTACCTGCAGGGTGTCGAGAGCATCTACGACATCGTGTGGACCGAGGGCCAGCAGGGTCGCATCACCTACCGCGACGTGTTCCAGCAGAACGAAGTGGAGCAGTCGGCGTACAACTTCGAGAAGGCCGAGGTGGCCGTGTTACTGCGGCACTTCGTCGATCACGAAAAAGCCTGCACCGATCTGCTGGCGGCGGGGCTTGCGCTGCCCGCCTATGAACAGGTGCTGAAGGCCTCGCATACCTTCAACCTCCTCGATGCCCGTCATGCCGTCTCGGTGACCGAACGGCAAAGCTATCTGCTGCGCGTGCGCACCCTGGCGCGCGGCGTGGCGCAGGCATATTACGCCAGCCGCGAAGCGCTCGGCTTTCCGCTCTCGAAGTCCACGAGAGTGGCGGTTGGCGCATGAGGGCCGAGCAGCGCGACTTTCTTGTTGAGCTCGGTACGGAGGAGTTGCCGCCCCACGCGCTCCTCGAGCTCTCGCAGGCCTTCGCCTCGGGCCTCACGGCGGGGCTTGCCGATGCGGGCCTGCGACACGCTGCGATCAAGCCCTTTGCCACGCCGCGCCGGCTCGCCGTCTGGGTCAAGCGCCTCGCTGCGCGCCAACCCGAGCAGAACTTGAAACGCCGCGGTCCTGCCGTGAGCGCCGCGTTCGATGCAGCGGGCGCGCCCACGCGCGCCGCGCTCGCCTTCGCGCAAAGCTGCGGCACCTCCGTCGAGATGCTGCAGAGGCTGGAGGAAGCCAAGGGTGTTTTTCTCTTCTTCATCGGCACGAAGCCCGGCGCCGAAGCCGTCACACTGCTGCCCGGAATCGTGCAGAAGGCCCTGGAGGGGCTGCCCATTCCGAAGCGCATGCGCTGGGGCGCGGGCACCGCCGAATTCGTGCGTCCGGTGCACTGGCTCGTCCTGCTCTACGGCAAGGAGGTCATTCCGGCGACGCTCCTCGACACGCGCTCCGGTCAGACGACGCAGGGTCACCGCTTCCTTGCGCCGCGGCCGCTGCGGGTGGCGACGCCCGGGAGCTACGCGCGCTTGTTGGGCACGCGCGGCTTCGTCGTCGCCGATTTCGCGGCGCGGCGCGAAAGAATCCGCCAGCACGCGACCGCGCAGGCGGATGAACTGGGCGGCCGGGCGCTCTTCGATGCCGAGCTCCTCGATGAGGTGACGGCGCTCGTGGAATGGCCGGTGAGCCTCGCCGGCCGCTTCGATGCGCGCTTCCTCGAGCTGCCGCGCGAGGTGTTGATCTCGACTCTGCAGGACCATCAGCGCTACTTCCCGGTGGAGGACGCGCACGGCGTGCTGATGCCGTGGTTCATCACCACGAGCAATATCGAAAGCCGCGAGCCCGCGAAGGTCCGTGAAGGCAACGAGCGCGTCGTGCGGTCGCGTCTGGCGGACGCGGCATTCTTCTGGGAGCAGGACCGCAAGCAGCCGCTCGCGGCGCGCAGCGCAGGCCTCGACAGCATCACCTTTCAGGCGCAGCTCGGCTCGCTCGGCGACAAAACGCGCCGCGTGCGCGCACTCGTGGGCGAGATCGCCGCGGCCATGCAGGCCGATCGCGCAGCCGCCGAGCGCGCCGCCGAGCTGTGCAAATGCGATCTTGCGACCGCCATGGTCGGAGAGTTCCCCGAGCTGCAGGGAATCATGGGCCGCTACTACGCGCTGCTCGACGGGGAGCCGCAGACGGCGGCCGATGCCATCCGCGAGCACTACCTGCCGCGCGGCGCGGGCGATGCGCTGCCGACGTCCGCTGCCGGTACGGCGCTCGCGCTGGCGGACAAGCTCGACACCCTGACCGGAATTTTTGCGATCGGTCAAAAGCCGAGCGGCACGCGCGATCCCTTCGGCCTGCGCCGGGCCGCCATCGGCGTCCTGCGCATGCTGATCGAACAACGCGTCGATCTGGATCTGCGCAGCCTGATCGAGCGCGCCGTGGCGTTGCAGCCGGTGACGGCGGCGCGCACGGCCGATGAGGCCTACGACTACATCCTGGAGCGGCTGCGCGCCTACTACCTCGAAGGCGCCGGCCGGGCGGCGGCCACCTCCGCCATTTCGACCGAGATGTTTGACGCCGTGCTCGCGACGCAGCCGCGCTCGCCGCTGGATTTTGACGCGCGCCTGCAGGCGCTCGCCGCCTTCCTGGCGCTGCCGGAGGCAGCAAGCCTCACCGCCGCCAACAAGCGCATCGCCAATATCTTGAAGAAGGCGGACGGCGCGCCGCGCGGCGCCGTCGACGTGGCGGTGCTGCGGGCCCCGGCCGAGGTGCGCCTCTTCGATGCGATGCGCGCGCTCGCCGGCGCCGTCTCGAACACGGCCGCGCAGCGCGAGTACACCGCCTCACTCGGACTTCTTGCGCAGCTGCGCAGCGCCGTCGACACTTTTTTCGACGAGGTCATGGTCATGGACCCTGATGAGACGCTGCGGGCCAATCGACTGGCTTTGCTCGCCGAGCTGCGCGGGCTCTTTGCCGGAGTCGCGGACCTGTCACGCTTGCCGGGCTGAGCGTTCGCATGCAGCTCATCGGCTCCTTCGTCTTCACGGTGTTCCTGTTTCTGTGGACGTTCTGCTACGCGATCTTTTTCGTCGTCGCCTGCCTCTTCCTGCCCTTCAGGCTGCGCTTCGCCCTCGCCCGGTTCTGGGGAACCGTGCTGCTCGGAGCGCTGAAATGGACCTGCCGCCTCGACTATCGCGTCGAGGGGTGGGAGAACCTGCCCCCCGGCAATCACGTCGCGCTGTGGAAGCATTCGTCGTCCTGGGAAACGATCGCCATGGCCGTGATCTTTCCACGGCAGGTCTGGGTGCTGAAGCGCGAGCTCACGTGGATCCCCTTCGTCGGATGGGGCATCCTGCAACTGCACGCCATCGCCATCGATCGCAAGTCCGGTGGCTCGGCCGTCGCACAGGTCATCGAACAGGGCCGGGCGCGGCTGGCCGAGGGCTCTTGGGTCATCATCTTTCCGGAAGGCACGCGCATGCCGCGCGGCCAGACGCGCAAGTACGGCGGCAGCGGCGCGCTCCTCGCCCGCGAGGCCGGCAAGATGATCGTGCCCGTGGCGCATGACTCAGGTGACTACTGGCCGCGCCGCGGGCTCATGAAAAAGGCAGGCACCATACGGGTCGCCATCGGACCTGCCATACCAGCGGCCGGTCGCGAGGTGCGCGAGGTCAACGATGCCGCACAGTCGTGGATCGAGGAGAAAATCCGCAGCTGGGAGACCACCGAGCGGAGGCCGGAGAACGCGTAACCTTCGTGATTGCGTCGATTTGCGAAGGATATCGCAGCATCAAACACGCCATTGGTCTGCCAGTGCATCAATCGCCGGGAACGCGTTACTCGCGCGGCCGACGAGGAGATCCCGATGAGCTTCGTGCGGATTTGATGCGTCGACCTTCGCGTCCCGCCTACGCAGGTCATTCTTTCTGCCGACAATCGCTTTAGAGCGCGGGCATGCAGGGATCATTTCTGCGCCATGTTGCCGAGGACGATGACCGGATACGTACAGACTCTCGGCGCGGTGATGGCAAACATAACGGCCGCAACGACTTCACGGTTCGTTAGTTTTGCACCCGCGCCCGGGTCACGAATCGCGTCCCAGGCGGCGCCCAGCGGATCGGTATCGTCGAAGTCCGGCGGGTAGATCGCTGTCACGCGGATGCCGTAACTTTTAAGCTCTTCACCCAGCCGCTCGCTGAACCCGGACTGGCCGTGCTTGGCCGCGTGGAAAGCCGCGGACGCGCTCCCAGAATACGGACCCGGTAACCCCTGCGGTCGATACGATGGTGACGATGTCGGCCGCCGCCGATCGGCGCAGGCCCGGCAGCAATCCCTTGGTCATGAGGACCGTTCCGGTCACGACCGCCGCGACCGTGGTGGCGATGTCCGCATCACCGAGGTCCTCAAGATTTCCCGGTAACCAGGGAGCGCCGTTGTTGATCAGCACGTCTACGACAGGTGTCGCTGCGAGCGTGTGGCGGCAGGCCTGCGCGACGCTGTCGGGTTGAGCGAGGTCGCAAGGCACCGTCGCGATGTCTCGTTCGCAGCGAGCCCTGATGGCATCGGCGACGGCGCTCAGCGCGGTTTCATCGCGACCGAGCAGTACGAGGTCGGCGCCGTGATCTGCCACCGTAATCGCCAGCGCGGCGGCCCAGCCCCCGACCCGCACCGGTGATCGCAATACGTCTGCCGGATAAGGTTGAAGGGGATGTCATGGCGCACACGGCTGTAGGTGCAGAGGTTGACGGCGACGGATTGCCTGACCGCGTAAGTCGCGAAGGGACTGCGCGGACCGTCGCTTATTGGATCTATTTCCGATCCAATGTTGGTTGTTGACGGCCTATTGACTCTCCAAGAAGGTAATCCAGGGCGGGACTCAAATATCGAGGTTGGTTACGGTCAGGGCATGCTTCTCGATGAACTCACGCCGCGGCTCGACCTGATCGCCCATCAGTGTCGTGAAGATGTCATCCGCCGCCACTGCATCCTCGATCCTCACCTGCATCAGTCGCCGGGTTTCAGGATTGATGGTTGTATCCCATAACTGCTCAGGATTCATTTCACCCAGGCCCTTGTAGCGCTGAATGCTCTGTCCCTTCTTGGCCTGTTCGAAGAGCCACAGCATGGCCTGCTTGAAGCCGGAGATCTCCTGGCGGTCCTCGCCACGCGTAACGTAGGCGCCCTCGCCGATCAAGCCGGCGAGGGTTCGCGCCAAGTCGGCTATATGGTGGTACTCGGCGGACTCGAAAAATTCACGCGGCAGAAACTTGTCGCTCGGCGTGCCGTGCTCGGTCTTGTGGACGATGATCCGGGAGCCGTGCGGGTCGGGGGCGCTGCGTAGCTCGACCCGAAACGTGCGCGTCCCGTCGTGCAGGCCGTTCAGGCGGCTGTTCAGCTCGTGCGCCCAATCACGCAGCCAGTCGCGCCGGTCGAAGTTCGCGGGCGTCACTTCGGGCATGTAGATGAGCTGCTCCAGCAGGCGATCATCGTAACGGCGAGCCCAACGCTTGATGATCGCTTGCACTTCCACGTACTTGCGTGCCAGAACCTCAAGAGCCGTCCCAAGGATGGCCGGAGCGATGGCATTGACGTGCAGGGCCGCATTTTCCAGTGCCGTGTTGAGCAGCACCGCATCAAGCTCAATATCGTCCTTGACGTAGTGCTCCTGCTTGCCGCGTTTTACTTTGTAGAGCGGCGGCTGCGCGATGTAGATATGCCCGCGCTCGATGAGCTGCGCCATTTGGCGATAGAAAAACGTCAGCAGCAATGTGCGTATGTGGCTCCCGTCAACATCAGCATCTGTGTTGTGGGCCGCCAGTCCGCCCATCCCGGCAATGAAGTTTTCATCACCTTCGACGGAGAAGTCGTACACGTAGCCGCTCGTGGAAGGCACCTCGTCGACGGCGACGATCGGCAGCGTCATCAAATCGCCGTCGAGTCGCTCAAAAAAACGATTCTTGATGTTTGCAGGCTTGTCTGAGCTGACGAAGCGCTCAAGCTGCGAGGCTGTTGCATGATCCTGCCAAACCGCTCTCAATTTTCTGAGGTCGTCCTTCGCGCTCACGGCAATCTGCCAATGAGGGTGTTTCGTTTCGCAGGGTGCGCCGCGGATCTCCCGCACAACTCCGTCGGGTTCAATTCGCCTAAGCGATGCGACAACCTCGAGCGAGCTTAGGCAATAAGAAATGCCGCTCGCGATGTCGTAAGACGACGTTGCAAAAGCGATTTGGCATGCACCGACGGTGCCGTCGCCCAGAAAATAGCCGCGCAAGAATGCAAGCCGCATGGACTCGGACACGTTGAATACCAAATCGGGAATGCATTTGGTCAACGAATCCGCGCCGTGGAAGCGAAAAACGTGTTGCCAAGCCAATGCGGCAGCCCGATTCACAAGCTTCAACTCTGCACAGCGACTCTCCGACTCATAGAACTGGACCGGCAAATTAAAAACGCCCACGAGCTTCTGAGCCATTTCTTCGTGAAAGCGCCGATTTCCACTTCCAATCGAAATACGTATGCCGTTGCGGTCCGAACAGGATCCCTCGGCCATGTAGAAGCCGAGGAGACTCATGAGATCTTCGGTGACTGCGACGAACCGTGGAATTCCGCGCTTGGCGTAGTGCTCCGGCGTCAACTCCAAATCTTCGCGCGAAGCGAACCAATCCAGATCGCCATCTTCCAGAATTGAAAGACGCACATAGTCGCGAACGCAGTTGCGCCCGGAGCCGGTGTATTGCTCCTCCCAAATTCGCTCGAGTCGACTTGGGCCTATGGACGCCCTTTGGAGCACGCTTTCCTTGTCGGCACCCACTGCATCCACATAGGCTTCAAAGTTCGCACGAGTAGGACGCGAAGTTCCCTTCTCCCATGCGTAAAAGGTCACCGGCTGGCGAATACCGATTGCAGCGCACAGGGCCCGATTCGATATACCGCTACCGCGACGTAGCTGTGCAAGCTCTGTACGTATTTCCTCCGGGACTTCGACGCGCGGAGCAGTCATTTCCGAGTCTTCAGCATGATTCTCAAGCACTGACTCCTTGAACCATGCTTCGACGGCCGGGCCGCGGACCCAAATCTGCCGTGCAGCGTCGGGTATCGCGTGTAGGGCGCGCAGAAGATCAATCCGCGAAGGCGCTTGAACAGGAAACCGGATTCGAAAAGGTGCCACCATGCGATCGCCCACTCGCAGCTCGTCGCCGCGCTTCAAACACACGGCATCATTCTCATGGACGAATACGCTGTGGCTCGAAGTCACTCGAACCGACCGGCCATAAGCGGTCCGCACACAGAAGAGCTTTTCTTCGAGCCGATGGCGAATCACGCTGCGAATCGACTTGTAACGGACCTTGTGATCTTCCAGGCCGAAGCAGAGGACGTCGCCCATTGATGCGCCGGTGAGTCTATCTGTGGCTCCGCTGGGGTCTTTAGCCGCCAATGTCGAGTCAATGAAGGCGCCGATGCGGACCATGCGCACGCCCTCTTCGCCTTTGACAAACACATGCTCATCCCCATCGACGCTCATGATGATGATGCGGTGATAGCGCAGTTTCTCGATATCAAACTCGTCGCGCCCGATGCCGCAGCCGAGCGCAGTAATCAGCGTTCCCACTTCAGCTGACGAAAGCATCTTGTCGAAGCGCGCTTTCTCGACGTTCAGGATCTTGCCCTTCAAGGGCAAAATGGCTTGGGTGCGCCGATCTCTGCCTTGCTTGGCTGAACCGCCTGCCGAATCGCCCTCGACAATGAAGATCTCGGACAGGGCCGGATCCTTTTCCTGACAATCCGCAAGCTTGCCGGGCAGACCTGCGATGTCGAGCGCTCCTTTGCGCCGCGTCATGTCGCGCGCCTTGCGGGCCGCTTCGCGCGCGCGCGCCGCCTCGATGATCTTGGCGACGATCGCGCGCGCATCCGCGGGATGCTCGAGCAGGAAATCCTGCAGCTTGGCACTCACCGCGGTTTCAACAATGCCTTTGATTTCCGAGGAAACGAGCTTGTCCTTGGTTTGCGAGGAGAATTTCGGATCCGGAAGTTTCACGGAGAGGATGGCGGTCAATCCTTCGCGCGCGTCGTCGCCGGTCGTCGGAATCTTCTCCCGCTTGGTCGACATTTCCTTTTCAATGTAGTCGTTCAGCGTGCGCGTGAGCGCGCTGCGAAAGCCCGCCAAATGCGTGCCGCCGTCCTTCTGCGGAATGTTGTTGGTGTAGCAGAACATGCTCTCCTGATAGGAGTCGTTCCACTGCATGGCCACTTCAATATTGACAGTGCCCTCCTGCGTCTTGAAACCGCATACCGATTCATGAATCGGCGTGCGCGCGCGATTGAGATATTTGACGAAAGCCTGCAGACCGCCCGCGTGCTCGAAAACATCGGATTTGTTCTCACGCTCGTCGATGAGCTCGATGCGCACCCCGGAGTTGAGAAACGACAGCTCGCGCAGACGTTTCGCGAGGACTTCGTAGTTGAACTGGATGTGCGTGAAGATCTGCGCGCTCGGCCGAAAGCGAATGATGGTGCCGCGTTCGGACGTCTCGCCGACGACCTTCAGCGGCGCGACCGGTACGCCGAGCTGGTACTCCTGGCGGTGCAGTTTTCCGTCCCGGCTGATCGAGAGCTGCAGGTACGCCGAGAGGGCGTTGACTACCGAGACGCCGACGCCGTGCAGGCCGCCTGCGACCTTGTAGGAGCTGTCGTCAAACTTCCCGCCGGCGTGCAGCACGGTCATGATGACCTCGGCCGCGGAAACCCCTTCCCCCGGGTGAAGATCAACGGGAATTCCGCGCCCGTTGTCGGACACGGTCACCGATTCATCCGCGTGGATCGTGACGACGATCTGGTCGCAGTGCCCCGCCAGGGACTCGTCGATGGAGTTATCCACCACCTCGAAAACCATGTGGTGGAGCCCGGACCCGTCATCGGTGTCGCCGATGTACATGCCGGGTCGTTTGCGCACTGCATCAAGACCCTTTAAGACCTTGATACTACTGGAATCGTAGACGTCGGTAGCTGACATGGATTGGCCCAAAATGCGACCCGCCATTATACCGATTTTATGCCCGTTTGACCCTTCCCTGTTCCACGTGGAACACGCGATCCGGCGGCCCGAACAGCGCGCGCGCGCCGTTGAGGGAGGTGAGCACGAGCTGGCATTGCAAGGCCCTCACCTGCTCGACGAATCGCGCCAGCCGCTCGCTGTCGAGCTCGGCCGCCGGATCATCGAGCAGCAGCGTAGGCACGAGGTCCGCTCGCTCGCGCAGCATCTTGAGCTGCGCCAGAATCATGGACGTCGCGACGAGCTTCTGCTGTCCGCGCGACAGGACTTCTCCGGCGGCACGGCCCTCGACCCGCACCTGGACGTCGGCGCGATGCGGGCCTGCATGACTGAGACCCTGGCGGCTGTCCCGAGGCCAGGCGGCACTCACCGCCTCCGCCAGCGACAGGTCGGCATTCCACCCGGCGGCATAGCGCAGCTCGGCCGCAAAGCCGGCCAGCGGCCCGATGGTGTCATCCCAATAGGGCTTCAGGGCGTCGAGCAACCTCCGCCGCGCCGCGGTCACCCGCTCGCCGTGCCGCACGAGCTCCGCATCCCAGGCGCGCGCCGTATCGGGGGCCGTGCGCAGCGCCGCGTTGCGCTGTCGCACGGTCCGGGCGTACCGCTGCCACGTGTCGATGAAGAGAGGTTCCACGTGGAACACGGCCCAATCGAGCCACCGGCGCCGCCGTGGGCTCCCCTCTTCAAGGAGCTTGTGAATGCCGGGCTCAATGGCCTGGACGGGGAAGGCCTGAGCGAGCTGTGCGAGCGATCCGATCGGCACGCCCGCAAGCTCCGCGCTCGTGCGCGCCCGGCGCCGGACCTCCACCCGGATGGATTGACCGAGCGCTCCCGCCGTACGCCCGGCCGCGCGCAAGACCGTCTCTTCATGGCGGATCAGACGCTCGGAATTGCGCGTCCGGAAGGAACGGCCCCGCCCCAGCAGGTAAATGCCCTCGAGCAGGGACGTCTTGCCGGAGGCATTCGGGCCGTGAACGAGGTTGGTGCCCGGCGCCAGGTCGAGCTCAACGCGTTGAATGCAGCGAAGATTTTCGAGCGCCAGCTCCGCCAGCGGCATGCGCGTGCGGTCGCCTAGAGCCGCATCGGCATGACGACGTACTTGGTATGGGTCGTGCCGGGGGCCCGAATGAGGCAGCTGCTGTTCGCATCCGTAAGACCGATCTCGACGCGATCGGTGTCGATCGCGCTCAAAGCGTCCAGCAAGTAGTTGACATTGAACCCGATCTCGACCTCATCTCCCTTGTAGTTGACTTCCACCTCATCTTCGGCCTCCTCCTGCTCCGGATTGTGGGCCTGGATCATCATGAGATCGGGTTTCATCGTGACGCGCACCCCGCGGTACTTCTCATTCGACAGAATGGCGGTCCGCTGCAGCGCCTGGCGCAGCGCTTCGCGTTCGGCATCGATGATTTTGGTGGGCGAAGCCGGGATAACGCGGCCGTACTCCGGGAAACGGCCATCGATCAGCTTCGAAGTGAAGCGAATTTCGCCGATCTGGGCCCGAACGTGATTGGTGCCTATGGCGAGTTCGATATTTTTCTCCGCGCCCAGGATCCGCTGCAGTTCCAGCACGGCTTTCCTCGGCAGGATCACCTGCTGAGCCGACTTCACGCGGTTTTCGAGCTCCGCTTCGCACAGGGCCAGCCGATGTCCGTCGGTGGCAATAGCGCGCAGCGCCTTGCCTTCGGTCTCGAGCAGCATGCCGTTCAGGTAATAGCGCACGTCCTGCTGCGCCATCGCAAAGTGCGTCTTGTCGATCAGCCGGCGAAACTCCCCCTGCGCCACAGTAAGCGTCTGCTGCGCATTGATTTCGTCGACCACCGGGAATTCAGCCGCAGCAAGACTCGACAAAGTGAAACGGCTGCGGCCTCCGCGCAGTGACAGGCGCTCGCCTTCGGTAGACAGCGTCACGTTGGTTTTCTCGGGCAGCGCGCGAAAAATATCGAGCAGCTTTCTGCCCGGCACCGTGATGGCGCCATTTTGCTGGACACTGATGGTGGCGGTCGCGACCAGTTCGACTTCGAGATCCGTGCCGGTCACGCTCAGCCGATTGTCATGTGCCGACAGCAGAACGTTGGCGAGAATGGGCATTGTCTGGCGCCGCTCCACGACTCCAATGACACTTTGCAGGGGAGCGAGCAGATCTTCGCGCGAGGCTGTGAGCTTCATGAATAACTCTTTTCTTAAAGATTAATCTTAGTAGTAGTTGCAGTAGGGCCTGTGTATCCCGGGGATAAGCTCCTCATCTTGCGCGTATTCAGCCGCTTGCAGCCCGACATGCGATCCCCAAACCCATGGAACGAGTTGCGCGCGAGCTGTGGATATCCTGTATGTGATCGCGGCGCTCAAATCGATCCCCAGGAAATGCACAGGAAAATGGACCTACCCCGCCAGAGTTCTCAACAAATTTGAATAGTCTTCGGTCATGCGCCGCTCGCTGTCGCGCAGCGCTTTGATTCGCTTGCATGCGTGCATCACTGTGGTGTGATCACGGCCTCCAAAAGCATCGCCGATTTCCGGCAAACTGTGCGTCGTCAGCTCCTTCGCCAGCGCCATCGCGACCTGGCGCGGACGCGCCACCGAGCGGCTGCGGCGCTTCGAGAGCAGGTCCGCCATTCTAAGCTTGTAGTAGTCCGCAACGGTCTTCTGAATGTTCTCGATCGTCACCAGCTTTGCCTGCAGGGAGAGCAGATCCTTCAGCGCCTCCTTGGTGAATTCTATGGTGATCGCATGCCCGGTGAAGCGTGAGTTTGCGATCACGCGGCGCAGCGCGCCCTCGAGCTCGCGGACATTGGAGCGGATGCGCTTGGCGATGAAGAACGCCACCTCCTCCGGGAGCTTGACGCCCGTGCCCTGCGCCTTGGTCATCAAAATGGCGACGCAGGTTTCGAGCTCCGGCGGCTCGATCGCCACGGTGAGGCCCCACCCGAAGCGCGACTTCAGGCGCTCCTCGAGACCCTCGACCTCCTTGGGGTAGCGATCGCAGGTGAGGATGACCTGGTGCTGGCCTTCCAGCAGTTCGTTGAAGGTATGGAAGAATTCCTCCTGCGAGCGCTCCTTGCCTGCAAAGAACTGAATGTCATCGATGAGCAGCGCATCGAGCGAGCGATACGCGGTCTTGAATTCATTCATCTTGTTGTGCTGCAGCGCCCGCACCATGTCGCTGACGAAGCGTTCGGAGTGGACATAAGCCACCCGCACCTCGGTATCCCGCCCCTTGGTGAGATGCGCGATCGCGTGCATCAGATGCGTCTTGCCGAGTCCAACTCCTCCATAGAGGAACAAGGGGTTATAGGCGCGACCGAGATTTTCCGCGACCTGCAGCGCCGCGGCCTTTGCAAGCTGATTGCTCTTGCCTTCGACGAAAGTCCCGAAGCAAAAATCAGGATTCAGGCGCGCCCCGACCACAAGCCCCTCGGCGCGCCGCGGTCGCGGCGGGGCGGCGGCGCTGGCGGGCGCCGCGGGCGCGCGCGAGCCGACTTCCACCGTGATGATCGGCGCATCGCCCGTGCTCTGGTGGCGCAGCAGTTCACCGATCCTCGGCAGGAGATTGGCGTTCACCCAGTCGACCACAAAGCGATTCGGTGCCAGGAGCTTCAGGGCGCCCGCGCCCTCCATGACCTGCAGCGGCCGCACCCAGGTGTTGAATTGTTGTTCAGGAAGCTCCGCCTCCAGAGCGCGTACGCAACGAATCCAAAGCGACGCTTCCACGAGCTCTTGATCTCCGACGACTGTCTCGTGATACGAACGAGGACGGGAAAAGGCTGCGCAGTCTATACCTTGAGGCGCAGCTGCTGAAGGCTTCGGTATTGTATTGACACTCTCGCGCCCGGAGGCTTACCTTTGCCGGCCTTTTTCGAAGAGCCTGTGGACCATGAAGCGCACCTACCAGCCGAGCAAAGTACGCCGCAAGCGCACCCACGGGTTTCGCGCGCGCATGGCAACGAAGGGTGGCCGCCGAGTCCTGAGCCGTCGCCGTGCGAAAGGCCGCAGGAAGCTCATTCCCTAAGATCACGGACTTGATGCGCGTTTCTGCCGAGCGGCAGCTGCTGACTCACTGCCGGGAGCAGCGCCTGCGTCGCAAGCGCGACTTCGACGCGGTTTATGCGCACGGGCGGCGTTTCGGCAACAGCTTCTTCGGCGTGACGGCGCACGTCAACGAGAAAGGCTGGCCGCGTCTGGGGTTGGCCGTTGCGGTGAAGACGGCGGGCAACGCGGTCGAGCGCAATCGCATTCGCCGCCTGATCCGCGAGTCGTTTCGGCTGCATCAGCACCAGATCCCCGCGCTCGATCTGGTGGTGAGCGCCCGGCTGCGAGCCCGCGGCACCGTCGGCGCTGAACTGCGCGCGCAGCTCGAGCCCTTATGGCAGGAAGTGAGGACGAAATGCGCTTCGTGGCACAGCTCCTGATCCGGCTGTATCAGTGGACGGTGAGTCCGCTCCTGGGGCCGCGCTGCCGCTTCTATCCCAGCTGCTCGCACTATGCGCATGAGGCCATCGGGCGCTTCGGGTTCTTCGCCGGAGGCTGGCTCGCGCTGAAGCGCGTGCTGCGCTGCCATCCCTGGCATGCGGGCGGCCTGGATCCTGTGCCGTGCGGGCCGCAGGATGAATAACCCGCGCGTTCTCGTGTGGCTCGCCTTCGCGGCCATCGTGGTGCTCAACTATCAGGCCTGGGTGCACGACTACGGCGCGCCCGACAAGAGCGCCGCGACGTCTCCTGCAACCGCGAGCGGCGCGCACGAAACCGGGGGCGGCCTCGATACGGCGGTGCCGCAGACCTTCAGCACAGACACGACGGCGGCGCCGGGCACCCCACCGGCCGGCAACGCGGCCGCCGCCAGCGCGCTGCGCGCCGAGCCCGCCGTGCCGGCAGCCTCGGGCGCGCCGCACGTGCATGTGCGCACCGACGTGCTCGACATGGACATCGGCCTGCAGGGAGGCACGCTGCAAAAAGCCGATCTGCTGCGCTATCCCAAGGTCAAGGGAGGCTCAGAGCCCGTTCGGCTGATGAACGAGGACAGCGAAGAATCTCTGTATTTGCTGAAGTCGGGACTCGCAGGTCCTGGGGAGGCGCATCCGACGCAGTTTGCGACCTTTACCTCGGCCACTCTCGACTATGACCTCGGCAACACCGGCCAGCTGCGTGTGCCGCTCACCTGGACCGACGGGCAGGGGGTGACGGTCACCAAGACCTTCACCTTCCGCCGCGGTGACTATCGCATTGGGCTTCTCTATTCGGTCGACAACCGCTCGAGCGCCCCGTGGCAGGCGGCCATCTACGCGCAGATCCTGCGCTACGATCCGCCGAGCGCGCGTTCCATGTTCTTCAACGTGGAGGGCAATGCCTTTCACGGGCCGGCCATTTATGACGGCGCCAAGTATCGCAAGCTCAAGATCGACAGCCCTGAGGATGCGCACCTGGCGCTGGAAGTGCGCAATGGCTGGCTCGCAGCGCTGCAGCACCACTTCGTGAGCGCCATCGTGCCGGCTGCCGACACCACCAACCGCATTACCCTGAGCGCGCAGGGACGCCAGTTTCAGCTGGCAACCACCGGGCCGCTGCGCACCATCGCTCCCGATACGACCGCCACCTTTGAGGAAACTCTTTTTGTGGGGCCGAAGCTGCAGGCGGATCTGGAGACGGCCGGTCCGCGCCTCGAGCTCGTGGCCGATTACGGCGTCCTCACCATCATTGCCAGACCCCTCTTCTGGCTTCTCGGCAAGGTCTATGCGCTCTTCGGCAACTGGGGTGTCGCTATTATCGTGGTCACCTTCCTACTGAAGCTCGTGTTCTATCCCCTGTCGGAGGCGAGCGGGCGGTCGATGGCCAAAATGAAAACGCTCTCGCCGCGCATCAAGAATCTGCAGGAGACCTACAAGGACGACAAGGAGAAGCTGGGGCGCGCGATGATGGAGCTCTACAAGCGCGAGAAGATCAACCCGGTGGCGGGCTGCCTGCCGATCATCATCCAGATCCCGGTCTTCCTCGCGTTCTACTGGGTGCTCCTCGAGAGTGTCGAGATGCGGCAGGCGCCCTTTTTTGGCTGGATCAACGATCTGTCCTCCCGCGATCCCTGGTTCATTCTTCCCATCATCATGGCCGGCGCCATGCTGGTGCAGTACAAGCTGAATCCGACGCCGCCGGATCCCATCCAGGCGAAGGTCTTCATGATCATGCCGCTCGTCATGTCGGTGACGTTCGCCTTTTTCCCGGCGGGACTGGTGCTCTACTGGGTCACCAATACGCTGCTGTCGATTGCCCAGCAGTGGAACATCAATCGCCGCATCGGCGCGGCCCAGGCGAAGAAGGCCGCGTAAGTGCCAGGCGGTGCCATGGAGCCCACCGACACCATCGTCGCTCAGGCGACGCCCCCCGGTCGCGGCGGCATTGGCATCGTGCGCCTGTCGGGGCCGAAGACGCCTGAGATCGCCACCGTCCTCCTGGGCGCGCTGCCGCGGCCGCGCAGGGCGACTTTCGGCCGTTTTCTCGATGCGCAGCAGCAGCCGATCGATGCGGGCCTCGCCTTGTTTTTTCCCGCCCCGCAGTCCTATACCGGCGAGCACGTGCTCGAGCTGCAGGGGCACGGCGGACCGGTGGTGCAGGAAGCGCTCCTCGCCCGCGCCCTCGAACTCGGCGCGCGGCGCGCGCTGCCGGGCGAGTTCACGCAGCGCGCGTTCCTGAACGACAAGCTCGATCTGACTCAGGCCGAGGCCATAGGAGATCTCGTGGACGCCGGCTCGCGCGCCGCGGCGCGCGCCGCCATGCGCTCTTTGCAGGGCGAGTTCTCCGTCATGGTGAAGGGCGTCACCGAAGCGCTGATCGAGCTGCGCACCTACGTGGAGGCGGCGCTTGATTTTCCGGAGGAGGACATCGATTTTCTCGCCGACCGCGCGCTCGCCGAGCGCCTGCAGGAGGTGCGCGATCATTTTGATGGGGTCGAGCAGAGTGCGCGCCAGGGGCGGCTGCTGCGCGAGGGCATGACCGTCGTCATCGCCGGGCGCCCGAATGCGGGCAAATCCAGTCTCCTGAACCGCCTCGCCGGCTACGACGCCGCCATCGTGACGCCGCAGCCCGGCACAACGCGCGACGTCCTGCGCGAGCACATCGACATCGACGGCATGCCCCTGCACGTACTCGACACGGCGGGCCTGCGCACCGCGGTCGACCTGGCGGAAGAGGAGGGCATCCGCCGCGCGCATTCTGAAATGCTGCGCGCGGACCGGGTGCTGTTTGTCATCGATGCGGCGCAGGATCCCGCCGCCAGCGCCTTTCAGGAGGAATGCCAGCGGCTGCCCCGCGACGTGGCGGTGACGCTGGTCTTCAATAAATGCGATCTGGCCATCGGCATCCCGATCGCCGATACCGTTTCCGGCCCGCCGCGCATCATGTTGTCCGCGGCCACCGGCGAGGGCATCGACAAGTTGCGCGTGCACCTGAAGTCGTGCATGGGCTTCCACGCGCTCGATGGCGGCACCGTCTCGGCGCGCGCTCGGCATCTCGAGGCGCTCGCGCGCGCACGCGCGCACGTGGAGGCGGCGGTCCGGGAGCTCACCGAGCGGCGCGCCGGCGAACTCATTGCGGAGGAGCTGCGCGCGGCGCAGCAGGCGCTCGGCGAGATCACCGGCGAATTTACGACCGAGGATCTCCTCGGACGCATCTTCGCGGGATTCTGCGTGGGGAAATAGGCAGTTTTTTAATTCGCGGCAAGTACAGGTAGAACCATGAGCGATCGAACGCTGACACTGACCGACACACTCTATGAATACATTCTGGCGCACGGCGTGCGCGATCCCCCGATTCTCGCGCGTCTGCGCGCGGCCACTGCCGCGCTGCCCGATGCGACCATGCAGATCAGCCCCGAGCAGGGGCAGTTCATGGCGCTGCTGGTGAAGCTCATGGGCGCGCGCCGCTGTATCGAGGTCGGCACGTACACCGGTTATTCAAGCCTCGCGGTCGCGCTGGCGCTGCCGCAGGACGGAAGAATCGTGGCGTGCGACATCAATGCCAAGACGGCGGCGATCGCCAGGCAGTTCTGGAAGGAAGCGGGCGTTGATGCGAAGGTGGAGCTGCGCCTGCAGCCGGCATTGCAGACGCTGCAGGAATTACTGACCGCGGGCGGCGCGGGCCGTTTTGATTTCGCTTTCATTGACGCGGACAAGAGCGGATACCGGGGCTACTACGAAAAGCTGCTCGAGCTCATGCGCCCCGGCGGCCTCATCGCCGTCGACAACACCTTGTGGAGCGGTCATGTCGCCGACGCGAGCCACACCGATGCCGATACCGCGGCATTGCGTGCCTTCAACGATCATGTCCATCGCGACGAGCGCGTGGATCTGTCGCTGCTGCCCGTGGGCGACGGCCTGACGCTGCTGCGCAAAAGAGCCTAGCGGCAGGGGAGTTCAGCGCGCGAAGTGCGCGCCGACCTGCAGGTCGTTGGCGCTTTAAGCCCGCGGCCATTGCCGGCGCACGGCTTGGAAGAGACACTCTGGCGCTATGCCGCGCCGCCGGGTTGTGCCTTTGCCCATCGAGATCGAGGCGCCGCTTGCGGCGCTCTTCGGGGAAGGCGTGCGCGCGGTGCGCATCATCGAGCATTCGCTGTTCGCACGACTGCACGCGGGAGCCGTTGCGACCACGCGGCGCGGCTGCATCTATCTCAGCGGCAGCGCCGCCGATTTCTTCGCCGATCCGGTGCTCATGCTGCACGAGTACTGCCACGTTCTCTTGCAATGGCAGCCGCGGCGGCTGACGCACGCCCGGTACGTGCTCGAATGGCTGCGGCGCGGCTACTGGGATAACCGCTTCGAGGTCGAGGCCCGCGACTTCGCGCAATCGAACCTCTATCGCTTTCGTGCGCTGCTCTCCCGGCACCCGTAGGGGTTCGGGTACAATGCGCGGCTTTTTTAAAACGCACCCCAGGCAGCCATGCGGTTTGGACATCCCTTCGCGGTCATCGTAGTCGGCGGCGGCCACGCCGGGACCGAGGCGGCGCTCGCCGCCGCGCGCCTGGGCGCGCGCACGCTGCTCCTGACCCAGAGCATCGATACCCTGGGCCAGATGAGCTGCAACCCCGCCATCGGCGGCATCGGCAAGGGCCACCTCGTGCGCGAGATCGACGCGCTGGGCGGTGCCATGGCGCGCGCGGCCGATCGCGCCGGCATCCAGTTCCGTACGCTGAACGCCAGCAAGGGACCTGCGGTGCGCGCAACCCGCGCGCAGGCGGACCGGCAGCTCTACAAGCGCGCCATCCGCTCGATGCTGGAGAGCGAGCCCAACCTGTCCCTGTTCCAGCAGGAAGTGGCGGATCTTCAGGTCGAGGGCGGCCGAGTCACGGGCGTGGTCACGGTCACCGGAATCACCTTCGCCGCCCGCGCGGTGGTCCTGACGGTGGGGACCTTTCTCGGCGGCCGCATCCACGTGGGGCTTGACCGCTACTCGGGCGGCCGCGGCGGCGATCCGGCCTCCGAGCGCCTGGCGGCGCGCCTGCGCGAGCTGCCGTTCCGCGTGGGCCGCCTGAAGACCGGCACCCCGCCCCGCCTCGACGGCCGCACCCTCGACTTTTCCGTCATGAACGCTCAGCCGGGCGACGAACCGTCCCCGGTGTTTTCATTCGTCGGGCGGATCAGTGAGCACCCAAAGCAAGTCAATTGTTTCATAACGAAGACAAACGAGCACACCCACGAGCTCATCCGGGCAGCCGCCGACCGTTCGCCCATGTTCACCGGCCTGATCGAAGGCGTCGGCCCGCGCTACTGTCCCTCGGTCGAGGACAAAGTGGTCCGCTTCGCCGGGAAGAGTTCGCACCAGATCTTCGTCGAGCCCGAGGGGCTGGACACCCACGAGGTCTACCCGAACGGCATCTCGACGAGCCTGCCCTTCGATGTGCAGCAGGCATTCGTGCGCACCATTGCCGGCTTCGAGCGTGCGCACCTGACGCGCCCGGGGTACGCGATCGAATACGACTACTTTGATCCGCGCGACCTGGGCGCGTCGCTCGCGACGAAGCACCTGGGATCGCTGTACTTCGCCGGGCAGATCAACGGCACGACCGGCTACGAGGAGGCGGCGGCGCAGGGGCTCGTGGCCGGCATCAACGCCGCCCGGCACGCCCGGGGCGAGACGCCGTGGACGGTGAAGCGCAGCGAGGCGTACCTCGGTGTGCTCATCGACGATCTCGTCACGCGCGGTACGCGCGAGCCCTATCGGATGTTCACCAGTCGCGCCGAGCACCGGCTGCTGCTGCGCGAAGACAATGCCGATCTGCGCCTGACGCCCGCCGGCCGCAGTCTCGGCCTCGTCGATGACGAGCGCTGGCGGCTCTTCGAGGAGAAGCGGCGGCTCATCGACGGCGGCGAAGCCGCCGCCGGCATGGACGATCGCCTGCCGGCGCAGCTGCAGGCCGAGCGCGAGGCGCGCCTGAAGTACGCCGGCTACATCCGGCGGCAGGAAGAGGAAGTGGAGCGCCAGAGGAAGAACGAGGAGACGGCCCTGCCCTCCGATCTGGACTACGCAACGCTCGCCGGACTCTCGCACGAGGTGCGGGAGCAGCTCTCCCAGATCCGCCCGTCGACCATCGGCCAGGCCGGGCGGGTGCCGGGCATGACGCCCGCGGCGGTCTCGATCCTGCTCGTTTATCTGAAGAAGCGCAGCCTCAGCCGCCGCAGCCAGGTCGCATGAGCGGATTCGTGGCGCGCCTGCGCGCAGCGTGGGATGAGAAAGACTCGCTCGCCTGCGTGGGGCTGGATCCGCAGATCGAGCGGCTGCCGGCGCACATCGCGGCGCGCGCCTCCCCGATTTTCCAGTTCAACAAGGCCATCATCGACGCGACAGCGGATCTCGTGTGCGCCTACAAGCCGCAGTTTGCGCACTACGCCGCCTGCGAGGCGGAGGATCAGCTCGAGCGCACCATCGAATACATCCACCGCACCTACCCGGGAATTCCGGTGATCCTCGACGCCAAACGCGGCGACGTCGGCAGCACGGCCGAGCGCTACGCCATCGAGGCCTTCGAGCGCTACGGCGCGGATGCCGTCACCGTCAATCCCTATCTCGGCGGCGATTCCCTGGAGCCCTTCCTGCGCTATGAGGACAAGGGCGTCCTCGTCGTCTGCCGCACCTCCAATCCCGGCGCCCGGGACCTGCAGGACCTCGATGTCGGCGGCCGGAAACTCTTCGCGGTGGTGGCGCAGCTGGCGGCCACGCGCTGGAACAGCCGCGGCAACTGTCTGCTCGTCGTGGGCGCGACCTACCCGCAGGAGCTCGCCGAAGTGCGCGCCCTCACCGGCAACATGCCCTTTCTCCTGCCGGGAGTGGGCGCGCAGGGCGGCGACATTCGCGCCGCCGTCGCCGCCGGGCAGAGTGCGGATGGGCGCGGTCTCATCGTCAGTTCCTCGCGCGCCATCATTCACGCCTCGTCGGGCGTCGACTTTGCCGACGCGGCCCGCGTGGCCACCGTGCTGCTGCGCGATGAGATCAATGCCGGCCGCACGCGGTGCGATGCGCCGTAGGCTCTTGCGGGCGGCGGCGCTGGCGGTTGTCGTCGGCCTGCTCGTGGCCTGCGCCCGCTCCCCGGATGCCGGGCGCGCGCCGGGCGAGGAGGGCGCCGCCGCCACATTACTGCTCGGCAATGGACCCGGGCCGGATTCGCTGGATCCGCAAAAAGCGCGCGTCAACGAGGCGCACGCCGTGCTGCGCGACTTGTATGAGTGCCTGACTTCGCTCGACCACAACGCCGCCCCGGCGCCGGGTGTCGCCACGAGCTGGGATACGAGCGCGGACGGCCGCACCTACACCTTCCATCTGCGTCAAGAGGCACGCTGGTCAAACGGCGATCGCGTCGTGGCCGCGGATTTCCTGGCGGCTTTGCGGCGCCTCGTCGATCCGGCCACCGCCTCGCAGTACGCGCAGGTCATCGATGTCGTCGCGAATGCGCGCGCCATCATCGCGGGCCGCGAGTCCGTCGACACGCTCGGGGTGTTCGCCCCCGATGACGCCACGGTCGTGATCCGCCTCGCAGGTCCCGCGCCGTACCTGCCCGGCCTGCTCTCGCATCCCAGCACCTGCCCCGTCCACCGTGCGACGCTCGCACGCTACGGCGCGGCCTTCGCACGGCCCGGCATCATGGTCTCGAACGGCGCCTTCGTGCTGAAGGAGTGGGTGCCGGGCTCCTACGTGCTCGCCACCCGCAACCGCCACTACTGGAACGACCGCGCAACGCGGCTCGAAGCGGTCAAGTACCTGCAGATCACGGACGAGAATGCCGAGCTCACGCGCTACCGCGCGGATCAGCTGGACGTCACGGCCGTCGTGCCGCGCGGCCAGTTTGACTGGATCAGGGCGCACCTTGCGGCCGAGCTGCACATCGCGCCGCAATTGAACACCTATTATTACGGCTTCAATCTCGCGCGCGCGCCGTTCAAAGACCGGCCGCAGCTCAGGCGCGCGCTGTCGCTGGTCATTGACCGCGAGAAGCTCGCGCAGCGCGTGCTGCGCGTCGGGGAGCTGCCCGCCTACGGCTGGGTGCCGCCCGGCATCCACGACTACACGCCGCAATCCTTCGACTATCGCGCCACGCCGCTGCCGCAGAGAATCGCCGAAGCGCGCCGGCTGTACGCGGCGGCGGGCTACTCGGAGCGCAAGCCGCTGTCGGTTGAGCTGCGTTACAACGATGGCGAGATCCATACGAAGCTCGCCCTCGCCGTGGCCTCAATGTGGCAAGAGGCCCTCGGCGTCGAGACCCGCCTGGTTGCAGTCGAGTTCAAATCCCTGCTGCAGGACATCGACCGCGGCGATGTCGAGATCTTTCGCTCGAGCTGGGTCGGGGACTACAACGACGCCTATACCTTCGCGCAATATTTGAAGAGCGATTTCGGCATCAATCTGCCGCACTACCAGAACCCCAAGTACGATGAGCTCCTCGGACAGGCCGCCGCTGAGGTCGACGTCGCCGCGCGCCGTCGGCTCCTCGAGCAGGCCGAACGCCTGATGCTCGCGGATCATCCGCTGATGCCGCTGTATTTCTACGTCAATAAGCACCTGGTGAAGCCCGGCGTCACGGGCTGGTACGACAATGTGATGAACGTGGTCTACAGCAAGGATCTGGGGCTTAAGCGGCCGTAGCTGCCGCAGGCGCTGCGCGCGTTTTCAGCGAATCTGCAGCGTCCCCATACCCGGGTCGAAGCGCAGCGTGCGCGGCGCACCGGCCGCGACGTCTGCAGAAACCTCCGCGATGTTGACGTCGGCGAGGAAGTCGCGCACCAGCGTCAGGATGGAATCGCAGGCACGTTGCGCGAGCTCGCCCTCGGGCAGATGGGCCGCGATCTTCGCCTGCAGGGCGCGCGCGCCCGGCGCGATTTCGCGCAGCGTCTGCACGCAGCGATCCAGCAGCAGCAGCTCGGTTGCGAGCGTCGTGTCGGTGACGTCGATGGGTTTCGTGCCGCGCGCGATGACGCGCAGATGCAGCAGCGCGCCCGCCTGGTCCACCGCGTCGTAAATGCACAGAGCGAGCGCGGACTGCAGATCGACCGTGAAAACCGTGTCGTCCGAGGTGACCTCGAAGCGGTCGGGGGGCACGCTGACTTGCCGATAGCGCGTTTCCATACCACGGATGTATACCGTCATGCGGCAGGATGCGGGGCCTTTGCCTCTTCAAACTTTGAACTGCCGCACGCTGTCGCCATTAACGTTGTGACTCCTTCATGACAGGACGCACTGATGTAAAATCACGGGCCTCCCCCTTAGAATGCCGACTCCGCACGCAGCGCGCCCTGCCGATAAGGAATTCCAGCCGCATGAATGATTTCTTCTCCATTGCCGTGCAGAGCATCGACGGCGCGGCAGACCTTCTAGGCCCCTTGCGCGGCAAGGTCACCCTGGCTGTCAACGTCGCCAGTCGCTGCGGCTACACGCCGCAGTACGCGGGACTCGAGCAGCTGCAGCGTGACCTCGCCGCCGAGGCCTTCACCGTGGTCGGATTTCCCTGCAATCAGTTCGGTCAGCAGGAGCCGGGAGATGCGGCCCAGATCATGCGGTTTTGTCAGACGACCTACGATGTGACCTTCCCGATGAGCGCCAAGCTCGAGGTGAACGGCCCGCGTCGGCACCCGCTATACGCTTTTCTCACTGCGGCGCAGAACGGCTTTCCCGGCGACATCGGCTGGAATTTCGAGAAATTCCTCGTCGGCCGTGACGGGCGCGTGCTGAAGCGCTACGCTTCGGACACGAAGCCCGAGGACAAGGGCCTGATGCAGGACATTGCCGACGCGCTCGAGTGAGGCGCGCCCGTAGGGGGACTCCATGCTGACGGTACGGCACTTGCTCGAGAAGAAATCCCGCGCCCTGCGCGCGATCGCGCCCGATGCTCCGGTGCTCGATGCGATCCGCTCCATGGCCGAGCACCACGTCGGCGCGCTCGTCGTTATGCAGAAGGACGAGCTGCTGGGAATCGTCTCCGAGCGGGACTATGCGCGCAAGGTGATTCTCCTCGGGCGCTCGTCGGCGCACACGGCGGTACGCGAGATCATGACCTCGCCCGTCATCACCGTCTCGCCCCAGAGCACGCTCGATGAGTGCATGCGCGTGGTCACGCAAAACCGCGTGCGCTACCTGCCCGTGATCGAGAGCGGCCGTGTGGTTGGCGTCGTCTCGATCGGCGATCTCATCAAGGCCGTCATCGAAGACCAGCAGCACACGATCGAGCAGCTGGAAAGCTACATTCATAGTTGATGTCCATTCGTTCCGTCATCCTCGGCACCGCCGCGCTGTCGATCGTGCTGCCGTGCGCGGGCTTTGCCGACGCTCCCGCCGATGAGGCGCTGCTGGGGTCGCCGGCACCCGAGAGCAACTGGCCGCGCCTCATCGGCGAGCAGTACACCTTCGTGCTGCAGCACCAGTCGGCGCTGCATTCGCCGTACGCCGGCCCGTTGAGCCTGCGGCCCGACGGCGATACCCAGCCCACCCACACGATCGGCTTCTACTTCGGCTGGGCGCTCAGCAGCTGGGCGCAGTTTTATTTCGACACCGAGAAGTTCATGGGCTCGGGCGTCAGTGACGCGACCGGGCTGGGAGGACTTACCAATGGCGACGTGGTGCGTGAGGGCGCGAACAATCTGCCGAAGAGGTTCTACGTCGCGCGCAGCTATCTGCGCTTCATGCTGCCGCTCGGTGCGCAGCTGACGAAGGTTTCCGGCGGGCAGGATCAGATCGCGGGCACCGAGGCGACCCGGCGTCTGGAGCTGAAGATCGGCTGGCTTGCGGTGAACGACGATTTCGACAAAAACCGCTATGCCGCCAGCACGCGTACCGAATTCATGAACTGGTCGCTCTGGGACAATACCGCCTGGGATTATGCGGCCGACACGCGCGGCTACACGGCGGGATTTGTCGCGGGCTACATCAGTTCCGGCTGGTCGCTGAAGTACGGCATGTACCGCATGCCGACGCGCGCCAACGGGCAGGAGCTCGAATCGTCATTGCGGCGCGCCCAGGGCGATCAGCTCGAGCTCACCCTCGCGCCGTCAAAGGCCGGAACGATCGTGCGCCTGCTCGCCTTCCGCAACACCGCGCGCATGGGCATCTACGATGAGGCGCTGGCCATCGCGGCGGCGCAGGGCACGACGCCCAATATCGCCGCGGACGATCGGGACGGGCGCAGGAAGTACGGCTTCGGCGTCAATGCCGAGCAACCGCTCGCGGATGACGGCGCGAGCGGCGTTTTTGCCCGGCTCGGCTGGAACGACGGTAGGACCGAGGATTTCGCTTTTACCGAGGTGGATCGGGTCGCCAGCGTCGGCGGCGAGCTCTCGGGCCTGCACTGGCGGCGTGCGGACGACGTGGCCGGCGCCGCCGTGGTCGTCGAAGGCCTCTCAGGGCCGCATCGCGATTACCTGGCCGCCGGCGGCCTGGGATTTCTCCTCGGCGACGGGCGCCTCGATTACGCGCACGAGGAGATACTCGAGGCCTACTACCGGCTGCAGCTGCCGTGGCAATGGGCGCACGTGCAGTTGAGTCCGGACTACCAGTTCATCCGCAATCCGGGCTTCAACGCGGCCCGCGGCCCGGTGTCTTTCTGGGCGCTACGTTTCCACATCGAGCACTGATTCTCTGCGCCGCTCCTACTTGCGCCAGAAAGTTGGCGTGAAGAGCACCAGCACGCTGAAGATCTCGAGACGGCCGAGGAGCATGGCGAAGGTGCAGATCCACGTCTGCAGATCGGTGAGGCTCTGATAGGTCTTGAACGGTCCGACGACGCCCAGGCCCGGACCTGCATTATTGATGCAGGCGATGACGGCGCCGAAAGACGAATCGAAATCAAGGCCGGTGAGGAGCAGCGCGAAGGTGAGCGATGCCACGGTCATGAAGTACAGAAAAATGAACGCGAGAATCGAGGCCGCAACCCGGTCCGGCACGGGCTTGCCGCCCACCCGCACCGGCGCCACCGAGCTCGGATGCACGAGCAGCCGCAGTTCGCGGGTCGCCTGCCGGGAGAGCACCAGGGTGCGGAACATCTTGATGCCGCCGCCGATCGAGCCCGTGCTGCAGAGGATGCAGGAGAGGAACAGCATCCAGATCGGCGCGAAGACCGGCCAGCGCGTGTAGTCCTGGGTGACGAAGCCGGTCGTGGTTGCAAGCGACACGACATTGAATGCCGAGTGCCGCAGCGCCGTAAAAAAATCCGGATAGACGCCGTGCGCCGTGAGCAGGATGGCAATGCCGAGCACGCTCGCCGTCAGCAAGAGGAAAATGGCCTTGGTTTCCGGGTGGGTGAAATACGGCTGCAAGGTCAGGCGCCGCAGCGCGGCAAAATGACAGGCGAAATTCAAGGAGGCGAGCAGCATGATGACGATCAGCACGAATTCGATCGACGCCGAATTGAAGAATGCGATGTTGGCATCGTGCGTCGAGAAGCCGCCGAGTCCGACCGCCGAGAAGGCATGGCAGATGGCGTCGAACCACGACATGCCACAGAAGCGCAGCGCCATGATCCCCGCGATCGTGAGGAACGTGTACGCGAACCACAGGGTCTTCGCCGTCTGGAATATGCGCGGCCCGAGCCGCTCCTCCTTCACCGGCCCCGGCGAGTCGGCGCGGTAGAGCTGCATGCCGCCGACGCCGAGGAGCGGCAGGATGGCGATCGCCAGCACGATGATGCCGAGGCCGCCGTACCAGTGCAGCGCGGCGCGCCACATATTGACGGCGGGCGGCAGCGTATCGAGTCCCTTGAATATGGTCGCGCCGGTCGTCGTCAGGCCCGACATCGTCTCAAAGAAGGCGTCGGTAAAGGAGAGCCCTGGAAGTATGAGCAACAGCGGGATCGTCGCCGCGGCCGACATCAACAGCCAGCCCAGGGTCACCAGCAGGAAGCCGTCGCGCGGCTTCAGCTCGCGCGCATAGCGCCGCGTGCTCGTCGCGAGCAGCATGCCCGCGCCCGCGCACACGAGCGCGGCGATGACAAACGAAGTACCGCTGCCGCCCATCACCCACGAGGTGATAATCGGCAGCACAAAGGTCGCGCCGAATGCCGCGAGCATCAGACCGAGAACGTGTGCGACCCGCAGCACGCGTGCGTGCGCTTACCGGGCGGAGCCCAGGAACAGACGCTCGACCGCCTCGACATGCCGGCGGTCGGAAAGGAACAGGATGACGTGATCGTCGCACTGCACGACCGTGTCGTGGTGCGCCATGATGACCTTCTCGCCGCGCACGATGGCGCCGATCGAGGCGCCCTCGGGCAGCTTGATCTCCTCGATGCGCTTGCCGACCACGCGCGAGCTGCGGTCGTCGCCGTGGACGATGGCCTCGAGCGCCTCGGCCGCGCCGCGCCGCAACGAGTGCACGCGCACCACGTCGCCACGCCGCACATGCGCGAGCAGCGAGCCGATGGTGATCATCTGCGGGGAGATGGCGATGTCGATGCTGCCGCTCTCGATGAGCTCGGCATAGGAGGGCTTGTTGATGAGCGCCATCACCTTGCGGGCCCCCAGGCGCTTGGCGAGCATCGAGGAGAGAATGTTGGCCTCTTCCGAATTCGTAAGCGCAGCGAACACGTCGGTACCGTCGATGTTCTCCTCGATGAGCAGCTCCTCATCCGCAGCATCGCCGTTCAGCACGATGGTGTTCTCAAGGAGCTCCGAGATGCGCCGCGCGCGTTTGGCGTCGCGCTCGATGAGCTTCACCTGGTTGTGTTTCTCCAGAGCCTTGGCGAGGCGGAAGCCGATGTTGCCGCCGCCGGCGATGACGACCCGCCGCAGCGGGTGCTCCTCCTTGCGCATTTCGCTCATCACGCGGCGGATGTCATCGCGCGCGGCGAGAAAGAACACCTCGTCGCCGGCCTCGACGATCGTGTCGCCGCCGGGCGTGATGCTGCGGCCGGCGCGGTAGATCGCGACGATGCGCGCCTCGATGTCGCGCACGTGCTCGCGCAGCGCGCGCAGCTGCTGGCCGACCAGGAGCCCGCCCTCGTGCGCGCGCACGGCGACCAGGCGCACCTTGCCGTCGGCGAAATCGAGCACCTGCAGCGCGCCCGGATAGTGGATCAGGCGCTCGACATACTCGGTGACGAGCTGTTCGGGGCTGATGAAGACGTCGACCGGCAGCGCCTCCTCGCTGAAGAGCTCGGGACGGCTGGTGTATTCGGCGGCGCGGATGCGCGCAATCTTGGTCGGCGTGCGGAACAGCGTGAAGGCCACCTCGCAGGCCATCATGTTGACCTCATCGCTCGAGGTGAGTGCGATCAGAATGTCGGCCTCGGCGGCGCCGGCCGCCTCGAGAACCGACGGATAGGAGGCATTGCCAACCACGGTGCGCACATCGAGTCGGTCCTGCAGGCCGCGCAGGCTCTCCTCGTCGATATCGACCACCGTGACCTCGTTCGCCTCTTCGCGCGAGAGGTGATCGGCGGCGGTCCGGCCGACCTGGCCCGCACCCAGAATCACGATTTTCAACGCATCGGCTCCAGGTTCGCGTACTGCACCATCAGCCACTTGGTGCCCTGCTTCTCGAAGCTCACCTGCACGCGCGCGTGAGCGCCGTTGCCTTCGACCGTGAGGATGACGCCTTCGCCGAACTTGCCGTGGCGCACGCGCGCGCCCAGGTGCACTCCCGGCAGCGCGGGCTCCTCGTTGCGAAAGCGGCCCACGGCGACGGGGCGCGACAGCTGCATGCGCGGCCGCACCTCTTCAATCAGCTCCTCGGGCACCTCCTTGATGAAGCGCGAGGGCTGCGCGTAGCTGTCGGCGCCGTGCAGCCGGCGCTGCTCCGCGCAGGTGAAGTAGAGCTGCCGCATGGCGCGCGTCATGCCGACATAGCACAGGCGCCGCTCCTCCTCGAGGCCGTCAATATCCGTGAGCGAGCGCTGATGGGGGAACAGCCCATCCTCCATGCCGCACATGAAGACGACGGGAAACTCCAGGCCCTTCGCCGAATGCAGGGTCATCATCTGCACGCAGTCCTCCCAGGCCTCCGCCTGGCCTTCGCCGGACTCGAGCACGGCGTGCGCCAGGAACGATTGCAGCGGCGGCAGCTCCTCAATGCCGCCGTCGGGCTCATAGCCGCGCGCCGCGCTCACGAGCTCGAGCAGGTTCTCGACGCGGGCCTCGCCGCGGTCGGCCTTGTCGCGCTTGTAGTGGTCGAGGAGCCCGCTCGATTGCAGCACGTGATCCACCTGCTCGAAGAGCGGCAGCTCCTGGATCTCGCGCGACATGCGCTCGATGAGCGCCACGAACCCCTGCACGGCGACGGCTGCCTTGGGCCCGAGCGCATCGGCCATGCAGACCGCCGCGGCATCCCACAGCGAGGTGCCGGCGGCTTTGGCCTGCTCGCGGATGATATCCAGGCTCTTCGCGCCGATGCCGCGCGTCGGCAGGTTCACCACGCGCTCGAAGGAGGCGTCGTCGCGGCGATTGGCGATGAGCCGCAGGTACGCGAGCGCATCCTTGATCTCCGCACGCTCGAAGAACCGCAGACCGCCGTACACGCGATACGGCATGCGCGCCGCGAGGAGCGCTTCCTCAAGCACGCGCGACTGCGCGTTCGAGCGGTACAGAATGGCGGCCTCACGCCGCGCGCCGCCGCCGTTGGTCCATTGACGGATGCGCTGCACGACGAAGTCCGCCTCGTCGCGCTCGTTGTAGGCCGCGTACAGCTGGATCTTTTCCCCACGCGCGCCGCTCGTCCACAGGTTCTTGCCCAGCCGGCCGGAATTGTGCGCGATCAGGGTGTTCGCGGCTTCGAGGATGGCGCCGGTCGAGCGGTAGTTCTGCTCCAGGCGGTAGAGCTTGGCGCCGGGGAAGTCGCTGCGAAACTGCTGCACATTCTCGACGCGCGCGCCGCGCCAGCGATAGATGGACTGGTCATCGTCAAACACCGCGAAGGGGAAACCCTCGCTGCCCACGAGGAGGCGCATCCAGCCGTACTGAATGGCATTGGTGTCCTGAAACTCATCAATCATCACGTGGCGGAAGCGCCGCCGGTAATGCGCGAGCAGCTGCGGCTGATCGCGCCACAGCTCGAAGGCGCGCAGCAGGAGCTCCGCGAAATCGACGACCCCGGCCTGCCCGCAGGCCGCCTCGTAGGCGGCGTAGAGCCTGATGAGCTGCCGGCGCGTGGAATCCCCGCCGTCCTTGAGCAGCGCCGGCCGCCGGCCCTCATCCTTGTTGGAGTTGATGAACCACTGGATCTCGCGCGGAATCCAGCGCGTCTCATCCAGGTCCTGTGCCTTCAGGACCTTTCTGATGAGGCGTATCTGATCCTCGGAATCGAGAATCTGGAAGCTCTGCGGAAGGTTCGCTTCGCGCCAGTGAATCCGCAGCAGGCGATGCGCGATCCCATGGAAGGTGCCGACCCAGAGCGCAGGCCCGGGCATGCCGAGAAGCTGCTCGATGCGGCCGCGCATTTCCCCGGCCGCCTTGTTCGTGAACGTGACGGCGAGGATGCTGTGCGGGGCCGCGCCCTCGATCTGAATGAGCCACGCGACCCGGTGGGTGAGCACCCGGGTCTTGCCGCTGCCCGCCCCGGCCAGCACCAGCATGGGCCCCAGCGGTGCCGTGACCGCTGCACGCTGTGCGTCGTTCAGCGGATCGAGGAGGGGAGAGACATCCATGGGGGCGGCATTGTAACTGCAAGGCCGCATTTCAAGCGCGCGGGGGGCCCTCATCGCTCGACTGCACGCCTTCCTCGGCAAAGCGCACGAGGGCCACCATGAGGCTCAGGAGCACCGGCCCCAGGACGAGCCCGATGAGGCCAAAGGCGACGACGCCCCCGATCACGCCGACGAACACCACCAAGGTCGACACCGCGGCATGCTGCCGCGTGAGATAGGGTCGCAGGAGGTTGTCGCAGAGCGCGATCCCAACGCTCCAGATCCCTAAGAACACGGCGGCTGCCCAGCGGCCGGCAAATGCCAGATACAGCACCGCCGGAATGGCGACGAACCCCGTGCCGGCTCCCGGCAGGAGCGCGGCAAGCGCCGCCAGCACGCCGAACACCACCGGCGAGGGCAGCCGCGCGATCGCAAAGCCGACGCCCATGAGCGCGCCCTGCGCAAGCGCCGTCAGCGAGTGCCCGTAGACGACCGCGCGCGTGACCTCCGCCAGATAATGAATGAGCCGCGCGCGGCGCTTCGGTTCCAGCGGCACGAGCTTCATCACGCGGTTGAAAATGCGCTCGCCGTCGCGCAGCAGGAAGAACAGCAGGAACACCATGAGCGCGAATCCAATGACGGTGCCGAAGACGCCGATCGCGAGCTGCTCGCCGACGGCCGCGGCTGATTTCAGCAGCGACTGCGCGCCATTCACCAGCCATTCCTGCACCTGCGCGGCGGTGAGCGAGACGTCCGCATCCACCCAGCGCAGGAGCGGCCCGATGACGGGATAGCGATCGAGATCCTCCCGGATCGTCGGAAACGACGGAATGGAATGCGCGCGCAGATAGTCGATGAGGATGCCGACCTGTTTGGCGAAGACGATCCCCAGGGCCGAGAGCGGCAGGAACAGCACGAAGGGTGTCAGCGCCGTGATGAGCAGCGCCGCCCATGCGCGCCGCCCGCCGAAGCGGCGCGTCAGGCGCTTCTGCACCGGCAGCAGAAAGAAAGCGAGAAACGCGGCCCAGCCGAGCGGCCCCCAGAACGGCGCGAGCATCTTCAGCAGCGCATAGCCGAGGATCACGACGGTCGCGATCGCGAAACAGCGCCTGTAGAACCGCGAATACATCGCCGCCGCACCTGCGTGGGGCCGGAGTGGAGCCGGGAGAGTACCTCAAGCTCGCCGCACCCGGCTCGCGGACTTGGCGCGATGTCGGGCGCGGCGGATACTGCGCGAGTCTTACGGACGGGGAGACGGATCGGCATGCTGACGCTGTACGACTACCTCGACTCCGGCAACGGCTACAAGATCCGCCTCCTGCTCGCGCTTCTCGACCGAGCCTACCGCTGGGTGGAGCTCGACATCCTAAAAGGCGCGACGCGCATGCCGGCGTTCCTCGCGAAAAACCCGAATGGCCGGATTCCGACGCTGCAGATTGAGGATGGCAGTTATCTTGCCGAGTCGAACGCCATCCTCTGGTATCTCGCGGAGGGCACCCGCTTCATTCCGGGGGAGGCCATCGGCCGCGCGCAGGTGCTGCAGTGGATGTTCTTCGAGCAGTACAGCCACGAGCCGTACGTCGCGACCCCGCGCTTCATCAAGAAGCATCTGCCCGCCGACTCGCCGCGCCGCGCGGAATTGTCGCTGCGTCTGGAGCAGGGGCGCGCGGCACTCGCCGTCATGGATGCGCACCTGGCGACGCGGCGTTACTTTGCGACGGAGCACTACACGATTGCCGACATCGCGCTCTATGCCTACACGCATGTGGCCGACGAAGGCGGGCTCGACCTCGAGCCCTATCCGCACCTCACGGCCTGGCTCGCGCGCGTCGCGGCGCAGCCCGGCCACGTGCCGCTCACCCGCCGCCCGTAGTCACCAGCTGTTGCGCAGCTCGCGCAGTGCCAGGAACACCGTGCGCTCATCCGGCGCCGCGCCCATGTCAGGGAAGCTCTCGCGCAGGCGCGCGACGAGCTGCGGCTCGTGCAGGCGGAAGAAGGCGTTGATGCGCTTCTCGTCGGCGAGCGTCGTGACGAGGCCGCTCGCCGGGTCCTGCTGACGCGCCCGCGTCAGGAGCGCCGCTGCCGCCGCGTTGCCAGGCTCGCGATCGAGCGTGAATTCGAGATTGCGCGCGAGATACTCGTGCCCGGGATAGACACGGGTCGCATCCGGCAGGTACGTGAGCTGCCGGGCAAAGGTTTCGTAGAGCAGTTCGGGCGCGCCGCCGTTGTGGCAGTTGCCCACGCCCGCATTGAAGAGCGTGTCGCCCGAGAAAAGCCCGGGCTCTTCGGCCTCAGCGAACACACAGATGTGCGCCAGCGTGTGGCCGGGCGTATCCAGGCAGCGAAGCTCCACCGTGCGGCCGACTCGAATGGTGTCGCCCGCGGCGAGGCCCCGGTCGACTCCGCCGATGCGGCGTGCCGCATGGGCGTGCGCCAGCAGCTGCGCTCCGGTCGCCCCGATGAGGCCCGCATTGCCGCCGGTGTGATCGCCGTGCTCATGGGTGTTCAGGATCTGCCGGATCTGCCAGCCACGCGCCTTTGCCGCCGCCAGGCAGCGCCGCCAGTCGAGGGGATCGATGGCGAGTGCCTCGCCGGTCTCGGCGCAGGCGATGAGATAGTGGAAATTGCGAAACGCGTTCGCGGTCCAGATGCGCTCGATCAGCATAGTAGCCACGGTACCGGCAAAACGCGCGACGCGCCATAATGGCTGCGCACTGCGGGAGCGCTGCTTGAAGCACACTTTCTTGTTTGAGCCTGCCGCTTGGAGCGTCGTCGGCACCTTCTGGGCCGGCGACCGGCGGCCCGTCGACGCTCAGGGGCGCATCGAGATCAGTCATCGCGAGAGCTGCTGGCTGCTCGCAGGCTCGATGAAGGTCCTGAGCTGCCCGCCGGTGGAGTTCGTCAGCGCCTACTCGATCGAGCTTCCGGGGCGCGACGCCACGACTTTGAAGTGGACGGCGGAGAACGCCATGCTCGGCAAACTTCTGGGCGTGTTCTCGGTCGTCGGCGGCTCGATCCTGTCGAACTTTCACTCCGCCGACGGCACCTACCAGGGCACGGAGCATCTGGCACTGGTCGACGAGGATAATTATCGCGCCTGCGCCATGCTGCTCTTCAACAATCGAAAGCTCTCCTCCTGGCAGGTGGAGCTGGCGCGCATCGAGCGGCGCACCAAGAGTCGCTCTGCGTAGGGAGGTTGTGAGGTCCGAGGAGTGCGGTGCAAAGCCATCTGATGGATTTGCGAGCGCATGAAAATGCACGTTTTATGGCCAGCACTCGCGGTAGGGGTGTTGTCGGCGGCGCAAGTCGCAGATCCGCACGCGCCCTTGCCGCCGGCGACTGTGTCTGCAAGCGTGCGGCCGACGGCGGACAGTAAGGTCGTCAAGGTCTTCACGGAGAGACCCGGCGAAGATGAAACAGGGCCGCTCCATATCGTCTATAGCGACGGAGTGGATGTCGTGGTAACGGTGCCACCGATACCTGAAGCGAAAACCGATGACAGCCAGGCTGGATTTTCTGACCTGGAAATCGCCAGTGATACAGTGACGGTGGGCTGGGGTGAGAGCTACTGGGAGTGTTGTCAGTCCTATCCGATTCCGCTCGTTTTGACGCTGTACAGATCCGGAAAAATCATCCAACGGATACGTCAGGGGCAAATGCTCTGGGCTTGGTCCTTTGTCGATGGCACAACGCAAGTTGCCACCGTCTGGGGGACGACGCACGGCCCGGAGATCGGCGACTACCGGCTTTACGATGTAAAGACGGGGCGCATGCTTGCTGAGGTATACGGTGACGATGACCTCCAACAACTAAAGAGCGATGCGCCAGACTGGGCGCAAAAGCTGCAGGCAAAATTAGACGGTGTGAGCCCGGCTGCAAGCTTGCCGTGAGGTTGGAAGAGGTTCCTGCCTCGCGCATACCCGCGGTTAATGACGGCCTATTCAGCCCACTAGAGCGGTACAACGCGTGCTGCAAGACGCCGCGAGCCCCTGCGAAACACTGGCCGCCATCAATCCGGCAGGTTGAGCGCGCGCAGTAGCGCGTGGTAGCGCGGATCATCGCGCAGGCTCGCCAGACTTCGATCATGTTTGAGATAGCTGAGCCCGCCGTCGTGCTGACGATAGGCCCGGTCGAGCCACTCGAATGCCTTGTCCCGCTCGCCGCGCCACGCATAAACCTCCCCGATCTGGTAGGCCAGCGCCATGGCTCCCCTCTTGATGAGCTCGTCGAGCGCGCGCTGCGACTCCGTACTGCGGCCCAGCGTGTAGTCGACCATTGCGGTAAAGATAAAAGAGTAAAGGCTGTCGGTCGCTTGAAATCCTGCGAGCGCCTGCTGAGGCCGGCCATCAAACAGATCGATGAAGGCGGCCGTATACCGCGCATCGCCGGCCGGACTGATCTCGACGATGCGATGAGCGGCCAAGCGAGCTTCAGCAAACTGGCCGTCATCCATCAGCAGCGCCGCGAGCGCGCGCCCTGCGGGCACCGACAGCGGGTCGACGGCGATCGTTCTGCGCAGCATTGCCAGCGCATCAGGGGTGCGCCCGAGGGTCGCAAGCAGCTCGGCATAATCCACCTGCGCCGGCACAAAGTTCGCATCGAGCGCGAGCGCCTTCTGGAAATCAGCTTCGGCGCCATGCCAGTCGAAATAATAGTAATTTCGCAACCGACCTCGCGCCCAATAGCCCTCCGGTGATTCCGGCGCAAGCGCGATCGCCTTGTCGGCCGCCACGGCGGCGCCCCCGTAGCCGGCCGCCTCGCCAGTCATATCGGCGAGGCGCCATTCGGCATCGGCGATGCCGCTGTAGGCCGCGGCGTAGCCGGGGTCAAGTGCGACGGCTTTGCGGTAGGCCGCGAGCGCCTGCTGATTGGCCTCAACCGTGTCGCGGATGCGGAGCTGGTTGCCGAGCAGGTACTCCGTATAGGCCTCGGTATTGTCGGTGCGGTGGCGGCTCGAGATTTGCTGCGCCGGCAGCAGCTGCGCCTTCAATGCATCGACGACGGCGCCGGCGATCTCGTCCTGGACCTTGAAGATGTCCTTGACGTCTTGATTGTAGGTTTTCGACCAAAGATGGTAACCGTTGTCGGCGCGAATGAGCTGGGCTGTCACTCGAATCGTGTTGCCCGCCTTGCGCACGCTGCCCTCGAGAACGTGGGCTACGCGCAGTTTCTGTGAGATGGTCGCGACGTCCTCGGACTTGCCTTTGAAGTAAAAGGACGAGGTGCGCGCGGACACGCGCAGGCCCGGCACCTGAGCGAGGAGGTCGATGAGCTCCTCAGCAAGACCATCGGAGAAATACTCCTGGTCCTTTTTCTCGCTCAGGTCGACAAAAGGCAGCACGGCGATCGATTTCTCGGGGATCGCGCTCTGCCCGGAAGAAACTGATTGAACCGCCGCAGCGGAGGTTGCCGCGGCGCGCTTTGAGAGTACCCACCTGTCGACTGCGAAGTAACCCACCGCGATAACGACTGCCGCCGCTGCCAAGAGCCACGCCCGCCGGGCTCCTCCCGGATGCCGAGCGGCCTCATTAGAGCCAGCGGCGCGCAGGTTGCCGGTGACGGGCAATGCCTCCGCTTGCGGCCGGGCGGACGTCGGTGTGACGTGCCCGTCAGGCGCCAGCAGACGCGCTATGCGCTGCACGAAGGCGGGCGGTGTCGCGCCGTCGGGTAAACGGGTCCATTGCGCGGCCGAGAACGAGTCCGGGACATCCGCTTCTGTCTCGGGCGTGTCGTCGACACACACCGGCACGATGAATGCGCGGCTGCGGCCCATCAAGTGCGTGCGCTGCTCCGCAAGGCGCCACTCGAGTCTGAAGTAGCCTTCCGGGCGCGCCTGTGTATGCGCCGAGATGATCGGGAGGAAGAGCGCGCAGTCGCGAATGTGACGGCGAATCGTCTGATCCCAGACATCGCCGCCGCGCAGCTCGCTCTGGTCAAACCACACCTCGACGCCGGCGGCTCGCAGCGCGTCGGCAATATGCCGCGCCGGTTCGGCATCCTGCGAGGCATAACTTAGGAAGACGGCCTTTGCGGGCTCGGTCATTACGTTCCTGCTTCTAACGGCCGCCGCGTAGTGTATTGCCGCAAGGGGCACCGCCCAACGGGCCGCGGGGCGCTAGCGTAGCCGATTTTCTCCGTCGCTCCCGGGGCCGCGATTGGACGCTCCAGCACAACCGAAGACACGACCTGCCGCAGGGTTCGCGCTTGGCCATCCTCATCCACGGATAGGCCTAGAAACCGCCCTGCGTCGTCGGCAGGTAGTGATCGACCAGGAGCGCGGCAAAGAGCCACATCAAATAGGTGATGGAGAATCTGAAGACGCGCATCGGCAACTCCACCCGGGCCGTGATTTTCATGACGAGCGCGTAATACAGAAACATGGCGTTCAGAACGAGCGCGCTCGCGAGATAGATGAGACCGCTCATGCGCGTGAGAAACGGCATCAGCGTAACGACGACGAGCAGCACCGTATAAAGAAGAACGTGCAGGCGCGTGTACTCGACGCCGTGGGTCACCGGCAGCATCGGGATGCCGGCGCGCGCATAGTCGTCGCGGCGCGCAATCGCCAGCGCCCAGAAGTGCGGCGGAGTCCACGCGAAGATGATGAGAAAAAGGAGCAGCGCGTTCGGGTCGACGTGGCCGGTCACGGCGGTCCAACCGAGGACCGGGGGAGCTGCGCCGGCGGCGCCGCCGATGACGATGTTCTGCGAGGTCGCGCGCTTCAACCAGACCGTGTAGACCACCGCATAGCCAATGAGCGAGGCGAAAGTCAGAACGGCGGTGAGCAGATTGACCCTGACGCTGAGGATCGTCATGGCGGTCATGCCGAGAACGGCGGCGAACGCGAGCGCGCGCGTTTCGGTCAGGCGGCGTTGCGGCAGCGGCCGTCCGCGGGTGCGCCCCATCTGCTCATCGATGCGCCGGTCGAGGACGTGATTGATCACGGCGGCGCACGCGGCGGCGCAGGCGATGCCGAGGTTGCCCCAGAGCAGCGCATCGAGCGGCGGGATCCCCGGACTTGCGAGCAAGGTACCGACGATGGCGGTGAACACGATGAGCGCGACCACCTTGGGCTTTGTCAGCTCCAGATAGTCCCGCCACGGTGCGCGTGCGGCCCGCACGGATTCAGAGCGAGTCGCCAAGGTGCCTGTCCGCGATGAGTCGATCGTTTCGGATCGGGCCGCGAGCGTAACAGAACATCATTCGCGGGGTCCCCCACTCCCGGGCCGCGCGCTGACGGCGTCGTACAGGGCGAGGGTCGCGAGCAGCAGCAGCGCCGCCCCGGCGTTATGTGCGGTGGCGAGCGAGAGCGGAAAGCGGGCCGCGACCATCGACACGGCAATCACGAGCTGCAGCGCGAGAAATGCAAGCACCGCCCAGGCGGCGCGCCGCGCGCTGCGCTTGCGCACGCGGCGCAGCGTGAGCCCTGCCGCCAGCACGAGCATGAGCGTCGCTGCGCAGGCGCCGAGCCGGTGGGTCAGCTGAATGGCCGCGCGCGCCGGCTCCGCGAGCACGCCCCCTTCATAGTTGACGCCGAGCGGCCTCCACAAGACGAAGGCATGGGCGAAGTCGGTGGGCGGCCACCAGCGGCCCTGGCAGGTCGGGAAGTCCGGACAGGCGGTGGCGGCGTAATTGCTGCTGGTCCAACCCCCGAGCGCAATCTGCAGGGCCAGGATGACGAGCGCGGCCAGGCACAGCCGCCGCGGCAGGCGCTGCGCCGTGTCGGGCGCCGCGCCGTGCCGGTCCTTCCGCACGCCGAGCCAGAGCCACGCGAGCAGCGCGAGCGTCGTCATGCCAAAGATCAGATGCAGCGTCACGATGAGCGGCGTGAGCTTCAGGGTCACGGTGAGCCGGCCGAGGCCCGCCTGCAGGATGAGGAGGGCGAGGAGCGCGCAGGCGAAGCGCACGCCCATCATCCGCCGGCCGCGGTCCGCGACCGCGAGCACCGCGAGAATGACAATGAGGACGCCCAGGGTTGCCGCCGCGTAGCGATGGGTCATCTCGCGCCAGGCTTTGCCGACGTCGACCGATGCCTGCGGAAAATGCGCGGCGGCATCCGGCGCGATGCCGAGCGGCGTGGGCGCCCCGTAGCATCCGGGCCAGTCGGGACAGCCCAGGCCCGCGGCGCTCAGGCGCACGTAGGCGCCGAGCACCACGACCCCAAAACACAGCACGAGGCCCGCGAATGCGAGGCGGCGGATCCACAGCGCGAGCGGCATGACTCAACCGACGTGCGAGAGCTTCAGAAGCTTGGTCAGATCTTCGCGCAGCCCCTGCGGGTTCGCGCGGCTGTCGAAGCGCATCATGAGATTGCCCAGCGGATCGACGATGAAGATGGCATGGGCGCGCTCGTCCGCGGGGAACTGCCGCACGAGCTCTTCGCCCTCGCGGCCCGCGACCTGGACGACGACGAGTCCCGGATAATCGCGCACCAGGGACTCCCGCGCGGGCGCTTCGCCGGTGGCGATCCACACGCGCTGCACCCGCTGCATGGTGTTGTTGAGCCCCAGATGCGTCTGCCGCATCACGTAGAGCGCGCGCGCACACGAATCATCGCAGGCGCCCGCGCCGACGTAGACGAGCGACCACAGGTGCGTGAAGGTCTTTGCGCCGTAGGCGCTCGCGCGCGGCAGCTCGCGCACCGGCAGGATGAGCTCGCCATGATTGGTGCGCTGCGCGGGGCGCCAGCCCGCGCCGTAGTACATGCCGAAGGCCGCCAGCAGCGGGATCAGAAAGAGCGCAGCGAGGAGCGCCACCGTGCGCAGATTGCGCGCGCGCACGTCCTGCAGGGACGCATTCATCGCGTGTTCCGTGCACGCCGCACGGCCATGACGATCCACAGCACGACGAGGGTGAGCGCGAACAGCCACCATTGAATCGCGTAGGCCCAATGCCGCGCAGGCGGCAGGCCGGGCGGCTGCCAATCGCGAACGTAGCCGTCAGAGGCGCCCGGGTCGAGGAGGACGATGCGCTCCTCGAGGACGCGGCCGAGCGCCGCATTGAGTTCGCTCCTGCGCGGGTAGCTCGTGATGCGCGGCCAGCCGCCCTTCACCGCGGGCGGCGCGCGGCCAAAGGCCAGCCCGGCGCTCGGCAAATTATCCACGCGGCCGACGAGCGTCACGAGCGGTGGCGGCGCGAAGCCCACATCCGGCAGGCGCGCACGCGATCCGCTGAAGGCGACCCAGCCGCGGTCGACGAGGAGCGCGCGGCCATCGGTGAGCTCGAGCGGCGTCAGCACCTCATAGCCCGGCTGACCGGCGTGGCTGCGATTGTCGAGCAGGAACTGCCGGTCGGGACGCCAATGGCCGGTGAGCGAAACGCGCGCGAAGCGCGCGACGTCGTCGAGCTGGGCGGCGCCCAGCGGCATCGCCGCGTCCGCGCCGCGCGCGAACGCGTTCCACTCCTCCTGGCGCGCCTGCCCGCGCTGCCACTGCCAGCAGCCGAGGCTCACGAAAGCCACGATGAGCGCCACCGTGAGCGCGGTCAGCGCCCACGAGGGCGGCGCCAGCCGCGGCGCGGAGCCCTGGAGTAAACTCATCGCCTTATGAATTCCCTGTTTACCGTGCTCATCATCGGCGCACTGATTGCGATCGTCGCGAGCCTGGCATCGGCACTGAGGCATCTGGTGCGCGGCGCCGGCGATTCGCGCCGGATGGTGCGGGCGCTCAGCTGGCGGATCGGCCTATCGATTGCGCTCTTTGTCCTGCTGATGCTCGCGTGGTACACCGGCCTCATTGAGCCCTATGGCATCGACCCGATGAAAGTGCGCTGAAGCGTGCTCTACAGCCAGTACACGAAGATAAAGAGCCCCAGCCACACGACATCGACGAAGTGCCAGTACCAGGACACGGCCTCAAAGGCGAAGTGGCGGTTCGGCGTGAAATGGCCGTTCAACACGCGCAGCCAGATGATGAGCAGCATGATGGCGCCGATCGTCACGTGCAGGCCGTGAAAGCCGGTCAACATGAAGAAGGTCGAGCCGTACACGCCCGTCGACAGGCGCAGGCCGAGCTCCCTGTAGGCCTCGCCATACTCGTGCGCCTGCAGCGCGACGAAGCTAAACCCCAGAATGAAGGTCGCCGCGAGGAACACCATCAGCACCGGACGCTTGCCGGCGCGCAGCGCGTGGTGCGCGATGGTCACCGTCAATCCGCTCGTCAGCAGGATGGCGGTGTTGAGTGCGGGAACTCCGAAGGCCGGTATGGTGCTGAACGTCGAATCCGCACGGCCGCCGACGTGGCCCGGTCCATTCGTTGGCCAGTGACTCTCGAAGCCCGGCCAGAGCACGAGATTGTTGAAAATCTTGACGCCTTCGCCGCCGAGCCACGGCACCGCGAGGCGGCGCGCGTAGAAGAGCGCCCCGAAGAAGGCGGCGAAGAACATCACCTCGGAGAAGATGAACCACATCATGCCCATGCGGAATGAGCGATCCACCTGCAGGTTATAGGTGCCGTGCTGGCTCTCGCCGATGACCGTGTGGAACCAGCCGCTGAACATGAATATCAACAGCGCCGCTCCCGGCAGCAACGACCAGGCGCCGGTCATGTCGTTCAAATAGCAGACGGCGCCGAGCATCATGGTGAAGAGCGACACCGCGCCGACGATGGGCCAGTGGCTCGGCGTCGGGATGTAGTACTTGTTGGCGTCGTGCGGGTGTGCCAAATCCATATCAGTTCCTGCTGGTGGCCGTCGGCGGTATCAGTTTTGCACCGACGTGTGTGGAGTCGTCGTAGAACATATAGGACAGAGTGATCCGGTCGAGATACGTCGGCAGCGACGGGTCCACGATGAAGCGCACCGCCATCGTGCGCTGCTCGCCCTTGGCAAAGCGCTGCGGGGTGAAGCAGAAGCACTCGGTCTTGTGGAAGTAGGCCGCCGCCTTGGACGGCGAGATATTCGGCACCGCCTGTGCCACCGTGTCATGGCCGGTGAGGTTCTGCGCGAAATACTCGGCGGAATAGAGCTGCCCCGGATGGATCTCGATGGAGCGCTGCAGCGGGCGAAACGCCCAGCTGCCGATGCTCGGCAGCTCCGCCATGAAGTCCACCGTAATCGTGCGCGCCAGATCCGGCTGCTCGACCGCGACCGCACGCCGTGCGAGCGCGCTCTGATCCCCCAAGCCCGTGATGGCGCACAGCACGTTGTAGAACGGAACGAGCGCATAGCCGAAGGCGAAACTGCCGAGTGCGATGCCGCAGAGCTTCAGGGTGAGCCGGCCGTGCGACAGCTTGGCGAGCGCAGTGCTCATCGCCAGCCACGCACCAGCGTCATGACGATGAACGTGAGATAGAACGCGAGCGCGAGGCCGCCGAAGAGCAGGGCCGAGCGGCGTATGCGCCGGCGCCGCTCATCTGCATTCCCAGGGTCCACGAGGGCGGTGCTCACGCGCACATCAGTGCACGGCGGCGTGCGCGAGCACGGCTTCGGAGGGTGGCGTCTCCCAGGAATGGAAGGGCGGCGGGGACGGCAGCTCCCACTCGAGCCCGTGAGCACCTTCCCAGGCGCGGTTGCCGATCGGCGTGCCGTGCTTGATGCACTTCCAGATGAGGTAGGGGAAGAGCAGCTGCGAGAGCCCGAAGCCGAAGCCGCCGATGGAAGACACCATGTTCCAGTCGGTGAACTGCACGGCATAGTCGGGAATGCGGCGCGGCATTCCGGCGAGCCCCAGGAAATGCTGCGGGAAGAACAGCACGTTCACGAAAATGGCGGACAGCCAGAAGTGCCACTTGCCGAGCGTCTGGTCGTACATCCGGCCGGTCCACTTCGGCAGCCAGTAATAGACGCCGCCGATGATGCCGAAGATCGCGCCGGGGACGAGCACGTAGTGGAAGTGCGCGACGACGAAGTACGTATCCTGATACTGGAAGTCGGCGGGCACGATCGCGAGCATCACGCCGGACAAGCCGCCAATGGTGAAGAGGAACAGGAACGACACGGCAAAGAGCATCGGCGGCTCAAACGTCAGCGAGCCCTTCCACATGGTCGCGCACCAGTTGAACACCTTCACGCCGGTCGGGATGGCGATGAGCATGGTCGTCAGCATGAAGAACAGTTGGCCGGCGAGCGGCATCCCGACGGTGAACATGTGATGCGCCCAGACGATGAAGGACAGGAAGGCGATCGAGGCGATCGCATACACCATCGCCTCGTAGCCGAAGATCGGCTTCCTCGAGAAGGTCGGAATGATCTCCGAAATGATGCCGAAGGCCGGCAGGATCAGGATGTACACCTCCGGATGTCCGAAGAACCAGAAGATATGCTGGAACATCACCGGATCGCCGCCGCCTGCGGCGGTGAAGAAGGTCGTGCCGAAGAAATGATCCGTCAGCAGCATCGTCACCGCGCCCGCGAGCACCGGCATCACCGCGATCAGCAGATACGCCGTGATGAGCCATGACCACACGAAGAGCGGCATGCGCAACAGCGTCATGCCCGGCGCGCGCATGTTCAGAATCGTCACGATCACGTTCATCGAGCCGAGAATCGAGGACGCGCCCATCAGGTGGATGGCGAAAATTGTCATCGGGAAGGCAGCGCCACCCTGCAGCATGAGCGGCGGGTACATCGTCCAACCGCCCGCCGGCGCGCCGCCCGGCACGAAGAACGTCGCCAGCAGCAGCGTAAAGGCGAACGGCAGGATCCAGAAGCTGAAATTATTGAGACGCGGCAGCGCCATGTCCGGCGCGCCGACCTGCATGGGAATCTGCCAGTTGGCAAGGCCGGTCCACGCCGGCATGATGGCACCGAAGATCATGATGAGCGCATGCATCGTGGTCAGCGAATTGAAGAACAGCGGATCGAAGAACTGCAGCCCGGGCTTGAAGAGCTCCAGGCGGATGAGCATCGCGAGAAAGCCGCCGATGAAGAACATGATGCCGGCAAAGACGAGATACATGGTGCCGATGTCTTTGTGATTGGTCGCATAGACCCAGCGGCGCCAGCCGTGCGGCCTGTGCTCCTCGTGCGCGGCAAGATCGTCGTGCGCTCCGGCGGCGTGTGCGTAAGCCATGATCGTGAGTTCTCCGTTCAGCCCGTGGCGGGTGTTGCCGCAGGCGCGTTCGCGGCAGCCTGTTTTTGCTCGGCCGCTGTTGCTTTCAGCCAGGCGCTGAAATCTGCCTTGCTGCGTACATCGACGACGATCGGCATGAAGCCATGATCGCGACCGCACAGCTCGACACACTGGCCGCGGTAGAGTCCGGTTTTGTCCGGATCGACGCGGAACCACAGCTCGTTGATAAATCCGGGAATCGCATCCTTCTTCAGGCCAAAGGCCGGCACCCACCACGAATGGATGACATCGGCGCCGGTGATGAGCAGGCGCACCTTGACGCCGGCGGGGACGATGAGCGGATGGTCGACGTTCAGGAGGTAGTTGGGCACCGACGCGGGATCGATTCCGGAGAGCAGCTGGCGCGCCGCGTCGCTGGCGCGATCGAGGCGCGAAAAGTAGTTGACGCCGTCGTCCAGGTAGTCGTAGTTCCAGCCCCACTGGAAGCCGGTCACTTTGATGGTGAGCTCGGTATTGCGCGTGTCCTCGATGTCGACGAGCGTGCGCGCCGCCGGCACCGCCATCGCGATGAGGATGAACACCGGCAGGGCCGTCCAGATGATCTCCACGCGGGTGTTGTGGACGAGACTGGTATCGGCGACGGCGCCCTTCGATTTGCGAAAGGCGATGAGCGACCAGATCATCCAGCCGAACACCACCACCGCGATGCCGACGCAGATCCAGAAGACCTCCATGTGCAGGTCGTAGATCTTGCGGCTGATGTCGGTCACCCCCGGCGTCATGTTGAGGAGCCCCCAGCCGGAGTCGGCGCGCACCGCAGCGGCGAACGGCAGGAGGGCAGCGGCGGCGGCGACCTTGCTCATGGGGGATTTATATACTTCACTCCCTCGCGGGAGTTAGCACATGTTTCCGGGCGCACGCTCATCGGCAGCCGATCACGTTAAGCGCCCCCGCGCCAATCCCGGCGCGCAGAATGTTCAGGCTCGCATTGTAATCCCGGTCGATGGCCAAGGCGCAGGACGGACACGCGTGCGTCCGCACGGCGAGCGACTTCGGGACCAGCTCACCACAGCCTGAGCATTTCTGACTGGTATTTCTCGGATCGACTCGAATGAGGTGGCCACCAGTCTTTTCAACTTTGTAGTCCAGCATCCAGAGGAACCGCGACCATGAGGCATCCGCAATCGAACGCGCCAAAGTCGGATGACGAATCAGGTTCGAGACATTCAAATCTTCTACCGCGATCAGATCGGCTCGCTTGACGAGCGCGGCCGATTGCTGATGAAGCCAGGTGTTGCGTCTGTCGGTGATCTTGCGGTGCACTCTTGCGACGTGCGCACGCACTTTATGGCGGCGCTGACTGCCGCGCTCGCAGCGGGAAAGCGCGCGTTGCCGGCGGCGCAGCTCTTTCTCGGCGCGCTGGGCAATGCGTGGATTCGGGATCACGACGTTGTCGCTGCAATAAGCGAACACTTTGAGCCCGAGATCGACGCCGAGCGCCGAGGCAACCGCATGCTTCGGGGGCGCCTCTACCGCGATCTGCAGGCAGACATACCAGCCCCGGCCCTCACGACGAAACACGCAGGAGCGAATGTCCGCATCATCGGGCAGCGGCCGGTGCAAATGCAGTTTGAGGCCTCCGGGAATCCCCGCGAAACGCAGCCTTTTCCCATCGAACCGGATACCGCTAAATTCAGAGAAGCCGAAGGCTTCCCATCGTCCCCTGCCGCGAAATCGGGGGAAGCCGGCCTTGCCACTGCGCGCCTGCAGGCGACGGAAGAATCCCTGGAACGCATCATCCAGCCGCTTCAGCGTCCAGCGCTGCAAGTTCGCCGGCAGTTCGCCCATGTCACTCACCTCGTGTCGGCACTGCGTCAGCGCCTTGCACTGATCGACGTAGGTGCGTGTCTTGCCCGTCTTGCGATAACAGTCGATACGCTCTTCAAGCGCTGCGTTGTACAGCTCGCGTTGCATTGCGCACAGCCGCTCCAATGCACGGTGCTGGCTCTTGAGCGGCAACAAACGATAGCGGTACGTCAGGATCACGGCTTATTCTCGCGCAAGGGAGTCAAGTATATAAGTCCCCATCATTGCGACCTTGACAGCGCGCCGCGTCGAACGGCGGCGCAGGTAATTCTTCGAAAAAACATCCGGGCGGCGATTCTGCAGGATTTTACAGCAGGGCGCGCGTCTGCGTCACCGAACTCAAGCGCCGGCCATCAGGCGGCGCGCGGCGGCGAGCGGCAGCTCGAGCGCCTCGGGCGCATGTGACGCGTACGGCACAATTGCCACGGCGGGCTGCAGGCGCTCTGCGAGCGTCGCGATGTTGTCCGCCTTGCGCGCGAACGCGGGATCGATCGAGTTGCCGATCCAGCCGGCGAGTTCGGCGCCGTGCGCGTCGAGCGCGCGCGCCGTGAGCAGCGCATGGTTGAGACATCCGAGCTTCAGCGCGACGACCAGCACCACCGGCAGTGCGAGCGCGGCGGCGACGTCGGCCATGCTCGCGTGCGCGCTGATCGGCGTCAGCCAGCCGCCGGCACCCTCGACGATCACGCAATCCGCGCGGCTTGCGAGCTCATCGAAGCGCGCGCGCAGCAGCGCAAGGTCCATGACGACGCGCGCGTCGCGCGCGGCGATGTGAGGCGCGATCGGCGCGGCAAAACAATAGGGATTCACCGTCTCGTAGGCGCTTGCGACATTTCCCGCCTGCATGAGCGCGAGCGCATCCGCATTGCGCAGCCCCGACGGGGTCATGGCGGCGCCGGCGGCGACCGGCTTCATGCCCGCGACGCGTACGCCCTGGTGCGCGAGCGCCTTGATGAGCGCCGCCGCGACCACCGTCTTGCCGACGCCGGTGTCGGTGCCGGTGATGAACACGCCGCGTCGCAAGCGCATCATGTGCGGCGGCGGATCGCATCGACTGCGATGCGCGCCTCGCCGCCGCTCACCGCGGCGGTGGTGCGCTCGGTGCCGGCCCACGCGGTGGCGTAGACGATCTCAAAGCTTGCCGGCACACGCCCGTCGCGCCGGAAGCGCTCGTAAGCGGTGCGCATTTTCTCCATGCGCGCGCGGCTCGTGAGGCCGCGCGGACGCCCGCGGGTTGCGTTATGCGCACCGATCGCTTTCAGGTCGCGCATGAGCGCCGTGGTGTCGGCATAGGTGAGCACGACACGCTCGACGTCGAGCACCGGCTCCGCAAATCCCGCGCGCACCAGCGCATCGCCGACGTCGTGCAGATCGAGAAAGCGGTTGACGTGACTGTCGCCGTCCACCGCCGACCAGGCCGCGCGCAGCTCGTGCAAGGTGTCCGGCCCGAAGGTGCTGCAGGCAAAGAGCCCGCCCGGCGAGAGCACGCGCCGTACTTCAGCGAGCGGGCCCGCCAGATCGTTGCACCACTGCAGCATGAGGCTGCTGAACACCAGATCGACGCTCGCCGTGGCGAGCGGCAGGCGCGCAGCGTCCGCGAGGATGCGCTCGAAGCGGCGGAAAATTCCGCTGCGGCGGCGGGCCGCGTGCAGCATGCCGGGCGCGCTGTCGAGCGCGAGGATCAGGCTGCGGCGGTAGGCCGCGCGCAGCGCCTGCGCCCCCTGCCCGGTACCGGCACCGAGATCGAGCGCGACATGCGGCGTGAGCTTGAAGAGCTCCAGGCGCTCGAGGAGCTCGGCGCGCACGCGCGCCTGCAACGTCGCGGCCTCATCGTACGCGGCTCCCGCGCGATCGAAGGAGGCGCGCACGCGCTGCAGGTCAAGACGCGCCGCATCCCCGTTCTCGGCAGCGCTCACGCACACTCCTGCGCACAGATCCGAGCCAGCGTCTCGACCAGGGTATCCACCTGATCCTCGGTGTGCGCCGCGCACAGCGTCACGCGCAGGCGCGCGCTCCCGGCCGCCACCGTCGGCGGCCGGATGGCAGTGACCCAGAAGCCGGCCTGCAGCAGCGCCTCCTGCGCGCGCAGCGCCCGCGCGGGGCTGCCCAGAAGGACGGGCTGGATCGCCGTAGCGGAGGCCATGAGCGGGACATCGAGCTCGGCCGCCGCCTGTGCAAAGCGCCGCGCGAGCATCAGCACCCGTTCGCGGCGCCAGGATTCGCGTGCGGCGATGCGCAGCGCTGCGCGCGTGGCGGCGGCGACCGGCTGCGGCAGCGCCGTCGTGTAGGCGTACGGGCGGGCTCTTTGCAGCAGCAGCTCGATGACATCGGCCGCTCCGGCTACAAATGCGCCAAAAGTGCCGAAGGCCTTGCCGAGCGTGCCCACGAGCAGCGGCACCGCCTCCTCATCGAGATCGCATTGCTCGAGGAGCCCGCGCCCCGTGCGTCCGAGCACTCCCAAGCCATGCGCGTCGTCGACTACGAGCCAGGCGCCGTGGGCGCGGCTTAAGTGCGCAAGCTCGGCGAGCGGCGCGCAGTCGCCATCCATGCTGAACACGCCGTCGGTGGCGACGAGCGCGCAGGTGGCGCCACTCGCAGCGAGCGCGCGTTCGGCGGCGGCCGCATCCGCGTGGGCGTAGCGCTTGAGGCGCGCCCGGCACAGGAGCGCGGCGTCGATGAGCGAGGCGTGACACCGGCGATCAAGCAGCACGTGCTCGCCGCGGCCCGCGAGCGCACCGACGACCGCGAGGTTTGCCATGTAGCCAGTGGAAAAGAGCAGCGCCCGCGCCCGGCCGGTAAAGGCGGCGAGCTCCTCCTCGAGCCTGGCATGCTCGACGCCGTGCCCGGACACCAGATGCGACGCGCCGCTGCCCGCACCATGGCGCACAGCGGCGGCCGCCATCGCCGCGGCGATGTCCGGATGGCGCGCCAGCGCCAGGTAGTCGTTGCTGCAGAAATCCACGGCGCGCCGCCCGTCGACGGTGACGTCCGGCCACTCGCCGGCGCCGCCCGCTGTCGCGAGCGTCGCGCGCCGCCGTCTCAAAAGCCCGCGATCGAGCTCGCCGAGGCTTGCCTCAAGCGCTCGCGCGTCGCGCTTCATCAACGCCCGCATTCAGGCCCAGCCGTGCGAACAGGCGCCGATCCCGCTCGACCTCCGGATTGCCGGTCGTGAGGAGCTTGTCACCGTAGAAAATCGAGTTCGCGCCCGCAAGAAAGCACAGCGCCTGCAGCTCATCGCTCATCGCTTCGCGTCCGGCGGACAGGCGCACCTGCGCCAGCGGCATCAGCAGGCGTGCCACCGCGATGGTGCGCACGAAATCGAACGGATCGACCGGTGCGCTGTGTTCAAGGGGTGTGCCGGGAACCGCAACGAGCTGATTGATGGGCACGCTCTCGGGATGTTCGGGCAGGTTCGCCAGCGTGCGCAGCAGCTCCGCACGGTCGCTGAGCGACTCGCCCATGCCAATGATGCCGCCGCAGCAGACCTTGAGCCCGGCCGCGCGCACCGCCGCCAGGGTATCGAGCCGGTCCTGATAGCTGCGGGTGGAAATAATCTGCGGGTAGAACTCCTTCGAGGTGTCCAGATTGTGGTTGTAGAAGTCGAGGCCCGCCCGGGCGAGCTCCTGCGCCTGCTCGGCGCTCAACATGCCAAGGGTTGCGCAGGTCTCAAGCCCCAGCGCGCGCACCGCGCGGATCATGTCAATGATGAGCTTGAGATCCCTATTCTTCGGCGCGCGATAGGCGGCGCCCATGCAAAAGCGCGTGGCGCCGGCGTCGCGGGCGCGCGCCGCAGCCGCGCGTACGGCACCGAGGTCCATGAGCGTCTCGCGCTCGATGCCGGTGTCGTAGCGGACGCTCTGCGGGCAATAGGCGCAGTCCTCGGGACAGGCGCCGGTCTTGATCGACAGGAGCGTGCTCATCTGCACCGTATTCGGCTCGTGATGCGCGCGGTGCACCCGCTGCGCGTGGAACACGAGATCGGCGAACGGCGTTGTAAATAGCGCCACCACCTCGGGAAGCGTCCAGTCATGGCGCGGTGCGCCCTCAAACGAGGCATGCATGCAAGTTCCCACGGGTTGGTAACGGCTTATGTCGCGTGCGCCCGATGTTCGCGGCCCGACCGGGCTCTGTCAACGCAGGGTCATCGGATCAGTCGACGATTGGCGATTTTTTGAACACCGTGGGGCCGCGCACCGAAGGCACCGTGAACGGGCGGCGGGGCATCGCCGCCCATGCCGCCGGCAGCGAGCGCTCCGGGTCGGATGAATAGCCTGACGCGCGACGGCCGGGTAAAGTATCGTTGTGGCTGGGTCGGATGATGGGAAGGACAACATGAAGAACAGGTTTCCCCGGTGGGCGGCGCTCATTGCAGCCGTCGCTCTGAGCGGCCTTGTCGGGTTTGGACCGGCGACTCCTGCGTTCGCGCAGTCCAAGCAGACACCGAGCCGGGCGGCCGCGAAGCAACTGAAGGCGGCCGAGGAGGCGATTCACGCCAAGAAATACGATGTCGCGGCGGCGAAGCTCAAGGAAGTCGAAGCGCTGCCTGAGCGATCTCCGTACGACGAGTACCTCGTGCACGAGATGAAGGCGTTTTTGGATTTCCACGCCAAGGATTACGCCGACGCGGAAAAGGATCTCGAGGCGAACCTCAATACCCCCTTCGTCAAGCAGTCCGAGATGCCCGCGCGCGTGAAGCAGCTCGCGGTGTTGAACCTGACGCTCAAGGACTATTCGAAGGCGATTGATTTCGGCACGCGCGCCGTCAAGGGCGGCTTTGCCGACGACAGCACCTACGAGGTTCTTGAGCAGGCGTACTACATGAAGGGCGATCACAGAGCGACCTTGCGGTTCGTGAACGACTACGTCGACGCGCAGGTCAAGGCGGGCAAGACACCGAAAGAGCGCTCGCTGAAGACGATCATGACCACCTGCATCGCGCTCAAGGATCAGGGCTGCGAGCAGCACGCCTTCGAACGTCTGGTGCTCTATTACCCGAAGGGCGACTACTGGGAAAACCTCGTCAATTCGCTCTACAGCAGCGACGACTACAAACCGGACCTGCCGCGGCTGCAGCTCTTCCGCCTGGCCGTCGACGTCAATGTATTGAAGAACCCGAGGGACATCGTGGAGATGGCGGGGCTCGATCTGGACCAGGGGGCGGCCGGTGAGGCGGTGCGCGTGCTGCAGAAAGGGCTTGATGGCAACGTGTTCACCGACCAGCGGGAGAAGGATAAGAGCGGACGGCTGCTCGCTGCAGCCCAGAAGCGCGCGGCGGCCGACCAAGCCGCGCTGCCGCAGCTCACGGCTCAGGCTGCAGCGTCGCCGAACGGTCAGCAGGATGCGGCCGTCGGCTTGACCTTGTTGAGCTACCAGCAGTATCCGCAGGCCGTCGAGGCGCTGAATCGCAGCCTGAAGAAGGGCGGCGTGCAAAATCCGGCGAACGTCCAATTGCTGCTCGGGATCGCGCAGCTCAAGGCGGGTAACAAGGACGAGGCGATCAAGGCCTTCCACGCAGTGAAGGGCGATCCGAAATTCGAGCGTCTCGCGAGCCTGTGGGCGCTGCACGCGCGCCAGGCTTAGGGGGCGCGGTAGATATATTCCAGCAGAATGCCAATAAAGATCGCCATACCGACGTAGTGGTTGTTCAGAAAGGCGCGCAGGCACGCCTCGGACTCGCGCGTGCGGATGAGCCACTGCTGGTAGCCGAAGAACACCGCCACCGCGCCCAGTGCGCCGAGGTACGCGTAGCCGAAGTTCAGGCTCCTGCCCATCAAGAGCAATGCGAGCAGCATCGTCAGCTGCAGCGCGCCGACAATGAGCCGGTCCATGTCGGCAAACACGATGGCGCTCGAATTGACGCCGATCTTCAGGTCATCCTCGCGGTCGACCATCGCGTAGAGCGTGTCGTAGATCGTGACCCAGAGGATGGTCGCCACGAACATGACCCAGGCGACCCGCGGCAGGGTGCCGAGGAGTGCCGCAAACGCCATCGGCACACCCCAGCTGAAGGCGAGCGCCAGGTATAGCTGCGGCAGCGCGAAGAAGCGCTTCAAAAAAGGATAGGACACGGTGAGCGCTGCGCCCACGCAGGCGAGGCGCAGCGTGAAGGGATCGAGGCGCGTGACGAGCCACAACGCCGCGCCGAGCAGGAGGAGGAACAGCACGAGTGCCTCGCTCGAGGTGACGCGCCGCGCCGCGAGCGGGCGCGCCCGCGTGCGCCTGACGTGCGGGTCGACGTTGCGGTCGGCAAAATCGTTGACGATGCAGCCGGCCGAGCGCATGACCGTCACGCCGAGCACGAACACCAGCAGCACCTTGGGGTCGGGACGTCCGTTGCCCGCCACCCACAGCGCCCAGAGCGTGGGCCACAAGAGCAGCCAGATCCCGATCGGCCGGTCGAGGCGCATGAGGCGCAGGTATTCCTCGAGCCGGCGCGCGAGGCGGTGCCGCACAGGCGCCTCCATCGGTGCGACCTCATCCCACGCGTGCATAGCGCTCGCCTTCTCCGGTCCAACGCATGGTGAGCGGCGCGATGTGCTCGGGGTAAGCGCGCAGCATCGCGTCAGCGGCTTCCTGCACGCGCGGCAGGAGGTCCGCATCGCGCACCAGGTCGGCGACGCGCAGCTGCGCAAGCCCGGTCTGGCGCGTGCCGAGGAGCTCACCCGGGCCGCGCAGCGCAAGATCGCGCCGCGCGATTTCGAAACCATCGAAGGTCTCGCGGATGACCTGCAGTCGCGCGCGCGCGAGCTCAGAGAGCGGCGCGCGATACATCAGAACACAGCTGCTCGCCGCGGCGCCGCGCCCCACTCGACCGCGCAACTGGTGCAGCTGCGCAAGTCCCATGCGCTCGGCATTCTCAATCACCATGAGCGTCGCATCGGGCACGTCCACGCCCACTTCGATTACCGTGGTCGCCACCAGCAGCTGGGTCTTGCCCGCCTTGAAGGCGGCCATCGCCGCATCCTTCTGCGCAGCGGCCATCCGGCCGTGCACGAGGCCGACGCTGACGTCGGGCAGCGCGGCGCTGAGGAGCGCCGCGCTCTCCTCGACCGCCTGGGCGCGCGCCTCATCCGACTCATCGATCATCGGGCACACCCAGTAGGCGCGCCGGCCTGCGCGGCAGGCATCGCGGATGCGAATCACGATCTCGCTGCGGCGCTGCTCGGGGATGACGACGGTTTGCACCGGCGTGCGCCCGGGCGGCAGCTCATCAATCTCGGAGATATCCAGGTCCGCGAACGCCGTCATCGCAAGGGTGCGTGGGATGGGCGTGGCGGTCATGATGAGCTGGTGCGGAAAGCGCCCGCGCTTCTGGCCCTTCTTCTGCAGGCGCAGGCGCTGCTGCACGCCGAAGCGGTGCTGCTCGTCGACGATCACCAGCGCGAGGTGCGCAAAATCGATGCCCTCCTGGAAGAGCGCGTGGGTGCCCACGATCACGCGCACTTCGCCCGCCGCGATCGTCGCGAGCGCGCTCCTGCGCAGGCGCGCGCTTTGCGAGCCCGAGACGAGCGCCACCGGGATACCGAGGGGGTGAAACCAGTCGCGAAAATTTCGCCAGTGCTGCTCGGCCAATAATTCGGTGGGTGCCATGAGTGCGGCCTGCAGGCCGCTGCCGGCCACACGCGCGGCGGCCGCAGCCGCCACCACCGTCTTGCCGCAGCCCACGTCGCCCTGCAGGAGGCGCAGCATCGGGCGTCCGGCGCCGAGGTCGGCGTCGACCTCCTGCAGGGCGCGGCGTTGCGCGCCGGTCAGCTGGAACGGCAGCGCCGCGAGGAAGCGCTTGGCGAGGTTCTCACGATCATCGACGCTGCACGGCGTATCACGCTGCACGGCGCGCTTCATGAGCTTCAGGCTCAAATGATGAGCGAGCAACTCCTCGAATGCGAGCCGCCGCTGCGCCGGGTGGCGCCCGGCCGCGAGTTCCGCGAGGCTCACGCCGCGCGGTGGCCGGTGCATGTAGGTGAGGGCTTCCTTCAGCGGCGGCAGCCCGAGCGGCTCCAGGATCTGCGGCGGGATCCAGTCGCGCACCGCGCTGCGCTCCAGTTCGCGCAGCGCCTGCGCGATGAGCGCGCGCAGTCGCCCCTGCGCAATGCCCTCGGTACCCGGATAGACCGGGGTCAGACAGTCCTCGAGCGGCGCGGCAGCGGTGCCGAGCCTGCGGTACTCGGGGTGCACCATCTCAAGCCCGAGCGGTCCGCGGCGCACCTCGCCGAAGCAGCGTACGCGCGTGCCGCGGGCAAGACCCTGCTGCTGCGCGAGCGAGAAGTAAAAGAAGCGCAGCGTGAGAAAGCCCGAGCCGTCGCCGATGCGTGCGAGCAGTTGGCGGCGTTTGCGATACGCGACCTCGGTGAGGTACACCTCGCCTTCCACCGCCGCGCGCATGCCCGCAACCAGCGTGCCGAGCGGCGCGATCTGCGTGCGATCCTCGTAGCGCAGCGGCAGCACGAACAGCAGATCCTGCACCTGCGTGACGCCGAGGCGTGTCAAACGCTCGGCGAGTGCCGCGCCGACGCCGGGCAGCGCCGTCACCGGCCGCTGCTCGGTGGGCGCGGCGGCGCGACTCGTGGCGCGCTCAGCCAAGATGCAGGATGCCCTCGATTTCGACGCGCGCGCTGCGCGGCAGCTGCGCGACGCCAATGGTGACGCGCGCCGGATAGGGCGCGCTGAAGTAGCTCGTCATGGTCTCGCTGACGGCGGCAAAGAGCGCCATGTCGGTGAGATACACCGTGAGCTTCACGGTGTTCGCGAGCGAGCCGCCGGCGGCGGCCGCGACCGCCGCGAGGTTGTCGAACACGCGGCGGATTTCCGCGTGGATATCGCCGCTGACGAGCTGCATCGTGGTGGGGTCGAGCGGAATCTGACCGGACAGATACACCGTATCGCCCACCTGTACGGCCTGGGAGTAGCTGCCGATGGCCTGCGGGGCGGCCGGCGTGTGGATGGTCTTGCGGGTCGTGGTCATGAGGAGCCTTTGAGGTTTTCGTGATACTTGTGGTCGCGGGCGTGGGCCGCGATGGTGCGCGTGACCCGCAGCACGTCGGGCATGCGCCGGATGATGCGCACGATACGCGCCAGGTGCTTGCGGTTGCGCACCTTGATCTCAAATATCAGCACCGAAGTGTCGGCGTCGCGCGTCTCGACCGAGACATGATCGATATTGGTGTCGGTGCTGGCGATGGCCGCAGCGACGGCTGCCAGCACACCGGTGCGATTGGCCGCGTCGACCCGAATCTCGGAGCTGAAGTGCCGGTCGGGCGCGCTCTGCCAGGTGACCGGCAGCCACTTCTCCGGATGCTTGCGGTAGTCCTCGACGTTCACGCAGCGGTCGCGATGAATCACGATGCCGCGGCCGCTCGACAGGAAGGCAAAGATCGGATCGTCGGGAATCGGGAAACAGCAGCGTGCGGAGGTGACGAGAAGTCCCTCGGCGCCGGCGATGGCGAGCGGCAGCGGCGCGCCGGAGCCATCGTGCGCGGGCCCGACGGGGAGCAGGCGGCGCGCCACCAGCGGCGCGAGCCGCTCGCCCAGGCCTACTTTTTCATAGAGCTCATCGAGGTCCTTCATGCCGAGCTCGCCGAGCGCGGCCTGCATGGACTCGGCGCTCACGTCCTTCAGTGACAGCGAGAACTCCGCCAACGCCTGATCGAGCAGGCGCTGCCCGAGCCCGATCGCCTCGCTCCTTCTTAGGCTCTTCAAATAGTGACGGATCGCGCTGCGGGCCTTCGCCGTGACGACGAAATTCACCCAGGAGGGATTGGGCATCGCGCCCTTCGCCGTAATGATCTCGATCGTCTGCCCGTTGCGCAGCACCGTGCGCAGCGGGGTCAGGCGCCGGTCGATCTTCGCGGCCACGCAGCGGTTGCCGACGTCGGTGTGCACGGCGTAGGCGAAATCGACGACGGTCGAGCCGCTCGGCAGGCGCAATATGGCGCCGCGCGGCGTGAATACGTAGACCTTGTCGGGAAACAGGTCGACCTTGACGCTCTCGAGAAACTCCTCGGAGCTGCCGCCTTCCTGCAATGCGACCAGATGCGACAGCCACTCGCGCGCGCGTTCCTGCTGCATGCTCTCCGCGTCGCCGCCGCTCTTGTACTTCCAGTGCGCCGCGATGCCCGACTCGGCGACGCGGTGCATGTCCTCGGTGCGGATCTGCACCTCGAGCGGCACGCCGTTCGGACCGAAGAGCGTGGTATGCAGCGACTGATAGCCGTTGACGCGCGGGATGGCGATGTAGTCCTTGAAGCGGTTCGGCATGGGCTTGAACACGCCGTGCACCCATCCGACCGCGCGATAGCAGGTGTCCACATCCTCGACGATGACGCGCAGGCCATAGACATCGACGATCTCGTTGAGGATGGCGCGCTTGCGCCGCATCTTCTTATAGATGCTGTAGAGATGCTTCTCGCGGCGCTCGACGCGCGCGGCGCTGTGGTTCTTCAACAGCGCCGCCTGCAGCTGCCGTTCGATCTTCTGCAGAAACTCCTTCTGATTGCCGCGCGCGCGCTTCAGCGCGCGCTCCAGCACGCGGTAGCGCTGCGGGTAGAGCGCGCGAAACCCCAGGTCTTCCAGCTCGAGCTTGATGTTGTAGAGGCCCAGGCGCTCGGCGATCGGCGCATAGATATCGATGGTTTCGCGCGCGATGGCGCGCCGCCGCGGCGGCGTCATCGCCTCGATGGTGCGCATGTTGTGCGTGCGGTCGGCGAGCTTCACGAGGATGACGCGCAGATCGCGCACCATCGCGAGCAGCATCTTGCGGAAACTCTCCGCCTGCGCCTCCTCGCGGCTCTTGAATTTGATCTGATCGAGCTTGGTGACACCGTCGACGAGCTCGGCGACGTCCGCGCCGAAGCGCGCCGTGAGCTGGTCCTTCGGCGTCGGCGTGTCTTCGATGACATCGTGCAGGATGGCCGCGATGATCGTGTCCGGGTCCAGGTGCAGGTCGGCGAGAATGGCCGCGGCGGCTACCGGGTGGGCGATGTAGGGCTCGCCCGACAGGCGCTTTTGGCCCTTATGGGCCGAAGCCCCGAACTCGGCCGCCTCGCGGATACGCTCGACCTGCTCGGGCGGCAGATAGGCCTCGACGCTGGCGAGCAGCTCCTTCAGGCCGGGTGTGCGCCTTCCGCCGGGGAGCAGTCCCAGGAGCGAAGACGCGTAGTCCATGGGGGCCGTCGTCCGGAGAGGTCAGTCTCCGAGGCCGAACTGTGGAGCTCGGAACGCGGGCTGATGCTCCATCTCGGGCAGCGGATTGGGTGCCGGCGGCTCGGGCTCCCGCAGCATTTCGGCGGTAATGTTGCCGGCGGCAATCTCGCGCAGCGCAACGACGGTCGCCTTGTCGTTTTCCCAGGCAAGCGTGGGCTCGGCCCCGTTTGCCAGGCGCCGCGCGCGCTGCGAGGCGAGCAATACGAGCTGGAAGAGGTTTTCGACGTTGTGCAGGCAGTCTTCGACGGTAATACGGGCCATGGTTCAAAACTTTGGAGATGAGCGCCACGCCGGGCGCGAAAGGTCTAACACTATAGCGAAGCAGTGGGAGTCAGGCCAGTAGCTCGGCGAGGAGGGGCTGCAACGCCGGCCGATCCGCTGCCAGATCGTCCGCCTGGCCGTCGATGATGCGGGTGAGATCACCCAACGCCTGCTCGAAGGCGTCGTTCACCACCACGTAATCGAATTCATTCCAGTGCGACATATCCCCGACGGCGTCGCGCAGGCGCCGGGCGATCGCGGCGTCCGACTCGGTCTTGCGCGCGCGCAGCCGCTTCTCAAGCGCGGCGCGCGAGGGCGGCAGAATAAAGATGGTGACGCACTCCGGCAGCGACGCGCGCACCTGCCGCGCGCCCTGCCAGTCGATCTCGAGAATGACACTGTCACCGCGGGCGAGACTCGCCTCCACCGGCGCGCGTCCCGTGCCGTAGTGGTTGTCGAAAACCTGCGCGTGCTCGAGGAACGCCCGCCCGGCCGCTAATTTGCGAAACTCGTCGACGGCAACGAAGAAGTACTCGCGGCCCTCGAGCTCATTGGGCCGCGGCGTACGGGTGGTATGGGAGACCGACAGCCGCAGCAGCGGCCGCCGTTCGAGGAGCGCCTTGACGAGCGAGGTCTTGCCGGCGCCGGACGGGGCTGCGACGACGAAGAGCTTGCCGCGCGGTGCGCGCTGGTCGGCTGGGGAGTGACTCACGCCGCGCCCGCCTCGTCGATGAGCTCGATCCAGTGTTTGACCGGTACGGCGGCGGCCGCGGCCAGGTGCTGCAGGCAGCCGACGTTGGCCGTGGCAATCACGGCGGGCGCCGCCGCCTGCAGGGTGTCGAGCTTGGCGGCGCGCAGCCGCAGCGCCAGCTGCCGCTGCAGAATCGAATAGGTGCCCGCCGAGCCGCAGCACAGATGCGGATCCGGCACCGCGGTGAGTGCAAATCCTGCGGCCCGCAGCAGCGGTTCCACACGCCCCGTCAGTTTCTGGCCATGCTGCAGCGTGCACGGCGACTGCCAGGCGACCCGCGCTGCGCCTCCGCGGCGTCTGCCCTCGGTCATGTGCACGACGTCGCCGACGGCTAGCACCTCACACAGATCGCGGGTGGCCGCGCTCACGCGCGCGGCGCGCGGCGCATAGACGGGATCGTCACGCAGCAATTCAGCGTAGTCCTTCACCATTACGCCGCAGCCGCTCGCCGTGGTGACGAGCGCTTCGGCGCCCCCGTCCAGAAGCTGCACCCAGGCATCGACGTTGCGCCGCGCCTGCTGCAGGGCGCGTCGGGTGGCACCGAGATGATGGCTCAGTGCGCCACAGCAGGTCTCCGCTTTGGCGGTGACGAGCGAGATGCCCATGCGGTCGAGAACGCGCGCGGCGGCGGCATTGATGTTGGGCGCGAGCGCCGGTTGCACGCAACCCTGCAGCACGATCATGCGGCGTGCATGGCGCGGCGCCGGCGCTGCGGTCGCGTGCGCGCGCACCGGGATGCGCTCAGCCTGCAGCTGCGGCAGAAGCGGCCGCAGCCACTGAGCCACGCGCAGTGCCCCGGCAAACAGCGCTCGGCGTGACAGCGCAGCGCCGAGCGCGCTGCGCAGCAGGCGCTCGCGCGGCGTGCGGATCGGCCGCGAGTCGAGCATTTGGCGGCCGATGTCCAGCAATTGCCCGTACTGCACGCCCGACGGACAGGTGGTCTCGCAGGCGCGGCAGGTGAGGCAGCGATCCAGATGGGTCGCCGTGACCTCGGTTGCGGCGGCGCCCTCGAGCATCTGTTTGATGAGATAGATGCGTCCGCGCGGGCTGTCGAGCTCATTGCCGAGCAGCTGATAGGTCGGGCAGGTCGCAAGGCAGAAGCCGCAGTGCACGCAACTGCCGATGATGGCCCGCGCGCGTTGCGCGGGGTGCGCGTGCGCGTGTGCGGCGCTGAGCTCAGTGTGCATGCCTACAGATCCGCATACAGGCGGCCCGGATTGAGAATGGCGTGCGGATCAAACGTCTTTTTAAGCTCCCGATGGATGCGCATGAGCGCGGCAGGCAGGGCTGCGAAAACCTCGCCGCCCGGCTGCGCGGCGCGAAAACGCGTGGCAAAACCGCCCACGCGCCGGCAGCTCGCGTGCAGGTCGGCGCGCGGATCATCGGGCACGAGCCAGCGCTGCGCACCCGTCCACTCCACGAGCGTGCGTCCGCGCAGATCGGGGAGCGCAGCTTCCGGCGGCACGCTGAGGCGCCACAGATCCGCGGCACCCCGAAAGAATGGGTGGGTGTGCTCTCTAATACTGATCCAGAAGAGCTCTGCCGCCGGCAGCTCCTCGCCACCGATGCGCCCGCGGGCCTGCGCGAGCGCCGTCGTGGAGCCCTCGAGGCGCACATACAGCCGATCATCGACCCAGCAGGTTGCCGTCACGGGCAGCGGGGTGAGCGCCCAGTCGTTCATGCGTTCGATCGCCTGAGGGGCATTGAGCGCAAAAGTCAGCGTCAGCTGACCTGGCGCTCGCGGCAGGACCTTCAATGAAACCTCGAGCAGCACACCGAGCGTACCGAGGGCGCCGACCATGAGCCGCGTGACATCATAGCCTGCGACATTCTTCATCACGCGCCCGCCGAAATTCAGGACCTGCCCCGCGCCGCTGAGTACCCGCACGCCGAGCACGAAATCGCGCACCGGTCCGGCACTTGCGCGCGCCGGACCCGACAGGCCGCTCGCGATCATGCCGCCGAGGGTCGCGCCCGGGCCGAAGTGGGGAGGCTCGAAGGGCAGATATTGATCGCAGGCGGCGAGCTGCGCCTCGATGAGCGCCAGGGGTGTGCCGGCGCGTGCGGTCAGCACCAGTTCCTGCGGATCGTAGTCGAGTACTCCCGAGTGTTCCTGCAGCGCCAGCGGCTCACCGCGCAGCGCGCCTCCGTAAAACGCCTTCGATCCTGAACCGCGCAGCTGCAGGGGCGTATGCGCCGCCGCCGCCGCCTGGACGCGCGCGCTGAGTTCGGCCGTGGCGTCGCGGTCCATCGCTTCAAAACCGCGGCAGGTGCGCGAATGGCATCTGCCCGCCGTGCACGCGCAGCGCGCCGTAGTCCGCACAGCGCGAGAGCGTCGGCACCGCCTTGCCGGGATTCAACAGCGCGAACGGATCGAAGGCCCGCTTGACGGCATGAAACATTTCAAGCTCTGCGGCGCCGAACTGCGTACACATGGGTCCCAGCTTCTCCACTCCGACGCCGTGCTCCCCCGTCACCGTCCCACCCACGGCCACGCACAGCTCGAGGATGCGATTGCCGCACGCCTCCGCACGCCGCAGCTCCTCGGGCTTGCCGGCATCAAACATGATGAGCGGATGCAGGTTACCGTCGCCGGCGTGGAATACATTGGCGATCGGCAGCGAAAATTCCGCTGACAGTTCACCGATGCGGCGCAGGACCTCGGGCAGGCGGCGCCGCGGGATCGTGCCATCCATGCAGTAGTAATCGGGCGCCAGGCGCCCCACCGCCGGGAAAGCCGCCTTGCGTCCGGACCACATGCGCAGCTGCTCGCTCGCATCCGCTGCCACGCGCAGATGGGTCGCGCCGGCGCCGCGCATGACGGCCATGACGCGCTCCAGCTGGTGAGTGACGTCCGCATCGCTGCCGTCGATCTCACACAGCAGCAACGCCCGCGCCGCCGTCGGATAGCCGCACTTGGCGAACGCATCGGCCGCGCAGATCGCAGCGCCATCCATCATTTCCAGGCCGGCCGGAATGATGCCCGCGGAAATGATGTCGCCGACGACGCGGGCGCAGACGTCGATGTCATCGAAGGCAGCGAGCATGAGTTCGACCCGCTCAGGCCGGGGCAACAACTTCACGGTGACCTCCACGATGACGCCCAGCATGCCTTCGGAGCCGGTGAGCAGCGCCGTCAGGGCGTAGCCGGGGGCCTCACCCATTTCTGACCCGAGGACGACGAGCTCGCCCGCCGCGGTCACCACCTTGATCTCGAGAATGTTGTGCAGCGTGATGCCGTACTTCAGGCAATGCACTCCACCGGAATTCTCGGCGACGTTGCCGCCGATCGAGCAGGCAATCTGCGAAGACGGGTCGGGGGCGTAGAACAGATCGTGCGCGGCGCAGGCTTTTGAAATAGAGAGGTTGGTGACACCGGGCTGAACGCGCGCCAGGCGGCGCCGCGGGGAGAGCTCCAGTATCTGTTTGAGGCGCGCGAGCACCAAGAGCACGCCATCCGCCACCGGCAGGCTGCCGCCCGAGAGGCCGGTGCCGGCGCCGCGTGCCACCACCGGGACCCGCAGCCGGTGACAAATCGACATGACGGCCTGCACTTCGGCGGCGTCGCCGGGCAACACGACGACGTCGGGCACGCGCCGATACGCGGTCAGGCCGTCGCACTCAAAGGCGACGCACGCCTCGCGCGCCGTGAGCACGTTCGTCGCGCCGACCGCGGCGCGCAGTTCCTCGGTGAGGGACGCCATTCCTAAACCCGGTCCTCTCGTCGCGATCGATCGTCAACCCCGCCCACCCGCAGCGGCTTCTCTGCGATGAGCGTCGATCTGTCCGTGGCGCTCGCCCTGTGCAGCGCGCGTCCCTGAAGCATAGTGCCGAAGCGATTCGTGTTCGCGCAAATCGCCCCAGGTTCACGGCAAGCTCGCGAGTGCGCCGGCTGCCCTCGTGTGGGCCCGCGGCAAAGACAGTGACCCCAATGGCGCATTGCCGCGCAAACTCGCAGCGGCGGGCACTTGACACCGCCGCCCGGTCGCAAGCGGGCCGCACGCTCACGCCGCTAAGGTGACCCGCCAAGGCCGGATGGTGCGCGTTCCCCTCAAGGGGGCGTCAGCTGCCCAAGCGGTTCGGATCCCGCCAGGCGCGTTCGAAGGGCAGTCGCCAGGCGCGCGGCGCGACGAGCTGATGAATCGCATTCGGCCCCCAGGAGCCCGGCGCATACAGCCGAACGGGCGGCGGTGCTTGCAGGAGCGGCGTCGACACCTCCCAGAGACGCTCGATGCCCTCGGCGGTCGTAAAGAGCGTGTGATCGCCCTTCATGGCGTCCAGAATCAATCTCTCGTAGGCCTCGAGCACATCGCCGACGAGGCCCGTCTCATGCATTGCGAATTGCAGGCTCTGCTTGTCAAGGCGCATGCCCGGGCCGGGGCGCTTGCCGTAGAACGACAGCGACATTTTCGCAGCGTCCGCCAGGTCAAACGTCAAGTGATCGGGGCCCTGTGAACTGACGCCGGAGCCGGCGGGGAACATGCTCTTGGGCGGCTCGCGAAATGCGATGGAGATGATGCGCTGCCCCTCGGCAAGACGTTTGCCCGTGCGCAGGTAAAACGGCACGCCCGCCCAGCGCCAATTGTCGATGCAGCACTTCAGTGCGATGAAGGTCTCGGTGTCCGATTCAGCATCGACGCCCGCCTCGGTGCGGTAGCCGGTGTATTGCCCGCGCACGACGTCGGCGGGCGCGATCGGCAACATGCTGCGAAATACTTTGTTCTTCTCTTCGCTGATGGGCGCGGGCGCCAGCGCCGTCGGCGGCTCCATCGCCATGAAGGCGAGAATCTGGAAGAGATGGGTCACCACCATGTCGCGAAACGCCCCCACCGCCTCATAGAAGCCGGACCGCTTTCCCAGGCTCAGCGTCTCCGGAACATCGATCTGCACATGGTCGATGAAATTGCGGTTCCAGATCGGCTCAAAGAGTCCATTGGCGAAGCGAAACGCGAGGATGTTCTGCGCCGGCTCCTTGCCCAGGAAGTGGTCGATGCGGAAGATCTGATCTTCGCTGAACACCTCATGCAGCTTGGAGTTGAGAGAGACCGCGCTCGCCAGATCGGTGCCGAACGGCTTTTCCATGATGATGCGCGCGCGCTCGACGAGACCGGCCGCGCCGAGCAGCCGCACCGCCGAGAGCGCCGCGCTCGGCGGGACGCTGAGGTAGTGCAGGCGACGGCTCTCGGCGCCGAGCGCTTGCTCGGCCTTCTGCACCGCTGCTTTGAGGCTGACGGCGCCGGCGGCGAGCGGTACGTAGTCGAGGTTCTTGGCGAAGGCGTCCCATTCCGCGGCGATCCGCGTGCCACTGGAGAATTCGTCGAGTGCGCTGCGCACTTCGCTGCGCAGCGCGTCGGCATCCAGGTTTTCCAGAGATACGCCGATGATCCGGTAGTCCGGAATGAACCCGGCGCGCGCCAGGCGAAACATTCCCGGCCACAGCTTGCGCCGCGCCAGGTCACCGGTGGCGCCCACGAGGACCACGACCTGTGGATACCGCGGAGACTCGCCTGCAGGAATCTTTGACACCGCGCCTACCCTCCGTACTTGAATGGATCCACCAACCGCGCGGATTCTGGCGCATCAATCGAGCGGCGGCCACCGGCACGCGCCCTGCGCGGGTATCTACGGTTCGATTCTTGCGGCACCGCCCTCTCTTGCAACGGCGGCGGCGGCCTGCGGTATTCTCTTCATCATGCCTCAGGATCAGGTTCTGATTGCGGGGGCCGGACCGACGGGGCTGGTTCTTGCGCTGTGGCTGACGCACCTCGGCGTGAAAGTACGGCTGGTCGATAAAGCGCCAGAGCCCGGCACCACGTCGCGCGCATTGGCCGTGCAGGCGCGCACGCTTGAGTTTTACCAGCAGCTGGGGTTTGCGCAGGCGGTCGTGGAGCGAGGTCATCAGATTGCGGCCGTCAATCTCTGGGTGACGGGCGCCAAGGTCGCGACCGTTCCCATCAAAGAGATGGGGCGAGGGCTCAGTCCCTTCTCGTTTCCGCTTATTTTCCCGCAGGACGAGCATGAGCGGCTGCTGACCGAGCGGCTCGGCGCGGTCGGGATAGAAGTCGAGCGTCGCACGGAATTGATGGGATTCGAGGATGACGGGCAAGAAGTGCGCGCGACACTGCGCAAAGCCGATGGCTCGGAAGAGATATTTTCGGCCGCCTATCTTGCCGGGTGCGATGGTGCGCGCTCCAAAACCCGGGAGGTGCTCAACGTAGGCTTTCCCGGCGGCACCTATGACCACTTGTTCTATGTGGCGGACGTGCAAGCCTCGGGTCCGCCGATGGACGGCGAGTTGCACGTTGACCTCGATGAGGCGGATTTCCTGGCCGTGTTTCCTCTCAAGGGCGTCGGCCGCGCGCGCCTGATCGGCTCGGTGCGCGACGACGCGGCGCAAAACTCCACGGAACTCAAGTTTGAAGATGTGCAGAATCGTGCCATCCGCAACCTGAAGATCGAGGTGCAGCGCGTCAACTGGTTTTCGACGTACCGCGTCCACCACCGCGTCGCGCAGGCTTTCGGCAAGGGGCGGGCCTTCCTGCTGGGCGATGCCGCACACATTCATAGTCCCGTCGGCGGCCAGGGAATGAATACCGGCATCGGCGACGCGGTCAACCTTGCGTGGAAGCTCGCCGCCGTGCTCAAGGAAAAATCCAGTGCCGCTTTGCTCGCGAGCTACGAGCCCGAGCGCATCGGCTTCGCGCGGCGGCTCGTCGCGACCACGGATCGCGTCTTCGCAGGAGTGATCAGCTCCGGCTCAATTGCCCGGTTCGTGCGCACCGAAGCGGTTCCCGGGATCATGCCCGGGCTTTTCAGGATGCCGTTCTTCCGCCGGCTGGCTTTTCGCACCGTCTCGCAGATCGGCGTGAACTACCGCGGCAGTCCCTTGAGCAGCGGCTCAGCAGGCCAGGTGTGCGGTGGCGACCGCCTGCCGTGGGTGGCGACTGCGGGAACGAACGACAACTTTGCGCCGCTGACGACTCTCAAATGGCAGGTGCACGTCTACGGTGCTCCGAATGAACCGCTTGCCGAGTTCTGCGCGCAGCGCGGGCTGCAGTTTGAACGCTTCGCGTGGCAGGCCACCTGCCGTGACGCCGGCCTCATGCAGGATGCAATCTACCTGGTGCGCCCGGATGGCTACATCGCGCTCGCCGATCCGGAGCGAGCCACGCAAAAGCTCGTGCAGTATTTCGCCGCGCAGGGAATTCACGCCGCGCCGCGCTAGCACGCTCATGGATGTGCATTTTTCTTAGTCACATGCGCAATCGCCTTCGCCCGTCCGCCACTACGGGATGCTTATTTTTTGTAGGCAATCGCTGCGCTGCTCGGCCCAGCAAGCGGAACAATCTTGGTACGCGTAAAACCCGCTTCCTTGCACCAGGCATCGAATTGGGCGCCGGTGTAGTCAAAGCCCCCGGGCACCTCGATCAACATGTTGAGTGACATCAACAGGCCGAAGGTGTTCTTGCGGCGCGCGTCGTCGATGATGTTCTCGATTGCAATGAAGAGCCCGCCACGATTCACGGCGGCGTACGCCTTGGCAATCAGCGCTTTCTTTTGGCGCTCGTCCCAATCGTGAAGGATGTTGCCCATGGTGATTACGTCGGCGTGCGGGAAGGGGTCCTTGAAGAAATCGCCCGCCACCACCTGGACGCGTTCGGCGACGCCGGCGGCTGCGACCAGGCGCTTGGCGATCGGCGCAGCCGCCGGCAGATCGAAGGAAGTGCAGCGCAGGCCAGGAAACTGGCGCGCAACGACGGTCGAGAGGAAGCCATTGGCACCGCCGACGTCCAGGAAGGAAGCGTAACGTGAGAGGTTAACCTTGGAGACCAGCGCCTTGAAGTTGCCCATCTGGACCCCCTGCATCGCGCGTAAGAACTGCTCGAGCCGTTGTTCGTCGGAGTACAGAACTTCGAACAGGCTGCCCTCGCCCGTCTTCAATTCGTTCTGGGGCTTGCCGGTTCGGAGGGCGGTGGTGAGATCGCCCCAGAATCGGTACAGCCGAGCATTCGCCATTTCCAGGATGCCGCCCACGTAGGTCGCACTCTTTTTATCGAGGAATGCCGCAGCCTCTGCGCCATTTCTGTATAGGGCGGCCGGACCGTTGCCGCTGCGTGCGAGGACGCCGAGCGACACGAGCGTGTCGAGAAAATCGTACAGGCTTCGCGGGTGCAGGCCTACCTGAGTGGCAATCTGCGGGCCCGTCAGGGCGCCCGCTCCGAGCTTCGTAAAAAGCTCCAGTTCAACCGCCGACAGCAGCGTCTTAGACGCAAAGAACCCCATGCCAATTTGCAGGATGTGCCCCGGATCGACCTGAGACTTCATAAACGGCCCCTCTCCACTGTGCTGGATTCAGCGAATTCGTATTCCGCGCTCAGGGCGGATCATTGCCTCATTGTAGTATTCCACAACCTCGATCGCGTACATCGCTCCGGGCTTCATCCAACGGAGAGTCCGGTGGGCCGCCTGGACTGGAGCGTCTGGGCGACGCGCCGGGCTGCAAACCCCGCCGCCGTTTTTTTGGCGCGCCCGACCCGCTTGATGAGCCGCGGGATCCCCATCGTCACCGCTTCGGATGCCCGTCGAATGTCAGATTGGTCAGTACCGCGTCCCGATCACCTGCTCAAAAGAATAGGTCAGAAGCGGGCATCACGAACGGGCGCATTACGATTCAACGCTCCGGCGGGCATAGAATTGGGATCGCCTCGCGTTTGTTACGTCGATAGACCGGGAAGTCGGTGCGATCGGTAGTAAGCACAGAATGCTTGGGGAATAACTCGCTCATCCGGACTAGGCACAGATCAGCAATATCCGGCTTTTGGTCCGCGTATCGATCGGCCAGGCGCGTGAGCTGAATAAGATGCTCTCGGCAATCAAATGCCAGGGCGACTAATCCTTCATTTATCATCGCCAGAGCCACTGCCGTACTTTCCAGGTGGAATGCCGTTTCGGCGAGAACCGCCTCACAGGTCAGGAGCGGTTCTGTGACTCCGGCCGCGACTTGCGTTGCCCAGTTATGATGCTTGTCGTTGGCATTCGCGAATGCGACCAGGAATCCCGTGTCAGCAATACCCTTCACGATCGTGAAAAACCCTTGCGCGTCGACAGATCGCGTGCTCCCCGCACGGCACCGGCGAGTCTCATAAACGAAGGTTCCTTGCCGCCGTCGCGTGCCTTCTCGAGCTGCTCGCGGACGATGCGGCCTTTCGGAATACCGGATTGCTTTGACGCCTGTTCAAGCCAGGACGCAAGCTCCTTCGTAAGTCGGATTGTCACTGTCTTACTCATTTGCCATAACTGTAACACAAGCGGTTGTGGCGAGCAAGACTCGCGCCACGAGAGGGTCGGGTTTTACCTGCGCGTCTAGCTGTAGGACATTGGGGCATGCATTAATTAATTGTGTCGCCTGACCATGGTGGATATATGCACTACGACGAGCAAAAAATCGACGAGGCCGTATTGGCAGTCTTATATCTAACGGCATTTGAGGACCGCGGTCTGACCCGGGCTTGGAAGGGAGTTGATTGGGAGGTTTCAAAACGGCTTCATGAACGTGGGTTCGTAGGCTCCCCCATTGCGGACACAGTGGATAATAGACTCTCCCGGAACGTGTCCTTGGCCCCGTTAGTAGGCAGTCCGCATTTTTATCTACGTCGTTGTGAGCATCGCAATAACGGTCAGCGCTGGTATGAGCGCAAACGGTTGACCGAAGGAGTTGACTCGGTTGCGCAAAGGCGTACAAACACAAACTTATTTGGCGCGATCACGGCGTGCCGCGAGATTATGTAAATCAAATCAGAAACACGAAACAACAGGGGCCGTCTTCAATGAAAACTCTTTATCAGTCTCATTTGATCTTGATCGGCGCACTTGCGGTTGCAGGCGCGGCTTACGCTCAACAGCCACCCGACCTAGTGACAAGCGATTCCATGGCGAACACCGCGATGGGGACCAACGCGCTGCTCAACGTCAATCTTGAGGAGGCAGGCTGCCACAACACCGCGAGCGGTGAGGACACACTGTATTCAGATACCAGCGGCAGCTACAACACTGCCACCGGGTTCAGCTCCCTCTTCTCGAACACGACTGGCAACAACAACACGGCAGCCGGATACGAATCGCTGTATTTCAACTCGACCGGCAGTGACAATACGGCCAGCAGCTACCAGGCCCTGTATACGAACACGACCGGCTCCTACAACACCGCCTCCGGGTACCAGGCGCTTTATTCCAACACGACCGGCAGCTACAACAGCGCCTCGGGAGTGGGCACGCTGCAAAACAACACAATTGGCAGCAACAACATTGCGGAGGGCTATCAGGCGGGCTACAACCTGACGACCGGCAGTAACAACATCGACATCGGCAACGTCGGAGTCGCGGCCGAGAGCGATGTGATCCGCATTGGCACGAAAGGGATTCAAAAGGCGGCTTTCGTTGCTGGCATCTACAACCACCCGCTAACTGGCAACGTCGTTGTGGTGGACTCCGCCGGTCGCCTGGGCGTGCAGGCGGTGTCCTCGGAGCGCTTTAAGACCGCTATTGAGCCCATGGGCTCAAACACCGCGAGGCTCGGACAATTGCGTCCGGTCACGTTTCACCTGAAGACGGATCCGAAGGGCGCACTTCAGTACGGGCTTATCGCCGAGGAAGTGGCGAAGGTGTATCCGGAGCTGGTGATTCGAGATCAAAAGGGCAGGATCGATGGGGTGCGCTACGACGAACTTGCGCCAATGCTGTTGAACGAAGCTCAGAAACAACAGCAAAAGAACGCTGCCCAGGACGCCGAAATTCATGCTCTTAAGCAGCAGGTGGCCGAGTTGAAGGATCTCAAGCAACAAATGGCTGTGATGTCCGCAGCGCTACAGAAGCTTGAGTCCAAGGATGAGTTTATCGCGCAGCGCTGATGCACGAGTAACCTGAGAGCACGCAGCCCGAGGGCAATACGGCATAAGGTTACGCAACGCCGACGTTTGCCAGACAGGTTGAAGACCACCAGCTGGCATGGTGCAAGGCGCCGCCCTTGGTGGTGCTGATCGCCGCCAGATCCGAGCCGCCGTCCACGTTGACGCCGCCCTTGGTGCCGCTGATCAGGGCCACGTCCGGATTGTCCGCGTCCACGCCGCCGTCCACATTCACGCCGCCCTTAGTGGCGCTGAATCCGACCAGGTCGCCGCCCGGCACCGCGGTCAGATTCACGCCGCCCTTGGTGATGCCGATGGCTGCAATAATCAGGGGGTCACCGGGATCGGTGTGTCCTGCTGAGACGATTGCCCCGCAGATCGTACGTGCTTTTTTGATGGCAGCACCTTCCAAGCCAACACGAAAGCCCCTCCCCGGATATTCTGAGTTACATAACAAAACGACCGCTTCAACAACAGCGCCTCGGGTATCAAGCGCTGGGGCGCGACACAATTGAAAGCAACAACAATGCCGCGGGGTATCACGCCGGTTCAACCTAAACATCGGCGCTATCGGCCGCCGGAGAGCCTTACGCGGCAAGCTTCAACCGTGGCCGCAACCCAGCGCGTGCAGCTAGACGGATGAGCAGGTCCAGGCTGAAAAGATTGATCTTGCCGCGTTTGAGGTTGGAGATACGCGCCTGCGTAACGCCCAGAACCTTGGCAGCTTGCGTCTGCGTCATGCCGCACTCTTCGAGCCAGCGTTCGAGCCCCATCAGCAGGGCAGAGCGGATTTCCAGCTCTTCAGCCTCCGCGGCAGGAAACAGATCGCGAAACACGCTGTGACCTGCGGGAGTAACGTGGCGCGGTCCATGTTTGCTGTGAGTGCGCTTTTTCATGACTTATTTCCTCGCATTCGATGGAATGGCTTTGAATCGGCTCGCGGCAAGTGTCAGATCGTGGTGGCTGGTCCTTTGAGCCTTCTTCTGGAAGCAATGCAGCACATAAACGCCTTCGGGCCGGGTTGCCAAATAGATCACACGAAAGACGCCCGACGACTCGTGGATGCGAATCTCCCGCACGCCTCCGCCAACCGTCGCCATAGGCTTCCAGTCTTTCGGCTCCTCACCGCGTTGTACTCGCTCAAGCTGATATCCGGCTTCTCGCCGGCAATCCTCTGGAAATTTGACCAAATCCTCCTTGCTGCGTCCCATCCAGATTACCGCTTTCATGCTGGAATTATGCACACTCTAGCATGATATGCAATAAATAGCATATAATTATTCGGCCGCCTCGGGCAGGAGGTAAGACAGCCAAGTACGCTATTCGACGTTCTGCACCTGCTCGCGCATCTGCTCGATGATCACTTTCATTTCCACGGCAGCGCGCGTCGTCTCCAAATCCTGCGACTTCGAGGAGAGCGTATTGGCTTCGCGATTGAGTTCCTGCATGAGGAAGTCGAGCCGTCGTCCGGCGGGCTCTGTTCCGGCGGTGGCGCGCCGGATTTCATCGACGTGGCCGCACAGCCGGTCGAGCTCCTCATCGACGTCGAGCCGTTGCAACAGGAGTGCGAGCTCCTGCTCCAGGCGCTCCTGGTCGACCTGGACGGCGAGTTCCGCGATTCGCTCATTGAGCCTGGTGCGCACTCGCTGCTGCACTTCCGGCAAGCGTTGACGGACCTGAGTGACCAGGCTCGCAAGACCGGCGCAGCGCTGTACGATCAGCTCGCGCAGCCGCTCACCTTCGCGGCTGCGTGCCGCGACGAGCTCCGTGAGTGTGTCTGCTACCAGGGCCTTCGCAACGCCCTGCAGCTCCTCGCCGGCGGTGCTGTTATCGCGGATGACTCCCGGCCAGCGCAGCACATCGAGAAGATTCACCGCCTGCGCGGCGGGAAAAGCGCGGGCGAGCTCGCGCACGCGGGCGAGCAGCCGCGCGAGCGCCTCGGCATCGAGTTCCAGCGCACTCTGTGCGCCTTGCGTCGAACGTAGGCTGAGCGTGCAATCGACTTTCCCGCGCTTGAGCTCACGCATCAGACACTGGCGCAGCTCAGGCTCTGCTGCGCGCAACTCATCGGGCAGCCGGAACCCACTCTCGAGGAAGCGATGGTTGACGCTGCGCAGCTCGCAAACAAGTGTTCCCCAGGGGCCTGCAGCCTCGCGCCGCGCAAATCCGGTCATGCTCGTGATCATGTCGGGGATCTTGGCGCGCGCTCTGCGGGCGCTGTTCTGCGGCTTACGCTCATGTGCCGGGGGATATAGACTCCTGGCTAGTCTAACAGATGCTAAGGCGGCTTCTTGAAGGTCGAGTACGCCGATATCAGCCTTCTCGGGGCACGCGAAGAGAACCAGGACAGGGTAACGGCGGCAGTCGCTGAACACGCTGCCCTCCTCCTGGTGGTCGACGGCATGGGCGGGCACGCGGACGGTGCGCGCGCTGCGGAGATCACGCAGCGCGTACTGGTGGAGACCTTTTGGCACACGCCGCAGCCGCTCTTTGATCCGCTCGGCTTCTTGCACCTGACGCTCGGGCGGGCGCACGAGGAAGTGGTCAGGATCGGCACGCACCTGCCCCTCGAGCAGCGCCCACGTGCGACGTGTGCCGTTTGTCTCGTGCAGCAGCGCTCGGCGTGGTGGGCGCACGTCGGCGACAGCCGCGTCTACCATTTGCGCCGCGGCGCGCTCATTACGCGCACGCGTGATCACAGCCATGTCGAGCTCCTATTGCGCGAAGGGCTGATCACCGTTGAGCAGATGCAGACGCATCCGATGCGTAACTTCGTCGAGTCGTGTCTTGGCGGGGACCCGATTCTGCCGGAGATGTCGATTGCCGGGCGCCAGGCGATCGAGCCCGGCGACATATTTCTGGCGTGCACGGATGGGCTCTGGGGCGCGCTCGGCGATGCCGAAATGACAGATGGACTTGAGGTGCCGGGCGCCGGATTGCGCGAGTCCCTGCTGGCCTTGGGTGAACTCTCGATTGCGCGCGGCGGCGCGGGCAGCGACAACACCTCTGCTGCGGCGCTGCGCTGGCTCGGCGATTGAATTGCAAGGAGCACCAGACTTCATGACCCTGCGGCCCAATGGACGTGCCGCCGATCAGCTGCGGCCCGTGCAGCTGACGCGCCATTTCGGCAAACACGCCGAAGGTGCCGTACTCATTGAATGTGGCGACACGCACGTGCTGTGCACCGCGAGCGTCGAGGAAAGCGTGCCGCATTTCCTGCGCGGCAAGGGCCAAGGCTGGGTGACGGCCGAGTACGGCATGTTGCCGCGCGCAACGCACACGCGAAGTCCGCGCGAGGCGGCGCGCGGCAAGCAGAGCGGCAGAACTCAGGAGATTCAGCGCCTGATCGGCCGCGCGCTGCGTGCTGTCGTGGATCTCAAGGCTTTGGGCGAGCGCACCATCACTCTCGATTGCGACGTGTTGCAGGCGGACGGCGGGACTCGCACGGCGGCCATCACGGGCGCTTACGTGGCGCTCGCGCAGGCCTGCGAGCATCTGGTGCGCCGGCGTGCCATTGCCGCGAGTCCCCTGCACGGCCAGGTGGCCGCCATATCGGTCGGCATCGTCGCAGGCGCGTGTGCGCTTGATCTGGACTATACGGAGGACTCGCAGGCCGAGACCGACATGAACGTCGTCATGAACAACGGCGGCGCGTTCATCGAAGTCCAGGGTACGGCCGAGGGCCATGCATTCCGGCGCCATGAGCTCGATGCGCTCCTCGACCTTGCGGCCGGGGGCATCGGCCAGTTGTTTGTGCTGCAGGCGCAGAGTCTGGATGCGGCTCTGCCGTGAACGTGCGGCGCGTGATCCTTGCAAGCTCAAATGCCGGCAAGCTCGCAGAGCTTACAGCTCTGCTGGCACCGCTTGGCTTGGAACTGACTCCGCAAGAGCGCCTCGGCATCGAGCCGCCGCCGGAGACCGGGGCGACATTTCTCGACAACGCACTGCTGAAGGCACGCCACGCGGCCGGACGGCGCGGTCTGCCGGCGATTGCCGATGACTCCGGAATCGAGGTCGAGGCGCTCGGATGCGCCCCGGGCATTCGTTCCGCGCGCTTCGCGGGCGAAGGCGCCGCGGATGAGGACAATATAAAGAAGCTCCTCAGCCAAATGCGCGACGTGGCCGCTGCGCAGCGCGGCGCGCGCTATCGCTGCGTTATCGCGTTCGTGCGCGATGCGCAGGATGCGGATCCGATCATCGCCGAGGGATCATGGGAGGGCAGCATCGCCGCCGCGGCGCGCGGCGCAGGCGGCTTCGGCTATGACCCGATCTTTGTGCCGGCCGGAGAGGTGCGCACGGCTGCGCAGCTTACGCCCGGGGAAAAAAATGCCGTGAGCCATCGGGCGCTCGCGCTGCGCGCCCTGGTCGCGCAATTGCGCGCGCTGCGCAGCTGAGCGGCGACCGATCAAATGATGCTGCCACCGCTCGCGCTCTACGTGCACTTTCCCTGGTGCGTAGCCAAGTGTCCCTATTGCGACTTCAATTCGCACGCGTTGCACGGCGAGCTCCCCGAGTCAGCGTATCTCGACGCTGTGGAGCGCGACCTTGCCGCGCACAGCGAGCACGCCGGCACGCGCCGCATCGAGAGCGTGTTTCTCGGCGGTGGCACGCCGAGCCTTTTCTCCGCGGAGGGCATCGCGCGCCTGCTGGAGTGCGCGCGCCGGCATTTGCACATCGCCGCTGACGCGGAAGTCACTCTCGAGGCGAACCCCGGGACGGTCGAGCGCGGACGATTCGCTGAATACCGGGCCGCTGGCATCAACCGCGTGTCGCTCGGCGGGCAGAGCTTCGATGCGCGGCAGCTGCAGGCGCTCGGCCGCATCCACTCGCCTCTCGAGACGCAGCGTGCGGCGGCCGAACTGCATGCCTGTGGCCTTGCCAACTTCAATATCGATCTCATGTATGCGCTTCCCGGTCAGGACGTGGCCGCGGCGCTGCGTGACATTGATCAGGCGCTCGCGCTCTTCCCCGCGCACCTGTCTCACTATCAACTCACCATCGAGGCCGGCACGGCATTGGCAGCGAATCCGCCGGCGCTGCCGAGCGACGACGGCGCGGCGCGGATCCTCGAGGCGTGCCAGCGCCGGCTGGCCGCGGCGAACTTTGCGCGCTACGAGGTCTCAGCCTACGCGCGCGCAGGCCTTGAATGCCGGCACAACCTCAATTATTGGAGATTTGGTGATTACCTCGGCGTGGGTGCGGGCGCGCACGGCAAGATCTCGCTGGCGCGGGACGCCGGAATCATCCGTACCGTGCAGTGGCGCGAGCCGCGGCGCTACATGCGTGCGACACCGCTTCTGCAAACGCGCTCGCGGGTGGCAGCACGCGATCTGCCCTTCGAATTCATGTTGAATGCGCTGCGCCTCGTCGCGGGTTTTGAAGTGGAGTGCTTCGAAATGCGCACCGGACTCGCCTGGGACACGGTGTCCGGCAAGATTGCCGCTCTTGCGCGGCGCGGGCTCCTCGAGTCGGATGGCAAGCACTGCCGGGCGACGGCGCATGGGCTGAGTTTCTTGAACGATGCGCTACTCGAATTTATACCGGAAAGTGCGGAAACGACCGAGCTTTCGCCAATGTCAACCGCCTCCTAAGCTCACCCGCCGCACTGCGCGGCGGTCCTTTATGCACAACCCGGACGAGCGCGTCCCACAAATGAGCGGATTACGTGCTATACCGACCAAGTCGCTGAATAAGATACGTGTAACTTATTGAAACAACTGGTGGAAATGCATTGATCAATAATTAGCCAATGTAATGAGAATGCAATACTGCGCGGAATTCGTACCTTGAAAAACGCGTAAGTCCACAGACTTATCCACAGCTTCTGTGGATAAAGGAACCTCGAAAATGCCCGCCCCATCGACCCGCCCCAAGGTGCCTGACGTGCAGGCCGCGCCGCGCTTGAGAAGGCATTCATGTGCCGCTAGACTTGCGCCCCCTTTTGCGTCCCCAGACTTTACGAGCTCTTCATGAAAGCCGCGATTCATCCGGAATATAAGGACATGGCGGTCACCTGCGCCTGCGGGAACGCTTTCACGACGCGCTCGACGCTCGGCCATGATTTGCAGATCGAGGTCTGCTCCAACTGCCATCCGTTCTATACCGGTAAGCAGAAGATTGTCGACACCGCCGGCCGCGTGGACAAGTTCCGCAAGAAATACGCAGCCGCGGGGCCACGCTGATCAAACGGCGCACTTAGCGCACGTCTCGAGGGTGCGAACGCAAGGTCATTTGAATGACCTTGCATTCGTGCGCGCGCCTTGATTTCGTACTGCGGACCCTGTATCCCTGACCGTTGCTCGCCTTTGGGCTCGTGATCCCTCGCGGGCCAGCTTCAGGATGCTGTAGCACTCATGACCGCGGCAAAGTTCGAACTGCTCGACGAGCAGTCAGGCAAAAAATCGGAGCTGCCGGTCCTCACCGGCACGATCGGTCCGGCCGTCGTCGATATCTCTTCGCTTCAGCGCGATCTGGGCGTCTTTACCTACGATCCCGGATTCGGCGCCACGGCCTGCACCGACAGCCGCATCACCTACATTGACGGCGAAGCCGGCGTACTCCTGTACCGCGGCTATCCGGTCGAACAGCTTGCCGAGAAGAGCACCTTCATGGAAGTCGCCTATCTGGTGCTGCACGGCGATCTGCCGAACAAGAAGCAGCTCGACGAGTTCACCGGCAACATCCGCTACCACACGATGATCAACGAAACCCTGTTGCGCTTTTTCAACGGGTTTCACCACAACGCGCACCCGATGGCGATGGTCTCGGCGGTGGTGTCGTCAATGTCGGCGTTCTACCACGACACCATGGATATCTATAATCCGCGCCATCGGGAGATCTTCTCGCATCGCATCGTGGCGAAGATCCCGACGATCGCCGCCGCTGCCCATAAGCACTCGCTCGGCCAGCCCTTCGTCTATCCGCGCAACGATCTCGACTACGGCAGCAATCTGCTGCACATGTTCTTCGCCGTGCCGTGCGAGCCCTACCAGGTCGACCCGGTGGCGGCGCAGGCGCTTGATCTCCTGTTCGTTCTGCACGCCGACCACGAACAGAACGCGAGCACTTCGACGGTGCGTCTCGCCGGCAGCACCGGTGCGAATCCCTACGCGGCGATCTCCGCGGGAGTCTCGGCGCTGTGGGGCCCGGCGCATGGCGGCGCCAATGAGGCCGTGCTCGCCATGCTCGAGCAGATCGGCACCGTGGATCACATCCCGAAGTTTCTGGCGATGGCAAAGGACAAATCCAGCCATTTTCGCCTGATGGGCTTCGGCCATCGCGTCTACAAGAACTTCGATCCGCGCGCCAAGATCATCCGCGCGATGTGCCACAAGGTACTGGCCGCGCTTGGACGCTCGGACAATCCGCTCTTCGAGCTGGCGCTGCGCCTCGAGGAGATCGCACTCAAGGACGAGTACTTCATCTCCCGCAAGCTCTATCCAAACGTGGATTTCTACTCAGGGATCATCTACAGCGCGATCGGCATACCGCGCTCGATGTTTACCGTGATGTTTGCCATTGCGCGTACCGTGGGCTGGGTCGCCCACTGGCAGGAGATGATTGCCGATCCGGCGATGCGCGTCGGTCGCCCGCGACAGCTCTACACCGGGGCCACGCGCCGCGACTACGTGGCCATCTCACAGCGCAGGTGAGTCCTCGATCAGCGCCTCGACCTCTCCGACGTTGGCGCGGCGCATCGGCTTGCCGTCTACCGGACTCACCGGCGCCTGGCGGATGCCGTCGGCGGGGAACACTGTGGCGTCAATAGGCTGATCGTCGATCGTGAAGCGCACGGCCGGGTAAGCGAGCACCCGCTCGACACTCATTTTCACGCGCCGCTCGGTCACCTCATGCGGAATTGACCGGTCCATCAGATTGATCAGCACCGCTTCGGCACTGTCGGCAAACACGTGCAGCTGTACGTCGCAGTGCGCGGTCGCGGTGCCGCTCAGGACGGGCCCCACGAGCCGCGGTGCGAAATCTGCAAGGCAGCGCATCGCCTGCAGCGCCGCGTGGCGCTGCGTGCGCAGCGATTCGGCGTGGGATTCGGCGGCGAACAGCCGCTGGTACTGGGCGAGCGCCGCCTCGATTTCGGTATTCTTGGGCAATACCGCACTATCGACGACGCCAAAGCGCTCGGCGGCCTTGCGCTTGGCCGCGAGGAAATCCCGAATCCCGTGCTCTGCCATCACGCGTGCGGCTTCCTGGGCAAGCGCCAGCCGGAGGTTCTCGCTACGCACCGCACGTCGCTTGTTCATCGATGCGCCTCGCTTGCTTCAGAATATAGGCTCGCTCGGTGCAGATCCTTCGGCGCTCGCAGGAGTCGTTCCTTCCTCCCCGCTGGTGCCGCCCGTGGGCAGGTGGTCCACCATGAATGTCTCGGATATTGCATCATGGTTCTCGGCACTCGCCAGCATTCCGGTGTCGGGCGAGATGCGCAGCTGAATGAGCCCGTCGGGCATGGGGCGGCGCCGCTCCGGTACGCCGCGCAGCGCCTCGCGCATGAAATGCATCCAGATCGGCAGCGCGGTCTTTGCGCCTTCCTCGCTCTCGCCGAGCGGCCGTTCCTGGTCGTAGCCGACCCACACCGTGACCACGAGATCGCGCGTGAAACCGTTGAACCAGGTGTCCTTGGCCTCATTGGTCGTCCCGGTCTTGCCGGCAAGGTCCGTACGGCCGAGTGCGAGCGCGCGGCGTCCCGTGCCGCGTTTGATCACATCCATCATCATGTCGGTCATCACATAGTCGTTCTGCGGGCTGATGACCCGCTCGGCGAGCCGCGCCGGCGGCAGGTAGCCGGGGCCGCCGCGCAACGCATCGGCATTGCGCAGGGCTGTGGCGGCATCGGCAGCCGGGGCGACATCAGTTGCGGTCACGGGCTGCTCGCATTCCTCGCAGGCGAGGCGCGGCGCGGCGTGCCACACGACCTGTCCGGCGGCATTCTCGATGCGATCGATGAAGTAGGGCTGCACGCGAAAGCCGCCGTTCGCGAAGACTGCGTAACCCGCGGCCACCTCAAGGGGCGACACCTGCACCGTGCCGAGCGCAAGGGTCAGGTTCGTCGGCAGGCTCGCCCGGTCGAAGCCGAATTTTGCAATGTAGTCGATCGCGTACGACGTCCCCAGCGCGCGCAGCAGTCGGATCGACACAAGGTTGCGGGAGTGCACGAGCGCCTCGCGCAGGCGCGTCGGTCCGCGGAAGTTGCCGGTCGAATTCTCGGGCCGCCACGCGGTTTCCATGCCGTCCCCCTCCATGACGATGGGGGCATCCAGAAGCACCGAGGCCGGCGTGAAGCCATTCTCGAGTGCGCTCGAGTACAAGAACGGCTTGAAACCTGAACCCGGCTGGCGCCGCGCCTGGGTGGCGCGATTGAACTTGTTCGTGAAGAAGTCGAATCCTCCCACGAGCGCGGCGACGGCACCGTCCTTGGGATCCAGCGCGACGAGCGCGCTCTGTGCCGCCGGGGGCTGCGCAAGCTGCGCGGCGCCGCCATCGGCGACCACGAAAATGACATCGCCGGGAGAGAGAATGTCGCGCGCGTTTTTGGGCGCGGGCCCCAGCTGATCGGGACGGATCTCGCGGCGCGCCCAGGCGAGGCCGTCCCATTCGATCTGCGCGAAGCCGCGCAACTTGACGTAGACGCGCGCGGCCCGGTCAGCAACCGTCACCACAACCGCCGGCGCGAGATCGCCGATGGTTGTATAGGTGTCGAGCAGCGCGTCGAACTGCTCCGGACGGCTTTTCGAGCCGAGCTCGCGGTGCGTGACAGGCCCGCGCCAGCCGTGACGGCGGTCGTACTCGATGAGGCCGATCCGCACGGCGCGCGTCGCGGCGCTCTGCAAACGGCCATCCACGGTGGTGTAGACGCGGTAGCCGGCGTTCTCCGCGCCCGCGCCGAAGCGCGCGCGGATATCCTGCCGGGCCATCTCCGCGACGTCGGGAGCTTCGATGTCGTAGAGAGGAGCGTGCGCGCGCGCGAGCATGGGCTCCTGATTCGCGTTCTGCGCCGCGGCGGCGCTGATGAAACCCAGGTCGAGCATGCGCCGCAGCACGTAGGAGCGCCGGCCGGTGGCCGCCTGCGGGCTTACGATGGGGTTGTAGTGCGAGGGCGCCTTGGGAATGCCGCCCAGGGTCGCGGCCTGCGCGACGGTGAGCTGATCCAGGCTTTTGCCGAAGAAGGTCTCCGCGGCTGCGGCGACTCCGTAGGCGCGCTGCCCGAAGAAAATGACATTCAAATAGAGGCCGAAGATCTCTTCTTTGGTGAATTCATGCTCCATGCGGTAGGTGAGGAACGTTTCTTCGAGCTTCCTGCGCCAGGTGCGGTCCTGCGTCAGGTACATGTTGCGCGCCGCCTGCATGGTGATCGTGCTCGCCCCCTGGGCGCGATCGCCGGCGATGAGATCGACGAAAATGGCGCGCAGGACGCCGGGAAAGTCGATGCCGTGATGTGAGAAAAAGCGCTCGTCCTCGGCGGCGAGGAAGGCCTGTTTGACGATCAGCGGGATCTGGGCGTAGGTAACCGGAATGCGCCGCTGCTCGCCGATCTGGGCCATGAGCGCGCCGTTGCGCGTGTAGACCCTAAGCGGGATCTGCAGCTCGACCTTGCGCATGGATTCGCTCGAAGGCAGATCCGGAGCCAGATACACGTAGCTTGCCGCCAGGGCATAAGCTCCCAGAAGTGCGAACCAGAGCACACTTCCCGCCGCAACTATCAGTATCCGAAAGTAATTCTGCTTCACAGATCGCGACTCTATCGGCTTGCGCTAGCGGCGGTCGCTATGCATAGTAGCGGGCGTTTCGAGGGCAAACTCACCGAAAGGTGGGGACGCAAAGCCTCCGGTCTACGGGACTCAGGTGCCTACGACAGCGGGGTTGCCGGCGCGAACCTTAAACCATCTTCCGGTCGCGGACCATGCGCGGAAGCCCGGTTTGTTCGAGCTGCAGACCCCAGCGTTGCGAGCACCAGTGCCCTCGGCTGCGGGTTTTAAACGTCTCCAACGGCACTTGGACCACGCACTACACAAAACGTTGAGCTCGGCGAAGCCTCGTGTCGGACTGCGCATTTGCCGCAGTGCAGACGGCCGCGCCCGGGGAATCCTGTCATTCCGTGAGGCGTCTCACGTTCAATTTAACTTTGTGCTGATATATAGTGCATGCGTATTTAACACGGGGCGGGCGCTTTCGGGCGTAACTTACTGAAAAGGAAAGATAAAATTGTTCCTATTCCAACGTAAGTACCGTCCGCTTCTGGGACTAGACATAACGACCTCCTCGGTTAAGTTGATCGAGATCGCCATGGCAGGGGGTCAGTATCGCGTCGAAGCCTACGCGGCCGAACCCACCCCGCAGAACGCAATCAACGAGAAGGCCATCGTCGATGCCGAGGCGGTGGGCGAGGCCATCCGGCGAGCGGTGAAGCGCGCGGGCGCTCGCAGCACCGAAGTCGCGGTCGCGATCAGCGGTGATGCCGCGATCACCAAGGTCATTCAAATGCCGCGCGGCCTGCGCACGGCCGACCTGGAAGCGCAGGTGGAGATGCAGGCCGACCAATACATCCCCTTCCCCATGGACGAGGTCAGCTACGACTTCGAGGTGCTGGGCGTCGCGGAGAAGGATCAGGAAACGAACGACGTCCTGCTGGTTGCGACGCGCACCGAGAATGTCGAGCAGCGCCAGGCAGCCGTCAAGGCTGCGGGGCTGACCACGAAGATTGTCGACGTCGAAGCTTTCGCGCTGGAGAACGCCTGCAAACTGATGACGCATCAGATGGCCGACGGCGGCATCGACCGCACCATCGCGGTGGTGGACTTCGGCGCGAGCGCCACGACCTTCAGTGTGCTGCGCAACCTCAAGGTCGTGTACACGCGCGACTTCGCCTTCGGCGGCCAGCAGCTGACCGAAGAGATCATGCGTACCTACGGGCTGTCGATGGAAGAGGCGGGACGCGCCAAGAAGGAAGGCGGCCTGCCCGGCAACTACCAGGCCGAGGTGCTTGACCCTTTCACCGATGACATGACGCAGCAGGTGAGCCGCTCGCTGCAGTTCTATCTCGCCTCGGGCTCGGGCCGCGAGCAGCCGGAGAAGATCCTGGTGTGCGGCGGCTGCGCCAACATCCCCGGTGCTGCGGACGTGATCTCGAGCCGCGTCGGTATCGCGGCGGAAAAAGGCGATCCCCTCGGGCAGATGAAGCTCTCCTCGCGCGCCAAGGCTCAGGCCGTGCAGCGCGATGCGACCGCTCTGCTCACCGCTTGTGGCCTCGCGCTGCGGAGTTTTGACTGATATGCCGCGCATCAACCTACTTCCCTGGCGTGAAGAACAGCGTCGCGAGCGCAAGCTCGCCTTCCTCGTGGCATTGGGCGGCGGCACAATCGCTGCGGTCATTGTGGCCTTCGCCGCCTACCTCATGATGGGCTCGATGGTCGATGCGCAGCAGCGGCGCAACGAAGTGCTGCGCGGCGAGATCAAGCAGCTCGACAAGCAGATCGAAGAGATCAACGATCTGGAGACGGCCAAACAGCGCTTCATCGCGCGCATGGAGATCATCGAGAAGCTGCAGCGCTCGCGGCCGCAGATCGTTCACTTGTTCGACGAGATCGTGCGCACGCTGCCCGACGGTGTGTATCTCACCAGCGTCAAGCAGACGGACAAGCGTTTGAAATTTGATGGCGTTGCCCAGTCGAGTACCCGCGTATCCGCCTTCATGCGCAACATCGACGGCTCGGAGTGGCTGAAGAACCCCGAGCTCGAAGTGGTCGAGACCGGCAAGGAAAAAACTGCCGGTTCGAGCTTTACGTTGTACGCGGATCAGGTCACGACCGGCGGTGCGGATGACACCCCGGCGACGTCCGGCAAAAATCGCAAGGTGGTAGCCAGCAGAGGGAGCGCGCAATGAGCTTTGTTGAGGAACTGCGCGCCCTCGACCCGCGCGATCCGGGGCGCTGGCCCTTCAGCATCCGCGTCGGCGCGGTGGCCATCTGGTTCGTGATCGTCGCCTTCGTGCTCGGTTACGTGTGGGTCTGGCAGACCAAGAGTCCGGAGCTGCAGGCGGCCGAGGCTCAGGAGCAGAACTTGCGTACGGAGTTCCATAACAAGCATGCGAAAGCCGTCAATCTTGAAGTCTACAAGCAGCAGCTGAAAGACATCGAGCGCTCCTTCGGTGCGCTGCTGCGTCAGTTGCCCGGCAAGACCGAAGTGCCGAATCTGCTCATCGATATCTCGCAGACGGGACTCGCCGCCGGCCTCTCGGAGCAGCTCTTCCAGCCCGCCCCGGAGGTTAAGAAAGACTTCTACGCGGAACTGCCGATCAAGATCCGGCTCTCCGGCGGCTATCACCAGCTGGCGCAATTCGTCAGCGGCATCGCAGCGCTGCCGCGCATCGTCACGCTGGGCGACATTGAGATTAAGCCCGCCTCCAAAGACAGCTACGACCAGCTCGTTCTGGATCTCACGGCGAAGACCTATCGGTACCTCGACGAGGAGGAGTTGGCGGCGGCGGAGGCGGACAGGCGCAAAGAGCAGAAGGCGTTACGCCATCCCGGTGGTGGCTAAGCCCCGCCTGCATCCCGCGAGATCATCTACATGAAATCCGAAAACACTTTCTTCAGATCCTGTGGGCTCATCGCGTGCGTGTTGTACGCGAGTCTCGTCGCCTGCTCGAGCGCCGACAACGATCTTTCGCGCTTCATCGAGGATACGAAGAAGGAGCCGGGCGGACGCGTGGAGCCGTTGCCGGAAGTCAAACCCTACGAGACGTTCATCTATGCCGCCGGAACGATGCGTTCGCCGTTTCAGCCCGGCGGTGCCGGCGGCCCCGGCTCGGCGGGTCTGCGCCCGGACTCGAAGCGCAACCGCGAATTCCTGGAGCAGTTCTCGCTTGATACGCTGAAGATGGTCGGAACGCTGAAGCTTTCCGGCCAGATGTTCGGCCTGGTGCAGACCAAGGACGGCCTCGTACATCGCGTCGTGCCCGGCAATTATGTGGGGCAGGCCGACGGTAAGATCACGGGCATCACCCCATCCAAGATCGAAGTGATTGAAATCGTTCCCGACGGCCTCGGCGGGTACATGGAGCGACGTGCGTCGCTTGGACTCAACGAGTAGTCATCGGCAGTCGCAGGAGCTTTAAAGTAATGAAACGTCACAGCCCGACGAACCGCACCCTGGCCACCCTTGCGTGGCTGACGGTCGCCTGCGCTCTCGGCGCGCTTTGGAGCGCCGCCGCCAGCGCCGCTGATGCGACGGCGAAGCTCCAAGCCATCGATGTGCAGACGCTGCCCGGCCAGCAGCTGCAGCTGACGATGCGGCTTTCGGGGCCTGCGCCCCAACCGCTGTCGTTCACCATCGACAACCCGGCGCGCATCTCATTTGATTTACCGAATGTTGCGCTCGCGCTGCCCTCGCGGCGCATCGACGTGCACTCGGCGGGACTCGACACGATCCTCGCGGCCGAGGGCAAGGACCGCACGCGCCTGGTTCTCAACCTCGACAAGCTGGTGCCGTACGATACGCGCGTTGACGGCAACAACATCGTCGTGATGCTGGGCTCCGCCAGCCACACGATGGCCGCCGCTGCGTCTGGCGGCGTGCCCGCGACGAAAGCGGCCGGCGGCGGCGTCGCAGCCGCACGCGCCATCCGCAGTATCGATTTCCGCCGCGGCGCCGACGGCGCCGGCCGCATCATCGTGAAGCTGACCGATCCGCACACGCCGATCAACCTGCATCAGGTGGGCAACCAGATCGTGGTGGAGTTCAATGGCGCGGAGCTGCCGCAGAACCTGATGCGCCGCTATGACGCCACTGACTTTGGCACGCCCGTCACAGGCTTCGACGTGACGCGTCTGGGTGACGGCACGCGCATCGTGGTCGACGCGACCGGCGATTACGAACAGCTCGCCTACCAGTCTGACGATCAGTACGTGGTCGAGGTGCAGCCGCGGCGCAAAGCAGCGGCGGCCCAGGAAGACAAGCCGACGTACACCGGTGAGCGTTTGACATTGAACTTCCAGGACATCGAGACGCGCGCGGTGTTGCAGCTGTTGGCGGATGCAAGCGGCCAGAACATCGTGGTCAGCGACTCGGTGACCGGCAACGTGACGCTGCGACTGCAGAACGTACCTTGGGATCAGGCGCTCGACATCGTGCTGCGTACGAAGGGCCTCGATAAGCGCCGCCAGGACAACGTCATCATCGTGGCGCCGTCCGAGGAGCTTGCGACGCGTGAAAAGGCTGAGCTCGCCTCGAAGAAGGATATCTCGGAGCTTACGCCGCTGCGCTCGGAATACCTGCAGGTCAATTATGCGAAGGCCGCCGATATGGCCGTGCTCATCAAGTCGCAGGGCCGCTCGCTCCTGTCCGCGCGCGGAAACGTGGCGGTCGATGATCGCACCAACACGCTGCTGCTGCAGGACACTGCCGAGCGTCTGGCCGACATACGGCGCCTGGTCGCGACCCTCGATATTCCAGTGCGTCAGGTCCTCATCGAGTCGCGCATCGTCATCGTCAATGACGATTTCACGCGTGAGCTGGGAGCGATTCTGGGCTTTACCGGAGTCACCAAGAACGGCGCCAACGGCATCGTCACGACGACGGGTACGGCCGCCGGTACGGACCAGATACTCGGGTCGGCTTTGACCAACGTGAACGCGGGCAATGGGCCGTTCCCGGTCTCCGTGCCCACCGGCTCCACGGCGTTGAACCGCTACAACGTGAACTTGCCCGCCTCGACGCCGGCCGGCAGCATCGCGTTGGGCGTCTTGGGTTCGGACTACCTGGTTGATCTTGAGCTCTCGGCCGCGCAGACCGAAACGCGCGCCGAAATCATCTCCTCCCCGCGTGTGATCACTGCCAACCAGAAGGAGGCGACGATCGAGCAGGGAGTGGAGATTCCTTACCAGGAGTCGGCCGCGAGCGGCGCGACCTCCATTCAGTTCAAGAAGGCGGTGCTGTCATTGAAGGTGACACCGCAGATCACGCCGGACAACCGGATTATTTTGAGTCTCGACGTCAAAGACGACAATGTCGGCACGGTCGTGGTGGCATCGGGTGGCATCAATGTGCCCTCGATCGACACCCGCGAAATCAGCACGCAAGTGCTCGTCAACGATGGTCAGACCGTCGTGCTCGGCGGCATTCTGGCGACGACGCACCGCACCGATGAGACCAAGGTGCCGTTCCTGGGCGACGTCCCGATACTCGGCAACCTCTTTAAGACATCGACGAAGACCAATGACAAAGACGAGCTACTGATCTTTGTGACACCGAAGATTCTTCGTGAAGGGGTCAACGTCTACTGACCGGGACCTGCTTTGGCCGGACAGTCATTAATTTTGGGTGGTACATGCGAAAATTAGCTTCGACAACGGTTCTGCTGGCTGCCGCACTCGGGTTAGCCGCATGCGGCGGCAGCGACAACGCCCCGTTCGTAGGCACGGGCACGGGCACGGGTACCGGTACCGGCACGGGCACGGGCACCGGCACCGGCACCACAACCTATCGGATGGGCAGCGGCAGCGGCAGCTCCTTCAAGTCCGGCGCGCTCGACATCGCGCCCGCGATGCTCGGGGCGGGAGGCTCAGCGACCGTCGAGGCCTCCATTGTTGACCAGACCGGTACGCTGTACTCGGCAAGCCCGGTGACGGTTGTCTTCAATTCTCCCTGCGTTGCCGCCGGCACTGCGACCATCGTAGGTCCGGTGGGCTCAACGCTGCCGGCCGGGTCGGTAGCGACGAGCACCGGCACCGCGCAGGCCACCTATACCGCCAAGGGCTGCAGCGGCACGGATCCTATTACGGCGACGACAACCTTTACGACCGCGAGCGGCACCACAACGAGCCTGAGTGCGACAGGCAGCGTCACGATCGCGGCAGCCGCAATTGGATCGATCCAATTTGTTTCTGCGACGCCCGCTACGATTGGCCTCAAGGGCACGGGCCTCAATGAGACGTCCACTGTCATTTTCAAGGTCGTCGACTCAAGCGGCGGCCCGCGCGCGGGCGTGACGGTCAGCTTTAGCCTGAATACGATGGTGGGCGGGCTCAGCCTCACGCCGACCTCCGCGACTTCCGCATCCAATGGCACCGTACAGACCATCGTCAGCTCGGGCACCGCCCACACGACCGTGGTGGTGACGGCTACGATTGCCTCGCCCGCACTCAGCACGAACTCGAGCCTCCTCGCCGTTACAACCGGCTTGCCCGCTTCGAAGTCCTTCTCGATCGCCACAGGAAGCGGCAGTTCCGGTAACGCCTGCCCGAATGTCGAGGCCTTCAATATTGATGGCGTCACCATTCCCATCGTCGTGCGCCTTGCCGATCGCTACAACAACCCGGCGCCCGATGGCACGGCGGTCGCATTCACGACAGATGGCGGACATATCGGCGGCAACTGCACGACGCCAGGTGCGACTCCGGGCGATGGCACATGCACCGTCACCTGGACGAGCGCGAATCCGCGGCCGGTGCGGGCTGACGACACGCCGCCGATTCCGGCGGCCGGACGCACAACCATACTCGCCACCGCAATCGGTGAGGAGTCATTCACCGACGTGGACGGCAGCGGTTTCTACGTCGCAGGCGATCCCTTCTCAAATCTCGGCGAGCCCTATCGCGACGACAACGAAAACGGCCAATATGATCTGGGCGAGTATTTCCTGGATTTCCTGGACACCGGCCTGTATGCGCCGCCCGATGGCGCGTTCAAGGGCATCACCTGCACCGGCAGCACACCTACCTCGACCTGCACGACGACCACTTGGGCTATAGGTGCTACTGCGACGATTATCATGTCGACGAGCGGCACGCTCGTGAATCTCGTTTCACCCGCGACTGCTCCGTTTAACTTTCATGCCGGCAGCAGCCCGGGGATCACATTCAGCGTGACGGACCAAAATGGCAACCCCCCGGCCGCCGGAACCACCGTGACGGTCACTGCTTCTTCTGCGGTTGGAACAATCAGTGAGGGTACGTTCACGATTCCCTGCAGGACGTCGCTGGTTCCCCAGCAATTCGAGACGTTTCTCACGGCTTCCACCACGCAGCCCGCCAGCGGCGAGATCACGATCACGGTGGTCTCACCGAGCGGCACCACCACCGTTTATAACTATCTGACAAACATTGGTCCCTGATCTTCGAGTTCACTGAAACGATGGACCTGCGGCCGCCTTCGGGCGGCCGCTTAGTTTCGGCGGCCATGTTCAATCCTTGCAATGCGTATGTCGCTCGGCGCCAGTACGGCAGCTTTGGCTGAAAGGTCTGGGGAGCTCGGAGCGCGTCCACTGGCAAAGCTTGCAAATAAACTGAACGGGGTCTCCTGCCGCTGCGGCAGCCAATGGAACCCATGCGGTGGCGGACTGCTCCCGGGCAGACGGCGCGCCACCTATGCCGATTCGGTATTCTGATCGTCAAGATGCTCGGGAAGCGCAATGTGTTCCTTGTCGGCCCGATGGGGTCCGGCAAGACCGCCGTAGGGAAGAGCCTCGCACGTCTGATGAGCGCCCCGTTCTATGACAGTGACGCGCAGATCGAGCAGCGTACGGGCGTGGACATCTCGTTTATCTTCGAGAAGGAGGGCGAAGCGGGATTTCGGCAGCGCGAGCGCGAAGCAATCGACGCGCTGACCCAGCTCGAGCCCATCGTGCTCGCGACCGGCGGCGGCGCGGTGCTCCTGGAGGAGAACCGGCGAGCCCTCGCTGGCCGCGGCTTTGTCGTGTACCTCGAGACTTCAGTCGCGCAGCAGAATAGCCGTGTAAGCCGCAGCCGCAACCGGCCACTATTGGCGGACGCCGATCCCACCTTGAGGCTGACGGAACTGATGCGGCACCGCGCGCCACTCTATATCGAGGTCGCGGACATCATCGTGCCGACGGACGGTCGCAGGGTCGGAGCGGTCGCCGCGGATATCATGCGCGGACTCAAGGAGCGCAATCGCAGCTAGCGCCGCCCCGGCAGAGCCTGGCAAGTGCACGTATACTTCTGACGCTGCGCACGCCCACTGCGTGCGGTTGCGGGCGCGCGTGTATACCTACAGAGTCGAACTTGGCCGTCGCAGCTATCCGATCCTCATCGGTGCCGGCCTGATCGCCCGTCCGGATCTGTTTGATCAACACCTTTTTGGGCGTGACGTGCTGCTCGTCAGCAACACGACCGTGGCGCCGCTTTATGCGACCCCGTTGGTGAACGCATTGGGGTCCCGTCGCGTCGTTGAAGCCATCCTGCCCGACGGCGAGCAACACAAGACTTTGGCAAACGTTGCGCGGCTGATCGATGTGCTGGTCGCGAACCGGCTTGGACGCGATTGCACCGTGGTTGCGCTGGGTGGCGGAGTTGTCGGGGATATGGCCGGTTTCGCGGCCGCGACCTATCAGCGCGGCATCGCTTACCTACAGGTGCCGACGACCCTGCTCGCCCAGGTCGATTCCTCCGTCGGCGGCAAGACGGGCGTAAACCATCCGGGCGGCAAGAACCTCATTGGTGCATTTCATCAGCCGACTGCCGTGCTGGCGGATGTGCGCACCCTTGCGACCCTGCGGCAGCGCGAGCTGTGTGCGGGCCTTGGGGAAGTTCTGAAGTATGGCCTGATCTGCGACGCGCCCTTCTTTGACTGGCTGGAGGCGCATATCGATGAGCTCCTGGCGCGCGACATCGACGCCCTCGAGCATGCAATTCGCCGCTCATGCGAGATCAAGGCGCTAATTGTCGGCCGCGACGAATACGAGCACGGTGAGCGCGCGGTGCTCAACCTCGGCCACACCTTTGCGCATGCAATTGAGGCCGCGACGGGCTACAGCCAGTGGCTGCACGGCGAAGCCGTTGGGGCCGGACTCTTTATTGCGGCCACCCTGTCACATGAATGCGGTCTGATGCCGGCGGCAGACGTCGAGCGCATAAAGCGCCTCCTCTTGCGCGCCGGTCTGCCGACCGATGCGCGCGAAGTGAGTCGGGCTGCGGCGCTCGAACACATGAAAATGGACAAAAAGGTGCGGGGCGGTCGTATACGGCTCGTAGTGCCGCGGGCAATTGGTGAGTGCTTCGTCAGCGCCGACTATTCCGATGCGGCATTGCAACGCACACTCGCGGCGTGTTTCGGATGAGTCGCATGAAAAGCGGCGCCACGCCCCCGCCCAGGCTTGCACGCTATGCAGCGCATGAGGCGCGCTCACGCGGCAGGCGTTACCCCGAGCCCAAACCGGATTTTCGCAGTGAGTTTCAGCGCGACCGCGATCGCATCATTCACTCGAATGCGTTTCGGCGGCTCGTCTACAAGACCCAGGTTTTCGTCAATCACGAAGGCGATCTATATCGCACGCGCATTACCCATTCGATCGAGGTCTCACAGATCGCGCGCTCGGCCGCAGTGGCCCTGCGCCTTAACGAGACGCTGACCGAAGCGATAAGTCTCGCCCACGACCTGGGCCATACGCCTTTTGGGCACGCGGGTCAGGACGCCCTCAACGCCTGCATGCGCCGCTTTGGCGGTTTTGAACACAACCTCCAATCGTTGCGGGTGGTCGATGAGCTTGAGGAACGCTATGCGGAATTCCGTGGTCTGAATCTTACGTTCGAATGTCGCGAAGGTATTTTGAAGCATTGCTCAGTGCGCAATGCGCGCTCGCTAGGTGAACTCGGAGAGCGCTTCATTCGCCGCCAGCAGCCAAGCCTCGAAGCACAGCTCGCCAATCTCGCCGACGAGATTGCTTACAACAATCACGACGTCGACGACGGCATCCGTGCTGGCTTCATCGATATTCAGGATCTGAGCGGCGTGCGTCTTTTCCGGCGCGAATACGATACGGTGATTGCTCTCTATCCGGATCTCGGCGAGCGCCGGCTCGTATACGAGATTGTTCGCCGCATGATTAATTTCGTGGTTACGGACCTCATTAGGACGACACAGAGTAACCTTAATGATGTAAAACCACGGTCAATAGAAGACGTTCGGGATCGTAGCAAGCCGCTTGTCAGTCTGAGCGATGCCACTCGTATCGAGCACGATGAGCTTAAGGCCTTTCTGCGGGAACGCGTCTACCGGCATTATAAAGTGCTACGCATGACGACCAAGGCGCGACGTGTCTTGAAGGAATTGTTTGATGCGTTCTTCGATGACATTCATTTGATGCCTGGCGAGCACCTGGACGCCGCACTTCACGGTGAGAAAGATCACGGGATCTCGGGGCGGGCGCGTGCTGTGGCGGATTACGTTGCGGGCATGACCGATCGATACGCAATTCTCGAGCACCGCCGGCTATTCGATCCCGCGGAAAGAACGTAATTCGCTTGCCATCGGCCAGGCGTCGTCGATCCGCAGTATCGCCCACAGCTTAACCGTGTACGCTGCAGCGGATTCTGGCACGCCACCTCTAATGTATTGTTTTAATTGAATTTAATTTGACCGCAAGCTAAGCCGACGTCAGATTCCACTACATCGGATTGACATAAGCTGTTGAGTCACTTAGCGTTATGTCGCTTGGGGGATCTGCAAAACCGTGAATAAGACCGAGAAGGAAGCGGTCCTCGACGTGTTCGCTGGATTGTTGCGGTCGCTCATGCCCGTCGCATTTGAGTATGGGATCTCCGCGGGCGAGGCCTCAGGCGCGGTGCGAAGAAGCTATATCGAGGCGTTGGAGGCGCGGCTACGAGAACAGAACCGACCAACCACCGACTCGAGACTTGGAATTATTTCGGGCTTGCCTAAGGCGGATGTCAGTGCGCTCCGAGAGGCGATGCGAGTAGGTGCAGCACTAAGCATACGAACAGCGGCGAGCCTGGATCAAATTACTAGTGTTCTTACGGTATGGCAGACGAATTCAAATTTTTCAGGGGCATACGGGTTAGCAATGGATCTTGATTTGGCCGAAATGCCTGGTTCACCGCGACGCACATTTGCCGATCTTGCAGAGGCTGCATGCCCGGGCGCGGATAAGGATTCTTTGCTGGACGAGCTGCTGGCGGCCGGGTCGGTTGAGGTGGTAGACGGAACGACGGTTAGGTGCTTGTCACGCTCATATGTGCCGCGCGGAGCCGACGTTACTCGCATCGAGCGAATGGGTCGTTTTTTAGCGGTTGCCACAGGAAATTTTGTCCACAATCTTTTGCGCTCGGAGAGCGAGCCTTCGTACTTTGAACGTACAGTTGTTTCAGATGATTTGCTTACCGAGAATGGCCGAGACCAATTTTTAGCAATGGCAGCTGAGCGTGGTGAAGAATTAACCACAGACCTCGACACATTTTTGACAGGACTCCTCCCGGCTGAGCGAGCAACGTCCGGTAAGAAATATGGCGTGGGCGTATATTTTTTTGAAGAGAAAACTTTAGGACTCCCGGAAGTACATGGGCGCACTTCTGGGGAAGACGATTCGAGCGACGACCGCAAGACAAAGACAAATGACGAGATTGATGTCCTTAATTCAGTGCGCCGAAAATAAATATTTTAATCAGGAGCGGAAGATGAAGAAGCTAGTTTGTGCAGGTGCAACATTTGCAATGCTTGTAGGCGGGGTTGCCGCCAATGCAGGTCCCGGCGTTAGCGGCGGTGGCAAAGTGTCGATTCTCGGCGTTAGCGGCGGCGGCAAAGCGTCGATTCTCGGCGTTAGCGGCGGCGGCAAAGCCGGGGTTAGCGGCGGCGGCAAGGCCGGCGTTAGCGGCGGCGGCAAGGCGGCCGGTGTTAGCGGCGGCGGCAAGGCCGGCGTTAGCGGCGGCGGCAAGGCCGGCGTTAGCGGCGGCGGCAAGGCCGGTGTTAGCGGCGGCGGCTAAAAGGGCCGACCGAGCATTTGGGCCACGGCACCTCGCCGTGGCATGCCAGGGCAATGTGGGCGCTCTCTTACCAGACGCGATTGGCAACTGGGGAGACCCCACATTCCACTTATCACCGCGGCGCACCTGCCAGCTCAATTTTCTTGGAGTGCGTTACTAGCGCATCATCTTGACCATTGGTCGTTGCTCGGTTCTCCTTTCTTGGCATGGACGCGCTCTCCTTGCTGACTTCGCAAGTAAGTCTTCTGGAACTACGGCCATAGTGGCTTGGTTGCCTTGTGCGTAATTACGCGCGCCAGTGATTTCAAAAGCGGTCATCGCGCCGAGCCTTTGATCCAAGACTAATCAATTCGTATCTTGGCGCGCCGGCTTCGCGGCGTGAATTCACGCGCTTGTTGTAAGTTCGAAAGTACTGCGCACACCTGCTGACACGCATTTTCTGTTGTTATGCAGAAAAGGGAATCGGCCGTACTACGTACTAGCTTATGAATATTGGCGTTTCTTCGTCAGTAATCCAATCTTGAGTACGCCTTTGATGCGTGCTACTTCTCCATAAAATATGAATATGAGCAAGTATTCAACCACACTTGCGACCGCACGCCGCAATAGACCCAAAAAACTATCTCGCCGCAAGGCACGTGAGATGGAGACCTCGAAATCCACTAAACAAGCCCATGGGCGCTTGGTGCGCCGAGATGCTGGGGTTAAGGAGCTACTCACTGAATTAGCGGTCGTTCTCCTCCAGGCGGGCGTTACACCAAAGCATTTCGCTGAGCTCGCCAAGCAAGCCTTTGTTGAAGCTGCAGGAACGCTCTCAAAATTTAGCAATGGAAAGATCAACCGCTCACGCGTAGCTGTGATGACAGGATTGAGTCGGGTAGAAGTAAAAAGACTGTTGACTGGACGAGTGGCTTTGACAGGCTCACTTCCTGCGCAACAAAGCCGCGGCGAACGGGTTATATCTGGATGGATGTCCGATCACCGATTTTTGGATAGTCGCGGACGCCCCCAGCGACTACCAATCGCCGGCGCGAGAGTTTCATTCGCATCCCTTGTTAAAAAGTTTGGCGGTGACGTCCCTCATCGCGCGGTACTTGAAGAACTGCGGCGGTTGCGTGTAGTGCGTCAAATCGGCTCCAGCCTAGAGCTAGACGCACGTAGACAACTCCTTAGCGGCCCGGCCGCGGCTTCACTCTCGGCATTAATACCAGCACTGATTGACGGGATTCGACTCGCCGTGAAAGCCGCATCTGGTGGGCCAGCTCCACTTATTCATAGATTAACATTGAAGGCGCGGGACGTAGTTGAACTAGCTGTACTCGAAGAGCGTGCAACGGTAGGTATGACCTCATTATTGGAAGGGCTCAAAGGTTCCCTTCAAGGCGCGTCAGATGGCAAAAAACACTCTCTCACGGTAACGGCATTCGTCATAGAGCAGGCGATTAATAACCGCCGTTCTGGATAGGTGGTGGAACTGAATTAGGATTGCAAAGGAGGCGGCCCGAAGGCCGATACTATGACGCAGCCGGCAAAACGAACAGTAGATTACTACCAAAAGCTTCTAACCGCGGTATTTGAATTCATGTTAATCGGCGGGATGCGCAGTAATGCGATCCTGAATGTGGCCGTGCGAGCGCTACGCAAAGCTGAGGTTGAAAATTCACTGATTTCGCCCACTAAGAAAATTGATTTGGCGTTCGCCGGAATGATATTGGACGCGTGGCATCGCAATCGTCGATATATAGATAGTACCGCGCAGCCGAAAGCTATTCCGCTGAGAGGCAAGACTCCAAGCGTCGAAGCTCTAATACGAGCCGAGCGTGTAGCCGGTAGTCCAGTAGCGCTAGTGGGCCGACTAAAAACACTGAAGCTAATTGTTCGTTGCGGTCCCAACCGGTATAAGCCAGCTAACCGGTTTGCAGTAGTCACGGAGCCTAACTCCCTCGTTCAGCAGCATGCCGTTCGGTCGTTGTCGACTCTGGTAAAGACCATTAAGGAGAACCTCGCGGAATCACAATCCTCCGGAGGGCTCATTGAAAGAACAGCTGAAGTACCGGATCTCCCAGTCGAGTATGTTCCGGAGTTCCGTGATTTTGCGCGCTCCCAAGGATGGGCCCTATTGAGCACGTTGAATGATTGGCTTGAATCGAGGAGAGCGCGGAGAAAAGGAAGGCATACTCGTGGAACTGTAGGTGCGGGAGTTCATGTGTTTGCATACCTTATCAATCCCACTCGTAGGCGGATCAAGCCAAAGCGCTAAACAGTAATACTATTTGTTTGTACTGCTGCATCGACGGGCGCTTAACACGAAATGAAAGAATTCATTGGGTACGTAGCTGTTCTCTCAACCCGCGGCGGAGTATCTTCCCAACATTCGATTTTGGCAGCTCGCTCTTAAAGTACACGTGTCTGGGAACCTTGTAGCCGGTGAGCGACTGACGACAATGCTCAATGAGAGCAGCCTCGGTAAGATTTGGGTCTTTGGGAACTACGAACAGCGCCACAACCTCTCCTGAATGTTCGTCGGGCATTGCAATTGCGGCCGCCTCAAGAACTCCGGGATGCGCTGCTGCGACAGCCTCAACTTCATTGGGATACACGTTAAATCCTGATACCAGGATCATGTCCTTCTTGCGATCCTCGATATACACGTGACCGCTGGCGTCCAGGCGGCCGACGTCCCCAGTACGTAACCAACCGCCAGGAAGCATGACTTTCTCAGTCTCATCAGGGCGATTCCAGTAACCGCGCATTACCTGCGGGCCCCGTAAACAGATTTCACCAATTTGATTTATGGCCAGATCAGTGCCGCTATCGTCCTTGATGGAAATCTCAGTTGAAGGAATGGGGAGGCCGACGGAACCGTTGAAGGGATCCTCCACTCGGTTTATGCAGCCGGCGGGTGACGTCTCAGTGAGACCCCAGGCCTGGGTGATCACTTTTCCAGTTACCTTTTGCCAGCGCTCGGCGACCGATGCCTGAACCGCCATGCCGCCGCCAAGAGTCACCTTTAGCTGACTAAAATCGACGCTTGCGAATGCTGGTGCGTGGAGGAGCGCGTTGAATAGCGTGTTGACGCCACTGAAGAATGTGAACGGGTACTTTTTCATATCGGCAATGAGAGCCGGCAGGTCGCGTGGATTGACTATGAGGACGTTTCGCCACCCGAGCGACAGGAACAGCAGGCAGTTCGCCGTGAGTGCAAAGATGTGGTACAGCGGCAATGCGGTGAGGAGTGTTGCCGGCTTGTCTGCAAATGCAGGACGGACCCACGCTCTCGCCTGCAGCACATTCGCGACGACATTACCGTGAGTGAGCATGGCCGCTTTGGACACGCCGGTTGTCCCGCCGGTGTATTGCAGGTAGGCGAGGTCATCAGATCGTACGTCGACATCGGCGAGACTCAGGTGCGTGCCGGCCGCGAGAGCCGCACCCAAATTGCACGATCCTGCAATATGCCACGCCGGCACCTGTTTACGAACCCGGCGGACGACAAAGTTGACAATCGTCGACTTGGGAAATCGCAACATATCGCCGACGGCGGTGACGATAACGATGCGGACCTTGGTGCGGGCGATAACTTTTTGCAGAACGTGGGCGAAATTCTCAAGTACTACGATCGCCTCTGCGCCCGAGTCCTGTAACTGATGCTCGAGTTCTGGGGGCGTATAAAGTGGATTTGTGTTTACTACGATGACGCCGGCCCGCAGAGCACCCAGCATCACGACGGGATACTGCAGCAGATTCGGCAACATGATGGCGAGCCGGTCGCCTTTCTTCATGCGCGCCTCTGTCTGCAGCCACGCTGCGAATTTCCGCGACTCCTCGGCGAGCTCGGCGAAGCTCATCGTATGGCCCATTTGCACATAGGCAACGTCGTGAGCGAACTTTTCGAAGCTCTGCTCGGCGATGTCCTTGAGCGATCGAAACTCGCCGACGTCGATTTCGGCTGGGACTCCCGGCGGGTACGACTTCAGCCAGATCTTGTCCATAAAAGACTCAATGTTTACCTAGCAAAGGAACCAGCCGCGGCCAAACCGTGTCGAGCAGGACGGGGGCGGCGCGCGCATTTGGATGCAGGCCATCTGCCTGCATGAGAGCGGGATTGAGGGCAACCGACTCGAGCAAGAAAGGCACGAGCGGCAAATGATCCCGTTGCGCCATGTCTTCGTACATTTGACGGAAATCGGCCGTGTAGCGCGGCCCATAATTGGGCGGCATTCGCATGCCGACGAGGAGTACCTGCGCCCCCGCTGCACGCGCCGTGTCGATCATCTTTTCCAGATTGGCGCGCGTCTCGGCAACCGGCAGGCCGCGCAATCCATCGTTTGCACCGAGCTCGAGGATGACGAGCGACGGTTTGTGCAGCTCCAGGGCGCGGGGCAATCGCTGCATTCCACCGCCGGAAGTTTCGCCACTCACGCTGGCATTGATGACCGGGGTTACGTACCCTTGTTCCTGCAGCCGTTTTTGCAGCAGCGGCACCCAGCCCTCGCCGGGGCGCAGGCCGTAACCCGCACTAAGACTGTCCCCAAACACCAGTATGGGCGAGGCCTGCGTGGCCGTGCCCTGGATCGCAATGAGCCATAACCCGACGCCAAGCGCCCCGGCGCAGATCACTCGCGATAGCGTTCTCAAGACCGATCACCTCACAAAGCAGGTTAACAGTCCCGAAGGACGGCTGACCATTGTCGACGATGTCTCGTTGGACATCGCAGCAGGAGAGTCAGTTGCGGTCGTCGGTGCTTCCGGCGCGGGAAAATCCACACTGCTCGCTCTCCTGGCGGGCCTGGACGCGCCGACTTCCGGCAGGATCTGGCTCGCGGGAACGGATCTTAGCGCGCTCGATGAGGACGGGCGTGCGCGCCTGCGGGCGCAGCGCGTCGGATTTGTGTTTCAGGCGTTCCACCTGGTGCCTGCCCTCACGGCGCTCGAGAACGTGATGCTGCCTCTCGAGCTGGCCGGCCGCACGGACGCACGCAGCGGCGCACTCGCGGCGCTCGACCGCGTCGGACTGTCGTCGCGCAAGGGGCATTATCCGCGTCAGCTCTCCGGGGGCGAGCAGCAGCGCATCGCGCTTGCGCGGGCATTTGTCACCTCACCGGCGGTATTGTTCGCCGATGAGCCGACCGGCAACCTCGATACGGCGACCGGCGATCGAGTCGGCGCACTGCTGTTCGAGCTGAACGCGAATTCCAAAACCACGCTGGTCCTCGTGACACACGAGCGTGATCTCGCGTCGCGCTGTCAGCGCACTCTGCAGATGGAAGCCGGGCGGCTCCTCTAGCGCATGCGTGCCCTATCGCTCGCCGTACGGATGCTGGCGCGGGAATGGCGCTCAGGAGAACTCGGCGTGCTGCTGCTCGCTCTGACCATCGCGGTTGCGTCGCTTACCGGCGTCGGCTTTCTCGTAAGCCGCATCGGGGCGGCGGTCGAACTGCAGGCGACGGAGGTTCTGGCGGCGGACGTTCGCCTCGGCTCCCCGCAGCCGATCTCGCAAGCATCTCTTGCTGAGGCGGCGCGCCGCGGCATACTCGCGACACGCAGTACGCGCCTGCTGAGCGTCGTGTTTCACGATGACCAGAGTCAGCTGACGAACATCCACGCGGTCAGCGCCGGCTATCCGCTCAGGGGGCGCGTTCTGATCGCCGACGAGCCGTTCGCCAAGGGTGAGGCGGCCTCGGACATCCCGCCGCGCGGTGAAGTCTGGCCCGACTCACGGCTCCTCGCGGCGACCGGCGCGCAGGTCGGCGCGTCGCTCGCCATCGGTGCGGCGACTTTTCACATCGGCCACGTTCTCATCTCGCTGCCGGATCAGGGCGGCACGTTCGCGGAACTTGCGCCAAGTCTCCTGATGAACCTGCAGGACGTGCCTGCGACGCAGCTCATTCAGCCAGGAAGCCGCGTCAGCTACAGCGCGCTGTTCGCCGCAGAGCGCAGCCGCATCGACGAATTCAAGTCCTGGCTGCTCCTCAACAAAAAGCCCGCCGAACGGTTGCGGGATATCCGCGATGCAAGCCCGCAGATCAAAAGCGCGACCGAGCGCGCGGGACGCTTTCTCAGTCTGGCGAGCCTGGTCAGCGTGCTCTTGTGCGCGATCGCGGTTGCCATGTCAGCGCGCCGCTATGTCCATCGGCGGCTTGACACCGTGGCACTGATGAAGACGCTCGGCGCGACGAGCGCATTTACCTTGAGCGTGAGTCTGCTGCAACTTCTTGCGATCGCCTGCGGCGCAGCTGTCGCGGGCGCGGGGGTGGGATTTCTCGCACAGGCGTGGCTGCTGCGGGCACTGAAGGGGCTTTTAAATGCCGAGCTTCCGCCGGCAAGCCTGCTGCCGCTCGGCCTGGGCTTCGTGGCAGCGATCGCGCTGCTCCTGGGATTCGCGTTGCCGTCGCTTCTGCAACTCGCGCGCGTGCCGACGATTCGCGTACTCCGGCGCGACGTCGGCCCGCCGCCAACGCTGGTGCTGCTCGCCTTCGGTCCCGCGGTCGGCGTCATTGCATTTCTCATCTACTGGGTGGTGCGCGACGTACGGCTGTTTCTCGATTTTACGGCAGGGCTCGCGGCTTTCGTGGCGGTCGTGGCAGGTGCCGGCTGGCTCCTCGTGCATCTGGCGGGCCGCCTGCGCGGCACAGTGGGCGTCGCCTGGCGCTATGGCGTTGCCAACCTTAGCCGCCGGCGCGCGGAAAGCGTTTTGCAAATTGTCGCGTTCGGGACCGGCATCATGGTGCTGCTGATGCTGGGTATTGTCCGCAATCATGTGCAGGACAGTTGGCGACGCAGCTTGCCGGAGGACCTGCCGAACTACTTTTTTGTAAACATTCCACCGGATGAGCGCACGCCGTTCATAGAGTTTTTGCAGGCGCGCGGAGCGCAGACCTCGCGCGTCTTGCCGATGATCCGCGGGCGCCTGACGGCCATCAACGATCGTCCGGTGGAAGGCGCGCAGTCCGCCGGCGACGGCGAGAATTTCGCCGCGCGCGAACAGAATCTCACTTGGACAGCCGAGCTCGGCGCAGACAACGTGATCGTCGCGGGCCGCTGGTGGACACGCGAGGATTTCGGCAAGCCGCTCGTGTCACTGGCGACGGAATTCCAGGAGTCGCTGCACGTGCGGGTGGGCGACGGGCTCACCTTCGATATTGGCGGCGAGAGTATCTCGGCAACCGTCGCCAGCATCCGCAAGGTCAAATGGGACAGTTTCCAGCCGAACTTCTTCATCGTATTTCCCCCCGGCGTCATTGACAATACGGCGGGGACCTATATGACGAGCGCTTACTTCCGGCCGGCCAGCGCCAACGCACTTGCGCTGCTCGCCCGACGCTTCCCGAGCGTTTCAATATTCGACATCGACGATTTGCTCGCGCGCGTGCGCTCGGTTGTGGACAAGGCGGTCTTCGCCGTGCAGAGCGTCTTCGTCTTCACGGTGTTCGCGGGGCTTACTGTGCTGCTCGCTGCCGTGCAGTCGAGCCGCGACGAGCGGCGCTTCGAGAGCGCCATGCTGCGCACGCTCGGCGCGAGCCGCCGCGTGGTTCTGCAGGGAGTGCTCGCGGAATTTACGGTGCTGGGATTGCTTTCCGGTCTGCTGGCCTCGGCGGGCGCATCCCTTGCCGGATACTTTGTTGCTACGCGGGTGCTCGCGTTGCCGTATGGATTTGACGCGTCGGTGTGGGCGGTGGGCCTTATCGGTGGCGCCGTGCTGGTGGTCTTCAGCGGCTGGCTTGCTACGCGCTCGGTGGTAAATCAGCCGCCGCTCGCGACGCTGCGCGCCGACGCCTGAGACGCTCTAGCGCTGGATGGCAATCGCGATCCAAGCGTCCGGCTCCGGATCGCCGCGCCAGGTCAGGCCGTCAAGCGTAAATTCGTAGATGCCCGGCCCGAGTGCAGAGCTGTTGATGGCAAGGTGCAGCTGGCCGTTGGAGTCCTTCATGACATTGTGGAGTATCGCCACCCGCCCTTGATCGACACGATCGATCGTCACCCGAAAGGCCCGGTAGGGCGAGTGCGACATATCGATGTGCAGGTCGGCGAGCTGTGCCGCCCCGCCGCCGATCGTAATCGCCGGCGTGTTCGAGCTGCCGGTGCGGCTCGGCATCAGGCGGATCGTGCGCGTGGTCGAAGCCGGCTCGAGGGGCTGCTCGGCGATGAGTGACTTGAGCCGCGTGACCGTGCGGCTCTTGTCGGCGCTGCCGCTGCCGACCACGGCGAGCGTCACCGCGAGCAAAAGCACCGCAGCGCCCAGGCCAATCACGAGCTGCGGCATCTCCCAAAACTTCTTTGGCGCTGGCTGCCACGGCTCGGGCTTGCCGCTGGCCTCGAGCAGCCGCAGCGCCATATTGACCCGCTCTGGGAGGCCGATCGCATCGAGCTGTTCGGGTTCTTCACGGCAAAAGCGCTCGAAGTCAGTGGCACCTTTGATGGGCAGGTGGCCGGAGAGATAGCGCTCGACGACCTGGTTGCGAGCGATGAAGTCGCGATCCATGCGCGGTGTTGCGGCGGCAGCGACGCCCGGCATCCCTGCAGGCGATGCCGTTGCGGCCGGCTCGGCTGCCGGGGCGGCCGGGTGCGCCGGCGATTCCGTTTCGGACTGCATGGCCGTGCGGGATGCCTCGTCCTTCAATGCTGTCTGCCGATGGAAGTTCATCCGTTCGTTCCAGGGACGATGAGTATCCTATCTTGCAGAGTCGCCCATTAGCGACCTGCGGCTTGGCTCACAGAACCGTGCGCCTGCGGAACGCTTTTGGCGATCGCGCGCGGATTCTGCGGCGTGCAGCCGCTCCTTATGTTGCGTTGCAACATCGAGGACTTGCGACGATTTCTTCATCCGCGGCATCGCCGGACGAGAATTCTCATTTCGATGTGTCAGCGCCGCGATATTTCTCAAAGATGTCGAACGTTGCGGGCCGTGGACGGTCGGATGAGCAGCGCGCTGCCCTTGGGCAGGAGCGACGCGCGCGCCGGCGGATTTCCCGGGTTCGTAATCACGTAGAATCCGCTGCTCACACCGGAGGTCACCGCGATGCGTTTCGTCGTTTCATTTTTCGTCATGGCGCTCGCCGCCACATCGGGCCTGGCCGCCGGGTCGACGTCCATCGATCCTGCGCTGCAGGCGGCGATCGCGAGCAATCAACGCACCGCAAAGTTCGCCGCGCGCGATGCCGCGCGCCACCCCGCCGAGGAATTGACTTTCTTTGGCGTCAAATCCGATGCAAACGTCGTCGAGCTGTGGCCGGGCGGAGGCTACTGGACCGAGATCCTCGCGCCTTATCTGGCGGCGCGGGGCCACTATACGGCTGCGCTGCCGCCGACTAAGGAGAGTGGCGAGGACAGCAAGACCGTGGCGGAGTGGCGCGTGCGGATCGCGCCGCAAGCGGCGCGCTTCGGGACAATCCACGAGACGACGCTGGGTACCGGTCATTTTGACATTGCCCCGCCTGCCTCCGCGGATCTGATCCTG